>JAEEGG010000331.1_pt1 | contig 184120 bp, 126 predicted proteins | sample 9134161 | NCBI WGS metagenome assembly JAEEGG01 (sample SAMN16246543, study PRJNA631951) | gut metagenome | biome: gut microbiome; feature: rumen; material: CR-attached | host: Bos | place: Iran: Karaj | collected 2018-10 | reverse complement strand
CCATCTTGTCCTCCCACTTCTCTTCGAAGTCAACGCAGTAGCCGTTGGTGAACTTGATGCTCTTCATCTCCTTGTTCGTCTTGGTCTCAAGGAACTTGATCTCGCCGTTCTTCGGAAGACTGCGTTCTGTCATCCATGCCAGCAGGTCGGGTGTTCCGTCGTTCAGAGCTTTTACACGAACTGTGATCTTGCCACCGCGTGGGATGCCTGCCATCTGTCCTTCTACGTCTGTTGCCTGATTAAACTCGTAAGTCACCATCAGAACTTCTCTCTCTTTGTAACCGTCGATTGTCATCGATACTGGAGTCTTTGCCATAATTTGTTTCCTTTCTTTATAAAATGTAATAATAATGTTCGTTTTACCTTGCCAGTGCGTTACTGTTGTCAGGTTTCTGGGAGCAAAATTAGTCCATAATTTGGCTCTCTCCAACTTTTTTTCTGTTTTTGTTATTGTTTTATATGGACAATAATCTTTTTTATGGACAAACCGGGGGATCACCCCCGATTATTGTCCATAAGTGGTTATTCCATAGCTGCTTCCTTATCTTTCTTGTCAGCAGCCACCTTGATAACGAAGTTCTTTGCTGCATAGAATGGAGTTAGTGTGATGTCACAAGTGACACGCTTAGTCACAGGATCCATGCGAGGTTCGCCAATCTCATAGTTCTGGAACAGATTGCCATAACCCTTATACTGATTCAGGAACTCCTGAATTTTTGCTTTCAGATTCTTGGGGCTGTTGTATGGATCCCAATTCTCAAGAGCAACTTCGTGAACAAAGTTCATAAGCACCTTCTTAACCCAGTCGAATACGCGAACGATAGGATATTCCTTCATTGCATCAAGATCGCCGTTATAAAGAGTGGTATTATTGAATGCCATTACACGTCCCTCGCTGTAGACCATAGGGACAACCTGATTGTCCATCAGTGATGCGATCTCTGATTTCAGAAGGTCGCTCTTAACACCCTTAACGCCGTCAAGTGTACCATACTTCTTACCACCAGCGCCTTGTGCCATATTTGCTGTCTCATTATATAACTTTCCACAAAGAGCTGCTGATGGAGCAATGTAGAACGCTGCAGCATCCTCTTCGTCTGCTGACATCTTCTCTGCCTCACGACCCACTATCCAGTTGGCACACATTACAACGTTCATCAGTTCCTGGTCACTATCTCGATATCCCTCGGTATTCGCCTGCAAATCATCGAATGAGTACTCGTCAGCATGGTCAGTAAGCAACATTACCTTATATTTAAAGGCCATTTTAGCCCATTGCAACAAGTCTACTTTATCATTAAGCACGGCACCTGGAATACAAACCAGGCTATAGGCATCCTTCAAACTCAGGCGATCGAAACCATTACGCAAGATATCCTCTACTTCCTGAGCGAAGCCAGAATCAGCATCTGCGATGTCTTCCTTCAGCACGTTGATAATGCGCAGATTCTTAACCTTATCCGTACCACAGGTCTTGAAGAATGAGTCAAGCTCGCGATAGGAGCGTTCCAAATCCTTTGTAGCGTATAAGGCATCGGTGATACCCTGTTTCAGCACACCTGTATATTTTTCCTCGTCCTTTTTACAAGCGTCTGCATAGCCGGTAGCACTTTCGATGCTGCTATCGTCGAGTAACTCTAACCAACGGGTAATCTCACGGGTCAGATTCTCTCTCTTATCTTTAAAACGCTTGTCTTTCAGAAAAACATCCTTAGCGGCCTTACGAGCAGGATTCATATTGTCTGCATCGGGCATAAAACCACGAATGGCATTAAAGCCACCGAAAGACGATAATAATTTACTGACGTCTTTTCCTTTTTCCTGTAGCTCTGCACCTGCCTGTTCAGCTACCTGAGCCTTTTTCATTTCTGTATCTGCCATAATATTTCCTTTTTTTGTTATTCATTATCAAGTTATCACTCTGCGGCCTTAAGCTCGTCAAGCATAGACTGAAGCATTTCCTTCAGTTCTTCACGGCTACCTGCCTCTTTTAAGATATCACGTAATTTGCGGTTTTGCTCAATACTCTTGCGAATCTTAGTATTGGTTTCTATCTTCATCTTAACTCCAGAGAGGAACTGACTGTTCTCTACAAGACGACCCTTGCCGCCACCTGCTTCGAAATCACGTAACTCACCAAACTTAAGTGTCTCTTCTACAGCACCACCTTCCTCATCAGTAAAGGTGACACCAACCTTCGGCTTAAAGTGTTCAAAAGCATCATTGATATTCTGAATGTCTTCTACAAATTCCGGGGCACCAGCCTCAACATCAGAAGTATACTGATCAATCATCAATGTTTTGTTCTGATCAATCAAACTAACTTTTGCACTGCTCTCTTCATCGGGAGCCATCGAAATGAAATTTTCTTTCATTGCCATAGTTGTAATGTTTTTAAAATGTTAATAACTTATTTATATTATTCCGTTTCTATCACAGCATTACCCTCTTTGTCAACACTAACGATAATATGATCACCTGACTTTATCTTACCAGCAATCATCATCTTCGAAATTGGGTGTCGCAGTTCCTTGCGGATGACACCTAACACAGGACGGGCACCATATTGTTGATTGTAACCACGCAATGCAATGGCCTGACGAGCCTCTGGTGTCAACTCCAACGTGATATCTTGTTCGGCAAGTAACTTCAAAAGTCCTTTCAGATGGATGTCGAAGATAGCAGTAACTGTCTTATCTGTAATCGGCGAGAATGGTACTATTTCTGTTAGTCGCGCCAAAAACTCTGGGCGGAAGAATCCTTGCATAATATCCATTAACTCGTTGTTTTCTGGAATTTCGCCACTATTGAATTTTGCTACTATATCCTTTGCACCTATATTAGAAGTAAAGAGAATAAGTGCGTTCGAGAAATCACCGACGCGACCCAGACGGTCGTGCAGTTTGCCTTCGTCCAATATTTGAAGAAATAGGTCGAAAACGGACTTGTGTGCCTTCTCGATTTCATCAAAGAGGACAACAGAGTAAGGGTTTTGGCGTATTTTATTCACTAACAGACCACCTTCTTCATAGCCAACATATCCCGGAGGCGCTCCATAGAGCAACGCTACGGAGTGCTCTTCCTTGAATTCCGACATATCGAAGCGCAACAATGCACTCTCGTCACCAAACAAGAACTCAGCCAGTGCCTTAGAGAGTTCTGTCTTACCAGTACCCGTCGGACCCAGAAAGAAGAATGAGCCCATGGGCTGTCCTTTTTTGCTCAGGCCAGAACGCGCTTCATAAACAGCATCTAAAACTTTCTTCACAGCGTGGTCTTGTCCTACGACACGCTTCTTCAGTGTCTCTTCACCACCCATCAACCGCTCACGTTCACCAGTCTGCACCTTACCGAGAGGTATGCCTGTTTGACGTGCGACGGCAGCACTCAAATCTTCACTGGTAAGTGCTATGGTTTCGGCCCCCTCCTCAAGCATCTTGTCTTCTTTTTCAATCTTAACATGCGACATCGTACGGTCCAACAGATCAATAGCCGATGCCGGCAAACACTTTTCGGTAAGATAACGCTTAGCTAAACGAATGGACTCGTTAAGCACTTCCTCGTCTACGGTTAGGTGATGGTATTCCTCATAAGCAGGTATAACACCTTTCAGTATTTCCAATGTGTGTGCAGCATCGGGCTCGTCGACAGAAATCTTCTCAATATTAGAGACCATTTCTTTGTCTGTTTCAATATTCTTGGTGAAACCATCAATACTCGATGTGCAAAGCAGTTGTAAACGGCCCTTTGACAACTCATTCTTAAGTAATGTAGAGCAGCCGAAAAGCGTACCTTGCTTATCAAAGAGCTTATCTATTTTCTCTATGATAAGCACAGCATTCTGTTGGGCCTCCACTTCGCTGATAACATTCTTAAACCGGTCTTCTATTTCTCCCTTGTACTGTGCATCACTGCCCAAAGCAGCCATATCTAACTCGTAAGCATATGCACCACTCAGGAAGTTAGGGACATTATCAGTAGCCAAGCGGCACACAAAACCATTGATAAGCGAAGTCTTACCAACACCAGCTTCACCAGTAATCAACAAATTGGCCTTAGTCTTTCGGCCCAATATCTCGTAAATAACTGCTATTTCATCCTCAAATCCTACAACATTATCAATGTTACCAGAGCGAGCAATAGCTGTCTTGTCTATACAATACTTAGCCAACGAACCCTTTCCACCACGGGCTGGAATGCCATTTTTCAAATCTGCACCTCCCATATCAGGTGCCTCTACACTGACTCCACCCCCCATCTTATTGCTGATATCTTGTGGAGTCAGTGGTAATGTCTTTAACTGATCGAAAGAAAAGCCAACACCAGGTGTTACCAACGAAGCCAAGATACATACCGCACTTGTCTCTTCGAGATCAAATTTCATCTTATAGTTATCTGCTTCTTCCAATACAGCTACCGACTCGTCCGAATAATCCAAGTCGCGCATGGGTTTTACTGCTCGTGGCGCAAGTTGCATCTGTACATCTGCCCAGTCTTGCAAATAATAATAGTCCTTATTCAATTCTACCTCTAAAAAGTGAACAAGTCCCATTTCTTTATGTAGAACGGCCTTGAAAAGATGCGCAGGATAAATTGCATCACTACAATATTCTTCTGCAAAAGAGTTCGCAATTGTTCGAATATCCATAGTTTTATCTGAATTTTTTAAGAGTTTATTTGGGGCAAAGTTACAATATAATCTTGAATTGACCAAACTTCTTGGCTAAAAATATACTAGTACATTGACGTTTTTTTACATAAAGTAGCTCATTGTATCGATTTTTACTTTGATTATACAAAAAAAACGTAATTTTTTCCTCCGTTACGAAAGTTTATGTTTACCTTTGCACACTGTATCATTATTTAAAAATGAATATTACTGGATTTGTAAGACATATATTCACTGGTCGTATGCGTGAATTGGAGAAGCACCAAACACAAGGCGAACAGTTACAAAAAGTTGTCCTGCAACACTTAATTAGCGCTGCACGCGACACGGAATATGGCCAAGCACATGGCTTTGCCACCACTCGTAGCTATGAGGATTTTGTTAAACAGAACCCTGTCAATAGTTACGAGGAGCTGAAAGGGCAGATTGATCGCATGCGTCATGGGGAGAGCAATATTTTATGGCCTGGGCGTGTAAAATGGTATGCTAAGTCGAGTGGTACAACCAATGATAAATCGAAATTTATTCCCGTTAGCAACGAGGGATTGCAGAAAATTCACTATGCTGGTGGATTCGATTCTGTGGCACTCTATCTTAGAAACAACCCCAAGTCAGCGATGTTTGATGGCAAAGGATTGATTTTAGGTGGTAGCCATGCTTCAAATTACAATCTTCCTGGCTCTTTAGTTGGTGACCTAAGTGCTATCCTTATAGAGAATATCAATCCTCTTGTCAACCTTGTGAGAGTTCCAAAGAAAGAGACAGCCCTACTTTCTGACTTTGAAATCAAACGCGAACGGATAGCTCGGGAGGCCATGAACAAGAACGTGACCAACATCTCTGGCGTCCCATCATGGATGCTCTCTGTTCTCAACTGCATGATGGAAATTACGGGAAAAGCTCATATCGAAGAGGTTTGGCCCAATCTTGAAGTATTTTTTCATGGTGGAGTTGCCTTTACGCCATATCGTAAACAATACGAGCAGCTGATAACTTCACCCAACATGCACTATATGGAGACCTATAATGCCAGCGAAGGCTTCTTTGGTCTGCAGGATGACCCTGCTGATAAAGCTATGCTACTCATGTTGGACTATGGTGTGTTTTATGAGTTCCAAGAACTCTCTAACGATACAGAAGAACAAAATATTGTTCCTTTGTGGGGAGTTGAAAAGGATAAAAACTACGCCATGCTGATAAGCACATCATGCGGATTGTGGCGTTATATGATTGGCGACACCATTCGTTTCACTTCAACCAATCCTTATAAGTTTGTGATTAGTGGTCGCACCAAGAGTTTCATCAATGCCTTTGGCGAAGAACTTATCGTTGACAATGCAGAAAAGGGATTGGCTTATGCGTGTGAACAGACTGGTGCTGAAGTATTGGAATACACAGCTGCTCCTGTATTTATGGATGCCAATGCCAAATGCCGTCATCAATGGCTCATTGAGTTCTCGCAAGAACCTGCTGACTTACAGATGTTTGCCACCCTACTCGACCAGCACTTGCAGACTCTAAATAGTGATTACGAAGCAAAACGCTATAAAGATATCACCTTACAACATCTGGAGATTATCAAGGCTCGCAAAGGATTGTTTAACGATTGGCTCAAGTTACGTGGGAAATTAGGCGGACAGCACAAAGTGCCTCGTCTGTGTAACACACGTGAACATATTGACCAACTATTGACCCTCAACAAATCATGAAGAAACTACTCTATATTTTCCTTGCCTTGTGCATGTTTATAAGTTGTGCACGTATGGGTTCACCCGATGGAGGCTGGTATGATGACGACCCACCCAAATTGGTGAGTAGTATACCTGCTGAATTCTCGACCAACGTGAAAAACAAGAAGATAGTCCTCCTGTTTGATGAGTATATCAAATTGGCTGATGCTTCTCAGAATGTCATCGTATCACCACCCCAACTAGAGGTGCCCGAGATTAAAGCTTCTGGCAAAAAGATTATCGTGGAACTGCAAGACTCACTGATTCCCAATACCACATATACTGTCGACTTCAGCGATGCCATTTCGGACAACAATGAGAATAATCCTTTAGGCAACTATACTTATGTTTTCTCTACTGGAGAGCAGATAGACACCTTTGAAGTTGCCGGCTATGTGTTAGATGCAAAAAATCTTGAACCCATTAAAGGCATTAGTGTGGGTGTGTATGCAGATCTGGCAGACTCTGCCTTCCGCACGAAACCACTGCTTCGCATTTCACGAACAGATGGTACAGGGCGCTTTGTTATCAAGGGAGTGGCACCTGGTGAATATCGTGTCTATGCCCTTCAAGATGCAGATGGTGATTATAAGTTTTCACAAAAAAGCGAAATAATTGCCTACTCTCATGAAACATTTAAGCCTTCTGCTGGTCCTGACACACGACAGGATACCGTATGGCGTGACTCTTTGCACATAGACAACATCCTTCAAGTGCCTTATACCCATTTCTATCCTGACGATGTACTGATGCTGGCGTTCCAAGAGCCACAGACAGATCGCTATCTGATAAAACAGCCTGAGCGTATTAATGCCGATCGCATTACCTTCTATTTCAGCTATGGTAATGAGCATTTACCTGTCATTCATGGTTTTAATTTCGATGCCGACTCTGCCTTTGTTGTGGAAGCTACTCAGAAACGAGACACCATCACCTACTGGTTACGAGACACCACACTTGTCAATCAGGACACTTTGTCATTTGCCGTCGACTATATGATGACAGACACATTAGGTCAACTCGTCATGCAGACTGACACTATAGATGTGATTGCCAAAACACCTTATGCCAAGCGACAGAAAGAATTGCAGAAGGAGATAGAAACATGGCAGAAGGAACAGGAAAAGCTAAAGAAGCGAGATGAGCCTTACGACAGCATCTATCCTGCTAAAGCATTAATGCCCAATTATAAAATCCCATCGTCGATGAATCCTGATAGTCGGCTCACGATAGAAATGCCTATACCACTACAACGATACGACACGGCCAGTATCCATCTCTATTCTCAAATAGACTCTTTGTGGTATCAAGCACCTTTCGAAATGATTCAACGAGACTCTGTTATGAGAACCTTCGAAGTGAAAGCCGACTGGCGTCCAAATACTGAGTATAGCTTCGAAGTGGACTCTGCTGCTTTTGTCGATCTTCATGGGTTGGTATCAAATGCCTTCAAACAAGGTATCAAAGTGAAAAGTCTCGACGAATATGCAACAATCACCTTACAACTTAGTGGTATCAGCGATACTTCTGTCATTGTACAGTTGCTTGACAAGAGTGATAATGTTGTAAAAGAAGTGAAAATGACTGCTAACGGACAAGCCAAATTCCTTTATGTGACCCCCGCTGTCTATTATTTCCGTGCCATTGCCGATCGGAATGGTAATGGTGTTTGGGATACAGGTGTCTACGATCAAGATATCCAACCAGAAGATGTCTATTACTATCACGAAAGTGTGGAGGCCAAAGCAAAGTGGGATATTTCCAAGTCATGGAACCTCACTGGACACAAGCGATTCAAACAAAAGCCTGGTGCTATCACAAAGCAAAAGGCAGACAAGGAGAAGAAAAAGCTGCAAAATCGCAATGCCGACCGAGCTCGTAAGCTAGGCATTGAATATGTTAAGAAACAAGTGGTCAAATAATATACAAACATTGAAATAAACTTAAAGAGAATAGAACTATGAGTAAGATAAAGAACCTCATGAGTGGTCTTATCAAGAGCACTTTACTCGTTGGACTCCTCACATTATTGCCCCTTCGAGCCAATGCTCAATGTGGCATTGAAAACTTTGCCTTCAAGTCTGGCGAATTTTTAAGCTATGACCTCTACTTTAATTGGAAATTCGTATGGGTCAAGGTTGGTACAGCCAGCATGTCTACAGTCAAATCACGTTACAAAGGTCAGGATGCCTTCCGTTCCAGCCTCATCACACGTGGCAATCAGCAATTAGACAATGTGTTTATCATGCGTGACACCCTACTTTGCTATACCAACACAGATTTGGCACCTCTATATTTCCGTAAAGGTGCTTTGGAAGGCAAACGATATTATGTGGATGAACTGTGGTATACCTATCCGAAAAGTAATTGCCATCTGAAGATGCATCGCATTGATGCAGATGGTGAACAGATTTGGAAAGAGGCAGAATACAAAGATTGTATCTACGACATGATGAGTATCTTTCTACGTGCTCGCAATTTCGATGCCTCCAAACTGAAAGAGGGCGAGAATATCCCCATGCCTATTAGCGATGCTAAGAACTTAGCAAACTCGTGGCTCAAATATACAGGTAAAACAACATTGAAGATGAAAAACGGATCTGCCAAATATCGTTGTCTCGTATTTTCATTTATTGAAAGAGAAAACGGACAGAACCACGAACTGATACGTTTCTACATCACAGACGATAAGAACCACCTGCCTGTTCGTCTGGACATGTTTTTGAGTTTTGGTTCTGCCAAAGCTTATCTGACAGGTTACAAGGGACTGCGCAACCCTATGGAGTCAAAGGTGGAATAATACGAAACTTGGACGGAATTGCGTTCTATTTCAACATGATACCAGTAAATATTCTGCCCGAGCGTATGCCAAGTCGACGAGCAGAGAAATAACGCTCGTGTTGAATAAACGTACAAAAAGGTGAGACTTGAATATGTGATTCTTCAACTCCCATTTGTAAGAGTTGCAGACGGTTACATACAGGCAAGTTAATATGCCATTTAGCTTCCTTTCGACTAATGGCTTGCATATCAAATCCTGCTTGTTCAAAGGCATCATACACTTCATCACCTACTTCAAAACTCTCTAAACTGATACCAGGTCCTATCTGCGCTACAAGATCAGAAGGACGTGAACCATAGACTTGTTTCATTTTTTGAATAGACTTTTCGACTATCCTATTTACCGTTCCTCGCCAACCAGCATGAATAGCACAAATGGCTTGTTGCCGAGGATCATATAGCAACACTGGGATACAATCTGCAGTAGATACGCCAATACAAACGCCTTTTAGGTTCGTCATGATAGCATCTTTCCCCTCCATTTCTTCCAATCGTTTCTGGACCGTAAGTTGCATCAGATTGTCATCTATCTGTACCATCTCTGTTAAATGAACCTGATGAGGCATCAGCAAATGATCATCAGTAATACCTAACCATTGGCACAATGCTTCACGATTCGTTCGAATGGCTTTATCGTCATCACCACAATAGATGTTGATATTAAATGCCGCATAAGGACCAATGCTATAGCCTTCTTGTCGAGTACTGCTAAACGCTATCACATCCTTACCTAATTGATATTCATCCAATTGGGGTTGTTTCATATAAAAGAAATATTTGACGCTGTATTTGAGCACAAAGGTAACATATTTATAGAGAAAAAAAGAAAGATATTTGCAGAAATGCATGATTCTTTGTACTTTTGCACATGATAATGAACGAACAAACATACAAATTATGGAGAAAATTCAGGTATACGTTGAGCAATTGGTAACAGCATGTGGCATCACGGGGGATACTGTTAACTTCATCACTCATACTATTTTAGCGGTAGTGGTTTTTGCGTTAGCCTTCCTGTCTGGTTTGCTTTGCAGGAAGCTATTAATACCCGTTATTCTGAAGTTGACAGCCAAGACAGAAGCGACATGGGACGATGTTATGTTTAATGAACGGGTACTGGTATCAGCAAGTCGTATTGTGCCTGCTATTGTTATCTGGCAATTACTACCTTGGACTTTCTTCGATTTCCCAACTGCAAGGGAAGTTTTAGCCAGAGTGACAGCTATTTACATCACTTTGATGTCTGTTCGTACTGTCATTGTGTTTACCAACTCATTAAAACAATTGGAAGCAAGCAAGGGTACTACTCAGCAACGCTCAGCTCGTCAACAATATATTAATTCATTGTGTGGTGTCATCAAGATTATCATTATCTTTATTGCAGTCATTGTGGTTATTGCCATTATTCTCAATAAAGACCCATCTAAGTTATTTGCAGGTCTTGGTGCTGCATCAGCCATTCTGATGTTGGCATTTCAGGATACCATTAAAGGACTGGTAGCTGGCATTCGACTGACAACCAACGATATGGTACATATTGGTGACTGGATTACAGTACCTTCTGCAGGAGCTAATGGACGAGTAGAAGAAATCAGTCTGACAACCGTGAAAGTTCGCAATTTTGATAATACTATCATCACTGTGACACCCCAAACACTGGTTGATGGCTCTTTTCAGAATTGGGTTGGCATGGAACAGAATGAAGGTAGGAAACAGACACGCAAGGTTTATTTCGATTTCCGTTCTATCGTGTTGGATGAAGAAGGCGTAGCTAATATCACGAAGTTCCGCCATCACTTGGAGCAATGGCTGAAAGCCAATCCCAAAGTGATTGGTGAGAAGAATCCGTTAGTTCGACAGGCAGAGGCCTCGCAAGGTGGATGTTGTCTGGAACTGACCTTCTGGTTGCATGCACAGGCTTGGGCTGACTTCGAACATGATACAGCTGATATTATGGAATATGTTTTTGCCTGTAGCAACTCCTATGGGCTGAGAATATACCAACAATTCCCAGAACAATAGGAATCATCCTGTCATTTCCTAATTACGCGTCCATAGGAAGACTAAAGATAAAGCGGGACCCTCCTGAGTTGTATGAGGTGTCGAGAATGACCTCACCTCCCATACGACGGGCTATGGAACGGGCTACAGGAAGTCCGATTCCTGTGCCATCATAGAACTCATTCAGTTGCACAAACTCATCAAAGATATGCTCAGCCTCCTCTTTAGCAATACCAATACCAGTATCTTCCACCACATATTCAATCATCTGCGAATTCTTTTGGACAAACAGCCTCACCGTTCCTCGTTTGGCTAATTTTGCCAATGGATGTTTCTCGTGCAGGAATTTCTGAGCATTGTCAAGCAACATGACTAAAGCCTGTATTGCCTGTTGCAGATTGGTGCGCAGTTGGATGTTTTCTACCTCTGGAGCAATCTGCATATCAAAGACGATATCATCATTCTGCGATATACGAGAAGTATCTGCCGCCTGTGCTGCAATCTGAATGGCAGGCACATAATCTGAACGTTCTATTACTGTACGACTATTGGCATCACTCATTGCCAACATCTTGTTGACTAATTCTGTTATACGCCTTGTGTTCTCAGTAATACGCATACTGACATCTGCCTTAGTGTCATTGTCCAATGTCACATCTGGCGTAGTAATCACTTGTGTAAAACCAGAGAGAACATTCAGTGGTGTTCGTATCTCGTGAGATATCTGCTGAATAAAGTTAGTCTTCATTCTCGACGATTCCTCAGCCTTAGCATTGGCTACTTTCAGTTCCTTATAGCTCTGTTCAAGACGTTCGTTGCTATCTACCAGTTTCTCGTGTTCTATCTCCAACTTTGCTGCAGCCCTATGACTATAGAAGATAAAGAGCAACAAAGCCAGAACTACTAGTGCACCAATGCCCATGAGATAGCGTGAGCGCTGGAGCTTGCTTTGAATCTCCAATTCATCAACTCTATAGAGCGTATTCAGTTCGTCTAACTGCATGCGCATTTCTCGAGTAAAAGTAGAGTCTTTACCCAAATAAAGGCTACGATAAATAGCAGCAGCTTCCTGACCCTTTCCCATGCTAGTAAGAATATCAGCACGTAACAATGGGATATCGCCACCCGCTTTAAGGTTCATATGTTGCAGGCTATCACAATAGAGAAGAGCGTCCTTCGCCTTTCCTTGCGCTAATGCATGCTTAGCTCTAACCAGACAAATTCTATAGTTTGCCAATGGAGTATTGTGTTCTAAGGCCATCTGTTCTGCCTCTCGCAGATCATTCTCGGCATCATCAAAACGTTTCATACCAGTCAGGGCTGAGGCACGATTACATTTGCAGGCTATCCAGGTTCCAAGCAATTGCTTGCGTGATTTCTTATGTTTCACCATGCGCTCCCTGATATTGTCTTCCCACTCTTTGGTGTAAGACAATTGCTGTTTAAAGTCCTTCTTCTCTCCAAGGGTCTGACAGAGATAATCATAGGCGTTCGTCAACACTTCTGCATCTCGATAACTGTCTATTAACTGTCCCAAACATTGCTTGAACACATCTACAGCTTGGTCATACTGACCAATACTCTCGTAGATAATACCCATTAGCTGATAAGCTATGGCTCGTCCAAAATTGTTTTGTCTGGAATTGGCATCATCAAGAATTGTCTGAGCCTCACGAAGAGCAGTCTGGACACGTCCTGTATAAAGATATATATTGGTCTTGCTGTCCCAGGTATCATAATAGCGCTCCCATTCCCCGTGGTGCATAAACCACGTCATCTGCACAGGAGCCTCAGCCAACAGAATACTATCAGCAGCATGATTCGTCATCGTAACTATCTTGTTCCATCTCAGATTGGCCTGTGCTTCGAAATTATTCTGTGTTTCTTCAAAGGCTATCCACTCGTCAAGACACTCCAAAATCTCTTTAACCTTACCTTTTTCCTCTACAGCAGCCAGCAACTGTTTGTAGGCCTCCGACTTCTCACTGTCTTCCATATCTGGAATTACCTTTCGCAATGAGTCAATATCAACTGCAAAGGTTATTGCCTGAACAAGAGTGAATACTAGTAATACAAGAATCTTTTTCATTTGATTTTTATTATTGTTTAAAGGTAGTATATAGATTCAGGACCCATGCAAAACAAAAGGTCGAGAATTGAAAGGTTTTGCTGAAAGCCATGCTTCTGTTGAAACACCTGCCAATATGTTTTAGGCTGAAAGTCTGGGTCAGGCAGAGGGTGCTTGGCATGAATAACCTCACGATAGTCATGAGGATGCTCTATCACATAATCCTTTGTATATTCTACTTGGGGATGGAAATCTATGAGTTCACACACTTTCTGACGAATAACTTCATTGAAATCGACCAGATAATCGTACTTCTGCTCGAAGAAAGGATGCAAATCGTCTGCATAATAATCGAAGAAAGGACTCTCGCTATAGGCACTCTGCAAGGCATTCCAATGGATGCGACGCCACTGGTTGTGGTCACTAATGCGCAAATCCTTTGTCAACATCTTAGTATCGTCTGTATGTTCTACTGGTACTGTCAGCGCTTGCATACCATTAGCTGTTGCAATGACACAACGATTACGATAGGTCTGTTTCTGATAAGAATCATACTGCTCTATCATACAGTTGTTGAAACGATAGAGCTTCTGATACCATTGAATAGGTCCAAAGTATGTTGTCTGTAAGAGTGCTGTCATCATGGTAGTCTCAGATCATTTCTATTATATATTACTGTCATCACCTTACCAATAATGCTACTCTCTGGGATAAACCCTAAATGGCGAGAGTCTGCAGGATTTAGGCGATTGATGGATTCCAACCAGTAATAGTCTGTCTTGGCACACGTCTTCAGACCTGGAACCAACAAAGGACCTTCTAAGGTACTGATAGTGTCACCTGGGACAGCAGTACAACGGGCAATACATATTCCTGTAATAGAATCGCATGGCGCTGTGAAAGCAACTATATCGCCTTTTTTAACAGGTTGGCGCATCAGACGACTATATGGCAGAAGCCCATTACCCGCTATGCGAAGTCCGTAGCTGCACCGATTGATAAGCAGCCTGTCACCATCTTGGAAGATGGGGGAAAGCCCTGTACCGCTGATGGTATGAATGGAAAGTGCCAAAGTACGAACAGCCAGCATCAAAGCAAATGCTGATACAAAGGCTATCACGTACTTCAGCCAGTTTGCCATATTTAACCTTTTACTTGATATTATCTACAAAGCGGAACAGACGATTCCAACGGATGCCTGAGAATCCGCTACGATCAGGATCTGAACTCCACCAGATAAAGATTGGCTTGCCCACGATATGGTCTTCTGGCACAAAGCCCCAATAACGTGAATCCAACGAATTGTGGCGGTTATCGCCCTGCATCCAATAGTAGTCCATCTTGAAGGTATACTTGGTAGTCTCCTTGTCGTTGATGTATATCTTGCCGTCCTTCACCTCCAGCTTGTTACCTTCATAGGTGCGGATAGGACGCTCGTAGATGGGCAGATTCTTCAGCGTCAAGTCGATGGATTCACCCTTCTTCGGAATCCAAATGGGTCCATAGTTGTCGCGAGTCCAGTGCATGTTGCCATTCAAAGGATAGATATCCAACTCGCTACTGTCTCTATTCAGCTCGATGCTTTCTACCAAGTCCTTCTGCTTCTTCAACTCTTCAACAGCGTGATTAGTCAAAGGCATGTAACCCTGAGTGTTAAGGCTCATCATATCTTCCATCGTGATGCCCAACTCTTTCATGATGTCGTCATTGAGTCGTTGTTTCAACTTAACATGATAGGTATACTGCACATTATCCGGCTCTTTATTGGCCTTCCCGTCGAGATATACAATATGGTCTTTAATCTGCAGAGTTTGTCCTGGCAATCCTACACAACGCTTCACGTAGTTCTCTCTGCGGTCCGTTGGACGGGTATCCACCAATCCATATTCCTGAGGATTCTGCGCAATCGTCTGTTTACCTGTCTGATAGATGGTATTGAAATAGAGAGGCAGCTGTTCCTGTGTCAGAGAATCAGGATTAGGACGCTGGGGATAAGTCTGGTAACCTATCTGATAGCACATCTGATAGTAGTCGTAAGCCTGATACTGAGGTGCTGAGCAAATGGTGTCGCCAGCAGGGAAGTTGAAGACGACGATATCGTTCAACTCTACCTTACCTAAACCTTTCACTCTGCGATAGTCCCAATGAGGCCATTCTATATATGACTTACACTGAAACAGGGGCATTGTATGCTGTGTCAGAGGCATCGTCAATGGTGTCTCAGGAATACGAGGACCATAGCTCACCTTCGATACGAAGAGGTAGTCACCTGTCAGCAACGACTTCTCTAACGAACTTGATGGAATGACGTAATTCTGGAAGAAGAACAGGTTGATGAAGTAGACAGCCACTAAGGCAAACACCAAAGCATCGACCCACGACATCACCCATTTGACAGGACCTTCAGAATCTTTCCACCACTGCCACTTGATTTTCTTCGTGATATAGACGTCGTAGATGAAAGGAATGACGAGCAATCCCCACCATGAGCCTACCCAATAGAGGAACAACAGGTAAAGTATTAATACGCAGATGAACTTTGCCCACTGCACTTTCATATTCAGCTTTTTCTTTTTCTCCATGTTCTTAGAATTTAAACATATCTGATATCGTCAACAGTCCCTGATGCTCCTTAGTGTACTCTGCAGCAAGTACTGCTCCTAAGGCAAAGCCCTGACGAGAGTGAGCATCGTGGGTAATGGTGATGATGTCTGCCTCAGAATCGTAGCGAACGGTATGAATACCAGCCACCTCACCACGACGGATATGGTCGATGCGCAGCAGTTTGGGATCTGTTGTATCCTCTGCCCACGCTTCTTTACGCTCAATATTATCCAGTATGCCTTCTGCCAAAGTAATCGCTGTACCACTGGGATGGTCGAGTTTATGCACATGGTGTGTCTCTTCCATCTCCACATCGTATTGTGGGAACTGGTTCATAATCTTAGCCAGATACTTGTTGACAGCACTGAAGATAGCCACACCTATGGAGAAGTTTGATGCCCAAAACAGCGTCTTTCCCTCTTCTGAACACATGCGCTTCACGTCATCACCATGTTCTTTCATCCAACCAGTAGAGCCAGAAACAACCTTTACACCATGTTTGAAAGCCCGCAGATAGTTGCCGTATGCAGCCTGCGGAGCCGTAAACTCTATCGCAACATCAGCACTCTTAAAGGCCTCTGAATCGAAGTCCTCCTGATTGTCGATGTCGATAATACTCACAATCTCATGACCACGACTCAAGGCTATCTGCTCTATCATTTTACCCATCTTGCCGTAGCCTATTAAAGCTATTTTCATAATAATAATGTATTAATACGCTGCAAAGGTAACGAAAATCAATGAAATACGAAAGGATTTAATCGTTTTTTATTAACTTTGCAGCATGTTAATGAATGAGAAAACGCAGGATTTTATTCGCCAGCACGTTGATGACGATGTGCGAAAACTGGCCTTGCAAGGAGTTAAGGATGCCGAAGTAGACCTGACAATGGCTCTTCAGCAGATTGCCGGCAGGCAGACAGCACGACGGAAATTACCTTCGTGGGCTGAGGTCGAGAGCATTATTTATCCTCCTCATCTCAATATGGAGCAATGTTCCTCTGAACAGACTGCCCGTTATAAAGCCAGAATTGCTGGCAAGGGTGACAGAATGGTTGATCTGACAGGTGGCTTTGGTATTGATTTCTACTGGATGTCGCAAGGCTTTCAGCATCGCCAATACATCGAGCAAAACGAAGCACTTTGTGCCATTTCATCGCACAATTTCCACCAATTATCCTTAACATGTTCCGTCTGTTGCTGTGATACAGCAACTTACTTGGCAACAATGCCCCACGCCGACTTAGCCTATCTTGACCCTGCCCGCAGAAACGAACACGGAGGGCGCACTTATGGCATTGGGGACTGCTCGCCCAACGTATTAGAACTGATGCCTCTACTGATGGAGAAAGCTGATCGAGTCATACTGAAGCTGTCGCCTATGTTGGATTGGCGCAAGGCGGTGGGTGATATCCAACAGCTAAGAGCTAATAGCCAAGAGCCTATTGCCTTTGTCAACGAAGTACATATCATCAGCGTTGACAACGAGTGCAAAGAGCTGTTGTTGGTCATCAGCAAGAAGCAAACAGAAAGCCTGCGACTTGTTTGCGTCAATGGGGATAGTAGCTTCGAAATTATTCCCACGCTGGGAACAAATAATTCCCACGCTGGGAATAAAATATTCCCACGCTGGGAATATTCTTCAAGCTCCCTGCTCTCTGACACTCCCCTTTATCTTTACGAGCCGAATGCCAGTATTATGAAGGCGGGATGCTTTAAGGAGATAGAAGAAAGGTTCCCTGTAGAGCAGATTTCTTTGAACTCCCACCTCTTCCTTTCTTCCGTTGAAATCGGCGATTTTCCTGGCAGAAAGTTTCAAGTATTATCTATTTCATCGATGAACAAGCAGGAGCTTCGCCAAAGCTTGGAAGCCATCCAGCAAGCCAATATTGCTGTCAGAAACTTCCCTTTGAGTGCAGAACAGCTGCGCAAAAAGCTGCGTTTAAAAGATGGTGGCGACGTCTATATCTTTGCCTCAACACTGGCTTCTGGGGCCCATAAGTTGTTCATTTGCCGTAAAATTGGTTAAATTGTTTGGGATTCTCCCCTTTTTTAGCTACCTTTGCAAGAATTAAAGCATTAAAGAACATGCCATCAATAGAGATTCGTAAAGTTAGCAACAAGAAAGAACTCGATGCTTTCATCCAATTCCACTACGACTTGTATCGTGGCAATGCCTACGATGCGCCCAACCTGTATACTGACGAAAAACACACGTTGAGTAAGGATAAAAATGCAGCCTTCGAGTTTTGCGAGGCAGAATACTTTCTGGCCTATCAGGGCGATAAGGTGGTAGGACGCATTGCAGGCATCATCAACCACAGGGCTAACGAGCGATGGGAAAGTCAGACCGTTCGTTTTGGATGGATAGACTTCGTCGATGATATCGAAGTGAGCCGTGCTTTGCTAGGCGCAGTAGAAGATTGGGGCAGACAAAAGGGGATGACAGAAATCGTAGGTCCCTTGGGCTTTACGGATATGGACCCAGAAGGTATGCTTATTGAAGGTTTCGACCAGTTAGGAACAATGGCCACTATCTATAATTATCCTTACTACCCTCAGCACATCGAGCAGATGGGAGGCTTCGTCAAGGATAACGACTATGTGGAATACAAGCTTATTGTTCCCAAGGACGGACTGCCAGAAAAGTATAAAAAGGTGGCCGAGATGGTGATGAAACGGTATAATCTGCATCCCATGCATCCTAAGCGCAGTCAGGTGTTTGGCAAAGAGCAGTATGGTCGCAAGGTGCTCGATGTCGTCAATAAGTCGTTCGGCCATCTCTATGGCTATTCACAGATGACGGAACGTCAGATAGACGAATATCTGAAGATGTACTTCCCCATGCTCGATATGGAGATGCTCTGCTTGATAGAAGACTGGAACACACCCAACCATGAGGTTATTGGTGTGGGCATCTCGATTACCAATATGACGCGAGCCCTGCAGAAGTGTAAGAACGGACGCCTCTGGCCCTTTGGCTGGTGGCATTGTCTGAAGGCGCTGAAGTTCCATAAGGCTGAGTGCCTTGACCTGATGCTCATTGGCATCCTGCCAGAGTATCAGCAGAAGGGCGCCAATGCCTTGCTGTTCTACGACCTCATTCCCAAATACCAGAAGTTCGGCTTTAAATGGGGCGAAACCAACGTGGAAATGGAAACCAATGAGAAGGTGCAGAGCCAATGGCAGTACCTGGAACACATACAACATAAACGCAGAAGATGCTATAAGAAAAGCTTATGAGTGAAGAGAATAACATAATCCCCCAAGAAGAAGTCGTCAAATATGACGACGACAACATTCAAACCCTATCTGGCCTGGATCATATCCGTTTGCGTCCTGGTATGTATATCGGGCGTCTGGGCGACGGAACATCTGCAGAAGACGGTATTTACGTCTTATTGAAGGAAGTTTTCGACAATTCTATCGATGAATTCAAGATGCGGGCAGGCGATCGTATCGAAGTCAATGTGGAAGACTACCTCCGCATCTCTGTTCGTGACTATGGTCGAGGCATTCCTCAAGGCAAGCTCATCGAGAGTGTCAGCATCCTGAATACTAGCGGTAAGTTCGACTCCAAGGCTTTTAAAAAGTCTATTGGCTTGAATGGTGTGGGTGTGAAGGCTGTCAATGCTCTGAGTTCGCATTTCGAGGTGCGCAGCTATCGTGAAGGAAAGGTTCGCAAAGCAGTCTTTGAGTGTGGCAAACTGATTTCTGACGTGACAGAGCCTTCGCAGGACGAGAATGGTACCTATATCTATTTCGAGCCAGACAATACGAAGTTCCAGAACTATCAGTTTCACGATGAAATCGTGGAAAACATGCTTCGCAACTATACCTATCTGAATACTGGCTTAACTATCATGTATAATGGTCGACGCATCCTTTCACGTCATGGATTACAGGATTTGCTGAAAGACCGCATGACCAACGATGCCCTCTATCCTATCATCCATTTGCAGGGTGACGACATCGAGGTGGCCTTTACCCATGCTAATCAGTATGGTGAGGAATACTATTCATTCGTCAATGGCCAGCATACCACCCAAGGTGGAACCCACCAGAGTGCCTTTAAGGAGCATATCGCCAAGACCATCAAGGAATTCTTTGGCAAATATGAGTATGGCGACATTCGAACAGGTATTGTTGCAGCCATCGCTATTAATGTGGAAGAACCTGTCTTCGAAAGCCAGACGAAAATCAAGCTGGGTTCGACTGTGATGTCGCCAGATGGAGATACTATTAATAAATATGTAGGCGACTTCATCAAACAACAGGTCGACAATTATCTGCATATCCATCAGGATGTAGCTGAGGTCATTGAAGGCAAGATCAAAGAGTCAGAACGTGAGCGCAAAGCAATGGCTGGTGTCACCAAGCTTGCTCGTGAACGTGCCAAGAAGGCCAATCTGCACAATCGCAAGCTTCGTGACTGTCGTATCCATTTCTCTGACGTGAAGAATGATCGTAAAGAAGAATCATGCATCTTTATTACGGAGGGTGATTCTGCCAGCGGAAGCATCACTAAGAGTCGTGATGTCAATACACAAGCCGTCTTCTCGCTTCGTGGTAAACCTCTGAACAGCTTTGGTCTGACGAAGAAAGTGGTTTACGAGAATGAGGAGTTCAATCTTCTGCAGGCTGCTCTCGACATCGAAGAAGGTCTCGATACGCTGAGATATAATAAGGTGATTGTTGCTACGGATGCCGATGTCGATGGCATGCATATCCGTCTGCTCATCATTACCTTCTTCCTTCAGTTCTTCCCTGAACTCATCAAGAAGGGACACGTCTATGTGTTGCAGACTCCTCTTTTCCGTGTTCGCAACAAGCGTACGAAGATTAAAAACAAGGAAATGCGCGAGGATGGCAAGAAAGGTGATTTCGTGACTCGTTACTGCTATAGTGAGGAGGAACGCCTGAAGGCCATCCAAGAGTTAGGACCAGACCCAGAGATTACGCGATTTAAAGGACTTGGTGAAATATCTCCTGAAGAATTTGCTGGTTTCATCGGCCCTGATATGCGTTTGGAGCAAGTAACCCTTCATAAGAACGACCAGGTACAGAAACTGTTGGAATACTATATGGGTAAAAACACGATGGAGCGCCAGAACTTCATCATTGATAACCTCGTCATTGAGGAAGACAAGCCAGAAGATTATGAATATGAATAAAAACATGATGACAGCGCTTATATTGCTGCTCTTTCTCTCTATAAATGCCAATGCCCAGCTTCGCATCAATTTGGGCGATGAGTCTCCACTGCGTAAGTTGCAGATTGCAGAGGTAGCTATCTCAAACCTTTATGTAGACAGTGTTGACGAAAAGAAACTGGTGGAAGATGGTATTAAGGGTATGCTTGAAAAACTGGACCCCCACTCTACTTATTCCACACCTAAGGAGGTTAAAGAAATGAACGAGCCTCTTCAGGGCAACTTCGAAGGCATTGGCGTGCAGTTCAATATGGTGGAAGACACGCTGCTGGTCATCCAGCCTGTCAGCGGAGGTCCTTCAGAAAAGAAGGGCATCATGGCTGGCGATCGTATTGTATCCGTCAATGACACAGCAATTGCGGGTGTTAAGATGTCGAAAGAGGAAATCATGAAGCGACTGCGTGGTCCCAAAGGAACCAAAGTGAATCTGGGTGTTGTACGTCGTGGCATCAGCGATACCTTATCTTTTGTTATCGTTCGCGACAAGATTCCTATGAAATCGATAGATGCCACATTCATGATTCGTAAGAATGTTGGCTATATTCGAATAGGCAACTTCAGTGCCACTACTCACGATGAGCTATGCGAGAGTTTGAAGAACTTGAAGAAACAAGGTATGAAGTCGCTCATCCTGGACTTGCAAGAGAACGGAGGCGGCTATCTGCATGCTGCTGTCGAAGTGGCTGATGAATTCCTGGAAAAGGACGATCTGATTGTCTATACCAATGGACGTAATGCCCCACGTAGTGAATATAAGGCTAAGAGTGGCGGACTCTTTGAAAAGGGAAAAGTCATTGTTTTGGTTGACAGCTACACAGCTTCTGCTGCAGAGATTGTGTCTGGCGCTATTCAAGACCACGACAGAGGATTAGTTGTGGGACGTCGCACCTTTGGAAAAGGATTAGTACAACGTCCTATCGACCTGCCTGATGGTTCTATGATCCGCCTTACTATAGCCCACTATTACACGCCATCTGGACGCTGCATCCAAAAGCCTTACGAGAAGGGAAAGCAGAAGGATTATAATATGGATGTGTATAATCGTCTGAAGAGTGGCGAGCTGATGAGTGCTGACAGCGTCCACTTTGCTGACTCGCTGAAGTATTATACACTCAAGAAACATCGTGTTGTCTATGGTGGTGGAGGCATTATGCCTGACGAATTTGTACCTCTTGACACCACAAAATATACTCGATTCCATCGAGAACTGGCTGCAAAATCAATAATTATCAATACCACCCTGCATTATGTCGACGAATATCGAAAGGCCTTAAAGCAACAATATCAGACCTTTGACGACTATCGCCAGCACTTTGAAATACCTCAATCTATGATTGATGGCATCATAGCTGAAGGCGATAAAAAGAACGTGCGTCCCAAGAACGATGAAGAACTGGAACGCACATTACCTTATCTTCGCCTGCAACTGAAGGCACTGATAGCTCGCGACCTGTGGGATATGAATGAGTATTTCTCAATCATGAGCGAAGCTGACGATGCCCTGCAGCGAGCCTTACAGCTCCTTTAGGCGTGCTGCCATTGCCTTTCCTAAGGCCTCACATTGTGCCTTTGTCTCTGGCGTCAGGCTCTGTTTGATTTCTACTGGCTCACCCACTGCCTCATAGTGTAGGTGTTCGTCATTCCATTTCTGAATCTCTGCAACAGCCTTAGAAGCCCAGCCGAAAGAGCCAAACCATCCTAACAAGTGGTTCTTGATGTCCTTGCCTGCAAGTTCAGACAGTAGCACATCCATCTCATGATACAGAGCTGTATTGTATGTTGGTGCACCAACAATCAGACCCTTATAGCGGAACACATCACGAATAATATAAGAGTGGTGAGTCTTCGAAACATTATACATCACGATATTCTTCACACCAGCTTCTGAGGCAGCACGTGCTATCACCTCTGCTGCACGCTCTGTATTGCCATACATGGTACCATAGCAGATAACCAATCCTGGCTCCGTCTCATACTTTGACATACGATCATATTCTGCTACCACCTTATTAATATATTGGTGCCATACTGGGCCGTGGGTTGCACAAATATAGTCTAACTTGACATCAGCCAGCTTCTTCAGAGCGTTCTGCACAGGGGTGCCATACTTACCTACAATGTTAGAATAGTAGCGAACCATCTCAAGCCAGAAGGTGTCACAATTGATTTGCTCGTCAATCACTCCTCCATTTAGGGCGCCAAAGCAACCAAAGGCATCGCCACTGAAGAGTGTTGTGCCACACAGCGTCACCATCGTCTCAGGCCAGTGAACCATAGGCGTCAGCACAAAGTTCAATGTTTGCTTGCCTAATGCCAAAGTATCACCATTCTTCACCTCGATGGTTCCATCTGTGATACCATAGAATCCCTCCATCATCTGGAAAGTCTTCTTGTTGCCAACAATCTGAATTTCAGGATAGTACTTCTTAATCAGAGCAATGCTGCCACTGTGGTCTGGTTCCATATGGTTTATCACCATATAGTCGATTTTCCTATCGCCAATCACCTCATGAATATGTTCGATGAATTGGGTGAAAAAGTCCACTTCAACTGTATCAATCAGACACACCTTCTCATCGTCGATGAGGTAAGAGTTATAACTAACGCCATTAGGTAATGGCCAAAGACCTTCGAACAACGACTTATTACGATCGTTGACACCAACATAATAAATGTTTTCAGTAATTTTCTGCATAGTTGTATTATTGTTTTAGAGTTCGTTTTCTGCTTGTGCTAATGCTTCTTCCAGAGCCTCTTTCTGCTGTTTACCAAACTCGGGCGAAACATAATTGTAGAGACTGCGACATACCTCCATTGAGAATTTCTTGCCTTGCTCAACAATGTTGTCCCACTGTTCTTCGCTTAATCCTTGTTCCAATTGTTCACGAGTGATGCCGTTCAGCAGCAATCCATAAATGAAACCAGCATTGAAGTTGTCACCAGCGCCAACAGTACTACTGGTTTCCATCTTTTCTATTGGATATTGTTTCTTCATCCCATTGTCAGCAAACAGCTGAATGGGGTCTGAAGCCTGCGTATAAATAAACTTCTTGGTATAGAACATGATTTGAGAACGATACACCTGTTCTGCATCTTTCTTCTTGAATAGAATCTCAAAGTCTTCCGATGAACCACGCACGATGTCTGCCAACTCAAAATTCTCCAACAGGTTGGGAGTAATCTTTAGTACCTCATGCTGATGGGAAGCACGGAAGTTGACATCATAATAAAGAATTGCTCCACGTTCACGAGCATAGTCCAAAAAACCCTTTACCTGAGGACGAATAACGGGGTTCAGGACGTAATACGAGCCAAAAAGCACGATATCATCTGGCTGAACGTCAGGGAAAGAGAAATCAAGTCTGTCGTGGGGATGATCCTTATAAAAGACATAGTCGGCATCGTTCTTTTCATTAAGAAATGCCAACGACAAAGGTGATTTCGACTCAGGATAAACATAGACATTATCAGACTGACAACCATTCTCTTCCAGAAAGTTGATAATCATCTTTCCCACCCTGTCATTGCCTGTCTCGCTGATAAACGTAGTATTCACACCTGCTCTGCTCAGCGAGATGATGGCATTGAAGGTTGAACCACCAGGCAGGGCATGAATAGGCTGATTATCACGAAAGATAATGTCGAGCACTGTTTCACCAATTCCTATAACTTTTCGCATTGTTTTATGTTTTTGCTTGCAAAGATACAAATTAATTCTTAATTCCCAATTCTCATTTCTTATTTATTTTGTACCTTTGCAGCCGAATATGACAAAATACAATATTACAACACTACCCAATGGACTGCGTGTCATCCATCTTCCGTCACTATCGCCAGTGGTCTATTGTGGCATTGGCATCAATGCTGGAACACGTCAGGAAGCTGATGGCGAAGAGGGGTTGGCGCACTTCTGCGAACATGTCAGCTTCAAAGGTACACAACGACGTTCAGCACTTCAAATCCTCAACTGTCTGGAAAGTGTTGGTGGTGATTTGAATGCTTTTACTAATAAAGAGGATACCGTCTTCTATGCAGCTATCTTGAAAGAGCATCTCTCCAAGGCTGTCGACCTGCTTTGCGATATTGTTTTCTGCAGTCAGTATCCTGATGACGAAATCAGACACGAAGTAGACGTTATCTGCGATGAAATCGATAGTTATAATGATTCGCCTGCAGAACTTATCTACGATGAGTTTGAAAACAAAATCTTCCAAGGCCATCCCTTGGGACATAACATATTAGGCACCAAAGCCCAAGTGCAGAGCTATACGCCCAGTTATGCACAACACTTTACCCGTCGATACTATCGTCCTGACAATGCCATCTTCTTTGCCTATGGCGACATCGACTTTGGCAGATTGGTAAAGATGCTGGAGAAAAGTATTCCCCTCGCTGAAGTTAGTCTGCTTCCTACATTAGGCATCACTCTTCAGCCATCTTCTGTCTCCCCTCTTACATCATCTCACCATCAGGCACATGTCATGTTGGGATGTCGTACTTTCAGTTTTGACGACCCACGACGAATGCCGCTTTATCTCCTTAACAACATCTTAGGAGGTCCTGGCATGAATGCCAGACTTAATTTGTCGCTGCGTGAAAAATATGGATTGGTATATACCGTTGAGAGCTCTATGGCCTGCTATAGCGATACAGGTATCTGGTGTGTCTATTTTGGTTGCGACCATCACGATGTCAAACGCTGCATCAGATTGGTGAACCACGAATTAGATCGCATGATGCAACATCAGCTTTCTGAACGACAGTTATCTGCAGCAAAACGCCAACTGAAAGGTCAGCTCACCATCGCCTGTGACAATCGTGAACAGTTTGCCCTCGATTTCGCTAAGAACTTCCTACATCAAGGCAAGGAGCGTGACATCGAGATGGTACTTCAGCAAATCAATGCCATCACAGCCTCGCAAATACAAGATGTGGCCCAGCAACTCTTTGCGCCAGACCACATCCAACAGTTGATTCTGTGATTTTTACTTTATCACAACCTTTCTGCCATTCGTAATATAAACACCCTTGGCATTAGGCTTGCCTTGCAGCTTCCTACCATTGAGGTCATAATAGCTTTCAGCATTCAGCGCAGCATTTTCAACCTCCTCAATGCCTGTCGTTTCGCCCATCATGCTATTGATAGGTACAAATCGTGGTGCAGGCGATTGACCACGATGTACGGTATAGGCCTCGAAGGGACGCACCTGACGATATTCGCGCTCAAAGACGCTACCCTCGTAGTACTGTCCGCGAACCTCACCAATGTTAATTGCCCACACGCTTGGCGACCTGTCTAAACGTAGGAAGGCTGGCACCATTACTATGCTGCTGTCAGCCAAAGACATGACTTTTGGTTCTGTCGCAGGTATCGTCACATTCTCTGATGAGAACGTCACACGACCTGCCAACAAGAACTCTTCAGGATAGGTGGCTACATCGTTAGGCATACTGATAACATAAGGTACGTTAGCCTCTATCTTAGTTGCTGAGAACAAACCATTCTCTCCCAATTGACGCAACCAGAAGTGCTTCGAGCTCTGATTGTTGTTAAACGGAGCTATCGCACCCCACTTCTCGTGAGTAATGTTCTGCACGTCGAAAGGCAGAGCTATTGCCTCCCATCCTCTGCTCACTCCCACCGTCGTCTCCTGGCGGAACTCGCGAGTGTAGTTCACCATCTCAGCAGTAAATGTCTGCGGACAGAACCAGTTGTTATTACCCTCCTTCGCATCTGTCAGCACGATATTCTTGGCAAATCCATTTACTACGACATTCGTGATATTAGATGGAGCCAGAGATTCATTGTTGACATAAACCAGCAGATTGGGATTCTTCACCTTTGCATACTCCCCTTCAGAGATGGTGGCATTGCCTGCCACGATGCTAGCCAGTGAACCACAGTTAACGAAGATGTCGTCCATATTCGTTCCTGCCAGATTAGCAGTGTTGAAGTTGCTTAGATTGAGTGTAATCAGAGATTGGCAACCGTCGAACATCCAGTTCATGCTTGTCACGTTTGTGGTGTTGAAGCTACTCAAATCGAGACTTGTTAGACTAGAACAGCCACTGAACATCGCACTCATAGACTTCACATTAGCAGTGTTGAAGTGGCTCAAGTCAAGGCTCGTCAGGCTAGAACAGCCATTAAACATCCACCACATTTGTGTCACGTTCTCCGTATTAAAACCGCTGACATCAATGCTCTTTAGGCTGGAACAGCCATCAAACATGCTGTACATATCCGTCACATTGTCGGTTTTAAGATATTGCAGTCCCGTAATAGCTGCCAAGTTGCGACATCCATAGAACCACGATCTTGTACTTGTCAATGAAGTGTAGTTTGCAAAAGATTCCTCAAAGACAACCTTTGTTATTGATTCTCTCTGATTGTACCACCCAGAGCTGACACCCACGATTATACCATTCTCATAAGATTCTGTAAACGGTCCAACACTCATACCATTCCTTTCAGCCTTCTTCTCATCATAGTAGAACGTCAGCACAGTATTGTTGTCGCTCAACACTGCATATGGTTCTGGATCTGCTACTACTGGCGTTTCAGGCATAAACTCAACGATAATATCAAGATTGCTGGTCACATTCTGCATCGTGAATGATGCTGCACCAGATGCTGTGGCAGGCAAAACTCCCTGAGTCATATCGTCACCGTTAACTATTAACGAACCCAAATAATAAGCAGAATCTGGATAGAAGAACATCTGGAATGGCCTTCCTGGCTCTATCTCTACCTCGCCAGAATCTCTCACCGTTATCAAACCTGAACTCACCTCACCTTCGCCCCTAACGGTAATATGTGCAAAGAAGTTTGTTGTCGTCGCATTCTTATCCGTTAAGTATCCAGGATTTGAAGTGCCTCCATCAATGTGTGCATAGGCTTGGTCGATATGAGAAGGATCGTAGACAGTACCCATACCACCTACAAGACTTTCACATTGATAGAACATTCTAAGTCCTGATTGCAATGAGTTTGTGCTCCAGTCGTCTCCAACATATATCGTAACTAACTTAGAACAGCCTTCGAACATCTGAGTCATACTCGTCACTTTGGCGGTATTGAAGTTACTCAAGTCAAGCTCCGCCAAACTGCTACAACGATCGAACATTGAACTCAAATTCAGCATATTAGATGTATTGAAACCGCTCAAGTCAAGACTTGTCAAGCTACTACAGTTACGGAACATTGCCTCCATGCTATTCTCAACCTTGGCAGTATTGAAGGCGCTCAAGTCTAGACTCGTCAAACTGCTACACTCTGCAAACATATAATCTACAAAGATTACGTTGTCAGTCCTAAAGCTGCTCAAATCAAGACTTGTCAAACCACTACAGCCACGGAACATGCCACTCATATTTGTTACGTTGTCTGTCTTGAAACCACTCACGTTAAGACTCGTCAGACCTTCGCAAGCAACAAACATGTCACTCATATTCGTCACATTGTCTGTCTTGAAACCGCTTACATCAAGGCTCGTCAAACCTTTGCAACCATAGAACATGCCATCCATATTTGTCACGTTAGCAGTATTGAAGCCACTTAAATCTATGCTGGTCAGACTACTACAATCCATAAACATAGAGTGCATATCTGTTATGGTTTCCGTCTTCAGGTTACTGATGCCTGTAATAGTAGTCAGATTAGTGCAGCCATTGAACCAGTTACCTGTACTGGTAATCGTTGAGCAGTTGGCAAAAGAGGCATCAAATACTACCGTAGTAATATTCTCGCATTGCGAATACCAGCCCCGATCTCTATAATTATCAAAAGGCCCAACACTCATACCATTCCTATCGGCCTTCTTATCATCATAATAGAAGGTAAGGGTATATCTCTTTTCTGTTGCTGCACGGTTAGGAGCAGGTGTTGCTGTTCCATCAGCAGATGTATTCTCTGTCAATACAGCATACGGTTCAGGCTCTGCAGCTCCCTCAACCATAAATCTACGAGTGCTGACTGCTGTCCAGACGCTGTCGATACCCATAGCACGGATGTTCAGGGTGTGCTCGCCAGGAGTGAGTTCAGAGGTATCAATATCGAAGATGGCGGTAGCTGCTGTCGCTGTAGCCACAGGTACAGATATTGCCTTACCTTCGCCTGGATCGTTGTCGTCGATGAAGAATTCAAGTGCTGCCACAGGCAATACGGTAAACACATAGATGGGGTGAGCCATTACTGACGACCAATTACCATTAATGTCCTGCGAACGCAGATAGAGCATGTGGGCACCAGGGGCAATGTCAGCAGTGCTGATTTCGATAGTTACATCTGGTGAGCCAGAAGTAGCCAAGACAGAACCCTTGCCGTAGCCAGGATCGTTGTCAAAGAAGTATTCTACACGAGCCACTTCGTTGCCTGTACTCATCACAAAGATGGGCTTGGACATTGTGGTAGACCACACACCATTGCTGGCCAGCGTTCGGATACAGAGCGTATGAGCTCCCACGCTTAGATTGCTGGTGGGAATGGCGATTTCCAACTCGCCCCCACTCACATTATTTATTACTGTAGCCTGGCCGAAGCCTGGGTCGCTGTCGAAGAAATATTCCGCAGCTGTTACCGTCAGGTTCGACTGGGCCCCTGCCGATGTTGCCAAGAGTGTGGCCACAAGGGCAAGCCATAGTCTAACCTTTCTCATTGCTGTACACCTAACTTAATATTAACTCTGAGTGTCTGTCCTTTCTCCACAGAGGTCGGCATCTCGATGTCGTTGATGTATGGTCCAGCAGGAATACCGGAGATGACGTAAGGGTCATTGCCTGCAAAGGCACCTTTGCCTGCGAACTCTTCAGCTCTTCCCTCAGAAATCTCCTTAACAGCTTTGTCGGTAGTTGCATCTGCAAAAACTTCGCCAATCCCTTCTGCCAACACAAGGTTGTTGGAGTAACTATTTCCAGAGATGTTGTTGATTCTAAAAAATATATTGTTCTCTATGGTGCATCCCGTCAGATAAGTTTCTTGACCATAGTTAATATTGGTTGTGGTTCCCACCATCGTATTATAGGCAATATGTGAATCAGAAAAACGATAGATAACGCCATAATCATCAGATCTGCGGGTAAAAATATTATTGGTAATCTGCGCATTGGGAGCCCATGACGTAGAGGATGTCGAGAGGCACATCACTCTGCCACCAACAAAGTAGTTCTGGTGTACGACACAGTTGCTGGCGCTGGTGGCGATTTTTAAGTCGGTAGCCAGTCTGCAACGTGTAACTACCATATTGGGTTGGCTGAGGTTGACCATGTCTTTGATGTCGAATCCCATAATGATACTACCTGCAGCCTGATTGTAATTACTTGAAACACCACCCAGTATAGCGGAGGGCAAACCCTCAGCAATCGCACCATTCTCGTTGAGCAGATAACCCGGACCTATCAGCACCACACGGTTGGTAATGGTAATGTCTCCATACGACGTGTTACTGCCATCGACCATAATGGTATCTCCTTCTTCTGCAGCGCGAATTGCGTCGGAAATACTGCTGTACGGTGCGCCAGAATTAGTGCGGTTACTTACTCTCAGAATTGTTGCTTGTGCCGTACTGCAAAGGGCAGCAAGGGCAAAGATTAATAGTTTCTTCATCATAATAATTGCTTTTAGTTGTTTAGTAATTTATTCTTCTTTGTGGGCAAAGATAAACAAAAAAAATGAAAGTACCAAGACATTTGGAAGAAAAATAATCGGTGGTATGATGTGATGGTAAGCTGTTTTAACCATCATCTTACCATCACTATTTCTTGTTTTTTGACAGAAATATTAATGATTGAAATTAAAAGGATTAATAGTTTCGTATCGTAACATTATGTGGAACTATCGGTTCCAGCGTATGTTACTAAGGGTTTCAAATAATGATACTGATAGTTCCACATAATGTTACTATAGGCGAACTGCTTTATTATCAATGGCTTAACGGTTTACTTAGGGTAAAACTGCGGTTTACTTAGGGTAAATATCAAGTTTAGTGACGGATAGGTGATGGTAAATAGCATTTATCATCACCCATTAATTGATTGGTAATCAAAAGTTTAGATGAGAAGGTGATGGTAAAAGCTAATATTAGACAAAATGCATAGATGAAAGAAGATAAGTAGCACAATGAAAGGCAGAATACTTTACAATATTAAGCTACACAGATTCAGACGCACGCTTTCAGCTGTTGGCGTACTGACTTGCGAGCCTGTCCAAGACGGTTTTCTACTTGCTTATAGGGAAGTGACAGTTGCTTGGCTATCTCGTTGACCTTCATACCGTCGTAAACGTGAAGGCGATAGATTTCACAACATGCTTTGGGAAGTCGAGCCAAAGAGCGTTCCATACGTTCCATCAGCTGACGGGCATTGATGAGCGATTCCATTTCCCCGATGGAATCGGCGCTTTTCGTGATATGGTGTTCGTATTCTTCATAGACACGACGACGACGGAAATAGTCAGCAACGCTGTGACGGGCCATCGTGTAGACCAGACAAGGCAGGGTCTGGGGGCTGATAAGTGAATGTCCACGAAGCAGGCGCAGGAAAATATCCTGTACCATATCTTGTGCTTCGTCGACATCATTAATACGCACCGCGATGAAATTTACCATCTCATCGCGATGCTCTGAATAATAGTTTGATAATAGTTGGTTGTTATTCATTAATTACTGTTTGTATCGTTCCATCCTCGTTGTAGAACAAACGCTGGATCTTCAGCGAACGCAGATGGGTGATATCATTGGAGGGTACACAGTCGTGATAGCAGAGATACCACTGGCCCTTATACTCTACGATGCTGTGGTGGGTAGTCCAACCTACTACTGGATCGAGAATAACACCCTGATAGCGGAATGGTCCGTAGGGGTTGTCGCCAATAGCATAGCAGAGGTAGTGGCTATCGCCTGTAGAGTAAGAGAAATAATACTTGCCGTTATATTTGTGCATCCAAGAGGCCTCGAAGAAACGGTGAGGATCGCCAGCCTTCATGGGCTCGCCATTCTCGTCGAGAACCACAACGCCACGAGGAGCCTCAGCAAACTGCTGCACATCGTCGCTCATGCGAACTACGCAGCTGTTGATAGCTGGCGCATCGGCAGTTGTAAAGAGCTCACCCTGATGGTCAGGAGCTGCACCCAGGTCGATGAGTCCGTTCTGGTCACCATACTTGCCAAAGATAGGAGCCAAGCCATTGGGCAGCGGATGCCACCACTGGAGCTGTCCGCCCCAGAGTCCACCAAAGTAGCAATACACTTGGCCATCGTCGTCCTTGAATACGCAGGGGTCGATAGAGAACGAGCCACGAATAGGCTTCTCCATAGGTTTGAACGGACCTTCTGGCTTGTCAGCAACAGCTACACCCAGACGGAACACGCCATCGTAGGCCTTAGCGGAGAAGATAAGATAGTATTTGCCATCCTTCTCTACGCAGTCGTTATCCCACATCTGCTTCTCTGCCCAGGGCACATCCTTGACATCGAGAATCACACCATGATCTGTAGCATCGTCATTTTCAACATCATCCCACGAGAGCACGTGGTAGTCCTTCATCTGGAAGTGTCCGCCATCGTCGTCGAAACACTCGCCAGCATCCCAGTCGTGAGAGGGATAGATATACAATCTGCCATTAAACACGTTGGCTGAAGGGTCAGCCATATAGTCGCTGGGGAATAAATACTTTGGTTTCATAATATTCTTGAATTACAATTTATTACTTTTTCTTCTTTTTTCCTTTGGCAGGAACTACTGGTTGCTGGGGCTTCACCAGTTCGATAAGTCTTGGAATAAACGACTTAGGCTGGTTCTGGCGATCAAAGAGCGTCGCATAGTCCGTGCGTCCCTTGATAGGGAAGTCATTACGCCACGAGTTGCCATCGTTCAGACACCAGAAGTTGACACGCATGATGTCCTTACGATGAGTGATCAGCATCTTATAAAAGTCTACCCAGAAATCGCCTATTTCCTTCTCTTTCTCTGGTGTGAGGCCCTTCGTAAAGGGATCCATCTCAGGACGATAGGCAAACTTATCGCTGATATTGGCACCTGAGAATCCATAAGGATTAGGCAACGCAGAGAGGTCGAGCTCTGAGAAGAACGTCTTGACGCCCGTAGCAGCAATCGTCTGAATGCTATGATCGTACTGCTTGATAACGCTGTTGTCGACATTATCCTCCAGAATCATGTGTCCCTGCATACCAATAGCTGTGATGGGCAGTCCTTGCTCGATGAGCGGACGGAAGAAGCGACAAACACCCTCCACCTTCGTTGGCTTATTCATCGAGAAGTCGTTATAATACAGTTCCACATTGGGATCAGCCTCGTGAGCATACTGGAAAGCAAGAGGAATATAGTCGGTACCCAATATCTGCCAAAAGAGACTCTTGCGTGGGGTACCATCATCCTCGAACGCCTCGTTCACCACATCCCAAGCATCCACACGACCTTTGAAATGGCTCACGATAGTATAAATATGTTCGCGCATGCGCTTCTTAAGCACTTCTTTCGATACGAGTTTACCATTCTTGTCGAAGTGGAACCAAGGAGCACACTGCGAATGCCAGATCAGACAGTGCCCCAGCACTTTCAAACCTGCAGCTTTGGCTTTATTGACAAACTGGTCGGCAAGCGTGAAGTCATAGACACCCTCTTGCGGATGAATAACCTCACACTTCATACAGTTCTCAGCCACCACAAAATTGAAGTTGCTGGCAATGATGTCCCAATCCTTGGTCTGGTCACCAGAGATAAAGCCCGTCACGTCGTGCTTGTTCTGGCCACTATCGTCAGCCTCAACCTGCCACTGGTTTACACTGACACCCGTGTACCAATAGTCGCGATAGGCTTCTGCCAACGACTGTGCCTGCATTAAGGCAACCAGGCCTGTAGCAAATATGAATGCTATAAGTCTACGCATTGATGAAACATTTATTTGTTACGTGCCTCGATCTTCTTGTTGATATCGTCAATCACCTCGTCAGTCAACTCGTAGCGTGAGATGATAAACATAGCCAGACCTAACAGCATAGCTGGGATGACGCAGACGAGCCACAGGATACCTTCTTCAGCAAATGGAGTCTGATCGATGGTGTTGCTATTGTAACCTACATAAGCGAGAACGGCTGGTCCAACAATACTTCCGAAGGTCATACCTGCCTTGAAGAACAAGCCTGTCAGCGCATTCACGATACCAGAGATACGACGACCTGTGGTGTACTCACCATAGGAAATAACCTCAGGAACCAGTGCCCACATATAACCAGTAGCAACAATAACACCTGTGCTCTTAATAAACTGAGCCACATAAATCATCATCATGCTGGGGCTCTCCATCTTGGAAATACCATAGAGCATAGCCATACCGATGATGGCAGCACCAAGGAACAGATAGAACATGTTCTTCTTGCCAACCATACGCTTGAACCAAGGAACAAGAGGCATGAACAAGAAAGCAGGCAGAGAACCCAAAGCCATAAAGATAGATAGCTCCTGAGCTGAGCCGTGCAGATTGCTGTTAATGAAATATGCACCAGCTGCATTTCCTACTGACATCATAGCGAAAGCTGTGATGAAGAAGAAGGCAAGCACACGCAAGGGACGGTTACGAAGGAATTCCATCCAAAGGTCGCTGACCTTCACGTCTTCTGTAGCCTTTGCATCCATCACCACACGCTCCTTACACTGTGTAAAGCAGAAGAGAAGGAGACAGAAGCCTACGATAGCGTAGATGGTCATCGTTGTGAACCAAGCTGAGGGATCTTTAGGAAGACTATCAGATGGTGCACCAGCTATCAGAGCAATGAACAAAGGCAGACCAGAGTTCACAGCCAGACCACCAAGGTTCGCCATAAACATACGCACTGAGGTAAGAATGGTGATTTCGTCTGTATCGCGAGTCAACGATGAGTTCAGCGCTCCATAAGGCACGTTAATAAACGTATAGAGCAACTGCATTGACACATAGGTCACATATGCATAAATCAGCGATGGTGCAAAACCATTGTAGAAACAGAGAATAGCGAATCCTGACAATGGAATACCTACATAAAGCAGATACGAACGGTATTTGCCATAACGTGGGTTGCTCTTATCAATCAAGGTACCAACAATAGGGTCCCAAATCACATTGGCAACATTACCCACCAGGAACATGACAGCCACAGCAGAAGGCGTCAGTCCATAGATATCTGTATAAAAGAACAGCAGGTAGGTGCAAATTACCTGAAAAATAAGATTTTGTGCCAGGTCGCCAGAACCGAATCCAATTCGTTGCAACCAAGAGAGTTTGTAGAAGCCTTTCGCTCCTTGCGTTTCATTAGGTGTCATGTTATATTTATATGTTATGAATTTTGCATGCAAAGATAGCAGATTCTGTTGAAATTGACATTTCCTAGTGTTACAAATACTATTGTATTTTGTTTCATCATACAATAATGAGACGATTTTTTGCCTCTCCATCAATCTTTTTCTTTATTTTTGCACAACATTAAAAACTATTATATGATGAAACGAACCATTCTTTCTCTCCTTGCTGTCACCCTGTTTTCATTGATGACAGAAGCTAAGGTACAACTTCCTCAACTGTTCCAATCAGGTATGGTATTACAGCGTGGGAAGCCTATTCCCGTTTGGGGAAAAGCTGATGCCAACGAAAAACTGACCATCCTTTGGCAAAAGAAACAATATGAAACCACAGCTAATGATAAAGGAATGTGGCGCATTGATTTGCCAAAAACAAAGGCTGGCGGTCCTTACACCTTGCAGGTGAGAGGTGAGAAAGGAGATGTGATAGAAATGACTGATGTGATGGTTGGCGATGTCTGGCTCTTGTCTGGCCAATCTAATATTGACGTCACTATTGAGCGTGTCTATCCTCAATATGTCGATGAAATCGACCATTTCGACTGTCCACAGGTTCGTTTGTTCAGGGTTCAGAACGAAACTAACACGCATGGTGTACAAGACAACATCCGTCCTACAAATATCAACTGGAAGCCACTCACCAAGCAGAATGCCTGGTATTTCTCTGCTGTCGGCTCCTTCCTAGGTAAGCGGATGTGGGAGAAGAACAAGGTGGCACAGGGTATTATTGTCAACAGCTGGGGAGGTACACCCATCGAAGCCTGGATCAGTGCCGATTCGCTCATGGCAGACTATCCTATGCAGATTACAAAACTTGCGTTCTACCAAAACGACAACTATATAAAGGCCCAAATGCAGGCAAACAACGAGGCCAACAAGCGATGGGAGGAGCTGCTCAATAAGATTGACGGCACATTGACTTATCCCCTTCCATCCTATCAGGATTCCGATTGGCAGACCATCAATCAGAACAACTGGAGCTGGCGTGGTGTTGGTTCTGTATGGCTCCGTCAGCATATATATATTAATAAGGAACACGCAGGTAAACCTGCTCGCCTATTGCTGGGCACACTCTTCGATCAAGATATCACCTACCTGAATGGTAAGGAGATTGGCCATACCTACTACCAGTACCCTCCTCGTCGCTATGATATTCCAGAAGGGCTTCTCCAAGAGGGGGACAATGTGATTGCCATCCGATTCATCAACAAATACGGTGCTGTACACTTTATTCCTGAAAAGCCCTATCTGATAGCTTTTGGCGATGATCGCTTCTCACAGAATCCCATGCCAAAGGATGTGATTCCTCTCAGCGACCAGTGGAAGATGCATGTGGGAGCAGAGATGCCATCATGTCCCAATGGCGATGTCTCTCTGCAGAACCTGCCTACCACCCTTTATAATGCTGTCGTTTACCCATTGGCGCCTTTCGCCATCAATGGTGTCGTATGGTATCAGGGCGAATCGAATACAGGTAATCCCGCACCTTATGCCGACTATCTGAAAAAGATGATGGGATGCTGGCGTAATCGCTGGCAGGACCAGCAGATGCCTTTCTGTATCGTACAACTGGCTAATCACGACGGACGCCAACAGACAGGATTCCCAAGACCTATCGTCTATCCTGAACAACCCGTCAGCAGTGGTTGGGCACAACTGCGTGAAGCCCAGCGTATTGTGGCTAAGGCTGACGACAGAGCAGAACTGGCTGTTATCAACGATCTGGGAGAGACGGTAGACATCCATCCACTTCGCAAGAAGGAGGTAGCAGAACGCATCGGACTCTGTTTCGATCGCCTTATATATAATAATAAGGTGAAGTTATCTCCAGAAGTGGTTTCGATCCAAGCTAATGGCTCTCCCCTTACTATCCAACTCACACTCGACCAACCCATACAAGAAGGCAATCTTTATACTTTCGAGGTTGCTGGCGACGATAATATATTCCATAATGTAGATGCTATAGGCAAGGGGAACGTTATTACACTCCATCATTTCAACTTCTCCTTCATCCCTCGCACTATCCGCTATGCGTGGAAAGATGACCCCAAAAAGGCTAATGTACGTAGCCTAACAGGACTGCCGATGTCGTCGTTTGAACTGAAGATAAACCAACCATAAAAGAGATTTATTTGCCTGATTGAACGAAAAGTACGCAAAATATTTGCAGGATTCAAATAAAATGCGTACCTTTGCAGCCGTTCAGAGGAATGAGGGGCTTTACGAAGCCTCTCATTCTTGTTTTAACTAACAAATAATGTATGATAGACAAGAATGTCATTAAAACTGCGGTAGAAGAGTGGCTGGCCAACAACGAATACTATCTGGTAGACGTTGAAATGACTGCTGATGACCGTATCGTGATTGAGATTGACCATGCAGATGGTGTTTGGATTGAGGATTGTGCTGACTTGAGCCGCTTCCTTCAGGAAAAGTTAGGCGACGAGTTAGGAGAATATGAATTGGAGGTTGGTTCGGCAGGTATCGGACAGCCCTTTAAAGTTGTGCAGCAATATCGTAACCACGTAGGCAAGGAAGTAGAAGTTCTGAAACAGAATGGACAGAAGGTGCAGGGCATTATGAAAAGCGTGAGCGATGACGGACTGCAGTTTTGCATTACAGCAAAGGAGAAGCAGCATGTGGAAGGCAAGAAGCGCCCTGTTTTGGTGGAGGTTGACAAGACCTTTAACATCAGCGAGGTGAAGTATTGCAAATATCTGCTCGCCTTCAAATAAGATGATAACTAAAAAATAAAAGATAAAGTTTATGGCAGTAAAAAATGAGAAAGGCCCCTCAATGATTGAGACCTTTCAGGAGTTTAAAGAGACTAAGAACATCGATCGTACCACCCTGGTGAGCGTACTTGAGGAGAGCTTCCGCAATGTCATCGCCAAGCTGTTTGGTTCGGACGAGAACTTTGACGTGATTGTCAACCCTGACAAGGGTGACTTTGAGATTCATCGCAACCGTATTGTGGTAGCTGATGGTGAAGTACAGGATGAGAACAAGGAGATAGCACTCTCTGAGGCCCAGAAGATTGAACCTGACTATGAGATTGGTGAGGAGGTTTCTGAGGAGGTTAACTTCCAGAAGTTTGGTCGCCGTGCCATCCTGAACCTGCGTCAGACACTAGCTTCAAAGATTCTGGAGCTGGAGCACGACTCTCTCTATCAGAAGTATAAGGATAAGGTTGGTCAGATTGTCAGCGCTGAGGTTTATCAGATGTGGAAGCGCGAGGTGCTGCTGATTGACGACGAGGGTAATGAGCTCCATCTTCCCAAGGGAGAGCAGATTCCTTCTGACAACTATCACAAGGGTGAGACTGTACGTGCCATTGTTAAAGAGGTACAGAACGAAAACAACAACCCTCGCATCATCCTTTCTCGCACCAGTCCTCTGTTCCTGGAGCGTATGCTCGAGGCTGAGGTTCCTGAGATTCAGGATGGTCTGATTACCATTCGTCGCATTGCCCGCATGCCTGGTGAGCGTGCCAAGGTTGCTGTCGAGAGCTACGACGATCGCATCGATCCAGTAGGCGCTTGTGTTGGTGTAAAGGGTAGTCGTGTTCATGGTATCGTTCGCGAGATGTGCAACGAGAATATTGATGTCATCAACTTCTCCAACAACATGCAGCTCTTTATCCAGCGCGCTCTGGCTCCTGCTAAGGTAACCAGCATTACGCTCAACCCAGAGGAACACAAGGCAGAGGTTTATCTGCAGCCTGAGGAGGTTTCGCTGGCTATTGGTAAGGGTGGTCTGAATATCAAGTTGGCTTCTATGCTTACTGAGTATACCATTGACGTATTCCGTGTTGTTAACGAGGCTGATGCCGACGAGGATATCTATCTGGATGAGTTCGCTGACGAGATCGACCAGTGGATCATTGACTCTATCAAGGCTATTGGTCTGGATACAGCCAAGGCTGTGTTGAATGCTCCTCGCGAGATGCTGATCGAGAAGGCCGACTTGGAAGAGGAGACCGTCGATCACGTACTCGAAGTACTCCGTGCAGAGTTTGAGTAAGTTAAGAATTAAGAATTAAGAGTTAAGAGTTAATGGGAGTAAGATTAAATAAAGTTTTATCAGAACTGAATATAGGACTTCAAACGGCAGTTGATTTCCTGAAAAAGAAAAGCGACCTTGGTGAGGTTAAGGACGACGTGACAACCAACACTAAGATTTCTGACGAGCAATATCAGGCGCTTGTCAATGAGTTTAGTGGTGACAAGGATGTCAAGACGAAAGCCGAATTGCTCTTCACCAAGAAGGTAAAAGAGAAAAAGCCGGAGAAGCCGGTGGAACCCAAGGTGACGAAAGCCGAAGATCTGCTCGAGCAGCGCCCGCAGTTTAAGCCTGTGGGTAAGATCGACTTGGATAATATCGGCAAAGCGAAGCCTGCACCTGCCGAAGTGGCAGAACCCGAAACTGAGCCCGTGACTGCTGCCGAGAGTCAGGAGCCAGAACCTGTTCAAGAAGAGTCCGTTCAGGAGGTTGTGGCTGAAGAGCCTGAGGTTGTTGCACCCGTGACAGAACCCGTTGCTGACGTTGCTGTCGAAGAGGAGTTAGAAGAAGACTATGAGGAGGAGGTTGTAGAAGAGGAACGCCCCACATTGGCTAAGACTCCTGGTGACGCCAAGATTGCTCAGAATGCACCCCAGCTGAACGTCTTGGGTAAGATAGACCTCTCTACACTGAACCAAAGCACGCGTCCTAAGAAAAAATCGAAGGAAGAGCGTCGTAAGGAGCGTGAAGAGAAGGCTGCTGGTGAGCGCAAGAAGCGTGAGCGCATCCGTCAGGGCAAGGTAGATATTGAAGCCGCTGCCAAACAGGCCAACCAGCAACAGAATCAGAACAACAAGAAGAACAGAAACGACCAGCAGCAACAGCAGGGTGGCAAGAAGAATAAGAAGAACCGTCCTGTCAAGCCCTTGGAGGTTGACGATGAGGAGGTAGCACGTCAGGTCAAAGAGACACTGGCTCGTCTGACCTCAAAGACCAATCAGAACAAGAAAGGTGCCAAATATCGTAAGGAGAAGCGTGATGCAGTTGCAGAGCGCATGAACGAGGAGATGGCTGCCGAGGCTGCTGAGAGCAAGGTGCTGAAGCTGACGGAGTTTGTTACCGTATCGGAGCTGGCCACCATGATGAACGTTGGCGTCAATCAGGTTATCGGAACCTGTATGAGCATCGGTATCATGGTGTCTATCAACCAGCGTCTGGATGCTGAGACCATCAACATCGTAGCCGACGAGTTCGGATTCACCACAGAGTATGTAAGTGCTGAAGTACAGAACGCCATCACCGAGGAGGAAGATGACGAGAACGATCTCGTTACACGTGCTCCTATTGTGACGGTGATGGGTCACGTCGATCATGGTAAGACCTCATTGCTCGACCATATCCGCAACACCAACGTGATTGCTGGTGAGGCAGGTGGTATCACCCAGCACATTGGTGCTTATAATGTGAAGCTGAAAGACGGTCATAGTATCACCTTCCTTGATACTCCTGGTCACGAAGCCTTTACAGCTATGCGTGCCCGTGGTGCTCAAGTGACGGATATCGCCATCATCATCGTTGCAGCTGACGACTCCGTGATGCCTACCACCAAGGAGGCTATCGCTCACGCTCAGGCTGCTAACGTTCCTATGGTGTTCGCTATCAACAAGATAGATAAGCCAGGTGCCAACCCCGATAAGATTCGTGAGGACTTGGCCAACATGAACCTCTTGGTGGAGGACTGGGGCGGTAAGTACCAGTGTCAGGAAATCTCGGCCAAGAAGGGTGTTGGTGTTTATGAACTGTTGGAGAAGGTACTGCTCGAAGCTGAGATGCTCGACCTGAAGGCTAATCCAAACCGCAAGGCTACAGGTTCTATCATCGAGAGTTCGCTCGATAAGGGTCGTGGCTATGTGTCTACCGTCCTCGTATCGAATGGTACGCTGAAGATTGGCGACGTGGTTATCGCTGGTACCGCTTGGGGGCGTGTCAAGGCTATGTTCAACGAACGTAACCAACGCATAGAAGAGGCAGGACCTGCTGAGCCAGCTATCATTCTTGGTTTGAATGGTGCTCCAACAGCTGGTGACTCGTTCCACGTGATGGAGTCTGAGCAGGAGGCACGCGAAATCGCCAACAAGCGTATCCAACTGCAGCGTGAACAGAGCCTGCGTACTACGACCAAGCTTGGTCTTGACGAGTTGTCACACCGTATTGCTCTGGGTGAGTTCCACGAGTTGAACATCATCGTGAAGGGTGATACCGACGGATCTATCGAGGCCCTCTCTGACTCGTTCATCAAGCTCTCTACCGAGAAGGTACAGGTGAACGTTATCTCGAAGGCTGTGGGTCAGATTTCAGAGAACGATGTCATGCTGGCCAGCGCATCAGAGGCTATCATCATCGGCTTCCAGGTACGTCCTTCAGCCGATGCCCGTCGTGCTGCCGAGCGTGAGGGCGTTGAAATCAACACCTACTCTATCATTTACGATGCCATCGACGATGTGAAGCAGACCATGCAGGGTATGCTCGACAAGGTCAAGAAGGAGATTGTATCTGGTGAAATCGAGGTGAAGCAGGTATTCAAGATATCCAAGGTTGGTACCGTTGCCGGTGGTCTTGTTACCGATGGTAAGGTTCATAACAAGGACAAGGCGCGCGTTATCCGCGATGGTATCGTGATCCATACTGCTCCTATCGATGCCCTGAAGCGCTACAAGGACGATGCCAAGGAAGTGGCAACAGGCTTGGAGTGCGGTATCTCGCTGGTCAACTTCAACGACATCCAGGTTGGTGATATCATCGAGACCTTCACGGAGATTGAGGTAGAACAGAAACTGTAACTCTCCTCAGTGTGCTTAAGACGCTCTGTCAACAAATCAAGCAATACAGGACAGCAGCTCTGCTGACGCCTGCATTCACAGCACTTGAAGTGCTGATGGACGTACTGATACCCTATGTCACAGCCTCGCTGATTGACAAGGGTATCAATGCGGGCGACATGGAGAATGTGTATCGCTATGGTTTGGTGATGTTGGGCATGGCTTTTTTGAGCCTGTTTTTCGGATTCATGGGTGGGCGCTTCTCGGCATACGCCTCTACGGGCTTTGCTGCCAATCTGCGATCAGCGATGTATCGCAACATCCAGCGGATGGCTTTTTCTGATATCGACAAATATGCCACATCAGGCCTGATCACCCGCATGACGACGGATGTCAACACGTTGCAGAGTGCGTTCCACCAGATTCTGGGCATCAGCGTCAGAGCACCCTTCAAATTGCTGCTGTCTATCCTGATGTGTCTTGTCATCGACGCCCGTCTGTCACTCATCTTCCTCGTGGCCTTAGTCATCCTGAGCTTCTCGCTTTACCATATTATTACAAGAGTAGCCAAACTGTTCCAGCAGGTATTTGAAAGGTACGATGCCCTGAACCAAAGCGTACAGGAGAACATCACGGGAATCAGACTGGTCAAGGCTTTTGTTCGCGAGGACTATGAGAACGCGAAATTTGCCCGTGCGGCAGACAATCTCTATAAGCTATATGTAAAGGCAGAGAGCCTGATGGCCTGGAACCACCCTATCATGAATATGGTGGTTTATGGCTGTATCATCGCCCTGTCATGGATGGGTGCCCACTACATCGTAGAAGGCACGCTGACCACAGGTGAGTTGACTTCGCTCTTCAGCTATATCATCTCTATCCTGATGTCGCTGATGATGCTCTCGATGGCTTTTGTGATGCTCACCCAGAGTGCTGCCTCAGCAAAACGTGTGGCGGAGATTATCGAGGAAGAGCCTGACATCGTGAATCCTGAGAATGGCATCAAGGAAGTGCCCAATGGTAGCATCGAGTTTCGTGGCGTTCGCTTTGATTATTCATTCAAAGACCAGCCGGCATCCAACGTACAGCCTCAACACAAGCGTTCTGCCCTCTACAATATCACCTTTGACATCAAGAGTGGCGAAACCATCGGTGTGATTGGCGGTACTGGTTCTGGTAAGTCGTCGCTCGTCAACCTGATCTGTCGACTCTACGACCCCAGACAAGGTGAGATATGGGTAGGCGGACACCCTGTAAAGGACTATGACCTGACAGCCTTACGCACAGCCGTCTCTGTGGTGCTCCAACAGAACATTCTGTTTGGGGGCAGCGTGATAGACAACCTGCGCTGGGGCAAGCCAGATGCCACCCTAGAGGAATGCCGCACAGCATGCCGTATGGCTCAGGCCGACGACTTCGTCAGCGCGATGCCCGATGGTTATGATACTCGCATAGAACAAGGTGGCACGAATGTCAGCGGTGGCCAGAAGCAACGCCTTTGTATTGCTCGTGCCCTGCTTCGTCAGCCTAAGATCCTGGTGCTCGACGACTCCACCTCAGCCTGCGACACAGCAACAGATGCCAAGATCCGCGAGGCGATCCACAACCAGCTGCCTGAGATGACCAAAATCATCATCGCCCAGCGCATCCTCAGCGTGAAGGACTGTGACCGCATCCTCGTCATGGACAATGGTGTGGTAACAGGTTTCGACACCCACGAGAACCTACTGAAGACAAACCAACTCTATCAGGAAATATATGCAATTCAGAACGAGAACGTCGGCGACTTCGATGCCTAAGGGAGAAGTGAAACGCGATGTGCTGTTGCGTATGTTCTCCTTCGTCTTCCAGCATTACCGTTGGTCAATACTGGTTGTCTTAGCCTGTGTCTTCATATCGTCGCTGACCTCACTGGTCTCCTCGCTCTTCACGAAAACTCTGATAGACGATTATATCGTACCACTCACTCAGGTGGCCAATCCTGAGTACCAGTCGTTGGCTCAGACCTTGTTTAAGCTTGGCATCATCCTATTCTTCGGCACCATCTGCGCCTATACCTACAACCGATTGATGATTCACATCAGCCAGGGTACGATGCTCCGACTCCGCAAGACCATCTTCGAGAAGATGCAACAGTTGCCCATCAGCTATTTCGACCAACGGTCGCATGGTGATATCATGTCGGTATATACCAACGATGTCGACTCGCTGCGCCAGATGATTTCTACAGCAATGGCGCAGGTCTTCTCGTCGATTATCACCATTGTGGCCACCTTTACGTCGATGGTGGTGCTCAGTATTCCACTGACATTGGTAAGCGTCCTCATGGCTGTGGCTATGGCGATTACTACCACCCAACTTGGTAAGCGCTCGCGTGGCTTCTTCCGTACGCAACAGCAACGCTTGGCAAGTGTCAACGGATTCATCGAGGAGATGATGACAGGCCAAAAGGTGGTGAAAGTATTCTGTCATGAACAGCAGGCCATCAGCGACTTTGAGAATCTGAACGAGCAACTGCGCAGTTCAGCCTGTCATGCCAACCGTATTGCCAATATCGTGATGCCCGTCAATGGTGGCATCAGCAACTTCGGATTTGTCTCGCTTGCTGTTGTGGGTGCTATCCTCGCCCTCAACCATTTTTCATTTTTCAGCTATCCCCTGTCGATGACCCTTGGTACCGTCGTTGCTTTCCTGCAACTCAACAAGAACTTTACACGTCCCATCGCACAGGTCAGCCAGCAGATTAACAGCGTGTTGAATGCCTCGGTTGGTGCTGAGCGCGTATTTGCCTTAGGTGATGCCGAGCCAGAAGTGGACAACGGACAAACAGAACTGACGGATCCTAAGGGCGATGTAGATTTTAAGGATGTCGACTTCGGCTATATCCCTGAGAAGCAGGTGCTCTTCGATATCGACATCAACACCAATCCTGGACAGAAGATAGCCTTCGTGGGAGGTACTGGTGCAGGCAAGACCACCATCATCAACCTCATCAACCGCTTCTATGAGATACAAGGTGGCAGCATTCTTTACGACGGCGTGCCCATTACAGATATTTCCAAGAAGTCGCTACGCAAGGGCATGAGTATCGTGTTACAGGAGACGCATCTCTTTACAGGAACCGTCATCGACAATATCCGCTATGGTAAGCTCGACGCCAGCGATGAGGAGTGTATGCAGGCTGCCCGCCAGGTGGGGGCCGACGATTTCATCCGCCGTCTGCCCAATGGTTATCAGACGCTGTTGCATGCAGATGGCGGCAATCTGAGTCAGGGAGAACGGCAGTTGCTGGCTATTGCCCGTGCTGCTGTTGCCAACCCGCCTGTGCTGATTCTCGACGAGGCCACGTCGAGCATTGATACCCGCACGGAACAACTGGCACAACGCGGAATGGACACCATCATGCAGGGCCGCACCACTTTTGTTATTGCCCATCGCCTGTCTACTGTCCGTAATGCCGATCAGATTATCGTCTTGGATCATGGACGCATCATCGAACAAGGCAACCACGAAGAGCTATTAGCGCTGAAAGGCAAATACTACCAGCTGTATACAGGACACAACATTTAATTTTCCACCTATTAATTTGGCTTTTCTATTAACTTTTTGTAATTTTGCAGCCAAAATAAAATTCTAATGGGAGAGAAGAACCAATTTGTACGCCAAGTGGCTGAACAGAAATACGAGTTCGGCTTTACGACTGATGTACATACTGAAATCATAGAGAAAGGACTGAACGAGGATGTCGTTAGGCTCATCTCTGCGAAAAAAGGGGAACCCGAGTGGATGCTCGAGTTCCGCTTGAAGGCATTTCGTTACTGGCGCGAGCAGACGGAACCCAAATGGGGACATGTGCATGTGCCTGAGATTGATTATCAGGCTATTAGCTATTATGCCGACCCAACGGCAAAGAAAACCAACGTTCCCGACGGCTCCCCGTCGGGTGTCGACCCAGAACTGGAGAAAACCTTCGATAAACTGGGCATTCCCCTTGAGGAGCGCCTGGCACTATCAGGCAATACTGCCGTCGATGCCATCATGGATTCAGTAAGCGTAAAAACCACCTTTAAGGAGAAGCTGCGTGAAAAGGGCGTTATCTTCTGCTCCATCGGCGAGGCTATCAAGGAACATGGCGACTTGGTGCGTCAGTATCTGGGTACTGTGGTGCCTTATCGCGATAACTTCTTTGCAGCCTTAAACTCAGCTGTGTTCAGCGATGGCTCGTTTGTTTATATCCCCAAAGGCGTTCGTTGCCCTATGGAGCTCAGCTCGTATTTCCGCATCAACGCCAGGAATACTGGTCAGTTTGAGCGCACATTGATTATTGCCGATGATGATGCTTACGTGAGCTATCTTGAAGGCTGTACGGCCCCTATGCGTGATGAGAACCAGCTGCATGCGGCTATCGTAGAGATTATCGTGATGAATCGTGCTGAAGTGAAGTACTCAACCGTTCAGAACTGGTATCCTGGCGATGAGAACGGCAAGGGTGGCGTGCTGAATCTCGTTACCAAACGTGGCGATCTGCGTGGCGTTGACTCAAAGCTGTCTTGGACGCAGGTAGAGACGGGCTCGGCTATTACTTGGAAGTATCCCTCTTGTATCTTACGAGGCGACAATTCTGTGGCTGAATTCTATTCCGTTGCTGTCACCAACAACTATCAGGAGGCCGACACGGGTACCAAGATGATTCATATTGGTAAGAACACCAAGAGTACCATTATTTCTAAGGGTATCTCGGCTGGTCACTCTCAGAACTCGTATCGCGGACTTGTTCGTGCAGCAACATCTGCTGATAATGCCCGCAACTACTCGTCGTGCGACTCGCTGCTTTTGGGATCGGATTGTGGTGCCCATACATTCCCTTATATGGATGTACACAACGATACAGCCGTCTTCGAACACGAGGCTACCACCTCGAAGATCTCTGAAGACCAGTTGTTCTATTGCAATCAGCGAGGCATACCCACAGAGCAGGCCGTAGGACTCATCGTGAACGGCTATGCTAAGGAGGTCATTCAAAAGCTGCCTATGGAGTTTGCCGTAGAGGCTCAGAAACTGTTGTCTGTATCACTTGAGGGCACAGTAGGATAGTGACATGAAGATAGGCAATATTGAACTTGGCGAGCGTCCGATATTCCTGGCTCCTATGGAGGATGTGACGGACATCGGTTTCCGAATGCTGTGCAAACGGTTCGGAGCAGCTATGGTGTACACGGAATTCGTGAGTGCTGAGGCTTTGGTGCGTGATGTCAAGTCGACGGTGAAAAAGCTGACGATCAGCGACGAGGAGCGACCTGTTGGCATCCAGATCTATGGACGCGACATCGATGCGATGGTGGAAGCTGCTAAAATCGTAGAACAGGCAGGCCCCGACCTTATCGACCTCAACTTCGGCTGTCCTGTCAAGAAGGTGGCAGGCAAGGGTGCTGGGGCCGGCATGCTGCAAAACATCCCAAAGATGCTGGAGATTACGCAAAAGGTGGTAGATGCCGTCAGTCTGCCCGTCACCGCTAAGACGCGACTGGGATGGAACCACGAACAGCTCATCATCACCACGCTAGCCGAACAGCTGCAGGATTGTGGCATCAAGGCTTTGACCATTCACGGACGAACCCGCAGTCAAATGTACACGGGCGAGGCAGACTGGACATTGATAGGCGAAGTGAAGCGCAATCCCAAGATACATATTCCTATTATCGGCAATGGCGATATCAAATCGTTGGACGATGCCGATAGGGCCTTTGACGCTTTTGGTGTCGATGCTGTCATGATTGGACGCGCCACCTTTGGCTGTCCTTGGATATTCAGTCGCAACGAACTGACATTGGACGAGAAGATTGATGTGCTGGAAGAACAGCTGCGCATCAACGTTGAGCGTATCGACGAGTATCGTGGCATTCTGCACACACGCCGCCATCTGGCTGCATCGCCTGTATTCAAAGGCATTCCCAACTTCCGCGAGACACGAATAGCAATGCTTCGCGCAGAAAAAAAGGATGACCTGTTGGCCATCCTTGAGCGTTGTCGCGAACAATTGCGATAATCACAATCAGAACCACTGCATCAGAGTGCGCAGATAAGCTGTCAACTCTGCTGCCATCTTCTCATCCTGATAGACATTGGGGTGCCAGTCGTTGCCGTACCATTCGTTGCCTGCAATGGGGCTCATGTCGAAACGATACACCTCCTTATCACCTGCTTTCTGAGCCTCAGTAGCCACCTCGTCCAGCAGTTGCTTGGCTTGTTGCAACTCCTGATTGTAAAGCATGGAACCCGTCAGGAAGACGATTTTCGCCTTCGGATTATGCTGGCGAACCATCTTCAAGAGCTTCTGGTAGCCCTTCTTCAGCAACTTCAGGTCGTAGTTGTTCGTCGAGAGGTCGTTGGTGCCAAGATTGATACAAACCACATCGGGCTGATAGCGGTTGAAATCCCATTTCTCCTTCAGGAATGAGGCTTCGCTGCGCAGTTCCGGTTTCCAGGCATAGCCCACATATTCATATTGCACAGGCATGTGCGATTCAGGATTACCCGTCTTCGGACCGTTATAGTTGCGATAAGCACCAATACCACTACGGGCCACCACCCAATGCTGGGCCTCCAGACTGCGGGCAGCTATCGAGGCGTATGAGTAATAATGGTTCTCTGTGGCATAGTCGAAATGCTCCTCCTTCTTCAGTCCCTCGTTGCCATAACCGCAAGTGATAGAGTTGCCAATAAACTCAATCTTTCTCGATGGCAGGGCAGGAGGATCAGCCAGCGAGCAACCCTTGTCGAGCACAAAACCCCAGAACTCAGGATAAAACTCGTAACCCTCGATGACATACATCAGACGAACCGTGTGGCGACCGTATGGCAGCGCTGTTGCCAAAGTCACCACAGAGTCGCGCTCACCACAAAAAGCCACCTTAAAAGGCTCCGCCTGGTCTATTTGCGCCATAAAGTATCCACTACGAGGCTTGGCCATCATCCTCAGCGACGTTCCCTCGAAAGCAGCGATGATCTGTACGCCAGGAAAATTCCAGGCAGGACGCTCAGGGTTCGTAAAACTGACACGACCCGTATAGAGAATACGCTGGTCGGTAGGTTTAACAACTGTTCCCTTCAATGGAACTGTGACAATGGCCTGCATGCCTATCGACATCAGGGCCACAATGGAAAGTAATAAAAATCGTTTCATGCATGCAAAGATAATACTTTTTATCGTCTATTAGCCCATTCGCCCCACCCTTTTCACCTTTTTTATTATTTTCGTGCATTCGAAAATATCCCTCCCTTCCTCCCGTAACAGGCTTCAAACCCTTATGTACAGGGCATTTAAAGCACGGGAGGGATAGCTTTTCTCCCTCCCATTACCCTCCCTTTTTGGGTCCCATACCCTCACTATTCCCAACGAGGTTGACATTTTTTGATGGGAGGCTGTTTTGATAAAAAAGGGAGGGAGACGGGAGGGATGAGCAATATCCCTCCCGTGCCATCAGCCCTTTATTTATCGGCATTTGCGATGGGTTACGGGAGGAAGGGAGGGACATTTATGAAACACTCTGTTTTTTCGAATCTGATAATAGTTTCCATTAATAGTAGCAATTGCTACCATTAAATCTAGCAATTGTTACCATTAATGGTAGCAATTTTATTGCATTACTGTATATTCATGCGAACAATGCATAAATACCCGATTTCTAAACCCCTTCAGAATTTGCCGTAACTAAACTACAAGTTTGCCGTAACTAAACTCCTAGTTTGCTTACTTCAAACTCCCCGTTTGCTACGTCCAATCTATAGTGTATAAACATACATGATACCCCATCCTAAAGTTCCCTTTACCTGATGGTAAAGCTCACTATGCCCCATCGTAGCCTTTAGTACGACCCATAGAAACCTTTAGAATGAACCATAAAAACCTTTGGAACAACCCGTAGTAGCCTTCAGAATGACCCAAAACAGCCTTCAGAACGAGGCAAAATAGCCTTCAGAATGCCACATATTAGCCTTTAAAACGAGCAAAAGAAGCCTTATCTGCCATAATTTGCAAATCTGCCACCACCCGACAACCCCTTTGTACAAAGGCGATTCAGAGGACTGGTGGCAGTATGGCAGATAATTTGCAAAAATAAAATTTTTCAGTAAGGGAAGGTTGTCAATCAATAACCCAAGGTTCTTTTCCAATAAGGAACGCTTATTCAGCAATAACCTTAAGTTATTTTTCGATTGACCTGAGGAGGAATTTGTCAAATCGCAACTTACTGAAAATCAATCTCTTTGGGAATAAAAAAACTTAAATTTCACAAATTTCACAAGTTTGTGAAATTGCTTTCTTTTTATTATCTTTGCCCACAAATTCAAGAAGTTATGGAGAAGAGTTTTGTTTATGGAGTAGCCGTTACAGACTACAATTTCACAGGGCGAGAGGAAGAAACACGCCGTCTGAAATTAAATTTTGAGAATGGTATCAACTCTATCCTCATCTCACCTCGTCGTTGGGGCAAGACATCGTTAGTGGATCATGTATGTAGACAGTTAGAAAGAAGCGAAATTATCACAGTTCGTATGGATATCTTCGGCTGTAAAAGCGAATACGATTTCTACAATGTTTTAGCTGCTGCAGTTCTGAAACAGACAGCCTCAAAAGTTCAGTTGTGGATGGATGAAGCAAAGGACTTCTTAGCTCGACTCACACCAAGAATAAATATTCCAATTGATCCGACCTCAGAAATCAGCGTTTCTCTTGGCATTACCCCTGAAACGCATAGTCCAGAGGATGTTCTAAATATGGTTGAGATAATTGCCAAACGCAAAGACCGTCATATAGTCGTCTGCATTGATGAGTTTCAGCAGGTAGGTGAATTCGAGGACACGAAATCAGTACAGGCTAAGCTACGATCTGTATGGCAACATCAGCACTATACATCCTATTGTTTATTTGGCAGCAAGCGGCACGTGATGAGCAAGATATTCCTTGATCGCAGCATGCCATTCTATCAGTTTGGTGACCTGATGTGGCTACAGAAGATTCCAACATCTGATTGGACAGAGTATATCGTAAGCCATTTTGAGAGTGCCGGGCGTTATATCTCTGAACAGATGGTTTCGAAAATCTGTGAGACTGTCGACCATTATCCGTCATATGTACAGCATCTTGCTTCCATCGTACTTAATCATACACGACAAGGAGAAACGGCTACTGAGGAACTTTTGCCATTAGCCATTAAAGAACTTATAAGTACTAATGAAGCTCTTTACATGCAACAAATAGAACCGCTTTCTGGTTATCAGATGAATTTGCTGCGTGCTATCGTATCTGGTATACACACAGGCTACAATGAGAAAAAGGTCCGTACCCTATTTGATTTGGGCAGCCCCTCCAATCTGGTTCGGCTTCGTGATGCTCTCGTTGAGCGCGACCTCATTTATTCAGAAATGCGCCAACTCTATCTGACAGACCCCGTTTTCGCCCTTTGGTTCAGACAACGTTTTCTGTAAAAAACATACTATTAAAAAGGTGCACTCTGATAGTGCACCTTTAACTATTAATGATTGCTATCTCTTAACGATTGCGGAAGTTCCACTTGGAGTTATCGCTGTTGAAGTCGTATTCTGCCAAAGTTGGTGTGGAGTCGGCTGCAGAATAGAGGCAGAGCTTCTTGTTGATACCCTCCTGACCAGGAATGGTCTTTGGCATGATGCGGTAGGTGCCGTCCGTCAACTGCTCTATACGCCAAAGCTGTTCGCTGGCACCTGTGTAGGCAGGAACGGTGGTAACCTCGCAATTGGCTGTGGCTGCAAGTGCACGCTCTGTACCCTCGATGGTAATCTTAAAGTAGGGATTGCTGAGATAGCCGCCAGCCTCATTGACTGGTGTGATGGTCCAGCGCTGATGGGGACGATGCATATAGTCGCCAATACGAGCGGCAATGGCGCCCTCTGGCCAAGTACCGATAACCTCTGCCAGCGTCTGGTTGGGAATAGGCTTGACGGGCTGCTGCATCTGGTTGCGATTGAACCACCCCTGACGCTCCTGCTTCATGCGCACAAAGTCGACGGCAAGCTCTAAGGCATAGCCACGACGCTCTGACTCAATTTCGAAGGTGCCGCCTTTGAAGTTGTCACCAGCTACAGGCCAGCCATTCTTCCATACCAATGGACGGATGGCAAGCGTAGAACGGCCACTGAGTTCGAAGTCGGCCTCCCAGTGGAACGACATCACCTCGACACCCTCGTCGACGATGGTGCGTCCGAAGTGTCCTGCTCCGCAGGCACGTTCTTCAGCAGCGATGACCATCTTGCCACCACCATGATACATGTCGCGACCTACATTATCGATATAGGGGCCCTCTACGCTGCGTGAACGTCCAACGACGATGTTATAGGTAGAGTTGACACCATCGCAGCAGGTGCCGTGAGTACCCAGAAGATAGTACCAGCCATCCTTGTAGATCAGGTCGGTGGCCTCACAGTCGATGGCGATATCCTTTTCTTTGTTGCCCTTCTTGCGGAATCCCGTCTTGGGGTCGAGCTCTATCAGACGAATCGTGCCGAAGTAGGTACCATAGCTCACCCACAGACGACCAGTGGTGGGATCGAGCAACATGCCTGGGTCGATGGCATCTTGGTCTTCCATACCGTCAGAGGCACACACCTCTACAGCCTCACTCCACTTGAAGTCAGGCGACTTCGGATCGAGCGTCTTGTTCCACATGGTGAGAATACGACCAGCATGTCCGCCACCAAGTCCGCCACCAGTAGCACCATAAATGCAGAGATAACGATCACCTATCTTCATAATATCAGGGGCTGCACCGCCACCAGGACGGTCAGCACCACCGTGCCACGACCAACCGTCGTCGCTGATGATGCCTCCGCCACCTGTTCCGAAGGTATAGTATTTCCCGTCACACTCGGCTAGCGTCGAGGGATCGTGGATGTAAGGGGCGCCAATCTGTGCTGCGCAAAATGAGAAATGAGAAATGAGAAATGAGAAAATAATAATATGGCGTTTCATATTTTTGTCTTTATTTCGTTATTACGTTATTTCGAAGACGTTGTCACCTTGTAATTCGTAACGGGCAGGCCTTTTTCATCGACAAAGCGGACGCAGAAGTCGCTCATGCCTGGACCGTTGATGATGGCACCACGCAGAATGTTACGTCCCTTCTTCAGAGTCAGACGGGGAGAAACGGCATCGTCCTTCACCATACGACGGTCGCCAGAGAGCAGCAACACTTCGTCGCCATTAAGCCACCACATAGAGGCAGAGTTAGAACCCACAGCCAGACGAACATTCTCGATGTCCTCGTCGCAATCGATAATGGTGACTGCCCAGAAGAGTACGCCATAGACCTGCTGTCCCCACTTCTCAGCAAAACGGAAGAGTTTCACGTTCATATTCTCGCTGTCGAAAGCGTGCCAGGTCAGCGTCTGGTTAACAGTCTTGATGACTGGTTTGGCAGGCTCCTGCTGAACAGGTCCGCGACCAAAGCCTGCAGGCACCTCTTCGCGCTTATACGAAACCTTGACCTTCTGGCCATCCTTTGGCACGATGGTCTGCTGGCCCTTGAAATACTCCATATTGAAGTGCTCACGCAGATAAGAGTCGGTAAATACGGTATTGCCACGATTCGGCTTGTCGATAGGCTCCAAGAGCAGCCAACGACGGATGAATCCCTCGGCATCAGGCTGTACGGGCTGTGCTGTGGCAGGCGAGAAGTACTTAGGACGATTCTTGAACTGAACATAGTCGACGCTGACACCAGCATCTCCTTCGCAGGTGATAACCAGATCGGTAACACCCTTAGGCGTGTACTCCAGCGGAGCTGTCAGCGAGAGCCACTGATTGCTCTGGTCGCGACGGAACATAGCAGGAGTTCCTGGAGGCGTCTCAGGCTTAACCGTCATATCCACCTTGGCAATAATCTTACCTTTGGCGGTCTTCTCGCGAACATAGAACTTGGTGTTGCCTGCCGCTTTGGCGCTAATCACCAAATAGCCATCAGTCATACAACTGAAATCAACATCGTTATACTTCAGCCAACTGCCCTTAACGGGGAGTGTTGCCTGATAGCTGCGGAAGGTGTTGACAGTATCGATGAGCGCTGTGGTAACATCGCTACTGGCAGCACTATAACGGTCAATCTCGATACGTTCTGTAGCCTTGTTGATACCAACACCACGCATGGTGGGCTTCACCTCCTGAATAGTACCATCGGCATTGAAGAACAGTTTTTCTATGCAAACAGAACGGCGCTTGTCGTCGCGAGGCGAGAAGTCGTTGTGATGATAGAACAGATACCACTGGCCTTCATAGTTGATGATGCTATGATGGTTGGTCCAGCAGCCATTGGCATGCTCGGCCATAATCAGACCCTTGTACTCGTAGGGACCCATCGGGTTCTTGCTCATCGCATATCCCAGAACTTCAGTATTCTCCCTCACGTAAGGATAGGTGAGGTAGTACCAGCCGTTAGCCTCGAAGGCAAACGGTCCTTCAGCCTGACGGTTGGGGAGGTCTTTCAGACAGTTGACGCCATACATCTCAAACTCGCGCTCACCCCACTTTACTTTTTCCTTGGGGGTGTCGTCAGCCAGTTCCTTCATGTTGGGCTTCAGCTTGGCGCAACGGCCAGCACCCCAGAAGATGTAAGCATTACCATCAGAAGCCTGGAGCACGCAAGGATCGATGCCATTGATGCCCTTGATAGGCTCTGGCTCAGGAATGAACGGGCCTTCAGGACTGTCGGCTACAGCGACACCAACGCCAAAGCCACGCATCGGGCCACCCGGTGTTGATGGGAAATAGAAATAATACTTTCCATTTCTCTCGACGCAGTCGGGTGCCCACATCGAATAAGAGTTTGGTCGTACCCAGGGCACTTTATTCTGAGATACAATCACACCATGATCCGTCCAATCGGTCAGATTCTCTGATGAGAACACATGATAGTCCTCCATGCAGAACCAATCCTGACGCTGACCAGCAGGTGGGAAAATATCATGAGAAGGATAAAGGTACACCTTATTATTAAATACGCGAGCAGTAGGATCAGCCGTAAACTGGTCGCGAATAACTGGGTTCTGTGCCAAGGCTGCAGTAGCAGCCAGGCACAGCGCAAATGTTGATAATAAAGTTTTATTCATTGTCAGTTTTTTCATTTTTCACTTTTCACTTAAACTGCCACCAATCAAGATGAATATCACCTTGGGCATTGCTGAAACAGAGATATAGATCATGAACGCCAACAGCCTCCTTAACCTTAGCAGTAAACACGCGATATTTATCGATGTTGCCTGTGCTCTTCACAACAGCGGTGCCAATGACAGGACCTTTGTCGCTGTCCAAGCGGAGCGTCACCGTGCAACCAGCCTTTGCAGCAGCAGAAGCTGTCAAAGCAAACTGCTTGGCGCCTTTTCCGAAGTCGACACCACGCAGACGGATATATTCACCGTCGTTCACGTCAAAGACATACATGTTGCGCTTGCCCGTAGAAGTTGGCATATCTTTTACGACGCCCGTATTGGGAATGCCCATCTTAGCAGTCTTCAAGCCATAACCCCAAGCCATCGTCTCTGCCTCTACCCTTTGGTAGGGATTGAGCCAATGGAGCTGTTTCATGGGTTGCTGGTCAAGCCAGTAGGGTACTTCCTGGATAGTGCCATCAGCATTATAGGTCATCTCTGTGGCAGAGACGCTACGACGCTCATGGTGTTCGAAGGTTTCCAAGTGCATCAGGTCATAATTCTGTCCGAAGACATAGCTGTGGCCTTTATAATCGCAGATGCCAGGATGGTTGCCACGATCGCGCTGAGTAGGCTTCATGATATAACCCTTCCATTCCCAAGGACCTGTGGGTGAATCGCTCATAGCATAACCCAAAGCCTCTGGACAGCATGTAGAGGCAAAGCCCAGATAGTATTTGCCGTTACGCTTATAGAACCAAGGACCCTCTTGATAGTTGGGGATGTGAGGCAGCTTTGTGACACCACTCTTCAGCGATATCATGTCGTCGTTCAGCTTAGCCCAGAAGGTATGGGGATTGCCCCAATACATATAGGCCTGTCCGTCGTCATCAGTATAGACACTAGGGTCGATATCAAACCAGTTGCTCTGATCCCAAACCAATGGCTTTCCCAATGGGTCCTTAAACGGACCATAAGGCGAGTCGCTGACCAAGACACCAATGCCGTGTCCATGCAGAGGGGCATAGAGATAATACTTGCCATTACGCTCTACTGTCTGGATGGCCCAACCTCCATTCTCACGACTGCGCCACGAGAAGTCCTTCAACGAAGCCACAGCACCATGTTCTGTCCAGTTCACCATATCGGTAGTAGACCAAAGGAGCCAGTCGTACATGAAGAAGCCTGCAGAACCTTTCTCGTTCTCGTCAGGAATATCTTCTGGCGAAGCATCGTGCGACGTATATAAGAATAAGGTGTCGTCCACTACGAGTGGTGACGGGTCGGCAGTATACTTGGTCTGGAAGAGTGGCATATTCACCTGCTCCAGTCCTCGCATCTCCCACCAGTCGAAGTTGAAGAGTTTCGGACCCTTACGACCTGTAAACACAAAGTATAAGTCATGGTGTCCGCGAGCGATGGCTGTCAGATCGGTTGTCAACGTCTGCCATTTCTCCCAGCCACCTGTAGCAGGTACCTCCAGGCGTCCTAACAGCTGACCCTTCACACTATCGATGCGAATCTCAATCTGTCCACCACGCAAGCCGCTAGCCACACGTGCCGTAAAGGTACGAGGCAGTTTGCTGCAGAAATGAACATTCTGCAACTTGATATAGTCGCCATTATGAATATCCGTCACATAAACGCCTACCTCGTCGTTCTGCTCAGTCTTCACACCCTTAGAGAAAGCCATCGTTTCGGCCTCCACCTTACGATAAGGATCAAACTTACCCACAGGCTTGACACCCTCATCAGTAGGCATAATCGTTGGGAAACTGCCATCAGCATTATACTTAAACTCCTCAACAGCCACACTACGACCAAAACCACCACCCTGAGGCAGCTTGCCTGTATGATAGAAGAAGTAAGAGTGACCCTTATAGTCAGCTACACCACAATGGTTGGTGAATGACTTGGTATCGCACAAAGGCATGATCTCGCCAGCATATTTCCAAGGACCAATAGGCGATGGCGCTGTGCTGTAAGAGATATGCTCTGGCACACCACCAGCAGCATAAAGCAACTGGTAGGTGCCATTACGCTTAGTCAGCCAAGGACCCTCAACATAGGAGTCCTTGTAACTCCTTCCCTTCTCACGCTTGTTCATCATAGGACCACCAAAGGCTTCCTCTGTCATGTCGAGTCTGCCCAGTTCGCCACTATAGGAAATCATGTCGCGATTCAGCTTCAGATAGTAGCACTGTGGATTACCCCACATGAGCCAAGCCTGGCCATCGTCATCAATCAATACCGTTGGGTCAATATGGTCCCAACTGCCATTTTCGAACAACGGCTTTCCAATAGCATCACGGAATGGGCCTGTTGGCGAGTCGCTCACAGCAACACCAATAGCCATACCATTGGATATCTTAGAATGTGCACAGATATACCAAAAGAATTTGCCATCGCGCTCTATACATTGTGATGCCCAAGCTCTGTCGTCAGCCCACGAGAAGCTCTCCAAAGCCAAAGGTGAACCATGGTCCTGCCAGTTCACCATATCGTCTGTTGAATACACTCGCCACTCCTGCATCCAGAAGAAGTCGGCACCATCTTCATCGTGGCCTGTATAAACATACATCTTGCCATCGTGAACCATTGGTGCCGGATCGCTGGTACACCAAGTCTGTACAAAGGGATTCTGCGCTACGCTATTCATGGCAAGAGCCATAACAGCAGAAAGTATCGTTGTTCTTTTTATCATGATGGAATAGTATGCTTTTTATTTGAAGAGTTTTTGAGCCATCACCTTCAGGCAGCGACGCCATGTCAGGAACTCGTGAGCTGTACCCTCAGAAATCAGTCCTTCGGCATTGAAGCCTGCAGCCTTCAGAGCTTCTACACTCTTGTTGATGCCATCGGGATTCTCCTTATCTCCACAACCCTCGAAGATATACTTCACACACTTGGGGTCTTTAATCTCCTCAGGCATATAGGTACCGCCAGAAAGTAGTCCCCAGTAACCGAATACCTCAGGACGACGCAGGGTGATGAGCTTGGTAGTCATGCCACCCATCGACAGACCAGCCATCGCACGGTTCCACTTATCCGTCTTGGTCAGGAAATTGGCATCGATATGGGGAATGAGCTCGTCGATGAGCACCTTCTCAAACTCTTCTGCTGTAAACTTACCAATGGTTCCAAACTTAAAGTCGTTAGTCAGACCATAAGCCATCACGATGATGAAGGGCTTGATCTTACCATCAGCAATCAGGTTGTCCATGATGAGGCCAGCCTTACCCTGTACGGGCCAGCTGGTTTCATTCTCACCCCAGCCATGCTGCAGATACAATACAGGATAGCGCTCCTGAGTCATCTTGCCACCTTTGCCCTTGATGAGCTTGCCATAGCCATAAGGCAGATAGACAGTAGCTTCCTGCATCTTGCCTAGACTTGGAGAATAGAACAGCACCTTCTGCATATTGCCATGAGGAATATCTGTGCGCTCAGCATAGAAGTCCTGATCAGGAGCAGGAATCTCGATACCACTCTCCCAACGGCAAGAGCCGAAGTAGTTGTGAGTACCAGGATCGTTGACCACGCCACCATCGATCGTCAGGTGATAATAGTGGAAACCTGGATCCATCGGACCCTCTGTTGTTCCTGTCCAGAAGCCATCCTTTCCTTTGCGCAGAACCGTACCACCACGTCCACCAAGACCCAAGCTGACGATAACCGACTTAGCATCGGGAGCCTCAACACGGAAACGGGCATAACCCTCGCTGTTCACCTGTGGATACTCCTGTCCGGGCTGGTTGCAGGGATTGGGTACCCAGTCGTCCTTGGGCTGAGCATTGTCGAGAGCAGCATTGAAATTCTTGATGGCATAATAAGCCTGCTTGGGCTTGTAGTTCTCATCGAAAGGCAATGGATGGTTGTTGACACCCAGCCAAGAGTCGCGATCACTCAGGTTCCATAATGTCACGCAGTCGATAACATCCTTATGCTTGCGGAAAATCTTGAAGATACGGTTATACTGATCTGTCAGCATGGTGTTCTTATAACCTGCCAAAGGCTTGTTCTCACCACGCGAGAAACGCAGCTGACCACCCATCTCCTCATTGACACGGATGTCGAGCTCAGTCACGTGGATATGCTTTACGAGCTGAGAGTACTTCGTGATGGCAGCATCGATATCCTCCTCAGAAGGACCATAGACATTGTAGTGGCCCTGCATACCAATACCATGAATGGGCACACCTGCATCCTGCATCTTCTTCACCATATTATAGATGCGATCACGCTTGCCTGGGTCGCACTCGTTGTAGTCGTTATAGAACAACAAGGCATTGGGGTCAGCCTCGTGGGCAAACTCGAAAGCCTTGGCAATAAACTCATCGCCACAGAGCTTGAAGTGACGACTCTGGCGATAGGGGCTGCCTGGGGCAAACTTTCCGTCTACAAAGGTAGGACGGGGATTATCCTCCATAGCCTCATTGACCACATCCCAAGCATATACCACGTCCTTATAACGGTTAACAACAGTATGGATGTGTTCACGAAGACGCTCATAAAACACTTCCTTCTTCACTTCCTTGCCCTTCTTGTCTGTAAACATCCAATCGGCAAACTGAGAATGCCAGCAAAGGCAGTGGCCACGCAACTTGATACCGTTCTGACGACAGAAGTCAGCAATCTTGTCAGCCTTCTCGAAGTTCCATACACCCTCCTTAGGATGCAGTTCACCTGGTTTCATGTCGTTCTCTGCAGTAATGCTGTTGAACTCAGCCTTCACCAAATTGATTTGGTCAGCGTCACTGACATTACGTTGGTTAAGGGCTACACCAATCATAAAATAGTTCTTGTAAGCATCCTTCAGCTTCACCTGAGGATTGGGGTCTACAGGACGTCCCCACTGAGCCCAAATACATGTGCTGCTCATCAGAAGCATAGCAGCAAGGGCCATTTTCATTGTTTGTTTCATTTTTGTTGATATTAATTGGTTAGTGAATAAATCTTTCCTGGCTGTGTCTCGATATCGTATTCATAGACACGGGGAACGGCCTTCTGAGGCACTTCCTTCAGTTCCTCTGAAATAAGAGGCTTCTTCACATCGGCAGGAGCGAAGAGCGCATTAGGACAACTGCCTTTAGCTGGTCGCAAGCCACGTCCCTTCAAAGGAACATAGGAACGCAGACGCAGCGTGCCTCCTATCGTACTACGAATACTGGCTGTACGCAACTTGCCATCAGCCCAACGCTCGTCGACGATAAAACCACCTCGCGCTCTCAGTCCTTTTACCTCACCTTGTTTCCATGCATCAGGCAGAGCAGGCAACAAGTGGACTGCACCATCATGGCTCTGCAGCAACATCTCGCAGACGCCTGCAGAACAGCCGAAGTTACCATCAATCTGGAAAGGCGGATGGGCATCAAACAGGTTAGGATAGGTACGCCCATCAGGATACTCACGCATCTTGCTGTCATCTGGCAGGATGTGGAGCATATTCTTGATAATCTGGAAGGCATGATTGCCATCCAACATGCGAGCCCAGAAGTTGGTCTTCCAACCCAGACTCCAACCCGTTGCCATATCGCCACGTTGCTTAAGGGTATTGGCACAAGCGGCAAAGAGTTCTGGATGTGAGAACGGAGAAATCTGATTAGAAGGATAAAGACCAAAGAGATGAGAGATATGACGATGCTCGTCCTTGGGATTGTCACCATCCCATAGCCACTCCTGCAGCTGTCCATGACGACCAATCTGCATAGGAGGCAACTGTGAGAGAGGTGATACGACGGAAGCATACTGAGCAACATCTTTACCAAGGGCTTTGCCTGCTGCTATCACGCTACTCAAGACATCGAACACGATCTGATTATCCATTGTCGAACCTGCTGTTACTGTTGTACGCTTACCCATTGGACCATGCTCAGGAGAAACGGTTGGTACCGTCACTAACCAGCCATATTCCGGATGGATACGCATATAGTCAACGAGGAAATCAGCAGCACCCTTCATGACAGGATAGTACTGTTCCAGCATCTTCTTGTCACCAGTAAAGAGATACTGTTGCCAGATATGGGTTGTCAGCCAGGCACCACCTGTTGGGAACATACCCCAAGTAGTACCATCCACAGGACCAGCAATACGCCAAAGGTCTGTATTATGATGTGCTACCCAACCTTGACAGCCATACATCTCTTGGGCTGTCTTGGTACCAGTCTCACTCAAGTCACGAATCATACGAAGCAGGGGTTCCTGAGTCTCCACGAGATTGCCAACCATAGAAGGCCAGTAGTTCATCTCTGCATTGATATTGATGGTGTACTTCGAATCCCAAGGAGCATTCAACTTGTCGTTCCAAACACCCTGAAGATTAGCAGGCTGTCCACCTGGTTGTGAAGAACTGATAAGCAGATAGCGACCATATTGCATCATCAGCGACACCATATCCATATCCTTGCCCTCAGCAAAAGCAGCCAAACGCTGGTCTGTGGGCAAAGAGGATTGAGCTGATTTGGCCAGATTCAGGGTTACACGATTATACTGTTCCTGATATTTCTTGGTGTGGCGAGCCAACAGTTCACTATAGCTCTTATCCTTAACCTTTTCTATATACTGCTGAGTACGTTCAGTAGGATTACCACTAATGTCATGATAGTTGACGAAATTGGTGGCAGCAGTTATATAAATGGTTGCATCAGTAGCATTATTCACCACGACCATGTCTGGTTCGTTAGAGAAAGAACCATCACACTTGACCCAACAACGTATTTCTGCTGTCAGGCGTCCAGGAATACCTTCTTGCTCTACGTTTTGAACAGTAGCAACCAATTGCTGGTCCTTGGCATAGCTGCTATTCTTCAATTCAGTCTTGCACCAATGACTCAGCGAGAAATCCAGCTTTCCTTTCTGGCTGGCTTTCAGATGCATCACGATAACAGGATCAGCCTGCGAAGCAAAGACCTCACGGGTTATCGTCACACCATTCATTTGCTTAAAAGTGGTTGTACAGACAGCATTCCCAAGGTTCAACTCACGACGATAGTTAGTGGTTTGCTCAAAGGGCTCACCACCAAACAGTTTCAAGCTACCTAAAGGCAAGAAACGCATGCCATGAGGACCACGGAAGAAATGCTTATCCAACACCTGATGGGCCTCTTCCTCGCGACCTGCAAATATTAAGTCGCGCACTTCCTGCAAGTGTTCCTTGGCGGTTGGACTGTTGTTGTCGTGTGGACTACCACTCCAGAATGTTTCTTCGTTCAGCTGAATTTCTTCACCATCCGTAGCGCCATAAACCATAGCTCCCAGTTGTGAGTTACCAATAGGCAAGGCTTCCAACCAGTGATGGGCAGGCTGATTATACCACAATTTATGCTGTTGTGCTAATACGGGTAGCGACAACATCAGCGAGAATAAGGCAAACCATTTTTTCATATTTTTAATCGATTAATTTTTCAGCCACAAAGGTACGAATTATTCTTTACACCTTATTAATAGCATTGTATCAGATTCTATTCGATTTGTAACATGCTGTTGTTAAGAAAACACAATTCATATCGTTTTGTGGTAAAAATGTTTTGGCTGTTTACTCACTAATTCGTACCTTTGCACCCAGAAAATAAACGTTTATAGAAGAAAATGGCTTTAAAATGTGGTATTGTGGGACTCCCCAACGTGGGTAAGTCCACCTTATTTAATTGTTTGTCGAGCGCCAAGGCGCAGGCAGCTAATTTCCCCTTTTGTACAATAGAACCCAATGTGGGTGTGATTACTGTTCCTGACGAGCGATTGACAAAACTCGCAGAACTGGTTCATCCTGGTCGCATTGTGCCTGCTACCTGCGAAATCGTTGATATTGCAGGCCTTGTAAAGGGTGCCTCTAAGGGCGAGGGTCTGGGTAATAAGTTCTTGGGAAACATTCGCGAAACGGATGCCATCATCCATGTGTTGCGCTGTTTCGAGGATGAGAATATCACTCACGTAGATGGAACCATCGACCCCATTCGCGACAAGGAAATCATTGATACAGAGCTGCAGCTGAAAGACCTCGAGACCATTGAGAGTCGTTTGGCTAAGACAGAAAAAGCTGCTGCAGCAGGTAATAAAGAAGCTAAGATAGAGGTTACTGTCCTGAAGGCTTATAAGGAAGTGCTGGAGCAGGGCAAGAATGCCCGTATTGTAGAGTTTGAAAGCAAGGACGAGCAGGACTGCGCCAAGAATCTGTTCCTGCTGACTGCGAAGCCTGTGTTGTATGTTTGCAATGTGGGTGAGGCTGAGGCGAAATCGGGCAACGACTTTACCAAGAAAGTAGAGGCATTGGCGAAGGAAGAGGGTGCTGAGTCGATGGTGATAGCTGCCAAGACGGAAGAAGACATCGCTGAGTTGGAAAGCTACGAGGATAAGCAGCTGTTCTTGGAAGAACTAGGCTTAGAGGAGAGTGGCGTTAATCGTCTGATCAAGAAGGCTTACGCCCTGCTGAACCTCGAGACATTCATCACCGCTGGCGAGATGGAGGTGAAGGCCTGGACCTATAAGAAAGGCTGGAAGGCTCCACAATGTGCTGGCGTCATCCATACCGACTTCGAGAAAGGCTTTATACGGGCTGAGGTCATCAAGTACGACGACTATATTCAGTATGGCTCTGAGGCTGCTGTTCGCGAAGCAGGTAAGATGGGTATTGAAGGTAAGGAATACGTTGTGCAGGATGGTGACATCATGCACTTTAGATTCAATGTATGATGATGTTATTTAATTATATCAACTGGAATCCATCGCTGAACTTTGGTCCGTTCCGCTGGTACTCATTGTGCTGGCTGATAGGACTGGCGTTGGCCTATTTCGTTGTCAAGCGTTTGTATAAAGAGCAGAAAATCAAGGACGAACTGTTCGATCCTTTGTTTATCTATTGCTTCTTAGGCATTTTGTTGGGTGCCCGTTTGGGACATTGCATCTTCTATCAGCCTGACTATTTCCTGGCATCATGGCAGGGGTTCGTCGAGATGTTTCTGCCCATTAAATTTGTGGATGGTAACATGAACTTTGCAGGAAATTGGCTCTTTCAGTTGACTGGTGGTGTTGCAGCATTCACTGGCTATGAAGGATTAGCTTCACATGGTGGTACTCTAGGTTTGATGATCGCCTTGTGGATCTATGTCAAGCATACCAAGATCAGCATCTGGACAGTACTCGACAATATCGCTATTGCTACAGGAACGACAGCCTGCTTTATTCGTTTGGGCAACCTGATGAACTCTGAGATAATAGGCAAGGTGACAGATGTGCCCTGGGCCTTTATCTTCGAACGCGTAGATCTGTTACCTCGTCATCCAGGACAGCTCTATGAAGCTATTGCCTATGGTATCCTGTTTGCCATTATGTGGACCATTTACAAGAAGAATGCTAACAGCCAAAAGCCAAAAGCCAATAGCCTTCAAGTTGGCACTGGCTGGTATTTTGGCTTCTGCCTCTTCTACATCTTCACCTTCCGTTTCTTCATCGAGTATACGAAAGAGATACAAGAAGCCTTCGAAGCCTCTCTCCCAATCGACATGGGCCAGATACTTTCGATTCCGTTTATCTTATTAGGACTCTGGTGCATGATGAGGGCTAAGAAACAATCGGTATAACGGAATTACGGTATAACGGAATATCAACAAAAAAGAAATCGTCTCACTTTCCTGAGACGATTTTTTTGATTTCATTCAGCTTATTCAGCGCTTCCAAAGGCGTGAGGTTGTTGACATCGATGCCTAATATCTCGTCACGAACCTGACAGAGCACAGGGTCATCCAACTGGAAAAAGCTCAGCTGCATGCCTTCACGACTCTGAGCAATCTCTGCTGTGGGTTTACCAACGCTGCCTACAGAAGCATTATCAGCCTCCAACTGCTTTAGTATCACGTTAGCACGCTTGACAATAGAGCGAGGCATACCAGATATCTCAGCCACATGGATACCAAACGAGTGCTCACTCCCACCCTTCTCTAATTTACGCAGGAAGATAACTTTGCCCTCAACCTCCTTGACGGAGACGTTGTAGTTCTTGATGCGCTTGAAGTTCTTCTCCATCTCGTTGAGCTCATGATAGTGCGTGGCAAAGAGCGTACGGGCCTGAGCCTTGGGATGTTCATGCAGATACTCCACTATCGCCCAGGCAATAGAGATACCGTCATAAGTGCTGGTGCCTCTTCCTAATTCGTCGAAGAGTACCAGCGAACGAGGCGTCACATTATTTAATATGTTGGCAGCCTCCGTCATCTCCACCATGAAGGTTGATTCTCCCAAAGAGATGTTATCAGAAGCCCCTACCCTCGTGAAGATCTTATCCACCATACCAATCTTTGCACTCTCTGCTGGCACGAAGCTACCTATCTGAGCCAACAGCACGATCAAGGCTGTCTGGCGCAACAGGGCTGATTTACCAGCCATATTAGGACCAGTGATGATGATGATCTGCTGGCGCTCCGAATCGAGATAGATATCATTAGGCACATAATGTTCACCCAGAGGCAACTGTGTCTCGATAACAGGATGGCGACCCTGTTTGATATCTATCACATCACTGGCATCGATGATTGGACGCACGTAATGGTTCTCCTCTGCTGTCTTGGCAGCACTCAATAGGCAATCGAGATGTGCCAGGACATTGGCATTGATCTGTATCTGAGGAATAAACGCCTGCATCGCCATCACGAGGTCGTTGAAGAGCTGTTGCTCCAGCGAGAGTATCTTATCCTCAGCACCAAGTATCTTCTCTTCGTATTCCTTCAGTTCTTGCGTGATATAACGCTCTGCATTAGCCAATGTCTGCTTGCGCACCCACTCCTGTGGTACCTTGTCCTTATAGGTATTGCGAACCTCGAGATAATAGCCAAACACATTGTTATAGCCCACTTTCAACGACTGAATACCTGTCTCCTGAGATTCGCGTTCTTGTATCTGTAAGAGATAGTCCTTACCAGAATAGGCAATATGGCGCAATTCATCCAGTTCTTCATTCACACCGTCGCGAATCACCCCACCCTTTGCCACCAGTTGTGGCGGATCGTTCTGTATCTCGCGTTCTATTCTGTCGCGAATCGACTCACAGAGGTTCAGCTGCTCCCCTACCCGCTTCAGCGATTCATTGTTGGCATAGAGACAAGCTGTCTTGATGGGTTGGATAGCCTGCAGGGCCATCTTCAACTGTACTACCTCACGAGGCGATACCCTGCCTACAGCAACCTTCGAGATGATACGTTCCAAATCGCCCATCCGATGCAGCTGGTCGTCGATGCACTGACGGAACTCTGGTTCACGATAGTAGTATTCCACGATGTCAAGACGTTCGTTGATGGGCTTCTCGTTCTTCAACGGGAACACCAGCCAACGACGCAGCATACGACCGCCCATTGGCGTCACCGTGTGGTCTATCACATTCAGCAGCGACTTTCCGTCATCCTGCATAGGATTCAGCAACTCCAAGGAACGGATGGTGAATTTATCCAGACGAACATAGCGTTCTTCCTCGATACGGGATATGCTGGTGATATGTGCTATCTGTGTATGCAGCGTCTGTTCCAGATATTGCAGGATGGCACCAGCAGCTATCACGCCACTCTTCAGATGGTCGATGCCAAAGCCCTTCAGCGACTTCACGTTGAAGTGCTTGTAAAGCTTCTGATGGGCCGTCTGCTCAGTAAATACCCAGTCGTCAAGTTCAAACGTCACCAAGCGATTACCAAAGTAACGCTCGAAGTCGTGCTTCCTGCCTCTGTCGTAAAGCACCTCCTTAGGCTGGAAGTTACCTATCAGCTTTTCTACATAGTCGTAGGTGCCCTCACCCGTCAGGAACTCACCCGTCGAGATATCAAGGAAGGCAACGCCACACGAGGCCTTGCCAAAATGGACAGCAGCCAGGAAATTGTTTTCTTTATAGTTAAGAACGGTATCCTGCATCGCCACACCTGGCGTCACCAGTTCTGTGATACCTCGCTTCACCAGCTTTTTAGTCAGCTTGGGGTCTTCCAACTGGTCGCAGATAGCTACGCGCTTACCTGCCCTGATAAGCTTGGGCAGATAGGTGTCCAAGGCATGATGGGGAAAACCAGCCATCTCGTCGCCTTTGTTATAGCCGTTATTGCGATGAGTCAGCGTGATGCCTAAGATGCGAGAGGCAATAATGGCATCTTCGCAGTACGTCTCGTAGAAGTCGCCACAGCGAAACAGCAACAAGGCCTCAGGGTATTTCGCCTTGAAGTCAAAAAACTGTTTCATCATCGGAGTCAGCTCCTTGCCGTCTTTCTTTGCCATAACAGCTGCAAAGGTACAAAAAAAGAGCGAAACTCCAAAAAGTTCCGCTCTTTTATTATCAATAAGAATTTTTAATTACTTCTGGATGTACTTTCTACCGTTCTTAATCACCAGACCCTTGTAGCTTGGAGTTACCATCTGGCCTGCTACGTTGTAGATAGCACCATTCTGCTGAGCAGCCTTCACTGCGGTGATGCCAGTGGTTGTGCCGTTTAGAGAATAGATATATCCGTTCTTGACTTCAGGTGTTACTACGCTATTGCTTACATATTTCTGAAGCTGACCTGTTACAACTACTTCGTCGCCTTCCTTAATATAATCCTCAGAATCAATGTTGGCATTATCTAAGCCCCTGAGACGATAACAAGTGAGCTTGGTTGTTCCACCAGCCTCAGCAGCAATATCAAAATTAGCATTGCCATAGAATGTACCATCGCTCTTCTTCTGGATTTCTGGTGTGCCAACAACCACACCCTTCACGTAATATGTTTCAGAGGTTGTAGCACCATTTGACAAAGCATCAATCAATGTTAATGCATCAGCCACTGTGAAGGGGCTTGCTTCTGTTCCTGGGTTCTCAACATTCACAATAGTATAGATTGCAGTTACGATGCTGCTGGTCTTTCCACCTTTCACAGCCATAGCCTTGATAGTAGTGGTCTTTGTAATGGACAGAGGAGTTCCATCATAGAACACGCCAGTATAGTTACTATCATCGGTATAAACAGGATCTTCTCCGCTTATAGTATACAGAATCTTTGCGCCTTCAGTCTCGCAAGTCAATGCTACTGTCTGGGGCTCAAAATACATACCACTTGCTACACCGAACTTAGGGGCCTGAACATCGTCAGCAGAAGCCTCACCATAAGTAACAGTAATTGTGTAAATGGTAGCAGTACCTGTAGCTGTTAATGTAACAGAAGCTGCGCTTCCATTCCAGGTGTCTGTGGCATAGCCATCACCGCTCAAATTACCAAGATTATTACCTGTGAAAACGATTTTCTTAACAACGTTGGTACCAGCAGTAAAAGTCAAAGAGCCTCCATTCTTATAAATACGAAAATCATATTTTCCTGCGTTACCACCAGATCCTTGATAAATACGAGAATCTGTGCTTCCTGAAGTCACAACGATTTTAACTCCATCTTTGTTAATTTCTTCAACCTTAGTTCCCTGTCCTGCTTCTGGCAAAGCAATTCCTAAAGCTGTAATTGCGTCAGGTTCGTTGAGAGTAAATGTAACTTCAGTGTCTGCATAGACATTACCAAACACCATAGCCAACAAGGCTACAAACGAATAGCGTAAAATTTGTTTCATAAGCGTAAATTTTATTTTAGTTAATAATACGTTTTATGATGCAAAGATAGGAAAAAAGTTGGAAAGGAGAAAGAAATGGAGGAATTTTTTTCAGAAAAATATTAAGTGTCGTTTTGACGTTTGTCAAATAAACTTGCTGAAATTTAACACTTACTTTTGGAGCATTCTAGAAAACGGGAAAGGCGGATTGCTGGCATTAATGGTAGATTTTGCTACCTTTAATGGTAGAAAGTGCGGGTATTAATGGGAGAGATTACGGCTTAACTATGGAGAGATTACTGCTTAGCCTAAGAGAAATGGCACTTTAGTCAAGGAGAAGTGGCACTTTAGCGAACGAAAAATGGGCTAAAAACGGCGAAAATGGGGGCTAAACGGAGGTGAAAATCGACGCCTGTTTTGTAACGTGCTGATAGACAGGCAGATACAAAACGACTCATATTTGCGTTATTTGGGGGCAGATGAGAGGTTGGTGAATTTTTCGCGATTTTCACGAGGTGCTTTGTTAAAATAATTTATTTTCGTTAACAATTATATTTCTCACTCTTTGTTGCTATTTTCAAAAATAATGTTTATCTTTGCAGTCTATAGAACTTAATACTAAAAACGATAAAAGCTTATGAAACACTTATTTACCTTTGTTGCACTCGTGCTTATCAGTACCAGCAGTGCTTTTGCTCAAGGTCCTAACGATTCTAAGGACTATTACAAGAATGCTGATGGCAAAAAGGGGGCAGAACTGAAGACTGCCCTATGTGCTGTGATTAATCCTCACACACAACGAACCTACAAACAACTTTGGACTGACTTCCGGACAACAGATGCAAAACCTAATGGTAAGGTCTGGGATATGTATTCCAATAAACGTGAATATACATTTGGTACAGACCAAGCAGGAAACACAGGAAAAGAAGGTGACAATTATAATCGTGAACACTCTTTCCCCAAAAGCTGGTTCAATGAAGAATATCCCATGTATACTGACTTATTCCATCTTTATCCTACTGATACAAAGGTTAATAACGATCGTGGTAACCTCCCGTTTGGCGAAGTGGGACCAGGGTACAGCTATTCGTATGGTGAATTTTCGAAGTGGGGGAGTGCCAAAGCTGGTCTTGGCTATAGTGGTAGTGTCTTCGAACCTAACGATGAATACAAGGGCGATTTTGCTCGCACTTACTTCTATATGGTAACCTGTTACGAGAGCTATACGAACAGTAGTGGTCAATCGCGACAGATTACTTCTTGGAATTGTGTAATGCTTGATGGTAAGACATATCCTGGTTTGGCTGATTGGGCTTTAACGATGTTGATGAAGTGGTCGAAGCAAGACCCTGTGAGCGATAAGGAGACGAACAGAAACAACGCTGTTTATGGCATTCAGAACAATCGCAACCCGTTTATTGACTATCCTGGTTTGGAGGATTACATCTGGGGCGACAAGATGGATGTAGCTTTTAGCTATGACAACTACAACTCGACAGGTATTACGACCCTTTCGCTGGATGAAAACCAAGAGCCGGAAGCTATTTATTCTGTCGATGGAAAACAGCTGAAGCAGACACAAAAGGGCCTGAATATCATAAAAATGAAGAACGGAACGGTCAAGAAGATACTAAAAAAGTGATTTTTCCGTTGGTTATCTGAAAGATAATGTGTACTTTTGCAGGCTAAAAGGACAAATAACTGAATAAAAGATATGGAATACAATTTCAGAGAGATTGAACAGAAATGGCAAAAGAGATGGGTGGAGATGAAGACCTATCGAGTGACGGAAGACCCCACGAAGAAGAAATTCTACGTGCTTAACATGTTCCCCTACCCCAGTGGTGCAGGACTTCATGTTGGTCATCCCTTAGGTTATATCGCATCAGATATTTATGCCCGCTACAAGCGCCAGAAAGGTTATAACGTGCTGAACCCAATGGGTTACGACGCCTATGGTCTGCCTGCAGAACAGTATGCTATCCAGACGGGTCAGCATCCTGAGAAGACTACGTTTGAAAATATCGATCGCTATCGTTCGCAGCTGGATAAAATCGGCTTCTGCTTCGATTGGGAACGCGAGGTAAGGACCTGTGACCCAATCTACTACAAGTGGACACAGTGGGCCTTCCAGCGTATGTTCAAGTCGTACTATAGCCTCAGCTCGCAGAAGGCTCAGCCAACCATCAAACTCATCGAGCACTTTGAGTTGATGGGTACTGAGAACTGTAACGCTCTGGGTACAGAGGAACTGCACTTTACAGCATCAGATTGGGCAGGATTTTCAGAGAAGAAGAAGCAGGAGGTGCTGATGAACTATCGTATTGCTTATCTGGCTGATACGATGGTGAACTGGTGTCCAAAACTTGGAACCGTATTGGCTAACGATGAGGTAGTTGATGGCGTATCAGTTCGTGGAGGCTATCCTGTGGTTCAGAAGAAGATGCGCCAGTGGTGCCTCCGTGTCTCTGCATACGCTCAGCGTTTGCTCGATGGTCTCGAGGAGATTGACTGGACTGATTCACTAAAGGAGACACAGCGCAACTGGATTGGTCGCTCTGAGGGTACTGAAGTAGAGTTCAAGGTGGCACCCGCTGGAGAACCAGCGGGCACAGAGGCTAAGCATTTCACCATTTTCACCACTCGTGCAGATACTATGTTTGGTGTAACCTTCATGGTTTTGGCTCCTGAATCAGAACTCGTCGCTGAACTGACTACGCCTGATCAGAAAGAGGAAGTAGACAAATATCTGGACTACGTGAAGAAGCGTACAGAGCGCGATCGCCAGATGGACCACAAGGTAACTGGTGTATTCTCTGGTAGCTACGCCATCAATCCATTTACTGATGAAAAAATCCCCATCTGGATTGCAGAATACGTTCTAGCTGGTTATGGTACTGGTGCCATTATGGCTGTACCTGCTCACGATAGTCGTGACTATGCCTTCGCCAAGCACTTCAACCTGCCAATCATTCCTCTGATTGAGGGTGCTGATGTTAGCGAGGAGAGCTACGATGCTAAGGAGGGTATTGTATGCAACTCTTCATCAACTAAGTTCTCTCTGAACGGACTTACCGTTAAAGAGGCTATCGCAGCTACCAAGAAATATGTAACTGAGCAGGGCTTGGGTCGAGTAAAGGTAAACTATCGTCTCCGCGATGCTATCTTCTCTCGTCAGCGTTATTGGGGTGAGCCATTCCCAGTTTACTACAAGGACGATATGCCTTATATGATTCCAAAGGAGTGTCTGCCTCTGGAATTGCCTGAGATCGACGAGTACAAGCCAACTGAGACTGGTGAGCCACCATTGGGACGTGCTAAGATGTGGGCTTGGGATACTAAGTTTGACAAAGTAGTGAGCAAGGATGAGATTGACAACAAGACCGTCTTCCCACTTGAGCTGAATACTATGCCTGGCTTCGCAGGCTCTTCAGCTTACTATCTGCGCTATATGGACCCCAAGAACGAGAAGGCTCTTGTCAGTCGCGATGCTGACGAGTACTGGCGCAATGTAGACCTCTATGTAGGAGGTACGGAGCACGCTACAGGTCACTTGATCTACTCTCGTTTCTGGAACAAGTTCCTCTATGACTCAGGTTACTCTTGCGAGGATGAGCCCTTCAAGAAGCTTGTGAATCAGGGTATGATTCAGGGTCGCTCTAACTTCGTATATCGTGTCGAGGACGAGGGTGCTGACAAGGGTAAGTTCGTAAGCTTCGGACTGAAGGACAAGTACACCACAACTCCTATCCACGTAGATGTAAACATCGTCTCTGCTGATGTGCTCGATATCGAGGCATTCAAGGCTTGGCGTCCAGAATACAACAACGCAGAGTTCATTCTCGAAGATGGCAAATACGTTTGTGGTTGGGCCGTAGAAAAGATGTCGAAGTCGATGTTCAACGTGGTTAATCCAGATATGATTGTAGAGAAATATGGTGCTGATACGTTGCGTCTCTATGAGATGTTCTTAGGTCCTGTTGAGCAGTCGAAGCCTTGGGATACCAATGGTATCGATGGCTGCCACCGTTTCCTGAAGAAGTTCTGGGCGCTGTTCTATGGCAACACACGTGAGAATCCAGAGGGCAAGTTGCTGGTGGATGACAGCGAACCAACAAAGGAAGCTCTGAAGAGTGTTCACAAGCTGATTAAGAAGGTATCGCAGGACATCGAGGTGTTCTCTTACAATACCTCTATCTCAGCCTTTATGATCTGCGTTAACGAGCTGGCTCAACAGAAGTGTAAGAGTCGTGAGGCCCTGAAGCAGCTGGTTATCCTCATTGCTCCGTTTGCTCCCCATATTGCTGAAGAGTTGTGGGAAGCTCTGGGAGGGCAGGGTAGTGTCTGCGATTCCAAATGGCCTGAATGGAACGAGGAATACTTGGTAGAGAATACTGTGAAGCTGGGTGTTGCCTTTAATGGTAAGACGCGTTTCGATATGGAGTTCCCTGCTGATGCTGACAACCAGACCATCCAAGAGCAGGTGCTGGCTGACGAGCGCTCACCAAAGTATATCGATGGCAAGCCCATTGTAAAGGTTATCATCGTCCCTAAGCGTATGGTGAACATAGTATTAGGCAAATAAATGACAATAGACCACAAAATCATCCTCAACGAGACCAGGGACTATATGTTTATAGCCCTTGGTCTTGCTATTTATACTGTAGCCTTCACTGTTTTCCTGATGCCCTATCAGATAGTAGCAGGAGGCGTCACTGGTCTTTCAGCTATCATCTACTACGCCACAGGATTCCATTTGGAGAATACGTACATCATCATCAATGGTATTCTGCTGATTGTAGCCTTGAAGATTCTTGGCTTTAAGTTCCTGATGAAGACCATCTTCGCTATCTTTACGCTATACTTCATGCTGAAGTTCGCACAGGAAATCATTCCTAAGCAGGAGAATGGTCTGCCCTTTAAACTGATGGGTGAGGGACAGGACTTCATGTCGATGATCATAGGCTGTGTGCTGACTGGTATCGCTCTGGCCACCGTCTTCATGAACAACGGTTCGACAGGAGGTACAGATATCATTGCTGCATCCATCAATAAGTATCATCCCAACGTGACGTTGGGCAATGTTTTATTGGCTGCAGACTTCTGTATCATTGGTTCGTGTATGTTCTTCCCACAATTTGGTACTTATCTCGAACGTGCTCATAAGGTGATGTTTGGCTTCTGTGTGATGGCGATGGAGAACTACACACTCGACTACGTGATGAACGCCCGTCGTCAGTCAGTACAGTTTATGATTTTCTCCAAGAAATGGCAGGAGATAGCCAATGCTATTGGTACGCAGATGAATCATGGTGTCACCATCCTCGATGGACACGGCTGGTATACAGGTCACGACATGAAGGTACTCTGTATCTTGGCTAAGAAGAACGAGAGTGTCAATATCTTCCGTCTTATCAAGATGATTGACCCACAGGCATTTGTATCGCAATCGAGTGTTATTGGTGTCTATGGTGAAGGCTTCGACGAGATGAGGGTGAAGGTAAAAGAGAAGAAGATAAAGGAAGATAAAGGAAGTCAGAAGGAGATAGAAGCATGAAGATAGTATTTGCCACCAACAACGAACATAAACTCTCTGAGATACGCGCCATTCTAGGTCCGTCCTTCGAAGTGGTATCCTTAGCAGACATCGGCTGTCATGAGGATATTCCTGAAACAGGACAGACGCTGGAAGAGAACGCGCTGATGAAGGCGGAATACATCTACGATAAATACCACCTCAGCTGTTTTGCTGATGATACCGGATTAGAGGTTGAGGCGCTCAATGGTGCCCCTGGCGTCTATTCAGCCCGTTATGCCTCTCTCGCTACCAATGGTTCACCCGTTGGCATCAGTCACGATTCAGAGGCCAATATGGCACGCTTGCTTCGTGAATTGGCAGATAAAGATAATCGCAAGGCCCGTTTCCGCACTTGCATCGCCTTGATATTAAAGAAAGATATATGCCCTTGTGGTTGTACCAGCATCAAAGAAATACATCGCTTCGAAGGCATCGTCAATGGCGAGATAACCACAGAGAAGAGTGGGGCAGAGGGCTTTGGTTACGACCCTATCTTCCGTCCTGATGGTTACGACAAGACGTTTGCGGAATTAGGAATGGATATTAAGAACCAGATTAGTCATCGTGCACGAGCCACCCAAAAGCTGGCAGAATACTTAAAGACATTATAAGCATTATGAAGAAGATTTTCATCGTATTACTACTGTCAATTGTCAATTGTCAAATATCACTTTGTCAAATAGGCACTTGGAAAACTTATCTCTCCTACTACGGTGTCCAGCAGATTCAGGCAGCAGGCGATGATATCTTTGTGCTTAGTTCCAATAGCTTGTGGTCTTACAATCAGCAAGACCAGAGCATCAACACCTATGATAAAATTACTGGCCTCAACGATGTCACTATCACCAATATCGCCTGGAACAAAACAGCTAAGCGACTGGTAATCATCTACGACAATAGTAATATAGACCTGTTGGACCAAAAAGGTAACGTCATCAACATTTCTGATATCTATACCAAAGCCATTACTGGCGATAAAGCCATTAACAGCATCTATCTGAATGGTAAATTTGCCTATCTAAGCTGTGGATATGGCGTTTCGAAAATCAATGTCAGCAACGCTGAAATCAGCGAGAGCTACATGCTGGGCTTTAACGTCAAAAAAACAGCCCTTAATGGTAACAATATCTATGTGCAGGCAGATAATAATCAGGTGTGGACTGCTTCGTTAAACAGCAATCTGATAGACAAAAGCAACTGGAGCCTGACCACTTCTTACGATGCTTCTATCTTTAATCCTGACCAGACAGACTACAATAAATACTACGAAACTATCTCAAAGCTGAATCCTGACGGACCCAAATACAACTATCTGAAGTTTCTGCGTTTCAAAAACCAAAAGCTATATACCTGTAATGGTATAATGGGAGGAAAGTTTGATCCTTTCCAGCCCGCTATCGTACAAGTATGGGATGGTAGCAACTGGGATATTTACCAAGACGATCTTGGTGATATCACAGGCCATCGTTTTATGGACTTTGCCTCTGTTGATGTGGATCCCTACGATGAAACACATGTGTTTGCTGGTGGCAGAATAGGACTGTATGAATATAAAAACGGCAAATTCGTCAAGGAATACTCTTATGATAACAGCGATCTGATAGCGAATGTAACTGTTGGACACCTTTCTAAGAACTATACGATGGTTGAAAGCGTGATTTACGACAGCAAAGGCAGCTTGTGGCTGACGAATAGCGGTAGTGACCAGACTTCGCTGTTTGAAATCACTCGCGACGGCAAATGGATTAGTCACCATAAGGATGCCTTCATGAATTCTGCTGGACGCTCTTATGATAATATGGTGGGCCTGACTATTGACAGTAATGGTAGGATTTGGTTCTGTAATAACCGTTTTATTGAACCAGCATTGCTTTGTTATGATCCTGCTGAGGATAAGGGATATGCCTATAAGACTTTTGTCAATCAGGACGGAACCAGACTCGAAAACAGTTATGGTGTGACTTGTGTGGCTGAAGATATGGAGGGAAACATCTGGATGGGTACTGACAGAGGACCATATATGATAGAGAAACAAAACATCGGAAAGAGTGCCGATGAGATGGTTTTCACACAAGTGAAAGTCCCTCGTAATGATGGAACAAACTATGCTGACTATCTGTTGACTGGCATCAATATTACTTGCATCAAAGTAGATAATGATGGCAAGAAATGGTTTGGCACCAATGGAAATGGTGTCTATGTCATCAGTCGCGATAATATGACAGAGCTGCATCATTTTACAACAGAAAACAGCAAATTGCTCTCTGATGTTATTGGCGCTATCGAGATTAACGAGAAAACAGGAGAAGTATTTATTGGTACTGAAAAAGGTCTTTGCTCGTATATGAGTGGTATTACTGAGGTGATTACTGAGATGACTGATGAGGGTGTCTACGCTTATCCGAATCCTGTGAATCCTGGCTATACTGGACTGATTACCATTACAGGACTTACCCATAACGCTGACGTAAAGATTCTTTCTGCCAATGGTGCACTTGTCAAAGAGGGTAGGAGCAACGGACGCATGTTTACATGGGATGGTAACGACAGTAAAGGTAAAAGAGTGGCCAGTGGTGTCTATATGGTGGCTACTGCAACGAGTGACGGTAAGAAAGGAGTAGTATGCAAAATCGCCATCGTCAACTGATTCTTGGTCTGATTGTATTATTTACCATTCTACAATTAGTCGTACTCTTTGTTTTTGGATATACCCCTTATCCTGACAGTAATGGCTATTTATATCTGGCTCAGGAATCATTGCAATATGGTGAACCATATCCTGTCAGCAGTCAACTGAACGAATACCCTTTTCTTTGGAATATTGGCGCTATTAATATCACAGCTGCATCGCTGGCATTATTCCATTCCGTTACACCTCTGCTCGTTTTATACGCGCTGATGAAGGGAATTACTGCTTGGCTGTTTTATGCGCTTACAGACAAAATATGTGGCTCTAAGACAGCTTTTATTGCACTCCTTATCTATTTGATATATCCTGCCAACTATGGAGAAAACACTTCATTGCTTAGTGAATTGCCTTTTATGTTCTTCGTGTTGCTGGGAATGTATCTGTCAATCGTTCGAAATCACTCCTTCTTAGGAGGCATGATGCTGGCTATCGCCAACTGGTTTCGCCCAATGTCTGTCATCTTCTTGTTGGCTATCATCTTTTTCTTCCTTATTAAGTGGCGCAAGAGCATAAAGCTGTTGTTAGGCTATGGTGTGATGATTGCTTTGATAGGTTTTTGTACGATTCATCGTACTGGTCTGTTTCTTTATCAGGCTAAGACAGGATGGATGGCTCTTGCTGACTATTCTACCAATCATGCACCAGAATCTATGCAGGTTAGAGAGCATCAGGAATGGAATGTTATACAAAAGGACTCTGCTTGGCAATCAATATTCTTTGATTGGCTGAAGGATCATCCAACAGAATACATCCAGCAGATACCCACAAAACTCATCAATACCTATGTTTCTGATAATGTCAACATGTGTACCTTTATACCTGATAAAGCAGACAAAGAATATATGTATGAAGAGGTGAGCATGCAGACACTCCTGAGTAGCTTTCCTAAACGGTCTGCTGTTCAGTGGCTGACATTACTGAATCTCACTATTTATTTCTTCATCGTGTTATCAGCACTAGCCAGTCTGTTATATTTCAAAAAAGATACCTACCTGTTACCCATTATCATTATCGTATTAGGTACGCTCTTACTCTTGTTCTTTGGTCATGGTGAAGCTCGCTTCCATATTCCTTTCATGCCATTTATTATTATGCTTTCAGCACTATTCATCAATAATAAAATAGTCCATGAGTAAAGAACAAAGTACACAAATTAAAGGTATAGCAATTCTTCTCATGTTTATTCTACATTTATTTAATCATGAGGATATTATAACTCTTTGTACACCTCTAATATATATATGCGACAAACCATTGATATCACATTTAGTAAATGCATCAAATCCTGTTGCTTTCTTTATGATTTTAAGCGGTTATGGATTAACTTGGCTATACACCCACAACAAACTCACTTTACATAATCAAATAAAAAGATTACTACAACTTTACATACATTACTGGTTTATACTGATAGTTTTTGTAAGCCTAGGTCATTTTATTAATCCTGATAAATATCCTCATAGTTTTATACATGTCCTTGGAAATATTACTGGTCTTTACTGCTCATACAACGGAGAAATCTGGTTTTTACTTCCATATTCTGTTGTATGTATGTTGTCAATAATAATTATTAACTTTGTTTACAACTTGAAAAACAGACGGAAAGTTATAATTACTATTGTATGCTATGCAATAATATTTCTTTCTGTAAGACATTTGGGGTATAATCTTCCAGGAAATGAATTATATGACACACTATTAATTCAGCCCGTTTATTGGGTTCAACTGACTTTCTATTTTTCCCTTGGTATACTACTCTTTCGACTACTCCAAAACGAACCCAAACAACTTAAAAATTTATCAGGATTTATCTATATGTTTATATTATGCTTAGTCATAATTTTTAAAAGTCAATTTAAAATAACTATAGCTGATGGTTTTTATGCTTTCATCTTCATTTTCTGCTATTTACACATTCCTATAAATTATCATATAGCTTCTTTTTTTAATAAACTTGGCAAACATTCTATGCCAATGTGGATGACTCATACATTCTATTGTGTTTATCTGTTTCCTGATTTCATTTATGGTTTCAAATATCCTTTATTGATATTTGCTGTTCTAGTTATAATAAGTTACGTTACAGCAATTCCCATCATGTGGGTATCCAAGCAAATAATAAAAACTATCAGAATATGAAAAAATATTTACTTTTAATTTTCTACATTGTTTTAGTTAATAGACTCATTGCTCCAGTTTATGCTGACGAATATAATCCTACGAATTTTAGACCTCAGAATTCCCAAGTCAAAATAGATGTAACTAATCTGCCTATTATTTTTATAGATACTCGATATGGCGCAGAGAATACTAGGATTATACATAAAGATTATGCTATTGCTGCTCGCATGAAAATTATTAATAATGCTGATGGAATTAATTATGGTGATACATTGACACATCCAAACCAAACGGTTGATTACGAAGGATGGATATCTATTCGCTATCGTGGTAATACATCTTTTTCAGCCTCAAAGAAAAAACCTTTTCAAATCAGAACACTAAAAACAAGCGATGTGGAGGGAAAGAAAGATAAAGTGGAAATATTGAGAATGCCAAAAGACAATAAATGGGTCATGTTAGCTCCATTTAATGATCGTAGCCAAATTCGAGATGTGTTAATGTTCCAATTAGCACGACCATATTTTGACTACATCCCTCGTGCCCGTCACTGTGAAGTTATACTTGATGGCTATTATTATGGCATTTACGTTATGTGTGAAAAACCAAGTAAAGGAAAATATCGTTTAAATTTAGACGATCCTGGTACGAGTGGTGATGAATTAACTGGTGGTTATCAATTAGAAATAGATCGTGATGATGAACCAAATTTCTATCGTTCAAAACATATTCTAAAAGACCAAAATGGAATACCTTATACGTATAACAACAGCATAGTATTTCAATATAAGCATCCTGATTATGAGGAAATGTTGCCTGAACAATTGGAATATATACAAAACCATATAGACCTCATGGAAGAGGCATTAGCAAGTGATGACTTCAAGGATCCAGAAAAAGGATATCGAAAATACCTTGACCCAATATCATTCATTGATCAACAACTATCACAAGAAGTTTCTGGTAATATTGATGGTTACAGACTAAGTACAAATATATACAAACAACGGGATTCTCAAAACCCACTTTTTAAAACTACTCTTTGGGATTTTAATCTTGCTTTTGGTAACGCCATGCAAATGGGAGGATATCTTACTGATTATTGGGTTTATCAAAATACCTATGTACCTGAATATGATTATAAAGTACCATTTTGGTGGTCAAGAATGATGGAAGATCCTTGGTATGTTGAGCAGTTAAAAGCAAGATGGCAGCAATATCGACAAGATACATATAGTGATAATCATATAGAAAATACTATTGATTCTTTGGTAAATAATCTAAAAGAAAAGGGAGCTCTTGAACGTAATAATCAGGTATTTGATATGTTTGGAAGCGAATGGGTTTGGCCTGTTCCTAATTTTGATACTGTCAATACTTATGAAAAAGAAATAGAAAACTTAAAAAGATGGTTGAAAGAACGTATAGCTTGGATGGATAAACAATTAGGCTTTGATGCCTCAAATATTCAGTCTTTAACAACAGAATCTAATAAAATAATAGATGGTTATTACAATTTCCAAGGTGTAAAAATAAATTCATTCGATAATAAAAGTTTTGTTATCGTACGTTATAAAGATGGCAGTACACGAAAATATATAAACAAGTAGTTTATGTTATCATAAATCTGTGTATAAGACGAGGCATTAACAAGAATAAACGCTTCTTTATAGGCAATTTCATATTCAGTCTCTTCATATCTTTCTTAATATCTTGATAGTATTGAGATTGTCTCCATATATGTTGTGATTCATGAATGGCTACAGCAAAAAGATTTACAAGACGATCGTCAACTGTATCACGTAGGTATTCATCATGTTGTTCAGAAGGTATAGCTTCAAAACGAAGTTCATTTAATTCATAACAGTATTTCGAAGTCCATTGAAAAGTATTACATGTATGGTCATCACCTTTACAATAAACCTTTTCATAAACCACATTAACTGTTTTCTCTGTAGAGAATACCAGTCGAAGCCAGAAAATATAGTCTTCACCCATCATAATATGACGAGGAATATTAAATAGATAATCAGTAAGTATACTACGACGATAAAGACTGCCCCAAGGTAATCCAATATTACCTTCAGAACGTACTGCTAAATGACGAAAATCAGACATAGGTATTTGTCTGCGACGTTCTTGGGTAAAAGTATATCCATTGCCTAAAACAATATCTGTTGAATCACCAGCTGAATTGAATAGATAATATAAGGAATCTGCAGGTAATGTATCATCACTGTCTACAAAACAGAGCCATTCGCCTTGAGCCCTTTTTACGCCTTGCCAACGAGCTTCTGTACGACCAGAATTAGGCTGATGAATAACCATTATGCGACTGTCACGAAGATGATAATTATCACATATAGTGCCACTTTTATCAATAGAACCATCATCAACGATTATTAGCTCAAATTCCGTAAACGACTGCTGAAGTATACTTTCTATACAGACACTTATCGTATCTTCGGAGTTATAAACTGGAATGACAACAGATATTTTTGGTATGTACATAGTGGTTATTATTAACTAATACGTTTGCAAAGTTAATATGTTTATCTTAAAAACACTAGTTTTTATTATTTTTATTTTGCTTTATCCCTGTTTATTTGTATCTTTGCAGCCGATGAAATACCTGCTGACTGTCATAATGGCTTTTGTAGGTACTGTTGTTTATGCGCAATTACGTATAGATAACAGGCCTGTGATATATGACAGCGAATCGAATATCATGATGGTTACAATACCTCAGAGCGATTTTGGAAGTAGTAAGCGATACAAGATAGAATTAGAAGAAGGCTGGTCAAAACTGAAGATAAATGGTTCAACGGTAGGCGATAGCTACTATTTCAATACTATTACTGGTGGTAAGAAATACTCGATGACTATCAAGAATAAGGATCAGTTTGTGGTTACCTCCAGTATCACGTTTACTTTCCTGCCAATCCTTCAGCTTAATGGCGATTTTGGTTACGACTATCAGGAAGGAACTGTCAGTCTTTATACGCCTGATGGTGAAATAAAAGAGGCATTAACTGGTAAACTGAAATGGCGTGGAGGCACTACAAATACTGACGATAAACACAAGCGCAATTATAAGATAAAGTTTGATGAAGACGTTCAGCTGTTTGGACTTCGTAAGGACAATAACTGGATATTGGATGCTGGTCAAGCTGACCTCTTTAGGGTTCGTAACCGTATAGCCACAGAACTATGGAACGATATGGCCACTAAGCCTTATTATGCTGATAAAGAGCCAGAGGCTCTGAGTGGTGTAAGAGGCCAGATGGTTGAACTCTTCTTGAATAAAGAATATCGTGGCATCTATTGCTTGACGGAAGCAATGGATCGTAAGCAGATGAAGCTGAAGAAAGTGGATAAGAATACGGGTGAGATAAAAGGCTGTTTATATAAATCAGAAGGATATGGGGCCTCATTGATGAGTAAATATCCGGATACTTACGATAACAATAGTGAAACCTGGGATACATTCGAAATGAAATATCCTGAACTGGATGATACCCAGAATGGTGAAACTGATTGGAGCACGCTTTGGAATGCTATCAACTTTGTTGCTACCAGCAGTGATAATGATTTCAAAGACCATATAGCCGAATACTTTGATATTCCTGTCATCATCGACTATTACATCTTTATCAACGTCTTAAACGCCTTTGATAACGTTGGCAAGAATATGTTCTGGGCTGTTTACGACAAGACAAAAGATAAGAAGCTGACACCAGGCGTTTGGGATCTGGATGCTACAGTAGGACAAAAGTGGGTGAGCGATCATCTGAAAGGCACTTATGGTGCCTATTCGCCTGAATATGATATGTCTGCACATACTAATCTGACTAAAAGGCTTGCACAACTCGATGTTGACGGGTTTAACGATAAGGTTATTAAACGCTACCATGAATTACGTCAAAATATTCTCTCTACTGATAATCTTATAGCTCGCTATACAAAATATTTTGATAGAATATACCTGTCTGGAGCAGCAGGAAGAGAAGAAAATAAATGGTCTGAAGATACAGATATAAATGAAGAAGAACTGAATTTCGAGCAGGAAATCTATTATATAAGTTATTGGTTAGCGCGACATTTAGTTTACTTAGACCAAACTCGCTTTTTACTGAAAGAAAACGAGACGATTACCGGCATTAAACATCAGCAGAATATGCAGCAAGAAAAGACTATATACAATCTGCAGGGACAAAAAATAAAGACACCTCGTAAAGGTATCTTTATTATGGATGGTAAAAAAATGATCTTTAAATAGAATAATTTTTTAACTTAATGCCAACATTTTTTCAATAGGCTTCACAGCATCCTTTGCTATGTCAGGATCAACCTCAACAGAGGGCCATTCGTGCTTCAAACAATTATAAATCTTAAGAAGCGTGTTCATCTTCATATATTGGCACTCGTTACAGCTGCATTCTAAGCCGCTCTCGCTGATTTCAGGAGGCACTGGGATAAATTCCTTATCAGGACAAGAACGCTGCATCTCGTGCAAAATACCAGCCTCTGTGGCGACGATAAACTGCTTTTCGTCACTTTTCTGCGCATAATTTAACATCGTCGCCGTACTTCCCTTGATATCAGCCAAAGCCAAAACAGGACCTTTACACTCCAGATGAGCCATCACAACAGCATCAGGATACTGTTTTTTGAGTTCTGCTATCTTCGATACTGAGAAGCGTTCGTGAACATGACAACCACCATTCCAAAGCAGCATCTGCCGACCTGTCACCTCATTAATATAATTACCAAGATTATAGTCAGGACCAAAAATCAGTTTGGCATTCTTAGGCAACTGATCGACAACCTTTTTTGCATTACCACTGGTCACAACAACATCAGTAAGAGCCTTAACAGCAGCTGTGGTGTTGACATAACTCACAACCTGATAACCAGGATGCTCATCCTTATATTTCTTTAAATCTTCAGCCTTACACGAGTCAGCCAAAGAACAACCAGCATTCAGATCAGGACAAAGCACTATCTTATCTGGCGACAGGAGTTTACATGTTTCAGCCATAAAGTGAACACCACACATCACCATCATTTTTGCATCAGTCTCTGCAGCCTTGCGAGCCAAAGCCAGCGAGTCGCCAACAAAATCAGCAATATCTTGTATATCACCTATCGTATAATAGTGAGCCAGAATAATAGCATCTTTCTCTTTACATAAACGACGAATTTCAGCCTTCAGGTCTGTACCTTCTGCAACAGGTTCATCAATAAAACCTTGTTCTTTCCACTCCTTTTTCAACATCGCATTAATATTTTATTTTCTTTTATTTTTTTCTTTTTAAAAAGAGAATGTATTGGATGATGTGGTGTTGATAAGTGCAAAACTTCTTGCTCTTTTTCTTGCTAGAAAGTTTATTTACTCGTGAAAATCAGTTATCCACACTCGTTGTTAATTGTAACTCGCTGACTTATCGAACGATTCATCACTTATCCACAATTCTCTAATTCGGTGCAAAATTAATAAGTTTATATCTTTTTTCCTAAAAAAACGGTGGAAAAGTGAAGGAAAACCCTACAATTTATGCAGATTATTAACTTTCTTCGTGTCGATAGAATTATTAATTGTGATTTATTTCGTAACTTTGCACACGTTATCCACATAGTTATCAACACTTATGCGAAAGATAAGAACCATAGAAATGAAGCGCCTGACGGTAGAGGAATATCGTGAGGCTGAAAAGCTGCCATTAATAGTGGTATTGGACGATGTACGATCAATGTATAATATAGGCAGCGTTTTTCGTACATGTGATGCTTTTCGAGTAGAAGCAGTCTATCTGTGTGGTATTTGTCAGACACCTCCATCAACGGAAATACATAAGACTGCGCTTGGTGCTGAAGAAAGTGTTAGTTGGAAGTACTTTAAGACTGCATTAGAGGCTGTCGAAGAACTCAAAAACTTGGGCTATACGGTGCTTTCTGTCGAGCAGGTGGAACATAGTACCAAACTACAGACATTCGTACCTCAGCGTGGCTTAAAATATGCTGTAGTGATGGGTAACGAAGTAAAAGGCGTCCACCAGGAAGTAGTAGACGCCTCAGATGGTTGCTTAGAGATTCCTCAACTTGGTACAAAACACTCTATGAACGTCTCTGTAACAACAGGTATCATTATCTACAAGTTTGCAGAGTCACTGATTTTAAGAGACTAATATTTTTCCCTGGGCAGAGAAACGTAATATCGTGACCATTGAAACATAATATCGTTGATAGCCAAACGGCATATTGCTGATTGATGAGTTTCTTGATTTTCTGACAATTCTGACAAATGACAGTGTCAGAAAATGAACCCACCGTTTTAATGTGCTTCGAGCCAGTTCTCTCCAAAGCCGGAATCAGCGACTAAGGGGACTTGCATTTGGAAGGCGTTCTGCATTTCTTCTATCACGATACGCTCTACTTTTTCTTTCTCTTCAGGCAGTACGGAGAAGTTGAGTTCGTCGTGTACCTGAAGAATCATCTTTGAACGGATTCCTTCTGCTTTAAACCGTTGGAAGATGTGAATCATAGCAACCTTGATGATGTCTGCAGCGGTGCCCTGAATCGGGGCATTGATGGCGTTACGCTCAGCAAAACCACGAACAACGCTGTTGGCTGAATTGATATCCGGCAGATAACGACGACGTCCGAAGAGGGTAGTGACGTAGCCTTGCTGGCGAGCTGTTTCCTTCGACTTTTCCATATAGTCATGTACCTGTGGGAAGGTCTGGAAGTATCCGTCAATCAGCATCTTAGCTTCTTCGCGAGGGATATCCAAACGTTCAGCCAAGCCAAAGACTGTGATACCATAAATGATACCAAAATTGGCTCGTTTCGACTTGGTGCGTTCATCATGAGTCACTTCTTCGATGGGCTTTTTGTAGATATTCGCAGCTGTAGCAGCATGCAGATCTTTACCTTCACGGAACACTTCAATCATCTGCGGATCCTGCGACAGATGAGCCATCACGCGGAGCTCAATCTGGCTGTAGTCAGCAGAGAAGAACAGACAACCTGGTTCAGGAATAAAGGCCTTGCGAATCTCTTTTCCATCTTCACCTCGAATGGGAATATTTTGAAGGTTGGGATCAGAAGACGAGAGACGTCCTGTTGCTGTAATCGTCTGATTAAAAGAGGTATGGATATGACCAGTACGTGGGTTTATCAGTTTGGGCAATGCGTCGATATAGGTACCAATCAGCTTTTTCAACCCACGATGCTCTAAGATATCAGCCACGATTTCATGCTTATTCTTCAGTTGTTGCAGCACTTCCTCAGAGGTGACATACTGACCTGTCTTCGTTTTCTTGGCCTTCTCGACAATCTTGAGTTTATCGAACAGAATTTCACCCACTTGTTTGGGCGATGCAATATTAAAATGTTCGCCAGCCAACTCATAGATTCGCTGTTCGATTTCATTCATTCGAGCAGTAAACTGCTTGCTAGTTTCAGCCAACGATTGTGTATCCAGACAGACACCATTCATCTCCATTTCAGCCAAAACGGGCATCAAAGGCATCTCTATATTATAAAAGAGGTCTTCGCAATCGTACTTCTTCAGTTCTGGTTCAAGTTTGTTTTTCAGTTGCAACGTGATGTCAGCATCCTCGCAAGCATACTCATAGACGAGGGTAGGAGAGAGGTCTCGCATCGAACGCTGGTTCTTACCCTTAGGTCCAATCAACTCATCGATATGAATTGTCTGATAATGCAGATAGACCTCAGCCATATAATCCATATTATGACGAAGTTCTGGTTGGATGAGATAGTGTGCTATCATCGTATCCCACATCTTACCTTTCAGTTCGATATCATAATTTCGCAACACCTCGAGATCGTACTTCAAATTCTGTCCAATCTTCAAAATATGCTCGTCTTCATAGAGCGGTTTAAAGATATTAACAATTCGCAACGCTTCTTCACGATTGGCAGGAATGGGCACATAAAATGCCTTATGTTCCTCTACAGAGAAGCTCAAACCCACCAATTCTGCATCAATTGCGGAGGTTGAAGTGGTTTCCGTATCTAGAACGAGAAAATCTTTTGTCCTAAAAAAGTCATAAATTTTCTTTATATCTTCCTCATTATCAACGAGTTTGTATTCGTGAGGTACCGTTTTTAGGCTCTCAAAACTCGAGAATTTTGGTTCATCCGTCCCTTCGGGCGCAAATTCTGCAAAGAGATCGAGTTGTTGATTAGCAGGTTTTTGCTTTACTTCACTTTTTTTAAGAATCTTGTTCGCAAGGCTCTTCAACTCCAGTTCTTCGAAGAGTTTGGCGAGTTCAGTATCGTTGGGTTGCGAAACCTTCAACTCGTCCATCTTGAGTTCGATGGGAACATCCGTTTTGATAGTTGCCAGAAATTTTGAGAGCTTGATATCGTCGACATGTTCCTCTACTTTTTTCTGAAGTGCTCCTTTGATTTCTGAAGTACGACTAATCAATTCTTCGACAGTTCCAAATTCGTTGATCAGTTTGACAGCAGTCTTCTCACCAACACCTGGACATCCAGGAAAGTTATCAGCTGAGTCACCCATCAATGCCAACAAGTCGATGACAGCTTCTGTTGATGGAATGGCATATTTTGCTTTCACTTCTTCTGGACCCATCACTTCATAGCCACCACCGTGTCGAGGACGATAGATAAACACGTTATCTCTTACCAGTTGTCCATAATCCTTATCAGGAGTCAGCATATAGGTCTCGATACCTTGTTGACCTGCTTTTGTCGCTAAAGTACCAATCACATCATCTGCCTCGAATCCTTCAACCTCAAGAATAGGGATATTCCAGGCTTTCAATAAATCTTTGATAATAGGTACTGATTGCTTGATATCCTCTGGCGTTGCTTCGCGTTGCGCCTTATATGCAGGGTAGGCCTCACTACGAAAAGTAGGACCATGTGGATCGAAGGCTACACCTAGATGTGTAGGTTGTTCCTTGGTGAGTACCTCCTGCAATGTATTCAGAAAGCCCATAATAGCCGATGTATTCAGGCCTTTTGAGTTGATACGCGGATTCTTGATGAATGCGTAATACGAACGATAGATGAGCGCGTAAGCGTCTAAAAGGAATAGCTTTTCCATAACCAATTGTGAATTTTCGCGTAAAATTACTAAAAAAATGGCTACTATCCAATTATTTTCATTAATTTTGCATCAAAATAGTGTTTGATATGGATTATTTAAGCATCATTAAGCATCCAATCATGAAGGATTTGGACGATTTTATCGCCCTTTTCCAAAGTGCTTTGAGTCACGACGATGGTATGTTAGGCTCTGCTTTAGCTCATATCCGTCAGCGTGGAGGTAAGCGCATGCGACCCATTCTGACTTTGTTGATGGCACGTAATTTTGGTCAAATTAGTGCTGTTACCCAGCATTCTGCCGTTGGTCTTGAGTTATTGCATACAGCCTCGTTAGTGCACGATGATGTGGTAGATGAAAGTGGAGAACGCAGAGGACAGGCATCTCTTAATGCTACATATAATAATAAGGTAGCTGTATTAGTTGGCGATTTTATCTTGTCAACCGCTTTGCTTCACGTGTCGTATACTGGACACCAGCGTATCATTGAATATTTGGCAGAACTCGGTCGTACCTTAGCTGCTGGAGAAATACTTCAGTTGTCTAATATTCAGAATCAAGAAATTTCGGAAGATGTTTATTATCAGGTCATTAACCAGAAAACCGCAGCCTTGTTTGAGGCATGTGCCGCTATTGGTGCTTTATCAGGTGGTGCTTCTGAAGAGGAGATGCTGAAAGCACGTCAGTTTGGTCAGAATCTGGGAATTATGTTCCAGATTCGTGATGATATCTTCGATTATTTCGATTCTAAGGAGATAGGTAAGCCTACAGGTAACGATATGACTGAAGGTAAGCTGACATTGCCTGTTATTTATGCATTGAATAATACTGATTTTGAGGCGATGCATACATTGGCTCGTAAGGTGAAAGCAGGTACTATCAACCCTGATGAAATAGCTGTTTTGGTGGAGTTTACTAAGCAGCAAGGAGGCATTGAATATGCTGAGCAGAAGATGTCGGAGTTTAGTCAGACCTGTATGAAATATATCGATGAAAACGTGAAGGAAAAGGCCATCAAGGAATCCTTGACAGCCTATGTCGATTACGTGGTTCAACGCAATTACTAAATCAAAAAAGCGACCCGTTGAGGTCGCCTTTTTTGTTTAGAAGAACTTGACTTCTCTACCTTCCAGTTCGCTGAGCACGAGATTGGCCAGTCGACTGGTTCCTAAGCGGAAGTAATAGTTGTTCATCCAGTCTTCACCCAGAATCTCTTTGTAGATGGTGTAGTAGGTGAGGGCATCTGTCATCGTGTTGATACCACCAGCAGGCTTGAAACCAATGCGGATACCAGTCTTCTGGAAGTACTCCTTGATAGCCTGACACATCACGTAAGCAGCCTCTGGTGTAGCACTTACTTTCTCCTTACCTGTTGAGGTCTTGATGTAGTCAGCACCAGCATACATAGCCAGAATAGACGCCTTCTTAATGTTGGCACAAGAACCTAAGTCACCAGTTTCCAGAATCACCTTCATAGGTACCTTTCCACAGGTCGCTTTCTGTTCTCGAATCTCGTCGCAAACAGTCTCGTAATCACCAGCCAGGAACTCACCAACGTGCATCACGATGTCTACATTCTTGGCACCATCCTTGATAGCAAGTGCTGTTTCAGCAACCTTGATTTCCATCAGAGCCTGTGAAGATGGGAATGCACCACTGACAACAGTTGGAATAACGCCTTCAACCTCGCAAGATTCACTTACTAGTTTAGCGAAACGAGGGTAGGTAACGATTGTTGCTACATGTGGCATATCAGGATATTCATGCGCAAAAGCGTTCACTTTCTCAACCAGTTTCAGCACGCTTTCGTCAGAGTCTTGTGTCGTAAGTGTTGTCAACTCGATAGAAGCAAACATGAATTTCTTTACTTCTTCAGTATCGTTCTCAGGAACTTTCTCAGCGATAATCTTCTTAACAGCCTCTTTTACATCTTCGTCTTTGATGTCGAAGTTGTAAAGGTTAAGAGCCTGCTGATACATGTCCTCAAAATGTTGTGCATCGTCGTGATGATGATGCTCATGTCCACAATTACAATGTTCACCCATAGTTCTTAAATTTTAGTTACTAATTACTTATTTTGTTAGTTTCTCGTTATTCTTATGACGTTCAGCGTCGCGTTTAGTCTTCTTATCTATCGACATCTTCAGTTCTTCTGTCAGGTCGACACCTGTTTGATTAGCCAGGCACAGCAGAACCCAAAGCACATCAGCCATCTCTTCACCCAGGTTATCTTTTTCGCCTTCCTTAAAGCTCTGATCACCATATTTGCGAGCAATAACTCTTGCCAATTCTCCTACTTCCTCAGTAAGGACTGCCATGTTAGTCAACTCAGAGAAATAGCGTACACCATACGTCTTAATCCACTGATCTACAGCATCTTGCGCTTCTTTTATAGTCATTGTCTTATGAGCATTTGAAGTGTTAGGATAATGATAGCTATCAACAGTATGATAATATTCTGCTTATTCTCGCGAGCATATTCGTTCCATCTGAAGGCTTTATAAAGAAATGTGATGAGCCAAAGGAATAGTCCCACCAAACAGGGCCACATGCCGAAGTTGGCGCCCCATATCCACGAGAACACAATACCAATGATGACTAATATCAGGCCTGATACCTCTATTTCTCTTAAGTATTTCTTCATGCTTTTATTCTTTGTTCTTAGTGTCCATACAGATGGTTACTGGTCCATCATTGAGCAGTTCTACTTTCATATCTGCACCAAATTCTCCTGTGCCAACAGCTTTACCAATAGCTGCGGAAAGCTGTGCGCAGAAGGCCTCGTAGAGTGGGATAGAATGCTCGTGAGAACCAGCACGGAACCACGAGGGTCGATTACCTTTTTTATAGCTGGCATAGAGTGTAAACTGGCTCACCACCAATGCTTCGCCTTGCACGTCGAGTATCGAACGGTTCATGACGTCATTTTCATCGCCAAACACGCGCAGATTAGCTATCTTCTTGACCAGCCAGTCGACATCCTCCATCGTGTCCTCATCGCAGATGCCTAGCAGTATTAAAAAACCCTGCTTTATCTGGCTCTTAACAGCGCCTTCGATGGTGACGCTAGCACGACTGACTCGTTGGATAACTGCTCTCATGTCTGCAAAGATACGAACTATTTTTTATACTACCAAATCTTCGGTAAAGAAAAAATTCCCACGTTGGGAATGAATTGTTCCCATACTGGGAATAAAATGTTCCCACGTTGGGAATAAATATTGAGCTTGTAGCTCTTTATTGTTCTTCTCCTTGATGAAAATAAGCGTATACTATATTCGCTTTTGATGCCCCTATAATTTCAACTATTTTATCCAAAGGTGCCTCCTTGATTTTCTTTACTGATTTGAGGGCATTTAAAAGGTCGTCACGCGTTTTTGGTCCTATCCCCTTGATACTATCCAGTTCTGATTGTAAAGCGCGCTTAGAACGCTTGTTTCGATGAAATTCTATAGCAAAGCGGTGTACCTCATCCTGGAGTTTAGTCAATACTCTGAACAGCTCGCTTGTGTCTTTCATTCCAATCACTCTTGGTGGAAAACCATACAACAATTCGTTCGTTCTGTGACGATCGTCTTTGGCTAATCCGGCAATAGGAATATCGAGTCCTAATTCGTCTTGCACGGCCTGTCGAATCACCTCCATTTGTCCTTTGCCACCATCAGCCACAATGAGGTCGGGTAGGGGTTGCTCCTCTTCTAAAAGACGTTTATATCGCCTGTAAACAACCTCTTTCATAGACGCATAATCGTCAGGACCAACAACTGTCTTGATGTTATATTTGCGATAATCCTGTTTAGAGGGCTTCATTTTCTTGAAGACAACGCAAGCAGCAACAGCGTCTGTACCAGAGATGTTTGAGTTGTCGAAACATTCTATTTGATAGGGTAGTTTGGGTAGATGCAACAGGTCTTGTAACTCCTTCATCAGTCGCACTTGCTTCTGCTCTGGATTCAGCTTTTCTGCCTGTTTTAAACGGTCGAATTTGTATTGTTTTCCGTTAAGCATCGATAGCTCTAGCAACGTTTTTTTATCACCTCGCTGAGGAATCGTAATGGTTACTCCTTCTAGGTCGATATCTACCTCTTGAGGCAGAATAATCTCCTTCGCATGACTCTTGAAACGCTCACGCATTTCAACGATAGCCAACTGTAAAAGTTCGCTGTCAGTTTCTTCCAAACGTTTCTTATATTCAAAGGTAAACGACTGGTTAATCTGACCATTTGATACGTGGATAAAGTTGATGAATGCCACCTTTTCGTCGTTGGTAATTGAGAGCACATCAACGTTGTCAATCGTATGACTGACGACCTCACTTTTAGCTACAAACTGTTCTATCAAAAGATAGCGTCTTTTGACCTCTTCTGCCTCCTCGAAACGAAGTTCTTCTGCTAGTTTCATCATCTCATCTTTCATCTCGCGTAAAACTTGTCTGGTGTTTCCTTTTAGTATTTCACGAGCCTGATCGATGTTCTTCTGATAATCCTCCCACGATTGCTTTTTAATGCATGGTCCAGCACAATTCTTGATATGATATTCCAAGCAAACTTGGTATTTACCACTCTCAATACCCTCTTGTAAAAGTGGCTGTTTACAGGTTCGAGGATGGTATAGTTTCTTGATGAGCTCTATCATCGCATGCATCGTACCTACGTGAGAATAAGGACCGTAGTATGTTCCTGATTTCTTATTGATGGTTCTGGTTGGGAATATACGTGGTAGATAGTCCTTCGTAATACAGATAGAAGGGTAGGTCTTGCCATCCTTCAGAAGTACATTATATCGAGGATTGTATTTCTTAATCAGCGCATTTTCTAGCAATAATGCATCTTCCTCTGTATTAACCACCGTATAGCTGATATCATATATTTTCGATACCAAAACCTTTGTTTTGAAGCGATCAACTTCTGAATGGAAGTAGGACGAGACACGAGCCTTCAGGTTTTTGGCTTTACCAACATAGATAATCGTGCCCTCAGCATCGTAATACTGATAGCTGCCAGGCTTTTCAGGTAACGCCCTTACAATAGCCTTTAGTTTCTCTAATCGTGTCTCATTCTCTTCCTTTGTCATATGGCGTGTTTCACGTGAAACAGTTAAACGGTAATTAATGTTGTTAACTCAATACCGTCAAACAAATCTCGTCCATGCAATCCTTCATCTGTGATTTCAATGATGAAGTTCATGTATATCTTCTTGGGGTTGAAATGTTGTACAAGCTTATAGGCTGCTTTAGCTGTACCGCCAGTTGCCAACAAATCGTCGTGTATTAAGACGACATCATCCTGATCGATTGAGTCTAGATGCATTTCTACGGTATCCACGCCGTATTCTTTCGAGAATGATTCTTTAATCACAGTAGCGGGCAGTTTACCTGGTTTGCGAGCTAAGACCACACCACACCCTAATCTTCCTGCCAATGCCGCTGCCATCACAAAACCGCGACTTTCTACTCCAACAATCTTGGTGATTCCTTTGTCTTTGTAGAGTCTTTCCATTTCGTCGAGCATTTCTTTCATGCATTCAGCATTCTTGTAAAGTGTTGTGACATCACGAAAGTTAATACCTTTCTTTGGAAAATCTGGCACGCAGCGCAGATTGTCAATCAGTAATTGTTTGTTCATAATCTCTTGGTTTTATCGTTATTATTTAATGAATAGACGAATTGATGTTTCACGTGAAACCTATCGCCCTAGCAACACTAGCATAGCATTAATATCGCTAGGTGATACTCCAGGAATTCGACTGGCTTGTGCCAATGTTTCTGGCTGAATCTTCTCAAGTTTCTGTCTTGCCTCTGTTGAGATGGCAGAAAGATTGGGATAATCGAACTTACCTTTTATCTTGATGTTCTCTAAACGGTGCATCTTGTCTGCCACCATTCGTTCACGTTCAATATATCCTTTATACTTGATATGTATTTCTGCTGCTTCCGCTATCTCATCTTGTCGGTTTGGTAACTGTCCGATGACTTCGCGGAACTCTGGAACGATTTCCTGAAGTTTTTCAAAGTTCAGTTCTGGACGTGCCACCAAGTCTTCCAGTTTACAGCCATAGACGAGTGGGGTAGAGCCTAAAGCTTCAAGGGCACCATTGACCACTTTGGGTTTTATGGCATAGTTGCGACAGAACTTTTCGATTCTTTCGATAGCGTTTTTCTTTTCTATCCACCAATCATATCGCTCTCTTTTAGCTATTCCAAGTTCGTTGGCTTTCTCTGTTAAACGTGCATCTGCATCGTCTTGTCTCAGCAGAATACGATACTCGGCTCGAGATGTAAACATACGATATGGTTCATCTACACCTTTAGTTACCAAATCATCTACCAGTACCCCAATATAGGCTTCGTCGCGTTTCAGTTCGAAGGTTCCGTTTGTTGCTGTGCCACAGCAACCTACAGAACCAGCGGAAAGGGCCGCATTAATGCCAGCCAATGTTCCTTGACCTCCAGCTTCTTCATAACCAGTAGTGCCATTTACCTGACCTGCCATAAAGAGTCCATTGATGATTTTTGATTCCAACGAGTGTTTCAATTGTGTTGGGTCGAAGAAATCGTATTCAATAGCATAGCCTGGTCGATAGACTTTGATGTCTCTCAAAGCAGGAATTCTCTTCAGAGCTTCTATTTGTACATCCATTGGCAGACTCGATGAGAATCCATTCAGATACATCTCGTTGGTATCTTCACCTTCTGGTTCTAAGAATAGAAGATGCTGTGGACGATCAGGGAAGGTGACGAGTTTGGTTTCTATCGAAGGACAATAACGAGGACCTATCGATTGAATCTGTCCGTTATAGAGTGGTGAATCATCTAATCCTCCCAGCAATGTCTGATGTACGTCAGGGTTAGTATAGCATACCCAACAGGGCAACTGTTGCAAAGGACGAGGTTCTCCCATATACGAGAACTTATAATAGCCGTTTTCGCCATCCTGACGTTCCATATCCTCGAAATGAACGCTTCGCTTGTCGATACGGACAGGAGTACCCGTTTTCATACGGGCAGAACGGATACCGTGACGAGTAATGCTTTCAGTAAAGTGAGGTACTGCAGGTTCTGCGATACGTCCTCCTGGCACCATCTTTCTACCTATATGCATCAAACCGTTCAGGAAGGTGCCTGCGGTAATGATGACAGCCTTTGCCCTGATTTCAGCACCCCAAATAGTCTTCACACCAACCACGCGCTTTGTTTGTTGTTGTGCCACAACAACATCCTCAACGAGCAGTTCATCTGCCTGGTCTTGCCAGATATCGAGATTGGGGGTTGCATCCAATACTGAGCGCCACTTCCAGATAAATTTTCCTCTGTCACATTGGGCACGAGGGCTCCAAACGGCAGGGCCTTTCGAGCGGTTCAACATACGGAATTGGATGGCTGTAGCATCTGTAACGAGTCCCATCTGCCCACCCAAAGCATCTATTTCGCGAACTATCTGTCCTTTCGCAATACCACCAATAGCAGGATTACACGACATTTGTGCAATCTTGTTCATATCCATTGTGACCAGCAGCGTCTTAGCACCCATATTGGCAGAAGCCGTTGCAGCTTCACATCCGGCATGTCCACCACCAATCACAATCACATCATACTTTAGAATCATGCTGCAAAGGTACGAATAAGCGAGTAAAAACCCAAAAAACTCACCAAGAAAGTTACATCAGAATCTTTTCAAGTAGTTCTTTGTGATGACCTGGCATGATGATGTGATGATTACCAATGGGGTTAGTCAGGAAATATTGAACCAGATTCTTGTCTGATAGTTGGATGACTTGCTGTGTACGACAAAGATCGGGTTTAGCCTGATTACGAACCAGCATACCCTCTGCGATAAAATAGCGTTGGAGATTGCCAGAAACCTTGAAGACAGTAACAGGTCCTTCCTTCATATAGCCTCTGATACCTACGCCAATACCAGATTCAAAGTGGGTGTCCAGTTCGTAACGTTCTACCATATTAAGAGGAATGGTACAATGGGCAAACAACATCTCGCCAGTTTCTGGATTGATGTTCGAAGGGTTGGCTTGGAAACCAGAAATGCCTAATAGTGATCGAACAATCATCATCGTCAGCATAGCAGGTACATCGCCTTCACACCCTGCCACATAACCTTCTGCGTTTAGTTTGGCAAGTGCCAGACAACCAGTATCTTTCAGGGTGGTGAGAAGATCGAAGCAGCGAAGCGTAAAACCCTGCAGCTGATATTCAGCAATAACAGACTTTAGGGCTTCGTAGATGTTACGATTTCTGTACATCACATCCATAGGGATATCTATCAACTCAATACCTAGACGATTTTTCACCTGCTCCTTGTCTGCATGGCTGGATATCAACCAGTCTGATGGCTTTCCGATAATACCCAATCGTGTTCCATTCAATATGCGATGAGCCTCTTCTACGTTTTTGAGCAAGATGATGCGTTGAGCGATATATTCAGAACTGCCATGAATGATTTCGCCTTTGATGTCGTGCTGACGCAGATAAGAAAGAATCTCCATCGAAGCCGCCAGCGAATTACTCTTCCCTGATGTCAGAAGATAGAACGGCCTTTTGCTTTTAGCTTGTAGTTTTGGGAGAAGTTGGAGAAATATTCCTTCTGTGCCTCCAGTTCTTACATAAATCAAGTTAAGACAAGCCGTCCCGTAGTCGTTATAGTCATTGCCTTTGAATTCATACTCAACACCCAGACTTGTAAGAAATTCACGGGTTACAGCACTCACAGCCTCTTCATCATGCAACTCAGAAGTAAGCGTATAGATGGCGATGTTCTCTTTCATAGTTTCTAGTTTTTATACGTTGCAAAGGTACGAATAAGTGAGTAAAAAGCCAAAGATTCAAATGGATTTCGTATAAATAAAATATATTTTTACGAAAACGTTTGCGAAATTCATCTTTTTTAATTACCTTTGTAGCCTAAACGTACGCGTGATACCTAATTCTTATGTATTTTTAATTTCAAAACTATTAATAATTCAATTTCAATTTATGTGGTTATTTAATTCATCAATTGGTCGAAAAGTTGTAATGTCCGTAACGGGTGTTGCGCTGATTCTGTTCCTGACGTTCCACGGTTGCATGAACATTGTCGCGCTGTTCTCTGGTGAGGCTTACAACATGATTTGCGAATTGCTGGGTGCCAACTGGTATGCCGTAGTGGCTACATTGGGTTTGGCTGCTCTGGCTGTGATTCACATCGTCTATGCGTTCATTTTGACAGCGCAGAACCGTACTGCTCGTGGCAACAACCGCTACGATGTGGCAACAACGGTAAATGCTGGCAAGGTGGAGTGGGCATCTAAGAACATGCTCGTGCTGGGTATTATTATCTGCCTGGGCTTGTTGTTGCACCTGTTTAACTTCTGGTGGAACATGATGTTTGCAGAATTGGTTGGCATGGAAACAACATTAAGTCCTGTCGATGGTTTCGGTTGGATTAAGGAGACATTTGCTAATCCTGTATTCGTAGTGCTCTACATCGTATGGCTGGTAGCTCTTTGGTTCCACCTCTCTCATGGTTTCTGGTCAGCTATGCAGACCTTCGGCTGGAGTGGTAAGGTTTGGTTGAAGCGTTGGATGTGCATTGGTAATATTTATGTTACCCTGCTCATTTTGGCATTCCTCGTAGTAGTGCTGGCCTTCGCTTTCGGTTGTGCCCCTTCTCTCTGCTGTGATGGTGCTGCTGCTGATTGCTGCCAACAGGCAGTTGATTGTTGCAAAGATGCTGCAACTTGCGGAAAGTAATTAAGTATTAAGAATTAAGTATTAAAAGATTATGGCAAAAGTAATTGATTCTAAGATTCCCGCAGGTCCAGTGCCTGAGAAATGGAAGGAATATAAGGCTCATCAGCGTCTGGTTAACCCAAAGAACAAGCTGAAGCTGGATGTGATTGTAGTTGGTACTGGTCTTGCTGGTGCTTCTGCAGCTGCTTCACTCGGCGAGATGGGCTTCAACGTGATTAACCTGTGTATTCAGGATTCTCCTCGTCGTGCTCACTCTATCGCTGCTCAGGGTGGTATCAATGCCGCTAAGTGCTATCAGAACGATGGTGACTCTGTTTATCGTCTGTTCTACGATACCGTAAAGGGTGGTGACTATCGTGCTCGCGAGGCTAACGTTTATCGTCTGGCTGAGGTATCAAACAATATTATCGACCAGTGTGTTGCTCAGGGTGTTCCTTTCGCTCGTGAGTATGGTGGTATGCTGGCTAACCGTTCATTCGGTGGTGCTCAGGTAAGCCGTACATTCTATGCAAAGGGTCAGACTGGTCAGCAGCTTCTGCTCGGTGCCTATAGCTCACTGAGCTGTCAGGTAAAGGCTGGTAAGGTTAAGCTCTATACTCGTTATGAGATGGAGGATGTGGTTATCGTTGATGGTCGCGCTCGTGGTATCATCGCTAAGGATCTGACCACAGGTAAGCTGGTTCGCTTCAGCGCTAACGCTGTTGTTATCGCTACTGGTGGATACGGAAATGCTTACTTCCTCTCTACCAACGCTATGGGTTGTAACTGCTCTGCTGCCGTTCAGTGCTATCGTAAGGGTGCTTACTTCGCAAATCCTTCATACGTTCAGATTCACCCAACATGTATCCCCGTTCATGGTGACAAGCAGTCTAAGCTGACTCTGATGTCTGAGTCACTGCGTAACGATGGTCGTATCTGGGTTCCCAAGAAGATAGAGGATGCTAAGGCTCTGCAGGCTGGAACCAAGCAGGGTTGGGAGATTCCTGAGGAGGATCGCGACTACTATCTGGAGCGTCGTTATCCTGCATTCGGTAACCTCGTTCCTCGTGATGTTGCCTCTCGTGCTGCTAAGGAGCGTTGTGACAAGGGCTTTGGTGTTAACAACACTGGCCTGGCTGTATTCCTCGATTTCTCTGAGTCTATCAACCGTCTGGGCATCGATGTTATCATGCAGCGTTATGGTAACCTCTTCGAGATGTACGAGGAGATTACAGACGTATTCCCTGGCGATGTAGCTAACGAGATCAATGGTGTGAAGTACTACAAGCCAATGATGATCTATCCTGCTATCCACTACACAATGGGTGGTATCTGGGTTGACTACGAGCTTCAGACCTCTATTCCTGGTCTGTTCGCTATCGGTGAGTGTAACTTCTCTGACCACGGTGCTAACCGCCTTGGTGCTTCTGCTCTGATGCAGGGTCTGGCCGATGGTTACTTTGTACTGCCTTACACCATCCAGAACTATCTGGCTGACCAGGCTGTATGGCCAAAGGTAAGCACAGATCTGCCTGAGTTCGCTGAGGCTGAGAAGGCTGTTGACGCTGAGATGGATCGTCTGCTGAACATCAAGGGTAAGCGATCTGTTGACTCTATCCACAAGGAGCTCGGTCACATCATGTGGGAGTATGTTGGAATGGGTCGTACAGCTGAGGGCCTGAAGACTGGTCTGAAGAAGATGCACGAGCTGGAGAAGGAGTTCGACTCTAACCTGTTCGTTCCTGGAACGAAGGAGGGTCTGAACATCGAGCTCGACAAGGCTATCCACCTGCGTGACTTCTTCACAATGGGTCAGCTCGTTGCTTTCGACGCTTTGAGCCGTAACGAGAGCTGTGGTGGTCACTTCCGCGAGGAGTACCAGACAGAGGAAGGCGAGGCTAAGCGCGACGACGAGAACTACTTCTACGTAGGATGCTGGGAGTACAAAGGCAAGGGCAACGAGCCTGAGCTCATCAAGGAGCCGCTGGAGTACGAGGCTATCAAGGTACAGACACGTAACTATAAGAACTAAGGAATTATGGCAAAGAATATTTCATTTACAATAAAGTTCTGGCGCCAGAATGGCCCCAAGGACCAGGGACATTTCGACACCCACGAGATGCACGATATCCCCGATGATACCTCATTCCTGGAGATGCTCGACATCCTGAACGAGGAGCTCATCAACGAAGGCAAGGAGCCCTTCGTGTTCGACCACGACTGCCGCGAGGGTATCTGCGGTATGTGCTCACTCTACATCAATGGTACACCTCACGGACTCACCGAACGTGGTGCTACAACCTGTCAGCTCTACATGCGTCGTTTCAACGATGGTGACGTTATCACCGTTGAGCCTTGGCGTTCAGCTGCATTCCCTGTAATCAAGGACTGTATGGTTGACCGCAATGCCTTCGATAAGATTATCCAGGCTGGTGGTTACACAACAATCCGTACAGGTCAGGCTCAGGATGCCAACGCTATCCTGATTCCTAAGGAAGATGCTGACGAGGCTATGGACTGCGCATCTTGCATCGGCTGTGGCGCTTGCGTAGCAGCTTGTAAGAACGGTTCAGCGATGCTGTTCGTATCGTCTAAGGTCTCTCAGCTCGCACTGCTTCCACAGGGTCGCGTAGAGGCTGCACGTCGTGCTAAGGCAATGGTTATGGCTATGGAAGAGGCAGGTTTTGGTAACTGTACCAACACCCGTGCTTGCGAGGCCGTATGTCCAAAGAATGAGACTATCGCCAACATCGCCCGCCTGAACCGTGAGTTCATTAAGGCTAAGCTGGCTGATTAAGTCGCACGTACATTATTTATAATAAGAACGCTGCAGGAAAAACTGCAGCGTTTTTTATTTGTATTTCAAAAATACATTGTACCTTTGTACCGAAAAAGTATTATTAGTTATGGATCAAAAGAGTATATTGAAGTTTCTGCGCCAGGTGATGGCCAACAACAATCGTGAGTGGTTTCAGGAGCATAAGAAGGAGTACGAGGCCGTTAGGGCAGAGTTTGAACGTGGTGTGCAGCAGGTTATAGAGCGGATTATGACGTTTGATTCTGAAATAGCCCATGTTCAGGTGAAGGATTGTACCTACCGTTTTTATCGCGACACACGCTTCTCGCTTGATAAGTCACCTTACAAAAATCACTTTGGCGCCTATATCAATGCCAAGAGTAAAAAGGCGTTAAGGGGCGGATATTATCTGCATTTGGAGCCAGACCATTGTTTGCTGGCTATAGGCAACTATTGGTTGCCCACGAATATTCTGACTTCATGTCGCAATGAGATCATGGGAAATACGGACGAATGGTTGAAATGTGTGGAGAACAAGGAATTCTTGAAATACTTTGGTAGCGACGAGCCCATGAATACTAACGAGCCAACGAATATCGACAGTTGGGATCAACCCCAGGGCTTTGGATTGTCGAAACTAAAGACTTGTCCTTCTGGTTTCCCCAAAGACTGGCCTCATGTTAGCTATCTGCGCCTGAAAGATTACTGTTGCTGGCACGCTGTCTCAAACACATTCTTTGAGGGTGACGACTGGTTGGACGAGATGGAGCGCATGTTCCGTGCTGGTAAGCCCATGATGGACTTCATGAATTCTGTCATTGACGACTACGAATGATTGTCATACAACCCTGAAAAAGGGCTCCTTTAATCCGAAAAATGCGGTTGAATTTGCGTATAGGCGAATGATTGTTTGCGTCTTGGCGAACAATCGTTTGGGTATAGGCGAACGATAGTTAGATGCCAGTTCTTTCCCTTTTATCCTTAATGTCTTCCCCTGCAAGCCCTAAGCTTTCCACCTGCTAGCCTTAACTTCTCTGATTGGGTGCCCTAACTTCTCTGATTAAGGGCTGGTTTTGATACTGAAAAAATTTTTGGTTAATCGTGTAGTTTTTTGTATCTTTGCTGCGTCTAATGGGCAAATGATTCAAAAAACAGATGAGACAATGACAACATTAGAACAACAGTTTTCGAAAACCGTAGCAGAACATAAGAGCACCATCTACACCGTGTGTTACATGTTCTCGCAGGATGCCGACGAGGTGAACGACCTGTTCCAGGAGGTACTAGTGAATCTTTGGAAGGGGTTTGATAGCTTCGAACATCGCAGTGACATCCGCACGTGGATCTATCGCGTGGCACTCAACACCTGTATCTCTCTCGACAGGAAGAAGCGCCGCACAGCCACAGCACGACTCACTATGGACATTAACCTCTTTGAAGACCGTGATGAGGATACGCGCCAGGTAGATATGCTGCATAAGCGCATTTCCAAGCTCCAGCCCTTCGATAGAGCTATCGTCCTGCTTTGGCTCGAGAACCTATCGTACGAGGAGATCGGCCAGATTGTAGGCATCTCGACTAAGAACGTCAGCGTCCGTCTGTTTAGAATCAGAGAACAATTAAAACAAATGTCGAACGATTAAAACCACAACCCATTATGAACAACGATTTTGAAAACAACATGAACGAGACCCAGTTTGAGGATATGCGCCAGCAGTTGAACACCTTGAAGAAGAAGCTGGGCGAACAGGAAATAGTGAACGACCGCATTATTCGCCGTTCTATGCGAAATGAAGTGAATAACATTACACGCCGCAACTACATTTTGATGGCAGTCTGCTTATTCATGCTGCCTTATGGCTACTGGGCCTTTGTCAAGTTGACTGGCATCTCTATCGCTTTCTGGATAGGCACTTGCATCTTGATGCTGATCTGTGCAGGAGCCATTTTCTACAATACTCACAGAATCAGCGACTCGGGCCTGATGAACCGCAGCCTGATTGAGGCTCGCGAGAAAGTGGCCAAGGCCAAGAAGTTCGACAGCGATTGGCTAATGTTCGGTATCCCTGCCATTATCCTGTGGCTCAGCTGGTTCTTCTATGAAATCTATCAGCAGTATGACGGAGTGACTACTTGGGCCTTCTGGGGTGGTTGTGTTGGAGCCATCATAGGTACTGTCCTCGGTTTCAATCTACATTTCAGGACCCAGCGCCAGTATCAGGAAATTATCGATCAGATAGAAGATTTGACCAAAGAATAATTTTCTTCGCAAAAGATAGTCTTTTTTCACGGAAAAAGACTATCTTTGCACCAATATATTACTTTACCTAACCATTTATATGGAACAATTAGAAAGAATCAAGGACATGGAGCGTCGCATGGAACGTGCGGCAAAAGCCGTCATACGCCTGTCGGCAGCACTGGAGGATTACGAGGCGGTGCAGGGTGATATCTATGCACTTAGCGAGTATTATGGCAGCAAGGAGTGGAAACAGGATTTTGCCGACGACGAGGCAGGACGATTGCCAGCAGACCTGAAGCGGGGTGTGCTTTCTGAGGACGCCATCTGGAATCTGCTCTCCGATGCTCATGAACTTGATAACCGACTAATTAAACCCTGAGAATGGAACTAAACAGCTTGATAACATCGGTGAACGATGCCGTATGGGGCTATGTGCTCATATTCGCATTGGTAGGTTGTGGCGTGTGGTTTACCATTAAGACGCGCTTCGTGCAGTTCCGCATGGTAGGCGAGATGATTCGACTGCTCACAGACTCGGCAGTAGATACTGTAGAATCGCAGGTCAAGGAGACCATAGAAGGCTCCAATTCATCAGAACCCAAACGCAAGCACATCTCGTCGTTTCAGGCCTTCGCAGTCTCTGTTGCCACCCGTGTTGGTACGGGCAATCTGGCTGGCGTAGCCTCAGCAATTGCCATTGGTGGTCCTGGAGCCGTGTTCTGGATGTGGATCATAGCCCTTATCGGTTCGGCAACAGCTTTCGTGGAGTCTACGCTGGCCCAGCTGTTTAAAAAGAAACATAAGGATTCGTTTATCGGTGGTCCTGCCTATTATATCCAGCAGGGTTTGAAACAGCGTTGGATGGCTGTCACGTTTGCCGTGCTTATCACTTGTCAGTTCGGACTGTCCAATAATTCCATTCAGGCTAACACCATCTGCGGGGCTATGCAGGAGGCTTTCGGCTTTTCTCCCATTTGGGTGGGAGCTGTTTTGGCAACTCTTGGGCTGTTTATCGTTTTTGGCGGCATCCAGCGTATTGCTCATGTCAGTGCTGTCTTGGTGCCCGTGATGGCAATCGGTTATGTGATACTGGCCATTGTGGTTATCGTGATGAATTACGACCTCATTCCCCACGTCTTCAAAGTGATCGTGCTCGATGCGTTTGGCATTCAGCAGATAGCAGGTGGTGGCATCGGAGCAACCATTATGAATGGTGTGAAGCGAGGCCTCTTCTCTAACGAGGCAGGCGAGGGTAGTGCGCCTAACGTGGCGGCAACAGCAGCTGTCAGCCATCCCGTCAAACAGGGATTGATACAGGCACTGGGTGTCTTTACCGATACCTTGCTGGTATGCTCGTGTACATCCTTTATCATCCTGATTAGCGGCCTTTATCAGACTCCCGAGTTGAATGGCATCGCCCTGACGCAGTCGGCATTGCAGTCGGAGGTTGGTGCGGCAGGTCCCATCTTTGTGGCTATTGCCATATTCCTCTTTGCCTTCTCCAGCATCATTGGCAACTATTATTACGGCGAGGCCAATATCCGCTTTATCACGCCAAATCCGAAGGTAATGACTGCTTATCGCATCTGTTCTGCTGGCGTGATGGTTATCTTCGGCGCAATGGCCAGTTTTGAATTGGTGTGGAACATCGTCGATTTCTTTATGGCATTCCTCACCGCTTGCAACCTTATCGCCATCGTGCTGTTAGGCCGCTATGCTTTCCGCCTGCTCGACGATTATCGCCATCAGAAACGACAAGGCATCAAGGAACCCACCTTCCATCGCAGTCTGATTCCTGAGTTGGAAGGCGAATTGGAATGTTGGGAATAATTAGGCGCTTATTTTACCTTCCAGACATTGAGCACAATACCCTTGAAATCCTGACTCCATGCTGGAGCGCAAACGAAGAGGGCATTGTTTAGCCAACCATATTTGCTGTCGGCAGGTGCTTCGAACTGAGGAGCAGCTCGGAAATAGAATGAAGGCTTGCCGTCGGCATCTTTGCTGCTGGCGATAATGCCGCGATTACGCACATGGATGTAGACGCCGTCGTCAGTCTTAATGCAGTAGATGGCTTCTAGTTCCGTGCGTCCGTCAGCACCATTCAGCTGGTAGTCCGCACCACCATTGACGATAGTTCCTTTCAGATTTGGTCCTTCAAAGGTGCCTCCAGTAATGGGAATCACCGTACGGCGTCCGTGTTGGGTGTTGTCGATGCCATAGGCTTCGCCCAACGTTACTTTCAGTTGCAGGGCAAATTCCAATTGTGGTGTGTCTTTGGGGGGATAGTTCTGTGCGCAGACATTCAATGCGAATACTGTCAGCAGCGTGAGTAATGCAAGTTTTTTCATAATGTCTTTTAATGATTAGTTGTTCAGTTTGCAAAGGTAGCGAAAACCCAAAGAAAAACAAAAGAAAACCTTCATTTTTTAAAATTCATTTGGAAGAACCAAATAAAAGATGTACCTTTGCCCCCTCATAATACATCTTTATATGGGAACAGATAAGATAACAGAACAGCCTTCGCGCTTCGACCATCTGGAGCAGATGTCGGTCGTCGAACTGTTGCGACATATCAACGAAGAAGATTGCCGTGTGGCCGATTCTGTGCGCAGAGCCATTCCACAGGTTGAAGCCTTGGTAAAGGCTGTGGAGCAGCGTATGAAAGAGGGTGGGCGACTGTTCTATATTGGAGCAGGAACAAGCGGACGTTTGGGTGTGCTGGATGCCAGCGAGCTGCCTCCTACGTTTGGTGTGCCTGATACAAAGGTGATAGGTATTATTGCTGGTGGTGATGAGGCCTTGCGTCATGCGGTGGAAAGAGCTGAAGATATTTCGGAACAAGGCTGGAAAGACCTGCAGGTACATCATCCAACAGCCCTTGATACAGTGCTCGGTATTGCAGCTTCAGGCACAACGCCTTATGTCATTGGTGCCGTCAAGCGTGCCAGCGAGAATGGGCTGCTGACGGGCTGTATTACCAGTAATCCAAATACGCCGTTGGCTAAAGCCGTCGACTTTCCTATCGAGACCATTGTGGGTCCAGAGTTTTTGACGGGCTCCAGTCGTATGAAGAGTGGAACGGCACAGAAGATGGTGCTGAACATGATTTCTACAACGCTGATGATTCGTATGGGTCGTGTACAGGGCAACCGTATGGTGAATATGCAACTAACGAATGCCAAGCTGGTGGATCGTGGCACTCGTATGTTGCAGGATATGTTAGGTCTGAGCTATGAGGAAGCCCAGCAGCGACTGTTAGAGGCAGGCAGCGTGAATAGTGCCTGTTCCCCCAAGCGTAAGAAATAACACTATTTCTGCTTCACAGGAAAGGTAAAATAAGTATTTGGGAATGGCTCGTTCTTTAGCGTGAAGTGCCACCATTCCGTGTCAATTGGCTTGAAACCATGACGCATCATAGCCCTTCGCAGTATCATGCGATTATTGAACTGCTCGGCAGTCAGCTTCTTAGCACCTTTGTATTCGCCTGTTTGAGGATTACCGCCATAGGTCGGATGGCTCTCATGACCAAACCAGTCGAAGGTACCTCCCATATCAACTTCCTTTTCCGTTCGTTCGTCGAAGAGCGTCAAATCAACCGTAGAGCCACGGGTGTGTCCGCTGCGCTTGGCAATATAGCCTTGCGGAAAGAGCACATTCTTAGGCAGTTGCGGATAGAAGTAGGTCTTCATCAGCGTGTCGTTGGCATCTAAAGCCCAGCGTACAAAATGGTCGACAGCCTTCTGCGGACGATAGGCATCATATATTTTCAGCCTATACCCCATTTTCTTAACATCATCACTCACAGCTTTCAAGCTGTCTGCAGCTCGTTTGGTCAGCAAAGCCGTTGGCTGTTCGTAGCCGTCAATGCGCCGCCCCACAAAGTTGTAGGTGCTGAAGTAGCGTATTTCCAGAATACAGTCGGGGACAACATCGGTTATCATCACAAACTGGCTGTTGTCACCGCTATTGGTTTTCACCTTCGTTTGTGCCTCTGAGTGGCTGCCAGCCATCAGGAAAATAGTGGTCAGCATCAGGCAGGCTGCTGTTGCGGACAGACATAAGAGAGTCTTTTTCATCTTACTCATAATAATAGTTCTATTACTGGCGGCAAAGATACAAAATTTCTGCCTATTTAGTATCACGATATCAATAATTATCGTATCTTTGCAGGCAGTTTAAGACAAAATGGAGAGAAACAAGGAAATATATCGGGTAACGTTGGTGGGCGGAGTAGTAAATGTAGTACTCGTCCTCTTCAAGTTTGTAGCAGGTATCATGGGGCATAGTGCTGCAATGGTTGCTGATGCCGTCCATTCATTGTCAGATTTTGTTACAGATGTCATCGTACTGGTTTTTGTGCGCATCAGTGGCAAGCCCCAAGATAAATCACATGACTACGGACACGCTAAGTATGAGACGCTGGCTATGACGATAATTGGCATGTCGTTGATGGTTGTAGCAGGAGGCATAATGTATAGTGGTGTGGTGAAGATTGCTTTCTGGACAAAAGGTGGACAATTAGAGGCCCCAGATATGCTGGCTTTGTGGGTAGCAGGTTTGTCTGTGGTTCTGAAAGAGGCTGTTTATCAATATTCTATGCTTAAGGCTCGCCAGTTGCAGTCGCAGGCTGTTGAGGCTAATGCCTGGCATCACCGTAGTGACGCTCTCTCGTCTATTGGTACGGCAGTTGGCATTGGCGGTGCCATCTTTTTGGGACAGCGTTGGACGGTATTAGATCCAGTGGCGAGTTGTGTAGTGGGTGTCTTTATCGTGAAAGTCGCCGTCGATTTACTGCGTAATGGTATTGGCGATCTGATGGAACAATCATTGCCCGACGAAGTGGAGAATAAAATGTTGAGTATGGTGAGCGAACTGCCGGATGTCATACGTCCACACGATTTACGTACCCGCAGGCTAGGCAATCATTATGCCATAGAACTGCATATCGTGATGGATGGTAATATCACGCTACACGAGGCGCATCAGAAAGCTTCAGAGGTAGAACAATTGCTGCGAAACCATTATGGCGAGGAAACACATGTGGTTGTGCATGTGGAACCTGTAGGTGAAGAGGATTAGCTATAAAGATGGTAGGCACCACCTGCCAGGGCCTTTACAATGCCTTTCATTTCCATAGAGAACAGCAAAGCAGTTAGTTGACCGATGGGAATATTGCTCTTGACACTAATTATATTCAATGGCAGGTCGTTGGTTTTCTGCAACACGCTGACCACCTGCGCTTCTTCGGGTGTTAGGTCAGGAAACAATTGACGTTCTATAGCGTCTGTTTTCTGTTTCTCCGTCTTCCATCCCATGCTCTCCAAAAAGTCGGAAGCTGACGTGATAAGACCAGCTATGTTGTTGCGTATCATGTGGTTACAGCCTTCTGAATATGTCTGACCCACTGCCCCAGGGAATGCAAACACATCGCGACCATATTCCATTGCCACCCGACAGGTAATAAGTCCGCCTCCTTTGAAGGCACTCTCCACCAGGATAGTAGCATCGCACATTCCTGCCACGATGCGGTTGCGCTGACGGAAATTATTGGGTAAGGCTTGCGTCTGTGTCATATATTCTGTCAGGAGTCCACCGTGTTTCAGCATTTCTACTGCTACATCACGATGGGCAGGAGGATAGATTTGGTCTAATCCATGAGCCAAGACACCAACAGTCTCAAATCCTTGCTCCAAGGCATTGGTATGGGCAGCATAGTCAATACCATAAGCCAAACCGCTGACGATGAGTACGTTAGGACATAATTGGCGTAAGTCGCGTATGAAGTTACGTACTAAGTCTAAACCGTATTGCGTGCAATGACGCGTACCCACTAAATTAAGGATGTACGACTGATTGAGGTCAGCATTTCCTTTATAATAAAGAATGACGGGGCCATCAGGACATTCCTGTAGTCTTTGGGGATAGTCTGGGTCCAGGCGAAGAAATGTCTTGAGGTGATTTTTCTCGATAAACTCCATTTCTACAGCAGCTCTGCGCAGGGCGTCGTCCCAGTTTTTCAGACTCTCGCGTAACCGGGGTGAAGCCTCTGGGAATATCTCGGAGATGTCTTTACGATGCTCATAGACCGTCTGACTGCTGCCTGCCAGCTCGTAGAGTTGTAGTACGACAGACGAATTAAGACCCATTATTCGGGTCAGCGCAATGGTATAATAGGTTTCTTCCTGACTCATGTTTTTGTTGATAATTAACGCAGATATGGTGCAAAAGCTTTGTCGTAGTCATCGCTGCCTGCCAAGCGTCCGTTGACCAGGCAGACTAGCGTGATATCACCACGAAAACAAAGGGCTTCGTCAGAGGCACGGAAGATGTCCTGGTGGAAGATGTATTTGATACCATCCTTTTCTAGCCAGAGGCGTGAGATGAACTCATCGTCACATCGCAGGGGAGTCTTGTATTGCAGATTCATGCGGGCAACTACAGCATCGACCCCTTTTTCATGCATTTCCGAAAAACTCAATCCACATTCTTTTAAGAATAAGTGCCTGGTGTGCTCAGTATAATGCAGGTAGTTGGCATTATTCACAATGCCCTCAATGTCGCACTCGTAATCTCTCACCTCCATGCGGGTTTCATAGACATATTTGCTCATATCTCTTTTTTTCTTTTTAAATATTCATATCCAATTCGGCAACGCAGACAGTCCTTCTTATCACAATATTCTTTCTTGAGTTGAATAAGGGCTTGCGAATCGCCAGCAGATTTCACGTCTAGTCCGCATTCTTTCCACATGCGGATAATATGATTGTTTTCAGCCTTCAACTGTTCCAGAAAATCGAAGGCCCTATCGCACAAATCTTCCTTGGCAGTCTGTCGTCCATAAGCAAAAAGCAAAGGTACACAGGTGTTGATAATCAGCAGATTGATGGAAAATGGCGAGAGGTGTTTCGCGTTCTTAAAACTTTCAGAGCCAAACGTATAGTGCGTTTCCCAATAGGGTGTCACCTGTGTCAACATCTTTTCACTGAGAGTAACCAAATCTTGACATTCCAACAGCTCCGATAGCCCAGCCTTTCGCTCATAATACAGGTTGGCTAACTGCGATATGCGGATATGAGGGAAGTTCTGGGGACGCAAGCGTAGAAAGCGCCATAGCTTGGCATCCATAGGTTGTAGTTGGAATTTATGTGCCAAATAGAGGTATTCATTGCGTAATTTGGCAAAATAGCCCTCATTGAGTGCGTCCTTCTGGTAACGTTCAGGGATAGTATCTAGCTCCAACAATCCGGCTTGCCCCATAAAGATTGCTTCAATTTGGAACAGGTTGTCACGATGCTTACCCACAGCGTTCAACGGAATATGTCGAGCCCATTCTTCAAAAGCATCACCATTGATGCCAAAGCCATAGTTGCGTGCTAAAGTCTGGAAATAGCCGTCTTCCCACGAGCCGCCCCGTTCTTTTACACGTTGGTGAATAGCAATGGTTTTCTGTTCCAGGCGTTCTGTCTGAAGCGCAGCCATCCAGGAATGAATGGTCAGGCTCGTCAGATTGGGAATAATGCGATAGCAGGGTGGATATTGGTCAGTTTTCAGCAATTGTTCGTAGTTCTCACGAACACTTTGTGGTATTTTCAGTATCATCTGTGGTACGAATTGGCCCTCCTGTGTTTGCACATCCCTATCTGCTTCGCCTACGACATGTAGCACAACGTTATTATAATGCTCATCTTTGTCGTGGCCATGCATATACCAATGTGATGAGCGATCATGAATCTCTATATTGCCCACCCATAAGGTGCCGTTGATTTTGACCTTGGCGTTAAAAAAATCAGGTCCGGAATTATGGTTGTGCAAACCAGGGTCTAACACTTCCACGTGCCGTCCGTCTGTGGTCTCCATGCCTTCCAGAGGCCATAACTTATGCTTCCAGCAGTAATGAATTAATTGTTCCATTTTGTTTTTTATCAATCGCGACTCTCTATGTAGTTGCGTACGGCTTCCACAAGTGCATCATTCTCTTCGGGCTGTTGGGCGGCAACTCGGAAGAAGGTATTGCCTAGTCCGTAGAAATTGCTGCAGTCACGAATCAGTATGCCGTGTTCATGTACAAGATATTTTTTGAGCTCCACGGATGTTCCCTTGTCTAACTCGCAGAGCATATAATTGGTCTTGGTTTCAAACACGCGAACGCCTTTGATTTGACGCAGTGCCTGTCTCAGCCGTTCTGTCTCATCCAGATAGGCATCCAAGTTGGTGATTGCAGGTTGGCCGAAGCGCATCAGATATTTACCAGCCTCTATAGCCAAAGCGTTGACGGTCCATGGTTGACGGAGTCCCCTGAGCAGTTGAATCACACTTGGATCACCGGTGATATAGCCCAATCGAAGTCCTGGGACGGCATAGGTCTTGCTTAACGAATGAAGAATCAAAAGGTTTGGACGTCCCACCATTTCGCGAGCAACCAGCAGTTGTTCCTTGGTATAGGCCTCGTATGATTGGTCGACGACAAAGGTATAGCGGGGTGAACGGCGTACAATATAATCCATAAACCCCTTCATCAGAACATTGCCTGAAGGATTATTGGGATTGCATATCCAATAAACTCTGTCGGCAGGCAATGAGGTCAAGTCGTCAGTATTTTCATAAGAGATGATATGTCCAAACATTCGGCAGGCATCCGCATATTCTGAATAGGTCGGTTGTGGAATGACGGAAGCACTATTATGAAATAATTGGGCTATCAGATAGATGGCTTCTGTAGCACCATTGGTTACCATGACAGCTTCTGGTGAGATGCCTTCACGCATTGCAATCAATCGTTCCAAACTACGAGGCTGAGGCTCTGGATAGTTGTTTATCAGCTCAAAATGGTCCATTAAGTGCTGTTTAAGCAGCGAATGATCAGCGTGCTGATAGACATTACTGCTGAAGTTTATCTTCACTAGATCGTCGTAGCGGTAGATATCGTCTCCGTGTCCTTCTATCATGATGCCTCAGGGATAGTTATTTGTTGCTAGTATTGCTTGTAAACGGGGTAACACTGATTGTCATCGTCTGACGATGGAAGGTGATACCCTTTCTCTCGATGAAATTGGCTAAAACGCCAGTGTCTGCCAATTCTTCAGGAGTGCCCACGTGCAGCCCCTTATCCTCCATTAACCAGATACGGTCGGCCAGTTTTAAGGCCAATTCAACATCGTGCGTAGAGAGAAAGATGGTCTTTTGCTGCTCTTGGGCCAACTGACGCAGCAGTTGCATAACCTCAACCTTGCTGGGGAAATCAAGGAAAGCTGTTGGCTCGTCCAGATAGATTACAGGTGTTTGCTGAGCCAAAGCCTTTGCTATCATTACTTTTTGCCGTTCTCCGTCACTCAGGGTGTGTACCATACGTCCTTTTAGGTGATCGATACCAGTCAACCGAATAGCTCGTTCCACTTCTTGACGGTCTTCCTCATCTAAAGTTCCCCAGAATCCAGTATAAGGCGAACGTCCCATGCCAACTAGTTCCTCAATACTCATATTGCGTACATCCGGTTTCTCCGTTAGTACCACACCAATGAGTTTGCTCAATTGCTTATCGGAATAGTCTGAAAGAGTAGCAACCCGTTGTGTTGTGGGATCATAAAGCATGATGTCACCCTCTAACTTGGGCAGAAAAGCAGAAAGAGTGCGCAGTAGGGTAGACTTGCCAATACCATTGCGTCCTAAAAGACAGGTAAGCTCTCCTTTGCAAATGGAGGCATTCAGTCCAGAGGCGACACACTTGCTTTTGCCTTTTTGAGTATAGCCGATAGACAAATCTTTAAGTACTACTGTTTCTTTCATGCTGCAAAAATAGTAAAAAAATAAGTATGAAGCAAATATTTCGCAATCTTTTAATCTATTATTGTATCTCTCGCGTGCGTACCTTAATATTATAATAATAAAGAAATCATAAATAATGACAAGATGATTAAAACTTACCAAAACAATGTCTTAAAAAGTGTTATCGGTGTTCTTTTGATAGGCTTAATAGTAATGATTTGATACAGAAAACACCAATAAATAAGCAGGCCGCTCAAAAAACAAAGTTTTTGTTACATAAAATAAATATGCTTTTCTTAAAAAGACCTAATTTTGCAGCGGATTTTAGCGTTTTCCTGGAATAAATTTATTCAATCATATTTAATATATTAACTAACTAAAGCTAAATGTATGTGGAATTTTAAAAAACTACAAAAATCATTGGTAGTGCTGTTCCTGCTTTGCATGATTCCTCTGGGGATGAGTGCTCAGACAGTTCGAGGAACAGTAAGTGATGAGGCCGGTGAACCGGTTATTGGTGCCACTGTTAAAGTACAGGGGACTAATGCTGGTACTATTACCGACTTCAATGGTGAGTTTGTCATTCAGGCAGCTTCTGATGCAACTCTAAACATCTCTTATGTGGGTTATGTTTCCCAAAGCATTAAAGTTGCCGGCAAGAGCAACATTAGTGTAGTACTGCAGGAAGACAACACCACACTGAATGACGTGGTTGTTATCGGTTATGGTACGATGAAGAAGAAACTGGTGACAGGTGCTACTGTTCAGGTGAAAGGTGAAGAGATTGCCAAGATGAACACCACCAACGCTCTCGAGGCTATGCAGTCAAGCACGCCTGGTGTACAGATTACCAGTTCATCGACGCAGCCAGGTAAGGGCTACAAGGTTTACATCCGTGGTATTGGTACTATCGGCGATTCTCAACCTCTTTATGTGATTGATGGTGTAGCTGGTGGTAGCCTCGACGGTATTAACCCTAACGACATTGAGAGCATTGACGTGCTGAAGGATGCTGCATCGGCAGCTATCTATGGTTCACGTGCTGCTAACGGTGTTATCTTGGTTACAACCAAGCAGGGTAAGGCTGGTAAGGTTGAGATTACCTACAATGGCGCTATTGGTTGGTCTAACGTCTACAAGCGCCCTCAGTTGCTCAACGCTAAGCAGTTCATGACTATCATGGATGAGTATAGCTTCAATACTTCAGGCCAGAAAGTTAATTTCAACGATTTTATCCCACAGAACATTATCGACAAAGTTGCCAACGGTTGGGAAGGTACTGACTGGTGGGGTGAATTCGAAAACAAGAATGCCATCCAGCAGAATCATTCTGTAACCCTGACTGGCGGTTCTGATCTTTCCAAGTTCGCCATGTCTTACACTTATACTGGTAACGAAGGTATCATGGGTGCTGACCAGGCTTCTTACTACAAGCGCCACACCATCCGCATGAATAGCGATCATGTGCTCCTGAAGGCTAAGGACTTTGATGTCATCACCATCGGTGAGAACATCTCTATCGGCTACAGCAAGAGCCACGACCTGGCTGAGGATGGTATGTACTGGAGCTATATCCATGGTTTGCTCCAGACTAACCCGCTCGTACCTATGTATGCTGATAATGGCGAGCTTTATACTTACAGTAAATATGGAAACCCAGTTGATGAAGCCGGTAATCCTATTCCCGGTGCCAGATGGAACGACTATTGGTTCAACAACCCATACGAAGGTCTCTCGAAGGGTGGCTGGAACTCTTTAGCAGAGAGCCGCAACATCAACACCAGCGCTACTGCTTTCGTTACCATTCAGCCCATCAAGGGTCTGAGATTCCGCTCTCAGTTCAACTACAACTGGAATTCAGGTGCATACCGCAACCTTGGTCTGCCACGTTCTCCTTCTGCAGGTTCAGGTACTGTGGAATCATATAGTGTAAGCCAGAGTGCTTCTTTGAGCACAAACTGGTCTGTTGAAAACACCCTGACTTACGATCTTCCTATTATTGCTGGTCATAAGATCAGCGCCATGATTGGTCAGAGCTTCCAGAGCTCAGCCTGGAGTGCCAACCTCAATGGTTCTAACTCTGTTAACGAAGGTTCGCAGTATGCTACGCTCAAGGATTGGAATTCTGCATGGTTAGCAAACTTCAGCACTGACCTTGCCAATGCTACTCTCAGTGGTAGTCCTAACGATGAAGAGTATCTCGCTTCATGGTTCGGTCGTTTGACTTGGGACTGGAATGAGAGGTATATGGCTACTGTTACCGTACGTCGTGACGGTTCAAGTATCTTCAATAAGGGTCAACGTTGGGGTACATTCCCATCATTCTCTGCAGGTTGGGTCATCAGCAATGAGCCTTTCATGGAGAAGACAAGCAGCTGGCTGGACTTCTTGAAGATCCGTGCATCTTGGGGTCAGAATGGTAACAACAGAATTGCTAAGTACCAGTATATGGCAACAATCGCTCAGTCTGGTTCTAATGGTGACAGCGGCTATAAGTTCAGCGACAGCATGGATTTCACTTTGAATGGTAAGCCAAATGTAGGTGCTTATGCTAATATCGTACCCAACCCAGATGTTACATGGGAGACTTCTGAGCAGTTGGACTTCGGTTTCGACGCCCGTTTCCTCAACAACCGTTTGGGTGTAAACTTTGACTGGTATAAGAAGACCACTAAGGATTGGCTCATCGTAGCTCCACGTATTGCCATCGAGGGTACTAACCCTGCTTACATCAATGGTGGTGACGTAGAGAATAAAGGTGTTGAGATTGCTCTCACTTGGAACGACAGAATTGGTAAGGACTTTAGCTACAACGTAGGTGTGAACTTCGCTACTAACAAGAACGAGGTAACTCGTATTGCTAACGAGACCGGTTATATTAATGGTGGTAGCAGCGTTCTCTCACAGGGTACAGAGTACATCTATCGTGCTCAGGTAGGCAAGCCTATTGGTTACTTCTACGGTATGTCATACAGCGGCATCTGGCAGAATCAGGAAGAGATCGACGCTGCACGCGCAGCTGGCAAGGCCGTTCTTGATGGTGCACAGCCTGGTGACTGCATCTGGGACGACTGGAATGGTGATGGTAAGATTACTTATGCAGAAGCTAAAGACGCAGACGGCAATGATATTTGCGACCGTCATGAGATTGGTAATCCTAACCCCGATGTCACCCTTGGTATCAACCTCGGTCTGACATGGAAGGGCCTTGACTTCTCTGTAAACGGTGCAGGTGCATTTGGTCAGCAGATTATGCGTTCTTACCGTTCATTCAGTGATTCTTGGTGGCATAACTACGACACCACTATCCTGAATCGTTGGCATGGTGAGGGTACCTCAAACGACGTGCCACGTATCTCTGGTACCGGTCACGCTAATACAAACTATGTATCTACTCGTTACATGGAGGATGCTGACTACTTTAAGATCAAGACCGTAACCCTCGGTTACGACTTCAAGCATCTCTGGAAGGGTTGCCCATTCCAGCAGCTCCGTCTCTATGTTCAGGCTCAGAACCTTCACACATTCACCAAGTACACCGGTCTCGATCCTGAGGTAGGTAATGCAGCTGGTGGTGACAGCTGGGCTTCTGGTATTGACCTGGGTCTCTACCCACCATCTCGTACTTTCTTGGTTGGTGCAAGTATTAAATTCTAATTCGACAAATTCATTATGAAAAAATATATATTATCGTTAGCTGTTTTATCTGCTGCAACTATATTTACATCCTGCGATGACATGTTGGACACCGATCCACGTGTTACCGATGCTACACAAGCTACTTTCCCAGGTAAGATAGGAGATGTAGAGGCATTGAATACTGCAACCTACAGTATCATGAATACAATGGGTGGTGGTGATGCCGACACACAGAATCCTTTCTACTGGTGGGAAGTCATGTCGGACAACTGCTATGGCTCAGGTGGTTTGCAGGACAACAAGGTTAAGGCTATGCATCATCTCGTTGAGATGAGCTCTGACCAATACCAACAGGCATTTATCCTTCTCTATGGCGGTATTAACCGTGCTAACAACCAGATTGAGACCATCGATAACGTTTCCTGGACAGGAAATGAGGCTAAGCGTAACCAGCTTCTTGGCGAAGGTTACTTCATGCGTGCTCTCTACACGCTTTGGCTCACACAGTTGTTTGGCGATGTTCCCTTGATTACTTCTACTACTATTACAGAGGAGATGAAGGAAGAGGCTGACGCTGAAACGGCAATCTATCCTCAGATTCTCTCTGACTTGGTATCTGCCAAGACGCTTATGAGCACAGCGAAGAACTCGGGTCACGCTAACAAATATGTTGCTGAGGCATTTATCGCTCGTGCATATATGTTCTGGGCCGGCTTCTACAAGAAGGTTGGCGAGTTGGCTTCTGGTTCTGCTCCTGCTATTGATCTTATCGAGCAAGAGGGTTGCCCTGGAGGTTCTCTTTCTCAGGCTGAGGTGGTTAACGGCCTTAAGGACATTGTTGCTTCTGGTGCATACAAGCTTCTTGAAGACTATCGTTCACTCTGGCAGTACTCTAACTCTCTGCTTTGGGATGAGGCACAAGATGGTGAAAAGCATGCTTATGCATTCATCGCTGACATGAAGCGTGAGAACTGCTTCGACCAGCCTGGTATGGGTAACGGTAACGACGAGGAACTCTTCCAAATCCAGTTCATGAATGCTTCTCGTTGGGGTATTGATGGCAAAATAGAAAATGGTGGAACCTATTCTACATCACGTATGTATTGTAACTATCTTTCTTGCTGGTGGGCTCTCCGTGTAAACGGTAACAATGGTAACCGTGATTACACTTATCCATTCACTCAGGGATGGGGTCAGGGTTCTCCTTCATGCAATATCTGGGATGACTGGACAGAAGCCGAGAAGACTTCTACTATTGATCCTGAAAAGGGTGACATCCGTAAGCTTGGTTCTTTGATTGACTGTAGGAACGAACTTACATCGTACACTTTTGTAAAGGATGACTGTGAGGAGTCTGGCTATGGTGTAAAGAAGTGGAACGGTGTAACTCTTGATGCACTGACAGGTGATACACCTTGGTGGCATGCTGTTAATCCTGATTTCAAGGGCACTCTTGACAACCCCATGCAGGGTGAGCACTTCGAGGACTTCTACCTGATGCGTTATGCTGACGTTCTTCTGATGTTGACTGAGCTCACTGGTGATGCTTCTTACATGAACCAGGTTCAGGCTCGTGCAGGTGTTAAGCAGACTCCTTACTCTTTGAAGGCCGTTCAGGACGAGCGTCGTTGGGAGTTCGCATTTGAGGGTATCCGTTTCAATGACATGCGTCGTTGGTCAGGTAAGGATGCCGGTGAGTCTTGCTATGCTGCTCAGGCTCTTGAGGCACAGGCAGGCAAGAAGGTCGTTGTGAAGGGAAACACTTCAGATTTGGTTACTATGAAGCACATGACGTGTTCTTGGAAAAAGCGTTATGCTGATACTAATGGTTTCTTGGCTAAGCCTCAGAACCAGATTAATCTTATGAATGGTAAACTTAAGCAGAACCCAGGTTGGGACGCTGCTAACCCAGAGACACAGTATGTCGATCTCTATAATTAATCATAAATTTAGATTTTAATATGAAAAAGATATTTTTGTTTTTTGCCACAGTATGTGCTATTGTAGCTTGCAATCCTACTCATGAGGATATCAGCAATGGCGGGCACATTACAGCTGATGAGCTAAAGGCTATGTCTACAGTTACTGTTGACAAGGATGGTCAGGGCCAGAATGGTAATGTTGTTACCTGCTCTACTTCTGCTCCTGTAAATGCAAAGTGGACGATTGCTGGTAAAGATCTGGTCGGCAACTATGCTAAAAAGAAGATGCGTGTAGGTGACTACATCATTACCCTTACAGGTCTTTGCGCCGATGGTACTGAAGTGATAGCTGAGTACCCTATTACGTGTCAGGTAGAGACAGACCCCATCAAGAAAAAATACTTCTATGGTGAGGATCCTGTAGCTCAGCCGGAATTCTGGCTGGAGTCTAATGACGCAGGAGCTGGTCGTTTCAGTGACAATGAGGGTAAATATTTCCCCTATCTGGATGGCGATACCTATTTTGGTAAAAAGACCCTCGTCTTTGAGGTCACAGATACTGAAGAGGGTCCATTTATTTGGGGTGGCGAAGGCACTACTGATATAGGTTTGACTTGCCGCGTGATGAATGGCTGGTGGAGTACCGTATATTATGAGGATGCTGTTCCCACCAAACCTTATTGGGAAATTGACATCACTGAACAGATGGCTAAGGAATGTGCTTCTTCAAATGATGGTGGTGAAGGTCGTGACCTTGACCTCCTGATGACACGAGGCAGAGTTAAGATTAAGGCTTGTTACTATGAGTATTAATCATTCCTTATAGGTGTAAATATTTAGGGCTGACTCAATCAAATGGGTCAGCCCTTTATCACAAAAATGAATAAGAGAAGTATCGTTTCCACTGCCGTTCTATATGCAAGTCTGTTGGCTTTCATCCTATTTGTCGTATATATATTATACGTCAATCAAGAAGTACTCTATACGGCACACGACCGTTCCGAGTTCATCTTCGGAGCACCCTTCTTCCATACCCTCCTGTCAAAACCCTTTGGCCTGATGCAATATGTGGGGGCATGGCTTACACAACTTTTCTATCATCCAGTCTTAGGTTCTGCTGTGCTTGTGGCCATCTGGACACTTATCTTCTGTGTGGGTACCAAAGCATTCCGGTTACAGGGAAGTGCCTCAGCGCTGATGCTCTTGCCTGTAGCCTGTCTACTCACATCGATGGTTGATCTGGGCTATTGGATTTATATCCTCCCCATTAGAGGCTATTGGTTCTCGCAGTCGGTAGGTTACCTCATCATGTTGCTACTTTTATGGGCAGCACGCTGCACGCCACACAAATGGCATCTTGTCTGGTATCTGCTGGGCGTATGCGTTTATCCGGTACTGGGATGGTTTGCTTTGCTTTTTGTACTATGTCTGATACTTTCGGAAAAACTTACATGGCGTGAGATTCTAGGGGTTGCCTTGCTTCTCTTTACCGCCAGCATCTGGCACACCCAATTCTATTCGCATCTTAGATTTGACGATGTCGTGTTGGCGGGTCTGCCCCGCTTTGATTCTCCACTTGGCAAGAACGACCATCTCTCCATTCCTTTCATGGTACTTGGAATCGTCAGTCTTCTTATCCCGCTATGTAGCAAGTATCTGGTCAAGTTGTTTGTGCCGGTATTATGTGTTGCCACAGGTATCATTTTTACCAGTTCGCTCATGTTCCGAGATAATAACTACCTCGACGAGATGCGCATGGTGCGCTATGCCTCCTCCGACAATTGGGAAGGAGTCCTGAACTTAGCAGAAGGTAACAAAAAGCCAACCAAAACGATGGTTTTTCTTAAGAATATTGCTATGATGAATGAAGGGGAACAGCTCAATCGTTCGTTTAAGAGTGGAAACATCAGTTTCCCTATCTATAACCCCGATACTCTCCATGTCAGTTTTTTGAATATTGTATCGCCCTTGGTCTATTATAACTACGGCATGATGAATGAAGCTATCCGTCTGAGTTATGAAAACGCCATATCAGCAGGCTTCTCGCCTTTCTACTTGAAGATACTTTCCCGCTGTGCCTTGGCTAAAGGAGATAATAAATTGGTTGAGCGCTATGGTACCCTGCTCCATCATCATCCGTTTTATGCCAACTGGCAGCCGGCGTCAGCCACAGAAAAGGTTAGGGAACTGCAAAATTCCTTCCCCGACGAAATCACTGGTACTGAGAATAGCGACAGTTATATTGTAAGTAGTATTAGCCTGTGGTATGAATCTGACAGCAAAATAGCATCAGAACAGGCATTGTTCTATGCTATGCTATGTTGTAACTCACAACGTTTCTGGCTATCGCTACGCAAATATTTCAAAATGCACGATGGCGAGTATTTTCCGGTGCATGCACAGGAGGCCTATATTCTTTTTATGGATAAGGCTCCCGAAGAAAAGCGGATGATGCTTCCAATTGAGGAGACTATTTATAATCGCTACAAACAGTTCCGAGGAGCCTTGGAAAATCGGGTTAAACCAGGAAAGACCATAGGGGCAGTTGCTGAAGAAATGCGTGGGGAATGGGGGGACACTTATTGGTATTACTACTACTTCGGAAGACAATATACATCTGTCGTTAGCCGGAATAATAACGAAATCGCGTCATAAGATGATAATGAAAAGCTCTACTCTATCCAAATCTCTGTTTTTAGCGGCTGTCGTACTGCTCTTGTCATCGTGTGTGAATCACCCTGATGTACCAACTTCATTCAAAGAAGCCAAAAGCCTGCCAGCCATCTTCCCTGATTATTGCAATGTCACCGTGCCGTGTAATATTGCACCACTCAATTTTATGCTTCCTGCTGATCAATACGAAGAGTGCGTAGCTCGATTTACAATGGCTGATGGTGAGCAGCAAACCTATGGCAATGGTGTGATGGTGCAGATACCAGAGACAGAATGGCTTGACATGCTCAAAACATCTAAGGGCAAGAGTATGAAAGTAGAGGTGTGGGGGCAGAAAAAGGGTGAATGGTTATCGTTCAGACCGTTTGAAATCTTTGTCGCTGAAGAGCCCATCGACGAATATCTGTCATATCGCCTCATTGAACCATCGTATGCCGGATGGGATTTCATGGAGATAGCCCAGCGTAACATCACTTCTTTTGAAGAAACACAGATATTTAACAACGAGATTACCTGTAACGACAGAGCAAAAGGCCAATGCATCAACTGCCATAGCTATCAGAACTACAAAACCGACAACATGCTCTTTCATGTGCGTCTGTCTAATGCAGGTACTGTTATCGTGAACGATGGTAAGATTTCAAAAAGGAATCTGAAGCGTGACTATACCATCTCGTCGGGTGTTTATCCTGCATGGCACCCAACCCAAAAACTCATAGCTTTCTCGACCAACAAGACGCGACAGGCATTTCACACGCAACATCCCAATAAAATTGAAGTGTTCGATGAAGCAAGCGATTTGATTCTTTACGATGTGACGACAGACTCGGTAAGTATCGTCTCTAATGACTCCACACTTTTGGAAGTCTATCCCACTTGGTCGCCAGATGGTAAATACCTCTATTATTGCAAGTCAGTTCCGCTTCCTGAAGAGTTACGCGATAAAGATATCACATTGAATTATCAGAAAGTACAATACAACTTGTATCGTCGTTCGTTCGATATGTCTTCGCATTGTTTCGGAGAAGAAGAACTGGTGTATGATGCAGCATCGGCCAATAAGAGTGTCACGTTGCCACGTATCAGTCCAGATGGTCGATATCTGCTGTTTGCTGAAGGACAGTATGGTTGTTTTCATATTAGGCATGCTGATGGTGATATTGTTTGCATGCCGCTTGACACGGAGGCCCATTCACGCATTGATCTTACCAACTTTAATAGTGAAGGTTTCGCTGACAGCTACCCAACTTGGTCGAGTAACGGACACTGGATAATGTGTTCTAGTCGTCGGGGCGATGGCAACTTCAGCCGTATCTATATTTCTTATTTTAACAAAGGAAAGGTTGAAAAGGCTTTTATGTTGCCCCAGAAAGATCCTGAACATAATACCTTCCGTCTGAAATGCTATAACCGTCCAGAGTTTATGGTTGAGCCTGTCAGAATCAGTGTCAACGAGTTTAGTAAAGTGTTCAAATGAAGCATTTACATCTATTATATACATTCTTTTTCGGTGTGGCTGTCCTGCTCTTCTTCGGGTTGGCCTATCCGCATCATCTGCATTATCAGGAACAGTATCAGCTTTTCCTCTTCGATAGCACCTACGTTTGGGAGATCGTCCGACAGCCAGGTGGTGTTGCCGACCTGCTGGGTCGCTTCTGCACCCAGTTTTTCCTTTTTGCTTGGGTTGGGGCTCTTATTATTGGAATCCTGCTCTCGGTGGTGCAGCTTCTTACACTAAGGTTGGCCAATTGGGGATGGTTCTATGGGCTGAGTTTTGTACCTTCGTTTCTCCTTTGGCTCTTTTTGCTCGATGAAAATGCACTGCTTGGTAGCGTATGGGCAGTCTTGCTCACACTTCTTGCTGTTTGGGGAGTTACTTTATTGCCAAAAGGTTGGATTCGGCATATTGTGATGGTTGTTGCTATTCCTGTGCTCTATTGGGTAGTGGGACCAAGTTGGAGCGGTAGTCATTACTATCGCTACCCGACAGTCTTTCCTGCGCTATTTTATGCAGCATGGCTGTCGGCTGTTGTACTCCCGCTCATAATTCGTGGCTGTCATAAGTGGGTCACCCTGAGACGCCCTCTAGTGTCGCTTTGTTCCTTTGTATTGGTTTTTATAGTCATGGGGATGTTTGTCTGGAAAAACAGCAATTTCAAAGCAGAAAAGGTGATGCGATATGACTTTATGGCCTGCCATCAGCAATGGAACCGAATACTTGCCACAGTTAACACAGAAAAACCTAACAACCAAATTGGCGTTACAGTACAGAATCTTGCTCTGGCGATGCATGGTCAGCTTGCCGACCACCTGTTTGAATATAACCAGAATGGTATTCTAGGTCTTTTACCAGATGTCAAGAGCGATGCTACCAGTCCAATGCCTACAGCGGAAGCATTTTATCAGTTGGGCATGATTAATTTTGCTCAGCGAACGGTATTCGAGGCCCAAGAAGCTATTCTTGATTTCCAGAAAAGTGGTAGATGCTACAAACGACTGGCACAGACCAACCTTATCAATGGTAGTTACGAAGTGGCACGCAAATATCTTATGGCTTTGCAGAAAACACTATTCTATCGTGAATGGGCCAATGAAACACTGTCGCTGTTGGGTAATGAACAGGCAATAGCCAAGCATCCAGAATACGGACGTTTGCGCCAATTTAACTATGATGAAGACTTTTACTTCAGTGATCATACAACCCCCGAAATGCTTGAAAGCCTCTATTTCAGCAATACTGACAATCGGCTTGCTTATGAATATCTGAAGGCTTACTATATGCTGACGGGTGACCGCGATAGCTATACCAAATTACTACTTCACACATCTACAAAGCAATGAAAAGAGTACTTTATTTACTATTATCTGTTCTACTGTTCTTTGCATGCACTGAAACTGTCAGCGATGCAAAGTTGGAAAAGATACAACCAAGAATATATCCCGACTATCTCGGTGTTACCATACCTGTGAACATTGCTCCTCTCAACTTTTGCATGACCGATGAGGAGGCGTTGCGTATCGATGCCGTTATTACAGACCGTCATGGGCATAGTCTGCACAGTCAAGGTAAGGAATCGGTAGACTTCGACCTTGACGATTGGCGTACACTTCTTGGGCAGAACCGTGAAGACTCGCTCAGTGTTACCGTTTCGGCCAAGTATGCCGATGGTTGGCACACCTATCGTCCTTTTTCAATCTACGTAAGTACAGACAGCATCGACTACGGTATCTGTTACCGTCTTATAGAGCCAGGTTATGAGGTGTGGAGCAAAATGGGTATCTACGAACGCAATCTTTCTTCGTTCGACGAACGTGCGTTAATCGAGAATACGCAGTTCGAGGGGTGTGTTAACTGCCATAGTTTCAATCGAGGTAATCCTGCAGATATGAGCCTTCATATTCGTGGCCCACATGGTGCCACATTGCTTCGTAAGGACAATGGCCCAATAACAGCTTACAATACCAAAACCGATCAGACGCTTGGCTTTTGTGTTTATCCTTACTGGCATCCTTCGGGCCGCTATATTGCTTATTCTACCAACTCCACGAGCCAGTTATTTCATAGTGCAGGCTCTAATCGTGTCGAGGTCTTTGATACCGCTTCCGATCTCCAGATATATGATATTGAGAAGAATGAGCTATTGCTTTCGCCCTTGCTCAAGCAAGATTCAGTCTATGAAACTTATCCCGTCTTTTCTGCCGATGGCCGTTCGCTATACTTCTGTGCAGCTCGTGCCCTTCCAAAGGACAGTTATCAGCTTGACTCAATCCATTATAATCTCTACCGTATCGATTTCGACCCATCAATTGGCAACTTCGGTAGCCGTATAGAAACTATTGTTGATGCTGAGGCTCAACATAAGTCGGTATCCTTCCCCCGTCCCTCCTATGATGGTCGTTTCCTTTGCTACACCCTCTCTGACTATGGACAGTTTAGTATTTGGCATCACGAGGCCGACCTCTATCTGCTTGATCTTTCAACAGGAGAGGTACGTCCTATGACGGAGGCGAACTCTGATGATACAGAATCGTTCCATAATTGGAGTACCAACTCGCGCTGGCTCTTATTTAGTTCTCGTCGCGATGATGGTCTCTTCACAAGACCCTATTTCTGTCACGTGGATGCCAAGGGTGTTGTGAGTAAGGCCTTTATGTTGCCGCAGCGAAATCCACGCAGTTTTTATCGCGAACGTTTCTTTTCTTTCAATGTGCCCGACTTTATCATTAGCCCTACTCGCTTCGATGGTTATAAGGCCAGTCGTATCATCAACGATGAATATCGTAAGAATTTTGGTATTCGCAAAACTAGTTCAAAAGATGATTAATATGTGATAAATCTTGATTGTTACATCTTCAAAAGAATATGAGACATATACCAACACTTATGTCTCATTTTTTGTCTATCTTTGCAGCGGAATTAATTAAAAACTAAATAAATGAATCATCGCTTATTATCAATTGTATTGTTGTCCTGTGCCGGCCTGTTTGTGTCGGCACAGACACTTCCTTATCAGAATCCAAGTCTAAGTGCCAAGGAGCGTGCTAAGGATTTGTGTAGCAGACTAACCCTTGAAGAGAAGGCTAAACTGATGTTGGATGAGAGTCCGGCTATTCCTCGTTTAGGAATCAAAAAATTCTTTTGGTGGAGCGAGGCTCTTCATGGTGCTGCTAATATGGGAAATGTCACCGTATTTCCAGAACCGATAGCAATGGCTTCGTCGTTTAATCCCGATTTATTGTATAAGGTATTTGATGCTGCCAGTACGGAGTTTCGTGCCCAGTATAATGAGCGAATGTATCGTGGTTCTGGTGAAGATGAAAAGTTCCATAGTCTTTCTGTTTGGACACCGAATGTGAACATCTTCCGTGACCCCCGATGGGGACGCGGACAAGAGACCTATGGTGAGGATCCCTATCTGACAAGTGTGATGGGAACGCAAGTGGTAAAGGGTCTGCAGGGGCCTGAGGAGGCAAAGTACCGTAAACTATGGGCTTGTGCTAAGCACTATGCTGTCCATAGCGGCCCAGAGTATACGCGCCATAGCGCCAATCTCACTAATGTCTCACCACGTGATATGTGGGAAACTTATATGCCAGCCTTTAAAACTTTAGTACAAGATGCGAAGGTGCGTGAGGTGATGTGTGCTTACCAGCGTTTGGATGATGATCCCTGTTGTGGATCGCAGCGTCTGTTGCAGACCATTCTTCGCGATGAATGGGGCTTTGATTATCTTGTAGTTAGCGACTGTGGAGCTGTGTCTGATTTTTATGAATCACATAAGTCTTCCTCCAGTCCTGTTCATGCTTCTGCCAAAGCTACGATAGCAGGTACAGATGTGGAGTGCGGTTATGGCTATGCCTATCGCAGTATCCCTGAGGCAGTAAAACGTGGCCTTATCACAGAGGCAGAGGTTGACAAACATGTTATCCGTTTGCTCGAAGGACGTTTCGATCTTGGGGAGATGGATGATCCCTCATTGGTGGAGTGGTCGAAGATCCCGTATTCCATGATGGACTCTAAGCAGCATCGTCAGATAGCCCTTGATATGGCGCGCCAGACCATCGTGCTTTTGCAAAACAGAGGCAATATTCTTCCGTTGCAGAAGAACAAGGAGAAAATAGCCGTGATAGGTCCTAATGCCGACAATGAACCCTTGATGTGGGGAAACTATAATGGTACGCCGAATCATACTATTACTATTCTCGACGGCATCAAGGCCAAACAGAAGAAACTATTCTATCATGCAGGTTGCGATTTGACCTACGACAAGGTAATGGAGAGCCTGATGGCATCTCAGTGCAGTTTCGATGGCAAGAAGGGTATGAAGGGTACTTTCTGGAATAATCGTAAGATGGAGGGAAAGCCCGTTACTACGCAGTATTACACCCAACCTATCGCTGTTACCACCTTTGGTATGCATAATTTCGCACCAGGTGTACAGCTCGAGGACTTCTCGGCTAAGTATGAGACGGTGTTTACTCCTAAGGAAGCAGGTGAATATGTAGTGAATGTAGATGGTTGCGGACATTTCGAACTCTATATTGACGGAGAGCGGAAGTTTATGCACCATATCTGGCGCACCACCCCCAATCGTGTAGCTATTCAGGCAGAGAAAGGTAAGAGTTACAATATTGAGGTGCGCTTCTCACATATCCACACCTACAATGCTAACTTGAAGATCAATGTTGCAAAGGAACTACCAATTGATTACCAGCAGATTATTAGCCAATTGAAAGGTATCGACAAGGTCATCTTCGTTGGTGGTATCTCTTCTGCTCTTGAGGGTGAGGAAATGCCTGTGGATATTGAGGGTTTCAAGGGTGGGGATCGTACTAGCATCGAACTCCCCAAAGTACAGCGTGATTTCCTCAAAGCTTTAAAACTGGCAGGTAAGCAAGTTATCTTTGTCAATTGCTCTGGTTCCGCAATAGCTTTAACACCAGAGACTGAGAATTGTGAAGCAATCCTTCAGGCCTGGTATGCTGGTCAGGAGGGTGGAACAGCTATTGCCGATGTGCTCTTTGGCGATTATAACCCCTCAGGAAAACTGCCAATCACCTTCTATAAGAATGATGCCCAGCTTCCTGATTATGAGGACTATTCTATGAAGGGCCGTACCTATCGTTATTTCAACGATGCCCTCTTTCCCTTCGGTTTTGGTCTTTCTTATACCTCATTTACTGTAGGTCAGGCTACTGTTGAGGGACAGAATGGTAATTTGAGTATTACAATTCCTGTCACTAATACAGGTCAGCGTTCAGGCACAGAGATAATACAGCTTTATATTCGTAATTTGGCTGATACTGATGCTCCGTTGAAGACGCTTCGTGCCTTTACCCGTGTCGATGTAAAAGCTGGTCAAACAACTAAGGCAGTGCTTCGTCTTACCAGCAATAGTTTTGAATTCTTCGATACAGAAACCAATACTATGCGTGTGAAGCCAGGAGATTACGAATTGCTCTATGGTACCAGTTCTAAGGACAGTGATCTTAAATCAGTCCATGTCACGCTATAATCAACTTCAACTAACAATAAACATGTTAAGAAAAGCATTCCTATTCTTTCTGACACTAGTGACGGCAGTTGTTGTCAAAGCTCAGAATCCCTACCTGCCCTTATGGGAACACTTGCCCGATGGTGAACCACGCGTGTTTGAAGATCCAGACAATCCAGGCAAGTTGCGTGCCTATATCATCGGCTCGCACGATGTAACTTATACCGCTTACTGTGGACCAGATATCCGTATGTGGTCTGCTCCTGTCGAGGACTTGTCACAATGGCGCGATGAGGGTCCAATTTTCACGTGGTTTGTCAATGGACAATGGGACACTATGTTTGCTCCAGATCTTGTAGAAACTATCGATAAGGCAACAGGCAAGAAAACCTATTGGCTTTATCCTCATTCTCGTGGATGGCGTCGAGTACCCATGGTTTGTAAGAGCGACCGCCCTAACGGTCCCTTCGTACCCGTCAATTTGACAGAAGATGGTACGCAATGTCTACCAGGTTCACTTATCGATTTCGATCCTTCTGTATTCATCGAATCTGTCACCAATAAGAAAGACAAAGATTTTGCTAAAGGTTTTCGTGCTTATGTGTTCTATGGCTTTCAGCATTCTACTGCTTGCGAATTAGATCAGAATACCATGTATTCAAAACGTGATGGTACAGAGCTTATCGATCCTTTTATTCCCGCCAGTAGTCATGATGGTCGTCTTTTGGATAAACCAGGTAGTGAGTATAAGGCGCTCTATAAAGGCCAGAATCCACTGGACTTTAATTTCTTTGAGGCATCCTCTATCCGTCAGGTGGGCAATAAGTATGTCATGGTCTTTTCAGGATATAGTGGTAAGGAATACGGTTTGGGCAATACCAACTCTGCTCTTCGCTATGCCTTTGGTGACTCACCTCTGGGTCCTTGGCGCTCTGGTGGTGTGCTGGTTGACTCACGTGGTGTAGTGCTTAATGAGGACGGTTCTAAGTTAATAACAACCAATGCTGCGCATAACACCCACGGTTCGCTTCAGGAGATCAATGGACAATGGTATGTGTTCTATCATCGTCCTCCTCGTGGTTTCGGTAATGCACGTCAGGCTATGGTGGCTCCAGTCAAGATTACTTGGGACAAAAAGCCTGTCGCTAAAGGTGGCGTAGTTAAAATAACGGCCTATGACCCCTATACGGAGAATAATGTTTGGACAGCTAAAGCAAGTGACGGCAACGAATACACAGGTGCCGAGGTAACCAGCGAAGGCTTCCAGATCTTTGGACTGCCACCTTATAATTATTATAGTGCAGGCTTAGCTTGCTTTATGTATGGTCCTAACAGTAACAACTGGATGCAAGACAATCATGATGTTTGGAACAATTCGATGGATTTGGCAGGCATTCAGAATGGTGGTATCATCGGCTTCAAGTATTTTGGTTTTGGCGGTCTGGCTCAGGACACCAAGGGTGTGAAGGCCTTCGAGGGTATCAAGAAAGGTGACAATGTTAAACTTAACATCAACCTGACACCAAGCGGCAAGGGGGCATTTACCATTCATGTCAAACTCGACAATCCTTGGAAGGGTGAAGAGGTTGCAACCTTCGTTGTTCCTAATGATGCTGCTAAGTTTGCATATACAATATCCAAGTCTGCTCCAGCCCTTGAAGGTTTAACCGGCAAGCATGCTCTTTACCTTGTCGTAGAAGGTCCAGAAGTTAAGCAGCCCGAACAGCCACAGGGACCATGGGGACGCCGTCCCCAGCAGCCCCAGCGACCGCAGGGTCTGTTCGACCTGCATGGTATCGGATTTGCCAAGGATGGTTTTGGCGGTCAGCCCGCTATTGTGCCTGAGATTACGATTACTGCCGATGATAAGAAGCTGAACATCCCTGCTCAGCCCATTATGTCTACCAATGCCAACGGTTATACCGAGTGTAACCACTATCAGCTCTATGCTCCGTTGAAGGCAGGTACTAAGTTGCAGGCTATCTGTGAGAAGGCCCCTAAGGCAGTAGAGTTTGAAATCAGTCCTGTAGTAGGCGGCCGCGCTACAGTGAAAGCTACCTACAGGGGCAAGGAAAAGGTGTTCTTAATTAATTAAACATTGAGAGTTAGTAGTTAATCACATATTCATTTAATCATTAATTACATACCATTTTTTATAATTATAGTTAGTCAGGACTCGCCAGCTGTGAAGCTCGCGAGTTTTTCCTTTTTATTGGGTTTTGCTGTTTTTCGGTTATCTGGTAATCAACCCCAATCGCTTGACATTCTGCTCGAACTGCTCACGATGGTCAAGGGCACCGTTCTTGATTCGAGCACGATAGTTGTAAATCGTGTTGACGGAATAGTGGAGGAACTCGGCAATTTTAGAGGAGTCCTCAATGCCCAGACGGATGAGTGCAAAGATGCGGATTTCTGTGGTCAAGCGATTTTCTTCTTTGGGTTGCACTCGAGCTTCTGGTTGCAGCAGCGCATTGAAATCCTCGACAAAATTAGGGAAAAGGTGCAGGAAGACGGTATCAAAGTTCTCGTAGAGTTCTTCCAGCTCTCGTTCCTTCAGCTCCGTTGATTTTGACAATTGGAACAGCTCGTCAAGTTCTTTGTTCTTCATTTTCTTATTGACCATCTTGCGATAATTGTCAATTTTATCAATATATTGCGAGCAAAGACTCATGAATCGGCCAATATATTCTTCCTTGACCTGATTGCTTTCTGAAAGTTGGGAATTGAGTGTAGATAGTTTGGTGTTAACTACAGATAATTGCGAATTCAATGCAGAGAGTTCTTCTGTCTGTGTAGCTAGCTGTCGGTTGGCTGTGGCAAGTTCATCATTAGAGGTCTTGAGTGCGCTACGAGCCGTATTGAGCTGGCGATTACGACGATGCAGGAACAGTAATCCAGCCAAAATAAGGAGAGCGAGAATGCTGATGAGTGCGATTGTAACATAAAGTTGGTGGGTAGTGCGCTGACTCTGACTCTTATATTCTTTTGCAATATGCGTGAGAAGGGGAGAAATCTGCCAGTTGCGCTGACGAGAACCATAACGGTTAGCACAGTCACTAGTGAAACTGATATAGTGCGATGCACGGTCAACATCACCGCTGAGCATCAGCTCATTAGCCAGTTCCCACATAGAGCCCTGATCCATCGCTGCATTGCGGATATCCGACAATACTGATTCTTTCAGCCAATGCATCATCTGTACGGTATCGCGTTGCATCTTATATTCAATATAGCGGTAGAGGGCCACCATAGCATACGGATGAGAGCCCGGTTCCACACTCTTAAGCCACTCGTCATTAATCGCCATAGATGTCTTCAGATCGCCTTCTCCTTGTGCATGTAATTCGCGACGCAGAAAACAGCTTTCGCTGGTAGGGGGTAGATAGCGTAGCATAAGCGTCTCGTAATGAAGTGCTTTAGCCAAATAGCGTGTCTGCATTTCTGGTAGGCGAGTGTAATATTGCAATTCACTATATACGTTGTTGTATGCTTCGTAATAGGTTCCCAATGCTAGAGAATCGGTAATGCTTTGGACCATGATGGAGTCAAGCACAAAGAGTGCTTCGTCGTACATGCCGATATTGGCACAGCGAATGGCTAATAGCGAACGGCAGCGGGCTCCTTCGTTGGTCCAGTTGTGTTGGTCGGCTATTTGGATGCAAGCCTTTAGGAAATAGATGGCTGAGTCGCTGACAAAGGGTTTATATAGTTCGTATAGCCGATAGTTGGCCTGAAACTGACCCTCGTTAGTGAGGTCCATACGCAAGGCCTGACGAGCAGCGGTAATCTTCAACTCGTGTTGCGCCACGTAATCGGCGGAATGGGCGATAGCCTCGTCGATATCGTGATAATCATTATCCTTAGCAGCCAAACATGTAACGGAGCTAAGGACCAACAGACAGATAGTTAGTAGTGCTTTGTTCATTCTTGTTTGCAAAGATACAAACTTTTTCGTTATCACCAAAGGAAAATAGGAAAAAGATTTAAAAAACGAAGAGCCGACGCTTCCACAGCGTCGGCTCTTCCTAACTACTAACTAAATGTATGTGTGTCTCTCAAAACATTAATTTATTTCAACATAAATGTACAACTACTTATAATATTTCCTGCAGAGGTACCAATTAGTGCCTCAAACGGTCCTGGTTCGGCAACCCACTGGCCTTGTGCACTATCATAAAAACTGAGTGAACGGCGATCGATAGTGAGTTGAACTTCGCGTGTCTCGCCTGGTTGTAGCCAGACTTTTTGGAAGGCTTTAAGCTCCTTGACGGGACGTTCAACAGAACACTCCTTGTCGGCAATGTAACATTGAACAGTTTCTGCACCAGCCAAGCGGCCAGTATTGGTGACGTTAACTCTGAGAATCAACTTATCGTTCTGCGACATGATCTGCTTATCTGCAGTTACCTTTCCTATTTTAAATGTCGTGTAACTCAATCCGTGTCCGAAGGGGAAAAGGGGTTTCTCCTTCTTCAGACGATCGGTCCAGCGATAGCCTACAAAGATATCCTCCTTATATTCCTCGTCGATAATCTGATGATCTGCACGCCATTGACCAGGATAGGCTTTCAGGGCATGGGCACCACACTGTTGAAGCGAAGAATACCACGTGAATGGCAGTTTACCCGAGGGATTGACATCACCCATCAGTACTGAGGCAATAGCCTTGCCTGCTTCTGAGCCAATAAACCATGCTTGTACCACAGCAGGAACTCGTTGAATCCAAGGCAGTTCGGCACCATTACCAGAGATGTTGACGTATACCAAGCGAGGATTGACTTTCAAGATAGCCTCTATTACATCGTTCTGGGCATAAGGCAAGCCGTATGACAGGCGGTCGTGCCCTTCGCAGTCTTGATGGTCGCTCTTGTTGAGGCCGCCTATAAAGATGACGACATCTGCCTGACGAGCTTTCTCTACAGCTTCTACTGTCAGCTCAGCCTGCGAACGGGTTTCGTAGAGCGAACGTCCTACCGTAACGCCGTTGTAGCTTTGAATCGTATCACCTACATAGCCACGAGCATAGTCGACAGAAACCTGCGGATGGTTTGCAGACAAGTATTGGCGGATGCCGTCGAGAGGAAGGATTTCATGCTGAACTTTCAGCGACGATGAACCGCCACCAACCGTCATCATCTTGATGGCATTCTCGCCTACAACAAGAATGCGCTGTGTCTTTTGCAGGTTTATTGGCAGCAGTGGTGCCTTTTCTTTCTTCATCAGGTCATTCTTCAGGAGCACAATACCCTCTTGAGCTATCTTCAGGGCTGCATCATAATGGCTCTCAGAACAGAGGAAACCGTGAGGCTTCTGACGATTCAAAGTAGTGCGGAAGAACAGTCGGAGCACTCGACGCACTTTCTCATCGAGCTCTTTTGTCGAATACTTACCTTGAAGGATTCTCTCCTTATAGGCAGCAGCCAAGAAATAGGCATCATAGGCATTGGTCTTACCCATAGTGAGTCCATCTGTCCAAGAGCCGAACTCTAGGTCAAGACCGTTGCGTATTGCCTCGTCGGTATTGTGGCATCCACCCCAGTCGGAGACGACAACGCCATCGAAGCCCCAATCCTTTTTCAGGATTTTATTGAGCATAATATCATTGTGACAATTGTGTTGGTTCTTATAGAGGTTGTAAGCACCCATGATGCTCCAAGCACCGGCCTCCTGTACGGCAGCACGGAAGGCAGGAAGATATATTTCATGCAAGGCACGGTCGCTGACGATGACGTTAACCTGATGGCGATACTCCTCGTCATTGTTAAGTGCATAATGTTTTACGCAAGCAGCTACTCCCTTCGACTGTAATCCTTGTATATAAGGTACTACCATGCGCGAGGCGAGCCAAGGGTCTTCGCCCATATATTCGAAGTTGCGGCCTCCGAGAGGTGTACGGTAGATATTGACGCCAGGTCCCAGCATTACACTCTTATTTCTATATAGTGCCTCTTCAGCTAAGCTCTCGCCATAGAGACGAGCCAGCGATGGATTCCAGGTAGCAGCCAGACAGGTAAGGGCAGGGAAGGCCACACACGAATCATTGGTCTGTCCAGCCTGTTCCCATTCATCCCACAGCACATCAGGGCGAACACCATGAGGACCGTCGTCCGTCCACAGATCTGGAAATCCCAGACGCTTCACGCCAGGACTCGAGAATTTAGACTGTGCATGAATGACGGCAATCTTCTCGTCGAGCGTCATGCGTGCAAGAGCATCGTCAATGCGTTGCTCGAGAGGTTTACTTTCATCGAGGTAGACAGGTAATGTTTGTGCTTGCATTGTCAATGCCAGCATCAGCGATAGTAGTGCAATAGTCAGTTTTTTCATCCTTCTTGGGTTTTAAAGTTTCTGATTGCAAAATTACAATATAATTCTATCATAGTCAAGTCAATAAGATGAAGAAGTGGATAATGACGAAGCGGTCAGAAATGTAACTATCTGAAATAGAGTGTGTTACACAAAAACACGACTAATTATTAAGTGGATATTATATAGACACCCTAGGTGCTTAATTGCTTCATACAGCTTGCTTGGAAATGCACGAACGTATCCCTCTCTGAGTTTACCGTAAGTAAACCGGGAGTTTAGTTACGGTAAACTGCCAGTTTAGTGCCGGTAAACTCACGGCTATGCGACAGCTATGTCATGTTTCCGGCTTTTTGTCGCAAATGTCGACCTCCGCCGCTTGTAACTCAAGCGAAATCAAGCAAAAAAATTGGAACCTGCTGAAATACTTCATAATTTTGCAATGTCAAAAGTCGACAAGGAGTCCAGAAATTCCTTAAGACTGAGAGACAAAAATAAAAAAATAAATACATTAATTAATAACAACTTAAAAAATTACAATTATGAAGAAGAATTCAATTTTGGTAAAGTCAGTGCTCATGAGCATGTTTGCCGCAGTTTCAGTTTCGTTCGCATCTTGTAGTGACGACGATTTGTCAAACAACAGCCTGAAGGCTCCCGAGATGGAGCAGGCCTATAACGGCCCCGCTAAGGAATCAATCGGTCTCTCTTTCCAGGACTTCATCTCCGAGGGTGATGTTCAGGTTCTGAACAGCGACACCACACAGATCAGCGTCAGCAAGAAGCTGGCCGACAAGTTGGGCATCAAGTCGTTCGTAGGTCATCCCATGGGTATTTGGGAAAATATGGATAAGGACGCTTATATGCGTAAGGCCACCAGGGAGAAACTTGTTGGCGACCGCTACATCCTCGATGTTGTTCCTTCCTCACTGGCCGAGTTGCTGAACGGTCGTGAGTTCAAGCTGAACACCGACCTTTACGTGAACCAGGATGCCGAGAAGACACGCACCCGTGCAGCCGAGCTGAACATCCCCGAGTATGCTGCCAAATACATAGATGAGGAAAACACAATCCATCCTGTAGCTGTAACCATTCTTCCTTCCGAAAACGGCGACCAGAATCCAACACGTAGCGGTATCAGCTCGTTCGGAACCTTCTCTACTGAAGACATCATGATGGCCCGTCAGGGTGGTTCACGCTGGTGGCCTTGGAGTTCAATCAAGAAGATAGTCAAGAAGGTTTACGACTGGACGAAGGACAAGACCACATATAATATCCGTGAGTACAACCGCGATAAGTCGCTCGTCACTATCAATACCGAGTTTGAGAAGAAGATAGAGTTCGGCGTAGGACAGAAGCACCGTCAGAAGAAGGATACGTTTAACGTCACCGTCAAAGCCCCCATCGACTTCGCACTCAATTATACCTTCATCCTCGACGCCAAGGGTTCATTGGTTAGCCTTCCCAAGATGAACCGCTTCGAGACCAGCGTATCCGGCGAGTTTGAGTTCACTCCACAGGTAACTTTAGGCTTCAGCAAGAGCTTCGAGATTCCTGACGAGAAGCAGCGCCATAAGCTCTACGACTTCCCCAAGTTCAAGCTGAAGTTCATGGTTGGTGCCATCCCCGTGCTCATCGATTTCGAGCCCTACCTCTTCCTGAAGTTCGAAGCCAACGTATCAGGCGCAGCTTACACAGGCGTGAAGTATCATTACGCAAGCCACTTCAAGTTGGGTGCCGCCTACGAGAACAATGACTGGAAAATCATCAAGAGCTACGAGACCGACGATAACAAGATCACCATGATTCCTCCAACAGCCCACTTCAAGGCACATGCAGGTATCGGCCTCATGCTCGGTTGCGACATCATCGTACAGAAAGTAGCTGGTCCTAAGGTAGCCATCGGTCCGAAGCTCACAGCCGACGCAGAACTCAGAGCCAACCAGGATGCCAACGACTTCAAGTTCGCCACCTCAGTAGACTGCGGTATCATTGGCGAGATCGGTGCCAAGCTGAAGATCTGGAAATGGGAACTGGCCGACTGGCAGACAGAAATCAAGTTCGGAAAGGGCTATAACATCTTCCACTACAACTTCCCACATGAGGAGGGTGACACCGAGAACGGAAGCCTCGACAATGTTATGAAGCTCTTAAAACCTTTCAAGAACTAGTCATCGACAGATCTTATATACAGAGTAAAGCGGAGCCAACGGCCCCGCTTTTTCATATCAGTATGGGTGTTTTGTTTAAAGAAAAAGGCAATTCGCTGAAAGTATTTGCTGGAGTCACGGTCTCTTCTTACCTTTGCATCGTCAAATGGGAAAAGAGATTGTTTCAGGATAATACAATAAGGATAATAGATTTGTTTCATAGACATATTGATTTCATTTAGTTAGTAGTTAGAAGTACATATTGATTATGTAGGTAAGTAGTTTTTTCATGGTAATCAGTTTTATGGTTATAAGTGGAAAATCCCCGTCGAGATGATGGGGATTTTTCTTTTGATGCGACAACTGTGTCAAGGTTCCAGCTATTTGTCGCAATAATTGTTGTTGGTCGCATATAACTTCGGCGATAACAACGAGAATTCTTGGAAAGAGCCGAATTCCTTTATAACTTTGCATCAGAAAACAGAAACAATTAAAAACAAAAAGATTATGAAAACAATGAAGAATTTGGCAGTATCGGTGCTCATGAGCATCATGGCCGCAGCAACATTTACAGCTTGTTCAGAAAACTATATGGATAGCGCAGTCGACAATCCTATAGCTCACACTTCAGCAGCAATCTCTTGCAGTCAGCGTACAGTGCTGATCTATATGGCTGGACGTAACGACCTGTCATTCTATGCATCAGCAGATCTTGAAGAGATAAAGAAAGGATCGATGCAGTTAAGCAAAGACCAGACGCTATTGGTGTTTATGCGTCGTAGCTATAATGGTGAGGAAGCTTGGCTTGCCCGTATAGAGAACGGCGAGTTGACAGGCAAGGTAACCGTCAGCGAGATGGGCATCAATAAGGACGAGCTGTATGCTAGTGATCCTGAGGTGATGGAACAGGTGCTCAATTACGCTTATAACCACTATCCTTCAGTTAACGAAGACTATGGATTGGTGCTTTGGGGACACGGTAGTGGTTGGTTGATGGATGACGAAGTCAAGTCGAAAGGCCCACGTCGAGCTTATGGTGTTGACGTTGGTAACTATATCTGGAATCCTACAGGTAAGTGGATAAATATACCGACCATGAACGAAGTGCTAAGCCGTATGCCTCATTTGAAGTTCATCTTTGCTGACTGCTGTAACTTCATGTGCTTGGAGTCGCTTTACGAATTGCGCAGTGTGGCTGACTACATCATCGGATCGACAGCGGAAATTCCTGCTGAAGGTGCACCTTACGATACTGTAGTGCCAGCTTTGTTCGAACCAGTCACATATTATCAGTCAATCGCAGAACGCTATCACGAGGCTACTGAGGGTCATCTTCCCCTCTCCGTAGTGAAGACTAGCGAGATGGAGAATGTGGCACAGGCTACAAAGAAGGTGATGCAAAGCATTGGCGAGCGTCAGACAGAGGAATTCCCTAATATGAAAGGTATGGTACACTATAACTATCTTGGCGAAGAATCAGAGGACTTCCATCAGTTGTACAACATCTTCTACGATGCAGGAAACTTCATCAGCAGTTATGCAACTTCATCGGAATATCAGGAGTGGAAACAGGCTCTCGACAAAGTAGTCATCCAAAAGTACTATGCAGCTTCGTGGAGAACGATTAAAGATTGGGGAATGTTCTATACAGATTTCGAGATGACGCCAGACAAATATCACGGTGTGAGCATGTTTGTACCACAAGATCCTAATGATAAGAATGGTAAGTTCTATAACCAGTTCAATACAGACATCGAGCAGATGAAATGGTTTGATGCAGTAGCAAAATAAAGTCTTCGAGCATAAAGAAATGCGAGTCTTATGGCTCGCATTTCTTGTGTTCAGTTATGCATCGGCAAATGTCTTTCCGTCCTCAAGTGTAATCTGGAGTTTGGTATACTCGCTGTGAAAGTTGTGCTCCAGACGGTCGAGATAGCGCTTGCTTTCCCATAGGCACATGGGCAAATCGTGGAGCAGATAATTACCACAGGACTCAGGACGCGTAGCAGGAACCTCGGTCTGCTTGAGAATCCATTGGAGACACTCGATGGTTAGGTGTCGCATGTCCTCAACGGTGTATGATCCTGTCATAATGATGTACATTCCTGTCAGACAACCCATGGGTCCTACATACACAACGTCATCCTTTGCCTCGCTATTACGGAACCAAGTGGCCATCAAGTGTTCCAAGCTGTGCATAGCAGCAGGGGCTACGGCAGGCTCTTGGTTAGGCTCTGTGATGCGCAGATCGAACGTAGTAAAACCCTTGTCCTCACGCGAGACATAGATGCCTGGCTTCAGACGGGTGTGGTCGATAGTGAAACTCTTAATAACTTCCATTCTTTAATATTCTTATTAATACCATATTTGCTTTGCGGAAGCAAAGGTACTAATAATTTTCCTTTAATCCCATAGATTGTATATATTTTTTTTGAGGGGTACAGTTTTCTATGCGACAATTCGTGGCAAACTGTTTGAGAAGACGGCGGAATGTGGCTTGGTCCGGTCGTGCTTCGCGCCACTCTTGATAGGTGTTACGCGAGGTCTCGGAGTATTTCACTACGATGCTGTCCCAGCCTTCAGGGCGGGTGATGCCCATCATGCAAGAGTTGTCTACCTTCTTATATGGCCAGAAGGTGTAACCGATATTGACTTCTTTCAGAACTTTTACAAAGTCGCTCTGCCATTCATCTGTATTGTGGCCGAACTCGCCCATATACATGGGACGATTGATGGAATCGCGGAAATTGATATAGTGGGCGATAGCTTCTTTCGTTGCAGGACCTCCGTAGCGATGACAGGTGTACATCAGCTTATCGTCGTAGGCGCCATCATTGAGCATCCAGAAGAAACTGTTCCAATGTGCTCCACCTAGCAGGATGATATGATTCTGGTCTACGTCACGGATAGATGTCACGCAGCGCTTGTAAAGGGGCTGCAGGAGCTGGTACAGTGAGTCGCGATTCTCAAAATAGTGGGCTATCGGCTCATTCATTAGCTCATAACCAAGAATTGTTGTCTCATTCTTATAACGACTAGCAATTTCACGCCAGATATTGCAGAAGAGCTGTTGTGAGCTTTCGCTCTCGAAGAGCCAAGGGTAGCCGTGCCCGTCGTCGATATTGTCGCCCGTCTGTCCGCTCGGGCAGTCGTGCATATCAAGAATAAGATAGAGGTTGTTGGCCTTACACCAGCTGATAACGGAGTCGATACGCAGATACCCGTCTTTCTGACCGGTCTGTCCCATATAGTCCTCATCGGTGAAAAGCTTGTAGTTGAATGGCAGGCGAATGGTGTTGGCTCCCTGCTGGGCAATGAAGTCGATATCAGCCTTTGTGACATAGTTATCCTTGAATTGCTGCCAGAACTCTGCAGTGAAGTCAGGACCTACAGCCTCCTTGAAGAGTAGGTCGATCATCCATGCTGAGTTGGTGCGGCCAAAGCCGAACATATATCCCTCGGGGTTGAGCCAATTGCCAAGGTTGGTACCCTGGATAAAGAGTTTCTCGCCGTTGGGCCGAATAAGGTCGTGACCTTGGATTGTTACGAAACCTGAAGGCTGTGATGTCGGCTGCCTGGTGCAACAAGCAAGCAATAGGGCCGCCGAGAAAATGAATAATAATTTTCTCATAATGCTGTAATAAAAAGAAAGAAAAACGCAGGGGCGCAGCCATCGTGTGCCCCTGTGCCAAATAGGAATCAATTACTTCTTTTGGAAAACACGGATGTAATCAACCTTCATAGTAACAGGAAGAGCAGACTCGTCGGTGCCATACATACCACCCCATGAGCCACCCCATGCAAGATTGAAAATCAGATGGAAGGGCTTGTCGTAGGGATAATTGCGCACCGTATGGTCGCTCTTGTAAGACAACAGCTCTACTCCATCGACATAGGTCTTGATATAGTCAGCCGTCCATTCCAGAGCATATACATGGTATTCAGACTCTGCTGTACCGATGTTACGTGCCTTGGTAACCTGAGTACCATTCGTGTGGTTATGGCCTTCGGAATGGAGTGACGATGACACTTCGTTAGGCACACAACCGACCTCTTCCATAATATCAATCTCACCACACTTAGGCCAACCTTCGTTAGTCCAATCTACAGTGATAGGCATCATCCAATAGGCAGGCCACGTGCCCTTGCCCTTAGGCAATAGCATGCGAGCTTCAAAGTAGCCATACTGCCAGCCCTTACCACCGTTCTTGGCATTCACGCGACCAGAATAAATCTTACCGTCGGTTGCCTTGAAACAATTGATGTAAAGGTTACCGTTTTTGATTTCTGTGGTATGGTGTCCATCAATGGTCTGGCTACCAGGACGATAATATTGCTGTTCGTTATTCACATTACCTTTCTCCCAGGTTTCCCATTCCCAGTCATTGCTGTTCAATTGGGAACCATTGTCAAACTCATCGTGCCATACAAGTTTGTAACCTTCAGGAGCGTCGTATGTGGCTTGGCTGGCTGCTGCTTGTGTTACACTAATGGTCGTGCGTGCAGCTCCTGACATAACGATAACAGAACCTGTGCGGGCCTCTGTGTATGGATTAGCAGGAACCGTAACCGTCAGCGTGCCCGACTGGGCAGCCGTATTCTTTGTGTCTAATGTGATAAAATCCTTGTCTGAATAAGCACCCCATTCCTTACCTGTCGTGGTTACCGTAATCGTATAGGTATTACCACTGGCAGGGACGCTGATACTGTTCTGCGAGACAGTAATAGTGGCTGCAGGAGGCTGGGTGTCGTTGCTGTCGCCCCCACCGCAGCCCCAAAGGGCTACGGCAAGAGAGAGCAATAGAGTGTTAAACATGTAACGTTTCATTAATTATTCAATTATTTTACCTTATGTTTCTGGACGATAATCTTGCTGATTTTAGCAACAAATCCTGCAGGAGCGCCACCAAAGTCAAAGATAATCTTGCCCTGGTCGAATTCAATTTCCTCATCGCCATTCTTGGCAATAACACCAGCGAACTGGAGTTTATTAGAACCGTCATTCAGTGAGAAATCACCCTTATAGCACAGCGTGTTGGGATCGTTGGTGATATCGGGATCCTTATTCACCTTGACAGTTACGCGTGGCAGATCCATATTGGCTTCGATGTCGACAGAGACATCGTACATCTGACCCTTCTCAATCTTCAGGGGAACACCTGTGATGCTGCATTGAGCCTGCCACTCTGAGCCACCATTCTCAACAGCAGTGATAGTATAGACACCGTCTGCATAAGAGAAACCTGGGTCTCCTACCTGTCCCCAGCCAGCATCAGCCCACCAGAAGCCCATCGTGCCTACGGTATTGAAGCCAGCACCAAGGTTGTCGGCTGAATCGTATGCACACCAGTCTACAAGTGAAGGATCGTTGTTATCAACCTGATGCTTCTGGATAATGATGTCACTGATTTCTGCAACGAATCCTGCAGGTGCACCACCAAAGTCAAAGATAATCTTGCCCTGATCGAACTCAATCTCCTCTTCACCATTCTTAGCTACGACGTTAATGAATGTCAGCACATTCTCACCATCCTTAAGAGAGAAGTCGCCCTTGTAGCATAGCGTGTTGGGATCGTTGGTGACGTCGGGATCTTTGTTAACCTTTACAGTAACACGACCAAGATCCATATTAGCCTTAATCTTAACGCTTACATCATATCCCTGACCTTTCTCAATCTTTAGAGGAACACCAGTAATATTGCACTGAGCCTGCCATTCAGAGCCACCATTCTCTACTGCAGTAACAGTATATACGCCATTTGCATAAGAGAAACCAGGATCTCCTACCTGTCCCCAGCCAGCATCAGCCCACCAGAAGCCCATTTCGCCCTTGGTGTTAAAGCCTGCCCCCAGATTCTCAGGAGAGTCAACAGCTACCCAACTAACCTTTGGAGTGTCATCTGAAGGTCCTTCCTCAGGAATCTTTGTGCCGTCGTCGTTAGCATGATCCTTCAATACAATGTTGCTGATGTTGATGTTGGTAGCACCTGTCGCATGACCGAAGTCGAATACCAACTTCACGGGCGAGAGATCCTTACCCTCAACGTCGCTCTTCCAGAACACATATTCCTTACCGGCCTTCAGACTTACGTTGTCTACATCGATGATAGCATCGGCATCGGTTTCATTGGTTAGTTTAATTGTTACGCCGTCGATGTCCTGGTCGGCTACGAAAATGCAAGAGAAGTCGTAGTGATTTGAGGCTGAGATGCTCAGGTCGGTATGCAGATGCATCTGAGCCTGCCAGCGGTCAAAAGCGGCATCGGGAACAGTGACGGTATAGTCGTTGCCCTTGTCATTATAGGTAGCCTCCATCTCGCTGGTACGCACGTCACCCCAGCCAGGTTGGAAGTGGAACGTAGCCGATGGCGTGATGCCCTTCCAGAGGTTGAAGTCGCTGTTGGCATCGAAGCCTTGTTCTTCTACCAGACGCTCGTCGGCAGCACTGGTCAGGATGAAGCGCCAAGCAATGCTGCGCTCAGGAGTCTCATAGAGCAGCACCATCTTAGTAGCAGTCAGTGACTCGATGCGGAAACGAGGATTCTCGTACTGAGCATCGCTAGAGATATAGGGGAACAGTGTGTTGGCGCCCAGTTGGATGTAGGTCTGCTTGGTAACATTACCGTCAGCATCCTGCCAGTCGTACACCTCGAAACTCCATGTAGATGTTTGGTTACCAAGAGCTACGTCAAGGTCTGGTTCTGCGCCTGTAGGATTGAATGATGTACCCCAGTTTACATAGGTCATGCCATCTGCACCAGCATTGTAATTATAGGTGCCGCCCTTGCGAGTGTCATTGCTGAAAGTGATACGGTCATCATATACGCCGAAGTCCTTTTTGTCGTTGGGCTGAGCTGCCCACCACTCAGTTCCGGCAGTACCTGCAGGGCCACAACCCATGTGAGCCACTTCCTTATTAGCGATACGCCACTCCTTGCCGCAAAGACGACGGAAATCGGCACTGTAGTCAACCTTTGTCTCGTTGAAGGTAAACTCCTTCTTAAGACCAGCTTGAGAGATACCATTACGGTTACCCAATTTCAGTTCAACACTGTAGGTACCAGCCTCAGGATTGTTGTAACCAACTTCGGGCAATGTAGAATACTGGGTGCCATTGAGAATCCAAATGGGGTAGACTCCAGGTGTAGAAGGGAAAGTGGCTACCATCTGGTTGGTTTCCTGGTCAACGTTCAACTGAAAATCAACACCACTGATTGTGGGAAGTCCGTTCGGATCAGCTCCAGAGAACTCATCGGGAGAACAAGCTGTCATTGCCAACCCAGCGAACAGAACTCCTATTGAATATTTGAATATCTTATTCATAATTTATTATTTCATTAAATTCGATAAAAACGTAGTCTATTAATAATCGTTCGGCACAAGAGTTGGGTCCGCATCAAGCTCAGACTGTGCAAGAGGAATGTGCTTCTTTTTAGGAGTCCAAGAGTTGGTGCGATAGCCGTAAGTGTCAGGAACAAGGACTGTAGAAGCCTTCTGAGTGGCACCAGAGATACCCTCTGCACGAACGAGATCGAAATAACGCTTACCCTCGCCACAGAATTCAAGGTGACGCTCGGTGAAAATGTCATCGATGGTGCAGCCATTAATAGCGGCCAAACCAGCACGGGCACGTACTTCATTGACATAGCCAGCAGCTTCAGCAGCACTACCACCAGTCTGCAGCAGCAACTCAGCGGCGTTGAGCAGAGTCTCAGCATAACGGTAGATGCGCTTGTTGTTGTTGTAGTTCAGGTTCTTTGATGTAGGACAATCCTTGTTGTTGGCAGACTGTGGACGATACTTGCCATGCCAGAGGTGGGTGTCCTGATAACGTTCAGTATAGGTGTAGCCACGTACGTCCCAGATAGTAACATCGCGACGCAGGTCACCCTCTGCATACATGTTGTAGGTCTCAACCTTGCATGGCAAGAATCCCCAACCGTCGTTACCGCTGTCCCAGCCTTCACCGCCGCCCCAGCCGTTAGGAGAGCAAAGCGTGGGGAATACAGTTCCACCAGCATTGATAGCAGCACCACCCCAGTCGCGTTGAGCCTGATCGTCGTTGTAATTGATCTCAAAGATGCTTTCTGAGCACCATTCGCCATTCTCCGACCAAAGGTCTGAGAAGTCCGGATTCAGTGAATAGTTGGAGTCTGCGATAATCTTCTTCATAAAGTCGAGGGCTTTAGAATAACGGGTCGCATCGTTCTGATACATCACCATCTCTGCATAGAGCATATAGGCGAAGGCCTGTGACACACGACCGCTCTCAACAGCCTCCCAGCGCATGGGTAGTACGTTAGAGGCGATAATCTCTTCCAACTCAGGCAGCAGCCTTTCATAAATTTCGTCGGCCTTCAGCTGTGGTGCAGTATAAGGCAGCGAGAGGTTCTCTAGGTAGAAAGGCACGTTGCCATAGTAGTGCCACAGTATATTATAATAGTACACGCGCAGCAGACGAGCCTGCATCTCCATAGATTTGCGGAAGTTTTCGCTGGCATTGCCAGGCCAACTAGCATATTTGATAGCGTCATTACAACGCTTAATACCGCTGTAGAAGTCGCCCCACAGGGTTGCCAGAGTCTGGTTGGGGCTACCTTCGAAGTTGAAGAGCTTGTGCCAGTGTTCGTTGTCTTGGGCGTGAGAGCCACCTACCCAGAAGTCGTCACCCATAATCTCGCCGTCAACAGTGAGGTCGTTATATGCTGTGCCGTCCCAGTCGGGCCAATGAAGAGGAGCATAGGCAGAAGTCAGAGCTTCGTTAAGCGTCTCCTCAGTTGTATAGTATTCCTCCAGAGGCTCACCAGTCGGATTTTTCACCTCCAAGAAATTGTCGCTGCAGGATGCCAGCGCAAAAGTTACAGCGCAGAAGCCTGCTATGATAGAAATATGTTTGTTCATATTGTATATTCTGTTATATGATTAGAGTGAAATATTGAAACCGATGGTGTAGGTACGTGCCTGTGGATAGACACCATAGTCGACACCGAGAGAGGTAGCACCAGAGCCGATTTCTGGATCGAAGCCCCAGTACTTAGTCCAAGTAAAGAGATTCTCAGCACGGGCATAGATACGCAGACGGCTGACATTAACCTTCTTGGTGAGGTTACGTGGCAGAGTATAGCCCAATGTGATATTCTTCAGACGCAGGTAGCTGCCGTCTTGGATGTACATGTCACTGCAAACCCAGTTTTCAGATTTGCCTAGAGTAGGAACGGTATTTGAGGTTCCCTCACCTGTCCAGCGCTGAAGCACCCAAGTTGGATAGTTTCCAGATGCAATGTCCTGACGATAAGTAGCATCAAAGACGTCAGCACCGCTGACACCCTGGAAGAAAACACTTAGATCGAATCCCTTCCACTCTGCATCGAAGTTCAAACCGAAGGTCCAAGTAGGAACACCATTACCGATGTTGGTGCGGTCGTCAGAGGTAATCTTGTTGTCACCATTCATATCCACAAAGCGGAAATCACCAGGCTGTTTGTTGGTGCCATATTTGCTATTGTATTCTGCAGCCTCGGCAGCATTTTGGATGATACCATTGGTTTTGTAACCATAGAAGAATGGGAAGGGCTGGCCGTTTTCGGCACGTGTGCCGCCATCGGCGAATTGGCTGATACCATAGTTCAGGAAACCAGTATCGTTACCGAGGTTCTTCAGTTCGTTCTTCAGATAGGAGGCATTGCCCTTGATGGCGAAGTGGGCATCGGCAATGTTCCACTTGTAACCCAGTTCAAATTCCCAACCGCTGTTCTCCATATCACCGACATTGGCCAGAGGACGAGCCTCGCCCACATAACTGGGGATTGGCATCTCGATAATCATACCATTGGTCTTCTTGATATAGTAGTCCACAGAGAAGGTCAGCTTGTTATTCCAGAAACCGAAATCAAGACCGAGGTCGGTCTGCTCACTCTCCTCCCATTTCAGGTCTTCGTTGGCAAGACGGTTGGCCTTCGAACCATAGATCATAGCTGCGGTGCGTCCGAAGTAGTTGTTACTGCTTCCGCCCATAGCGGTCAGTGTGGTATAGGCAAAATCACCGATGTTGTCATTACCATTCTTACCCCAGCTAGCACGGAACTTCAGATTAGTGAGCCAATCTCGAGTCTGTTCCATGAATTTCTCATTCATAATGTTCCAACCCACAGAGAAAGAGGGGAAGGTACCATACTTGTTGTTAGATCCGAAGCGGCTTGAACCATCACGACGAATGGTTGCCTGGAACATGTAGCGTTCGTCATAGTTGTAGCTTAGACGTGCAAAGAGTGACGACAGACGATGTTCGGTATATGGGCCACCCCATACGCCTACATGACTGGTAGCACCTGTCATTTTTCCATCTGCATCAGTAGAGATTTCTAAATCGCCACCTGTGGTATAGTTGATAGAGGGCTTGTTGATGTTCACCAGATTCCAGTGAGAACCACCCAACTCATCACCCTTGAACTTCAAGGCAGACTGTCCGAGAACAACACCGATGGTGTGCTTACCAAAGATTTTGTCGTAAGTCAGTGTGTTTTCAATCTGCCAAGTGGTGTTATTTCCCTTATAAGCAGTTGCAGAAGTGTGGTCAGCATTGTTATTGCCTGAGAGATAATATTTCTGCAAAGTAGCAGCATCGTAGCCCCAGAAAGAAAGCTCTGCACTATATGTGAAGTGATACTTCAGTTCGTCCCAAAGTTGCAGGTCTATAGAGAACTTGGGCATAAACTTATGACTCCAGTTCTTTGAAGGGTTACCCTGCATCATAGCGATGGGGTTATTCTGCTCTTGATAAGAACCGATAAATCCTGGAATTGTATATGGATTGCCGTTAGCATCGCGATAAAGATCGTAAGCAGAATAGCGGTCAATCATATTGTTAGCGATAGCACCTTTGAGTGTCACGGGTAGCGTGGGGGCCAGATAGAGGGCAGAACCAAGGGGAGAACCCCATGTAGAGTTAGCCTCAATACCAGTATTATGTACACGCATGTAAGAAACGTTTGCACCTAAGTCGAGTTTGTTCAGGAAGTTACGGTCCTTAGAGTCATCAAACAGGTTGAATTGGTTGTTCGAACGGATGGTCAGACGGTCGTAGTTAGACTGTCCAAAGTTACCACCAATGATACCGTCCTGAGTGAAGTAACCCAAAGAGAGATAATAATTAATTTTCTCAGAGGCACCGCTGATAGAAACATCATGCTGAACAATAGGCGCATTGTCGTTGAAGAGCAAATCCTGCCAATTGGTACCAAAGCCTCTGATAGCTTCACCATTGGCATCTACAAGGTTGTATGGATCAGGATAGAGAGGAGTCTGACCTGTCTGGACTGCGCGTTCGTTCTGAAGAATAGCATAATCGGTAGCTCCTGTTACATCGCGCTTCTTCCAAGCACTCTGCCAACCATAACTAAAATTATAGTTGATGCTTGCCTTACCCATCTTTCCTTTCTTGGTTGTAACGAGAATGACACCATTAGCAGCACGAGCACCATAAATAGCACCAGAGGCAGCATCTTTCAGAACCTCGATACTTTCGATGTCGCTGGGGTTTACACTTTCCATACCATTCTGGTCAGTAGGCATACCGTCGACAATATAAAGGGGCTCAGAATTGTTGATAGTTCCAATACCACGAATACGAATCATTGACTTTGATCCAGGCTGACCAGATGCAGAAGTAACGTTCACACCAGCAGCCATACCTTTCAGGGCATCCTCTGCACGCAGACGGGTCTTACCTTCTAAGTCGTCAGCTGATACTTTCGCAATAGAAGCGGTTACAACACTCTTTTTCTGTACACCATAACCAATGACAACAACGTCTTGCAACATCTGTGCGTCTTCTTTCAGTACAACGGTCATGTTTGCACTGGCCTTAACCTCTTGAGTGACGTAGCCAATGTAGCTAATAATAATAGATGTACCCGCGTTGACTTTCAACGTGAACTGACCATCCATATTTGTGATGGTTCCGTTCTGGGTGTTACCTTTTTCGACGACAGAGGCACCAATAATAGGTTCTCCAAATTCGTCAGTCACAGTTCCCAAGATACCTTGGGCATGCATTGCCACTGATAAGATCAGCGACAATAACAACATTAGATACCTGCTTTTTTTCATACTTTGTTAGTTAATTGTTAATATTGCTTGTAGGTTTTACCTTTTTCAAGATTGTGGTGCAAAGGTAGGTAAAAAACTAAGATAAAAATCGCGCATTAGAGAGAAAAGTGGACTATTACCTCTGCTGTTAAAACGTAACACGCTGTAAATTAACCATTTAACAAGTTAACGGTAGCAAAAAAGAGTGGATGTAATATAGAGGTGTAAAGTTGACATTTATGCCCGTTTTATGATCATTTTTCCCTGTTTTTGACGGAAAATGACTTCACCATTTGGTCGACTCATTAATTATTTGTAATTTTGCAGCCTAAGAATGATTTAAGACGAAAGAACACGATGTTAGAAGTTAAGAACTTACATGCCAAGATTGGCGATAAGGAGATATTGAAAGGCATCGACCTCGTGATTAACGATGGTGAGACACATGCTATCATGGGTCCTAACGGATCTGGTAAGTCAACCCTGAGTGCTGTGCTTGTGGGCAACCCTCTCTATGAGGTAACCGAGGGCGAGGCTTACTTTAATGGTAAGAACCTGTTGGAGATGAAACCCGAGGACCGTGCCCACGAAGGCTTGTTCCTCTCATTCCAATACCCTGTTGAGATTCCCGGTGTTTCTATGACCAACTTCATGAAGGCTGCCATCAACGAGAAACGCAAGTATCAGGGCTTGGAGCCTATGAATGCTGCCGAGTTCCTGAAGCTTCAGCGTGAAAAGAGAAAGATTGTTGAGCTCGATTCAAAGTTGGCCAACCGCTCGGTAAACGAGGGCTTCAGTGGTGGTGAGAAGAAGCGTAACGAGATATTCCAGATGGCTATGTTGGAGCCTAAGCTGAGCATTCTCGACGAGACCGACTCTGGTCTTGATGTTGATGCTATGCGTATCGTGGCAGAGGGTGTGAACAAACTCCAGACACCTGAGACCTCTTGTATCGTCATCACCCACTACGATCGTCTGTTGGAGATGATTAAGCCGCAGTATGTACATGTGCTCTACAAGGGTCGTATCGTCAAGACTGGTGGTCCTGAGTTGGCTGTACAGATTCAGGAGCACGGCTACGATTGGATTAAGGAAGAAATCGGAGAAGAATAATGGCAAGCGAACAACAATACATAGAACTCTACAAGCAGGCTGCCGGCATGATTAAGAGTCATGCCCCTGAGGCTATGAATGCTGTGCGCGATCAGGCTTTTGAGGATTTCCGCAAGCAAGGCTTCCCATCGAAAAAGGTAGAGCGATATAAGTATACCGATATTCAGAAACTCTTTGAGCCTGATTACGGTGTAAACCTGAATCGCTTGCAGATACCCGTCGATCCCTATGAGGCTTTCCGTTGCGATGTGCCCAACCTGAGCACTAGCCTATACTTCGTGGTAAATGATTCGTTTTACAAAGACGATAAGCCAAAAGGCCATCTGCCTGAGGGTGTTATCATTGGCTCATTGCGTGATAACCCAGAGCTTGTTTCGAAGTATTATTCCAAGCAAGCCAAGACCGGTGAGGATGCCGTTACAGCCCTCAACACCATGTTGGCACAGGATGGTATGCTGGTTTATGTGCCAAAGAACATCAAGGTAGATCGTGCCATTCAGGTCATCAATATCCTGAAGGCCACACCTCAGAATGCCCAGAAGGTGGTAACCGATCTGATGGTCAACCGTCGTGTGCTGATTATTCTTGAGGAGGGTGCAGAGTTGAAGATGCTGTTCTGCGACCATGCTGCTGACGATCGTAACTTTCTGGCTACTCAGGTCATCGAGGCTTATGTAGGCGAGAATGCATCGCTCGACCTCTATTGTCTGGAGGAGACGCATGCCAAGAATGTGCGTGTAAGCAATGTATATATCAATCAGCAGGCTAACAGTCGCGTAAACCACAATGTCATCACACTTCATAATGGTATCACCCGTAATAAGCTCGACCTGACTTTCAGTGGTGAGGGAGCCGAGTGTCAGTGTTACGGCTGTGTGATAGCCGATAAACAGCAGCATGTTGACAATAACACGCTGATTACTCATAAAGTGCCCCATTGCACCAGCAACGAGCTCTATAAGTATGTGCTCGACGATAAGGCCACAGGTGCCTTTGCAGGTCGTGTGTTGGTAGAGCATGGCGCTCAGAAGACCAGTTCACAGATGACCAATCAGAATCTCACAGCCACTAAAGAGGCTCGTATGTATACCCAGCCCATGCTGGAGATATATGCCGACGACGTGAAGTGTGCCCACGGTTCAACCGTTGGTCAGCTTAACGATGCCGCCCTGTTCTATATGCGTCAGCGTGGTATCTCGCTCAGCGAGGCTAAGGTACTCCTGCAGAATGCCTTTATCAACGAGGTTATTGACAAGATGCAGTTGGAGCCACTTCGTGATCGCCTGCACTACTTGGTTGAGAAGCGTTTCCGTGGTGAGCTGAACAAATGCGATGGTTGTAAACTCTGTAAGTAATATGTACGATATAAATAAGGTACGGGCTGATTTCCCGATTTTGTCTCGCGAGGTTTACAAGAAACCTTTGGTTTATCTTGACAACGCGGCTACTACACAGAAACCGCTGTGTGTACTCGATGCCATGCGTGACGAGTATCTCAATGTGAATGCTAACGTGCATCGTGGTGTTCACTATCTCTCGCAACAGGCAACCGATCTGCATGAGGCTGCTCGCGAAAAAGTGCGTGAGTTTATCAATGCCCGTAAGATAGAGGAGATTGTGTTTACCCGTGGTACTACCGAGGCAATCAATCTTGTGGCTCAATCGTTCTGTGAGTCGCAGATGCAGGAAGGCGATGAGGTGGTTGTTACCGAGATGGAACACCACTCGAACATTGTTTCGTGGCAGCTTCAGGCGATGAAACGAGGGATTGTTGTCAAGCATCTCCCTATTACGGACGATGGCCAGCTCTGCCTGGATCAGTTGGAATCGCTCATGACGCCTCGTACCAAGTTAATCAGCGTGGCCCACGTGAGCAATGTGCTTGGTACAGTTAATCCTGTTGAGATGATTATCAAGATAGCTCATGCGCACAATATTCCCGTCTTAGTAGATGGCGCTCAGAGCGCACCTCACTTCAAGGTGGATGTACAGGCAATGGATTGCGACTTCTTTGCTTTCAGCGGTCATAAGATGTATGGCCCAACAGGTATTGGAGTGCTTTATGGCAAGGAAGAGTGGCTTGAGAAACTTCCCCCCTATCAGGGCGGTGGCGAAATGATTGATAAGGTCACTTGGGAGAAGACCACCTTTGAGCGTCTGCCATTTAAGTTTGAGGCAGGGACACCTGATTATGTAGCCACCCACGGACTCGCCAAGGCTATCGAATATATTGATTCCATTGGCTTTGAGGCCATCAAGCAGCATGAGCAGGAACTCACCCGCTACTGCATGGAACAGCTGATGACTATCCCCGACATGCACATCTACGGTCCAATGGATGCTGCGCTGAAAGACGCTGTAGTAAGCTTCAACGTAGGTAATATCCACCACTTAGATATGGGCACCCTGCTCGATCGTCTGGGAATAGCCGTCCGTACTGGTCACCATTGCGCTCAGCCTCTGATGGACCGTCTGGCTATCAGTGGAACCGTTCGCGCATCGTTCGCACTTTATAATACTAAGGAAGAAATCGATACACTCGTGGCAGGTATCCGCCGAGTTTCACAAATGTTCTAAAGGCTATGTTAGCAAGTCATTATTACGAAGGCAAGATAGAAGCAGGTTGCGATGAAGCTGGTCGCGGTTGTCTGGCTGGCAGTGTGTATGCTGCAGCGGTTATCCTGCCCGATGGCTATCAGAATGATCTGCTGAACGACTCAAAGCAACTCTCAGAGAAGAAACGTTACCAGCTTCGTGAGATTATCCAGAGAGATGCTGTAGCATGGGCAGTAGGTATTGTAACCCCTGAGGAGATTGATAAAATCAACATCTTGAATGCCTCTATACTGGCTATGCATCGTGCGTTGGATCAGTTGAAGGTACGCCCGGAGGCCGTTATCGTTGATGGCAATCGTTTCAAGAAATATCAGGATCTGCCTCACACTACTATCGTCAAGGGCGATGGTAAATACTTGGCTATTGCCGCAGCAAGTATTCTGGCCAAGACCTATCGTGATGACTACATGAACAAGCTCGCTGAAGAGTATCCACAATACGACTGGCTCTCAAACAAAGGCTATCCCACCAAGAAGCACCGTGAGGCCATCCGACAATACGGAATTAGTCCATTTCATCGGAAAACATTCAATATGTTAGGAGATGGTCAACTATCTTTTGATTTTCAGGAATAATCAAAAGAACATCCAACTAGTAGTCAATTAGCATTGACATGAACAGTGTGCATGATGCGCTGTTTGAGAAGAGCTACTTGTTCAGGTGAAAGCAACTCACAATCATCGAGATGGGTTAGGATGTCGTATGCTTTCAAATAGGCAGCACGAATCTGTGGTGCAGCCGATAGGTACGAAGCCCAATAGGAATTATTATCTGTTGTGCAATCCATCACGTAGCGAATAAAATCATCGTCACGCAGAAACTGTTCAACTTTTGTGTAGATAGCTCTTTTCATGTGTCTCGTAATCTATACTATAGACGAAACACATTGCAAGTTGTCATCATTTTTAATCGGAAATTACAAAGCAGCCTCGCGTAATTTCAACATACCACGATGCATTAAGTTGCGAACAGAGTGGTAGTTCATTTGCAGAATCTGACAAATCTCATCGTATTTACGCTCCTCTAAATAATATAAGGTGATAGCTTGTCGTTGGCGATTTGTGAGGTTTTGCATCAGATGAGCAACCTTGTCAGATTGTAACAATTCGCGTTCTGTATATATATAATCATTTTCCACGTCCTCCTTGGCTTGGCGATATTCAAATTCCTCAACCTGATTCTCTGCTGTAAATGTCTGACGACGAAATTCGTCAAGTAAACGGTTTTTCAGCGAGATGATGAGATAGGAACTTAAGTTTTTGATTGCATTTTGCTCATGACGTTTGGAATACACCTTTACGAATACATCATGGATGCAGTCTTTTAGCAATTCTTGATCGCGCGTTAATTTCATACCATAATTATATAGTATGTTCACGTACAGATCATACAGCTTTGCAAAAGCCTGATCGTTGCCAGCACAAAACTCCGTCACGAGCTTCTGTGATTGTTCCTTCAAATTGTTAATTGCCATAGGAGGTCAGTAAATTTGTTTTTAAGTAGTCCGTTTTCGTTTGCAAAGATATGGAAAAAACTGATACCCACCACGTAAAAACAGTTAAAAAAATGGGAAAAACTGATATTTCATCAATTTTTCCCATATTTATGCTCATTTTCTTTTAATCCAAAAGACTCCTTTTCCTTCAATGGTAACGGTGTTTTTTATGTTTTGTAACAGCTTGATATGACCTGTTTTCTCATCCACCTTATATAATATATAGGCTTTTTTGTCTGGTAGACTGTACTGCAGAGCACCCTCTTTTTCTTTTAGCATGAGCATATTCTGTTCACTTTCCAACCAGTAAGCTTCATCATGTTTTGCTGGTTTCATCAGGGTAATGGCTTGAAGCAACGTGGCATCTTTAATGGGAACAGCAGTACACGAACCACCAGCAAAGAGAGATGCCCAGCACATTTCAGGGTGTTTTTGTGCTGAATAGATGACGGCCTTGTCAGGATATTGCTGACGATATTCGCTAACGGCACGATAGACGTCCTCAAACCGCGCGCCTCCTGTACGAATCTTACGCATATATTGGCGTTGGGCCATATTAACACCACCTGGTGGCGCATACTCGCCTTTATTGTGGTAGAACCACTGCTCTATATCGATGATATCGATGATTTTTGAACGAATTGGGTCTTTTAGGATAGCATCTTGAACATCTTTGTTAACAGCTAGATCCACAAGAACGTGTCCGTTTTCCTTTTCCCATTCAGCAATCACGTCGAGCCAGAATTCTACGAAATGAAGGGGACCCGTAAATTCTTCACCAATAGAATGAATAACGTTGGGTTGTCCTTTGAAAGCATCGAGTGACTGACGGATATATTGCCGATGTAGTTCTCTCAATGTGGGATTGTTGATATTATAGAACAAGGTTGCTGTAAAGATGCGTTTGTCACCCGTGAAATTCACAGGTTCTAGGAATGGCGTATTATTTATATTGTTTGCTGTTCGCCAAGGGCAGTCTACCCAATGCGCTCCTGCTTCTAGAATGTTGTGTTGGAAGTAGTGCTGATTTTTTAGAAGAATACCGATGGATTCGGTCTTTTTGGCAAACTGTTGCAAACGCCAAAAATACCATTTGTTCAATTTAGTCAGGTCGTATTTCGACATACCGTCCCATGCAAGTTCTTTGCCAGTACGGGCAAACGGCTGTTCGTAGAATGGAGCCCATGCATCACCATTCTTTCGACGGATACGTTCGTGGTCATCGCGACGACGATCTGTCCATAGTCCATAGTTCTGACTAAAGAGTAGGGTATTTGAGTGTTGCATCTCTGTCACCACACTATCTATGCGATCTGTTCCGCCATTTCCTTCCTGCCCAGGAACAAACCGTGTTAGCGCATACTTAGCTTTTGCCATTGCGGCATCTGTAGTTCGCCCATTCCACCAAGGTGTTTGGTGCTTCCCACCTACAAGTATCATGTTGTTCATGGTTAGCCAACCATTGTTAATGACATAGTTAGGTTGGCTAGTAGGACTAGGATTACTAGCGATACTGGATTTATAAATTTTATTAGGAAGATTGACATTTGCTGTAAGGCTGGGGTCAAGAGTGGCAGCTTCTATCCATTGCTTTAGTGTTTTCCTTGGTTTCAGAGCTTCTTCGGCCATACTCATCGCTTCTTCGATAGTCGGCGATGACGAAGCATTGGTGTTTCTTTCTAGAACGCGACACTGTTGTGAGACATCGTGACCTAGACGCTTTTCTAGCTGTGAAGCAAAGAGCGAATAGGGCTTTACGTGTTCGTTCATTTCGGAATATTCGCCATTACCTTGTATCTGTCCCCAACAACCATTAGAGTAGTTGCGATTCAGGGAATCAGGTGAATAACAGAACAAGCCAGCGGCTGTCGATTGCCACATCGTGCTGTTGGCGGTACTCCATCCTGCTCCAAACTTCTCTAGTTCCCAATTCTTGAAGACAATATCGTTTCCATCAATATTCACGATATCAAACAAAATGCCTGGAGCCCATGAAGAAATAGCACCGCTAGGTCCCCAACTCTCATAGCTTTCGCACTGAACAAATGCATTGGGGCCAGGAGCTGTATGTCCAACGGAAAAATCATTGATACCATGTTCAGAGTAGCAACGCTGGAAAAGTGTCATCTCACCCATCGTGAAGAAGGTGCGACGCCGGAAACCTCCTATTTCTGATATAGGTGCCGTTGATTGGCAATCTTCTACTGTCATTTGTTGGGCAGACTTCTGGATGACAACTGCAGAACCAGCCATATGGCGGAAGTTCACCATACGCACCCAGCAATTTTCTGCATCTGCGATGTAAATACCGTCCCAACAATGGTCTTCGTCCATTGGTAATGAAGGTTCGTAGTCAGATGCTACAGATAAGTTTTCAACACCACACTCGCTAATAAGTCCTGGATGTTCGTAGACAATCACCTTTGCTCCACCCCAGCGCTGTTCAATGCTGCATGTAACAGGTGCATTAAGGGTTATCTCAGGACCTTGAGTTGATAATATTTGCCGATTCCATCGAAGATCGATATCGCCAGGATGCCAAGCCCAGTAACCCATACGCTTGCCACCACCGAATGAGGCACAGTTTAGGTGATCTATCCATTCTTGAGTGGAAGGCCGCCAGATGGTGATGCGGGAGCCTTGTTTCAAGGCGGAACTACCGCCTTGAACGTAACAAGCCAGAGAGCCTGCCTTGACGTCAGAGATATTGAAGGTGTCTTTTGTTATGATATCGTGCGTACCTTCTATATATATAGCTGCTCCACGATCGTAACCTGTTTTACGAATAATGGTCTTCTCACGTCCAGAACCTCTTAGCACCACTCCGCTCGTTCGAATGCGTAAGGGGTTGTTGATAGAAAAAATACCTTCACCTAGCAGCACGGCTCCTCGAAAGCCTGTTTGCTTGTCAGGCTTTTGTTGGCTAACCCAATCGATAGCAGCCTGGATAGCTGAAGCATCGTCCTGTCCAGATGGCGTCACATAAGTGATAGCTTTTACCGATGGAATGGGTTGTTCTGAACAATGATATCCACAATATGAGTAATCCATCGGCACCTCTTGAGCTACCGATGGAATGACGTAAAGTATTGTTAGAGCAATGAATAGTCCTTTTCTCATTTTTTCTCTTTTGCTTTCTGTTCTTCAATGCGTTTCATCCATGCATCGCGCTCTTTCTTCAAGTCGTAGCCGCGACTGGAGAGCCAGTTGTTAGTACGACCACGATATTTGTCAAACCAGAAATGCTTACCCTTGGAGTCAGCAGCATCCATTGCATACTCGCGAGCCTCTTTCAGCCAAATGAGTATTTGCTGTTTCTCAAAGTCTGTGAGCGTGGGAATCATATCTTGTGTGGCTTGATAATCGCGCTTCAGGCGTCCGAAGGTCATACCGTCCTTGACAGCGTCTATCTGTTCGTCGTTAAGATACAGGGTCAATGCTGATACCAGTTCAAAATGATGCTTATACAGTTCTGCGTCGCGTTCAGTCTGTTGTTTCTTGTCATATTTCGAGTGAATGTCGTTAAGCAGGAAGTAACGGTTGGCAATGATGTTACGCACGTTTTCAGCTTTTTGAGCATCATTCAGTTGGAGTCCGTCAACAATTTTCTGGGCACGTCCTTTGATAGTCTCAACATATTGAGGGTCCTGGCCTTCAGTCTTGAGGGCAACGTCTTGAGCAGAAACGCTGATCGATAACAGCGATAAAATCGCAACAAATAAACCTTTCTTCATATATTTACATCAGTTTGCCTTTAGCAGCCAGTGTATCGTAGTTGTTGTTTAGATTGCGCCAGTCAGTCTTGGTGTTGGGACTAATACCATTGATGTATTTCTCGATATTGGTATAGCCATCCCCATTGCAGTCGCCATTAGCGTCAGAAGGATCATTAGGATTCAGACCATACTGCTTCTCCCATTCGTCGGGCATACCGTCTTTATCTGTATCAACATAAGGTTCCCAAGCCTTATACTCAGGATAACCACCCATTTGGCGAGGATCAGTAATGATGCCCTGCTTGTAAGAATCATTGGGCAGACGACGATATTTGAAGTAGCCTTCGGCATTTTTCGATTTCTCGTGCAGTCCCCACATATCGCCATAAGGATTCTGAGCAACCTTCGTCTTCTTTTCTATCTTGGCCAGCTCTTTCTCATAGTCTTTCACATAGTAAGCCTGACCTGTGCGAACCTCCTCGCAGATACGCTGATCCACGATATCACGACAAGGGATAGTAGCACCAGCATTCGAGAGCACCCAATCGAAAGCCTGTTCTGTACCCATAATCTTCAGGTAGGGCATTTCAAATGGCTCATTCGAACGCATCAGCGCCTTCTCCGTTTCATCCATATCGCCATCCTTATCGGCAGTCTGAACACCACCGTTCCAGTTGTCCTTGGTTACAGCATCATTGCCTTCCATAATATTACCTACGGCATAGACACGCCCAAACTGTTTGTAGGGGAACAAGCCTTGTGAACGACTCTCAGCCTTAATGATACGACGTCCGACAGGTGTGTCAGTAGGAGTCAGAGGGCCTGGTTTGTAATAATTGTTGATGAAGTTCGACATCGTCGTAAACTCACCACCATCGGCAGTACGATGTACCCAGTTGTAAACAACATTGTTGACGAAGTTAAATACGCCACCCCAGCCAATAGATGGGTTACGACCAGTATTGTCAGCCCAAAGGTTGCGCATAAACGTGGTATTCTCGCCACCAATGGTAGAACCGAAGGCGTGGTTCCAAGTGTCTAGCGCCTTGGCAGAAATGGTGTTCTGAATCGTCACGTTGACAGTGGGCTCTTTGCGATTGGGTTTGCCGTCCTTCATGTCGAACATGTGGCGATAGAACGAAATATTCTCATCCAATCCCCACTCGCATGAGCAGTGGTCAATCATGATGTTACCCACAGGATTGCCACCAAACGAGTCTTCACGATTGGTCACCAAAGTCTCACCACGACGGAAGCGCATGTGGCGAACGATAACATCATGGGTGTCAACCTGGAACGACTCGCCAGCAATGATAACACCATCGCCAGGAGCTGTCTGTCCAGCAATAGTAATATAAGGAGCACGTACATAAATAGGTGACTTCAGACGGATGATACCACTGACGTTGAACACCACAATACGGGCACCACCTTGTTCGCAGGCCCAACGGAATGAGCCAGGACCGTCGTCGTTCAGATTGGTGACGGTAAGCACCTTACCCCCGCGTCCGCCAAAGGTGAACATACCACCGCCTTCAGCACCAGGAAATGCAGGTATCTTAGCTTGGCGCAAGTCGTAAGGACGAGCAGCCCAGGGCACGTAAGGACGTCCCTCTTTAGCCTCTTTTACTACGATGGGAAATGCTACCTCCCATGCAGAGTCAGCATGTGCCTTCCATTGGGCTTTCTGCTCAGCAATCAGTTTTTTTGCCTCATCTGTGAGGTCAGGATACTGTGCACTTGCTGTCATACATATCAGCGTAGCCACAGCTGCCATCATGATCTTTTTCATATCAATTTGCTTTAATGTTTAGTTTGCTGATATGACGAATCATGGTAAGAAATGTCGCCATGAGAAATGTTTTTTAATACTTTCTTTGGCTTTTTCGTCGCTTATTATTACCTTTGCAGCCAATATGAAAAGAATTCGTTTGCTTTGGCTTGCTTTGATTCCGATGTTAGGTGCTGCTCAAGATACTACTAAAATTAAGGAGCAGCAACTTGAGGAAGTCATCATCAATGCCAATTCAGCCCAGCGACGCATCAATTCTGTACAGATAGGTGCTGAGCAGATACAGGTGAAGGAGCTTACCTCTATGCCTGCCCTTTTTGGCGAGGCTGATATTATGCGCTCTGTGCAACTGTTGCCTGGCGTGAAAGCCGAGAGCGATGCTTCGAGCAGTTTTCAGGTTCGAGGTGGTACTTCTGCCCAAAACACGATACTCTACGACGATGCCCCAGTCTATAATGTTGGCCATCTGGCAGGACTTTTTTCCGCTTTCAACGACGATGCTTTGGCTACAGCCACGTTGTTTAAGGGCTTGATACCAGCCCAATATGGTGGTGCTTCTTCTGCTGTGCTGGATATTGTGGGACGAACAGCTAACCGTCAGAAGTGGCATGGGGGCGTGAGCATAGGTTTGCTTTCCACCAAATTGTCGCTCGAAGGTCCTGTTGTCAAGGACAAGTTAGGCATTCTGTTTAATGCCCGTCGTTCCTATGCAGACCTGTTCCTGAAGTTGTCTGAAGATTTCAGGGGCAATTCCCTTTATTTCTACGACACCAATCTGAAGCTCGACTATCAGTTGAACGATCGCAACCAGCTTTATTTCTCTTTCTTTGCCAGTCACGATAAAACGGCAATTAAGGATATGGTGGACATCCAGTGGACGAATGTGGCTGGTTCGTTGTCGTGGTTGCATCATTTCAGGGGACGTTCCACTTCGCAAACGACACTCTACGCTTCTTCGTATTCGACAGATAACGGTATCGAACTGTTGGGCATGAATATCGCCTATTTGGGACATATCCGTCATGCAGGTCTGCGCCAGAACTTCCGATTGCTGTTTGGACATCATGAGGTGAACGCTGGTTTTCAGTCGATGCTGACAGACGTGAAGTCGGCAGAATGGACACGAGTGACCAATCATGAGAAAGAACAGCGAAAGGGTTGGGATAATGCCGTTTGGACGAATTGGCAATGGGAAATCTCCGATGAATTGGCCGTTTCTGCAGGTCTTCGCTTTACAGCTTTCTCAGCTTTGGGTGGACCTTATTACTATGATATCGACGAAAAAGGTAATATCACTTGGATGTATCAGCGTAAGAAGAACCGTCCTGTCAAGACGCATCTTACTCTTGAACCTCGACTCAGCATGGTATGGAAACTTTCACAGCAGCTGAGTCTGAAGGCGGGCTATAGTCGTACATCGCAAAACATACATGCTCTGCGCAATCAGAGCACATCGACACCCTTCGACCGTTACGCAATCAGCAGTAATCTGACCAAGCCTGAAGTGGCCGATCAAGTCAGCTTGGGTGTTTTCTATATGACGCCCAATCAGGACTACGATTTCTCGCTGGAAGGCTATTACCGCCACGTGAATAACGTGCTCGACTATCGTGATGGCATCAGTTTCGCTTCAGCCATTGAGATAGAGAGACTGGTAAAGGCAGGCGAGGGCAGGGGCTATGGTGCTGAACTTTGTGCCAGAAAGAATAACGGGCCACTGACTGGTTGGCTCTCCTATACGCTGTCTTGGTCGAAGACACGTATTGACGGCATTAATGGTGGACGATGGTATGATGCCAACAACGATCGACGCCATGATATCAACTTGGTGGCTACCTATAAACTGTCACCAGCCTGGACCTTCAATGCAGTATGGGTTTACAATTCTGGTCAGGCCTTTACAGCACCTAGTGCCAAGTATGAGATAGTCGACAACTACATCTATTATTATGCTGAGCGTAATGGCTATCGTGCGCCAGACTATCATCGATTGGACGTCAGTGCGACGTGGAGCAAGAAAATTTCCAAGGGTAGGATGACGCGAGAGTGGGTGTTTGGCATCTATAATCTCTACAATCGCTACAATCCCTATCTCATTCGCTTCGAAGACAGCCAGAGTGGCAAGCGCACCAAGGCTACGCAATACAGCCTGTTTGGCATCGTGCCCTCCGTATCGTTTAATTTAAAATGGTAATGACTCATGAATAAGCCCTCACGTCTGTTCCTCTTTTTGTTCCTTGCGTTAGGAATGGTATCCTGCGAAAAGGAGATAGATCTCGACTATCACAGCGTCGACGAACTCTATGTGGCTGAAGCATGTCTTACGCAGGATGGCACCAAGGTGCGCATTACAACTACTCAGGATATGCACGACAATAATCGTAATGCCCATAATGTCGATGGAGCCACTGTGGTCCTGTCGATGGGAGAAGAGGTGTTAGACACTTTGCGATACACCAAGAACGGTTATTACACCTCTAATTATAAAGGTATCTATCCTTGTGTTTATACGCTCGATATCTATCTGAACGGGCGCCATTTCTCGTCGACAAGCACCATGCAGCAGGCTCCTCAGATGAATTCTTTCCGCTTTGTGTGGAAGAAGGTGGTGACAGAAAAAATGCTCTTTGCTGACCTGAAGCTACAGGATATTCCTGGCGAGAACAACTATTATTTCATGCATATCTATCGCAACGGCATCGGCTATCGTTGGGCTGTGATGCGTGATGAGAGCAATCCTGGAGCAGAACTGCAACAGCTGTTCAGTTGTACAACGGAGCGTGAGTTGGATAAGAACAACGACGACGCGTTGCACGATGGCGACTATATCGAGTTGGAGATCCGTTCCATCGATCGTCGTGCCTACGATTATTTCTATTCCATGCAGGTGATGCAGAATTCTGGTACGAATCCTGTCGAAAACTTCACAGGTGGCTGCTTAGGCTATTTCTCAGCCTATCACGTCATGACCTATACCACTGTCTTCGATCGTGAGGGTATAGAAGAGGAATAGTCTTAATCGAAGTATACCTTCTCCAGTTCCACGATGGCTGTCACATCCTGTCCGCCAAAGTCGAACTTATACTCTATCTTGATATACTTATCGCTCAGCGACAGGATGCGCCAAATCATCTCTCTGGTCTCTCCGTCGATGTTACCTTCTATCTTGATAATACTGCTGCCTGCCACGTAAGTGCCAGTCATCTCTCCATCAGGATAAGTAATGCGAACGGTTCCGTCCTGGTTGAAATACACCATCTCATATTCAAACTCCAGGCCCGTTTCCTCCTCACTGACCAGTTCGTAAGAGAAAGCCCAGCCTCCAGGCAACACATCCTTCACCACATTGCTGTCGCCATCCTCCAGCTTGTCGCATCCCGTCAGCAGGATGCTTAGTATCAGGGTCAAATAGAATAAATGCTTCTTCATGCTGCAAAGGTATGTATTCTTTCTGATACCACCAAATGTTTGGTAAACTTATTTAAAATAATAGGCTACTCAACCAATGTGAGTAGCCCGTTATTATTCGAGTAGTCTGTTATCTTATTAACTATTTTGTTTTGCCAATGACAATCTTAGAGATCACCATATTCTTCTTCACCTTGACTACGATATAGCCTGTACCCTTTTCGGCAGGAGTTACGCTTTCTACCTGGATAATGTCACCAGACTCGATGGTGCTCTCGCCAGTTACCAATGCTACACCCTTCACCTTTGCTGTGGTACGATCGGCACCAGGACCTCCTTCTGAAGAACCGTCACCAATAGCCCATACAATCTTGTCGTCTGCGTTTGCAGCAGTATAGAAAATCTGAACAGCAGAACCTGCATCCAGACCGTCGATAGCCATCTCTTTGTCGCTAGGGCAATTCAGGCCACCCTCAATGACGTTCTTGTTGAGACGGTCACTACGACGCCAAACGTGGCATACTTCAGGCAGTTTGCTGCCTTCTTCCCACTCGTAACCCTTATAGTCATTACGGCGGCTGTCTCGCTTATCTGCCTTCTCCCAACCATAGAAGCCCTGACCATTGTTTTGGTTTCCATTGAAATTCTTGGGGTCCTGACCTGCAGCTGCTACAGCAGCAAAGTCATAAGTAAATTCTGGTACGAGGACGTCAGAATCACCACTGGGATAAACAGAATCATCGACATTACCACAAGAGGTGAATGTACCTGCCAACATCAGCGCCATAGCGCTCATCAAAAAGCTAATCTTTTTCATCTTTTTTGTTTGTTTTGTTTTTTAGTCGTTAATTGTAAGTTTACTCTTTGCCTTAAAAAGCGCTGCAAAGGTAAAGAATATTTTGGATACCACCAACTTTTATCCCATGTTTTTCGTTAATTGCTACAAAAAATAAGCTGCCCACACATTGGTGGACAGCCCATTATTATTTGTTTTTCGTATTTAAGAATTCGAATTAGTTCTCTCTCTGGTTAACAATAACAACCTTAGAGACTACCATATTCTTCTTTACCTTGAATACGATATAGCCTGTTCCATTAACAGCAGGAGTTACAGATTTAACCTCGATGGTTGCACCAGATGGGATTGGAGTTTCTCCAGGAACTGCTTCTACACCGTTAATGACTGCAACTGTACGTGGACCATCAAGCTTAGGATCTGCAGAAGTGCCATCACCTATAGCCCAAATCAATTCCTTAGCATCTTCCTTGGCTTTTTCTGCATCGTAATAAATCATAACCTTTGAACCCTCAAACAGTCCATCAACAGCCATTTCCTTATCGTTTGGACAATTCAGGCCACCCTCAACGATGTTATTATTGATTCGGTCGCCACGACGCCATACGTGGCATGTTTGAGGCAGTACGCTGCCATCCGCCCATGTATAACCTTTATAGTCATTACGACGGCTGTCTGTCTTATCAGCTTTCTCCCAGCCATAGAAGCCCTGACCGTTGTTTTGGTTTCCATTAAAGTTTGCAGGATTCTCATCAGCTTCTGCTGCAGCAGCAAAGTCATAAGTAGTAGTCTTGGTAATCTTATTGTTCTTAACAACTACAGACTTTAAGTCCTCGGCCTCGTGCCAGCGACGCAGAGTCTTGATGATGTCGATATCATCAACGTTCTTCTGGCAGTTTGTCCAGGTGTTGTTCTCAATGTCAATGCTCAGCAGGTCAACCTTGTCGTAGTTGCCGCCTTCGTGCCAATAGTTATTTATAATATTTTCAAAGGTGTTGTTCTTGTAAACGAACGACCACTCTGTTCCCTCAGGAAGACCAGCGTTGGCAGGAATCTTCTCCCAGTTGTAATATGTGAACGTATCGAATCCGCCTATTGTTCCTTCCTTGGTGTAAACCTTAGAGTTCTGGATAGTGAAATTCAAGGCACCTCCAGATCCCAGGTAGAACATTGCACCCACATTCCAGTTTGCAGCAGCTTCAATCTCACAATTATCAACGATAATCTGTTTGAATATAATGTTGTTCCAATCGTCATAGAAGAATGCATCTTTCATATTCTTAACCTTGATTCCTTTGAAGATTACAGGATCTTCTACAATATAGCAGTTTGCATCATTTAACTCAAGTCCGGTAGTGTTATACCAAAATGGAACATAAACATCCTGTGCGTCAATCTCACAATCCTCGACAGTGAAATTCTTATTCAAATAAATACCACCACCATTCAAATCAATCTTGCAATTCTTGATAGAAACTGCGGCATTGGTCCACAGACCATTCAAAGCAAACTCAGAATTGTCAATAGAAACACTTGCTTCCTTTGACAACCACCACCAATTAATGATGTTTTCTTCAAGATTCTTAAACTTCAAGTTATCCAATGTAATAACACTAGAAACTGGTTCCTCTGAATTAAAATTAATCAAAGAGGTATTCAGCCCCTTGGCATCAATGTCAATGTTCTTCAGAGTGACGTTACCATTTGTAATAAAACCAGATTTCAGTTGTACACGTGCAGGAGCACCAACTTTACCAATAATGCTAATGTTCTTACCTTCAGGAATCTCGATAGCAACATCTGCCTTTGTACGCAGAGCGATGGTGTCTGGCAGGTTAACAACAATCTCGTTACCTGTAGACTTCTCAATAGCATCTGCAATGATGTCGTTCAGATAATAACCATTACGAATCACAACGTTGTTCTCGTAGATCGAGTTGTCCTCGTTCGTACAAGATGTGAATGTGGAAGCAAGCATCAGAGCTGCCGCGCACAACATAAAACTAATTTTCTTCATAATAAATTTGTTTTTGGTTTAATGTTAGTAAATATATAATTTGTTTGTTTGCACTATATAGGTCGGTGCAAATATATGAATTTAATTTGAAACTTCCAAAAAAAATGTGAAGAAATTTAATATTTATTGCAAATTCCCTTGTGGGAAGGGGTGTTTGGAGAACCAAAGGATAAGAAAGAAATGGGGGTTATTGCTTTTTTCTTTATAGAATAAAATATGGTACGCGCGTAAACCCCATTGGCTTTGCTTTCAAGCAAACAAACCATTAGAGTTTGTCCTGATTTTCGCTGTAACCGCAGCTCAAATGGCGATTTTGCATTTGTAAAACAGGCAATATTTTATTTCGAAATAGGCCAAACTACCTACACACCTACACACTTTGGGCTTAACTTGCTGATTATTAGGTATATCTAAATTTTTCTACCTACACGTTACCTACACCTTACCTACACACTACCTACACACCACCTACACAAAATAGGGTTTTTGTCTACATTTAGTCTACAAAAATACGACATCGTGAAGCTTTATTTGCACCTATTAACGGGTTTAAAGCATGGTAGCAAAACAATGGAAAGCAGTTTTCTGTCTTTCCTATTAATAGTAACGAAGAAATTCTCTAGAGAATTTTGTAGTTTAGTTACTTCTTAGCAACTGTTTGCACGTATCTTAGCACTAAATTCTCTAGAGAATTTTATGCTTACTGTTAATGCTCCGACCTGTAAGTACACCGTTTTGTTTCATTTTGCACCCTTTAAAACCATTTACATATGCAGAAAGAGTGTGGAAAAGGGCTTGTAAGTGCAGGTGAAATGTAGGTAAAAGGCCTATTTTGTGTAGGTAGTGTGTAGGTAAAGTGTAGGTAACGTGTAGGTAGAAAAATTTGGATATACCTAATAATCAGCAAGTTAAGCCAAAAGAGTGTAGGTGTGTAGGTAAAATTGCAAATTTAAAAGATTTTTTTTGCGAATGTAGTTATATGATTGCCTTTTTTTCTATAATTATTTGGCAAACTGCGGAAAAAAGCCTATCTTTGCACCATAGAATACATAACTAAAAATATAACACTCGAATGAAGACAAAAAGATTAATGCTGACTGGCCTGGTGGCTATGCTAACTATGACAACAATGAACGGACAAACAAAACTGAAGGCTGACAACATCGACGAGGTGATGAAGGCTATGACCTTGGAAGAGAAAGCAAAACTCTTGGTGGGTGGTGCTAACAATTTCTTTAATAGTGGTGCGGTAGTCGGTGGCGAGGCCACACTGGTGAAAGGTGCTGCTGGTACGACGCCAGAGATAGCCCGTTTGGGTATTCCAGCTACAGTGCTGACTGACGGCCCTGCTGGAGTCCGCATCGATCCTACTCGCGAGGGTACCACTCAGACGTTTTATGCTACAGCCTTCCCTATTGGTAGCTGTCTGGCTTCAACTTGGAATACAGAGTTAGTAGGCAAAGTTGGCGAAGCTATTGGCAATGAGACCAAGGAGTATCGTTGTGATGTGATATTGGGTCCAGGTATGAACCTGCATCGCAATCCGCTGTGTGGCCGTAACTTCGAGTATTACAGCGAAGACCCGCTGGTGACGGGCAAGATAGCTGCTGCTTATATTAAAGGTGTGCAGAGTCAGGGGGCTGGTGTCAGTGCCAAGCACTTTGCAGTCAATTCGCAAGAGACAGACCGTACTGGAGTTGACGAGCGAGTCAGTCAGCGAGCAGCTCGCGAGCTCTATCTGCGAGGTTTTGAGATAGCTGTCCGTGAGAGCGATCCTTGGACCATTATGGCTAGTTATAATAAGGTGAACGGTCAGTTCTCGATGGGTAATCACGACCTGCTGACCAAGATTCTGCGTGAAGACTGGGGCTATAAGGGTATTGTGATGACCGACTGGATTGGTATTCGCAAAGGCCTGCCAACCATCTCTGAGGTGCATGCAGGCAACGACCTGATGGAACCAGGACAGCCAGCACAGGTGCAGGAGATCATCGAGGGTGTGAAGAGTGGTAAGCTCAGCATGGCCGATGTGGACCGTAATGTGCGCCGCATGCTGGAGTATATCGTCAAGACGCCCAGTTTCCATCAGTATCCTTATACCAACAAGCCTGACCTTCAGGCCCATGCTGCCATCACTCGTCAGAGTGCCGCAGAGGGTATTGTGCTGCTGAAGAATAATGGCGCACTGCCTTGGAAGTCGGATGCCATCAAGACAGTAGCCCTGTTTGGTGAGAACAGCTATGAGTTCCTCTCTGGTGGTACTGGTTCTGGTTGTGTTCATCCCCCTTATGTTGTCGACATGTTGGAAGGCCTGAAGAATGCAGGTATTGCTTCTACAGAAACAATGACGGATATCTATCGTAAATATATCGAATATGCCAAAGTGAAGTTCCAGGCTGAGCGTCATCCTGGCAAATGGTTCCAGATGGAATACTTTGGACAGCAGAAATATCCTGAGATTGGCATCTCGCCTATTGCTATTAATAAAGAGGTAGAGAAGGCCGATGCTGCCATCATCACCATTGGACGTCAGGCTGGTGAGGGTATCGACAGAGATATCGAGACAGAGTTCAACCTCGTGCCTGAGGAGAAAGCATTGATTATGGATGTTTGCAATGCCTTCCATGCCGCAGGCAAGGCGGTTATCGTCATCATCAATTCTGGTTCTGTCATCGAGACAGCCTCTTGGAGCAACTATCCAGATGCTATCCTCTGTGCTTGGCAGCCAGGTATGGAAGGTGGCAATTCGATAGCTGACTTGCTGACAGGCAAGGTGAATCCTTCAGGCAAGCTGACGATGACTTGGCCTTTGGCGGCTACAGATCATCCTTCTACCAAGAACTTCCCTTTGAATGACGACCTCTATTCGTTCAGCATCATGAAGAATGACGGCAGGCCAGTTCCTGGTCACGACTTCACTAACCACGAGGAAGATATCTATGTGGGTTATCGCTATTTCGATACCTTTAATCGTGAGGTGGCCTATCCCTTTGGCTTTGGTTTGAGCTATACCACTTTTGCTTTCTCGAAGCCTGTTGTCAAGGCCAAGGGTAATGCCGTTGAGTTGAGCGTAACAGTTAAGAATACTGGTGACGTAGCAGGTAAGGAAGTGGCTCAGGTATATGTTACAGCCCCCCAGGGACGCATCGAAAAACCAGCTCAGGAACTGCGAGCCTTTGCTAAGACACGCGAGCTGCAGCCTGGTGAGAGCCAGACATTGACAATGTCTATACCTGTTCGCGAACTGGCCAGCTTCGACGAGTCTGGTAGCCAATGGGTTAGCGAGGCAGGCAATTATACCTTCCGTATTGGCAACTCCAGTCGCAATCTGCCTTTGTCAGCAACCCTTACATTGAAGGAGTATACTGAAAAGGTCAACAATGCGTTGGCGCCTCAGGAGAAGCTCAATCTGCTGAAACAGTAGAAACGGATACATTGACTATTATTTTTGAGCCATTTATTGTGCGGTGACAAATCACCGCACAATCCGTCTTATTATAAATAAGGTATAGCTAGCTATGAGACGATTTATTCTTTTGACATTGCTGGGAGCGCTGTCCTTGATGGCTCATGCGCAATCGCAGGTGGAAACCCAGCGACAGTATCTTTCTGGTCATGGTTGCGACGATATGGTGCAATGGGACTTCCTCTGTTCTGATGGTCGCAATAGTGGTAAGTGGACAAAGATTGGTGTTCCCTCATGTTGGGAACTTCAGGGCTTTGGCACTTACCAATATGGCATGCGCTTCTATGGTAAGGCGACGCCAGAGGGTATTGCCGACGAGAAAGGGCAGTATAAGACGGAGTTTACGTTGCCTAAGGAGTGGGCTGGTCGTCAGATCCTGCTTGTCTTTGAGGCAGCATTTACTGAGATTCGTGTGCAGATAAATGGTCGCAAGGCAGGTAATGGCACCTATCAGGGCGGTTTTACCCGCCATACGATTGATGTCTCTGATCGCGTGTTCTTTGGGCAGAAGAAGAACCGTTTGGAGGTTGAGGTGCTGAAAGAGAGCACTAATCCCCAGGTGAATCTCGCAGAGCGCCGTGCCGACTATTGGAACTTTGGAGGCATCTGGCGTCCTGTCTTTGTTGTCAGCAAGCCTGCCCAGAATATCCAACGAGTAGCTATCGATGCTAAAGCAGATGGTCGCTTTATGGCCGATATCTTCCTAAATCGTGCCGTTTCAGGCAGTTCCGTAAGCGTCGATATCATCGACGCTAATGGAAAGAAACTATCGCAGAGCCCCGCCTTTGCAGTTGCCAGCGATGGTGCCAAGGTTGATTTCAACGTCAAGAACCCCAAGCTTTGGAATGCTGAACAGCCCAATCTCTATACAGCCGTCTTTACGCTGAAAAACGCAGAGGGTCGTACCCTCCATGTAGAGCGCCAGAAGTTTGGTTTCCGTACTATCGAATATCGTCATCAATATGCTGGCGACAAGGAGGATGGCGTGTTTATCAATGGACAGAAGGTTATCTTCAAGGGTGCCAATCGTCACTCGTTCCGTCCAGAGACGGGTCGCACGCTGTCTAAGCAGAAGAATATCGAAGATGTGCTGCTGATAAAAAGCATGAATATGAATGCCGTTCGTCTGTCGCACTATCCTGCCGATCCAGAGTTCCTGGATGCCTGCGACTCGCTGGGCCTCTATGTGGAGTGCGAACAGCCTGGTTGGCATTGGGCTCACGAGACAATTACAGGTTCTCAGATTGTTGAGGAGATGGTGACTCGTGATGTGAATCATCCTTCGATTATCTTCTGGAGCAATGGTAACGAGGGCGGTTTTAATTATGAACTGGAGCCTTTCTTCCATAAGTTCGACCCTCAAAAGCGTGTAGTGCTCTATCCTTGGGCTAATCGTAATGGTTTCGAGACCAAACACTATCGTTCGTGGGGCGAGACGGCAGAATATATGCGCCAGAAGGAGATCTTCATGCCAACAGAATTTCTGCATGGTCTCTACGATGGTGGTCATGGAGCTGGTCTGAAGGACTACTGGAAACTCATGATGAGCAACCCTCGTTGTGCTGGTGGTTTCCTTTGGGACCTGATGGATCAGGGTGTCGTTCGTACAGATATGAACGGTATTGTCGATTGCATGGGCAACTTTGGTAGCGATGGTATCGTGGGTCCCCACATGGAGAAGGAGGGAAGCTACTATACGATTAAAGAAGTGTGGAGTCCTGTGCAGATGGAAATGGGCGATGATAAATTAGATATCAGAAATGCTTATGACTTTACCGACCTGAAGGATTGCAAGTTTACCTATAAATATCAGCAAGCCCCCCTTTATGGCGAGACAAAAGTAAAGACAACCAGCCAAGGGACACTCAACGTAGGCAGTGTAGAACCTGATGAGCGGAAAGAGATTGAACTGCCCGAAGATGATGATATGGCCAGTATGTTGCAGATAACGGGCACAGATCCCAAGGGAGAGGAAATCTTCACGTGGGGATTAAAGACAGCAGACGTTGCTGCAGTCGACTCGGTGATGCCTATACCCACAATGACTGAGCGTGATGATGCGATGGAAATCAGTTGTGACGGTAGTACTTTTACTTTCTCTAAGATAGACGGACGATTGCAACGTGTAACTATCGGAACAAAGACCATCTCGTTTGGCAATGGCCCTCGCTTCATTGCTGCTAAGCGCAGCGACCGTTCAGAAGACGGTTTCTATAACCACGACGACAAGGAGGCCTTCAAAAAGAAAACCAGTTATACGGAATATCAGGACCAAGGAATATTTGCTGGTTTCTGTTTCGAGAATGGTGAACTAATAGTGCGTTACCAGCATGGCTCACTAAACGAAGTGAGGTGGTTTTTCCTCGCTCAAGGACAGGTCAGGATGGAAGCCGACTACACGTTTAATGGCGTAGTTGACTTGTTAGGAATTACTTTTGATTATCCTGAAAGTAAAGTCAAGTCGAAGCAATGGGTAGGTCGTGGCCCGTACCGTGTATGGCAGAATCGGCTGCAAGGTCCACAATATGGTTTCTGGCAAACGGACTACAACGACCCCATTCCTGGCGAGACGTGGGAGTATCCTGAGTTCAAAGGCTACTTTGCCGATGTTGCATGGATGCAATTCTTTACCACAGAAGGCAGTTTCGGCATTGACGGCGTTTGGGGGTCTGACGAGGAATCGTCTAATAATGCCAATTATGTTGGTGTCTATACGCCTCGCGATGGCAGAGACCATATTCTCTATACTCTTCCTGAGACAGGCATTGCCCTCCTCAGAGCCATCCCTGCTGTGCGCAATAAGGTGAACACGACAGACCTGAATGGTCCTTCGGCTCAGCCCTATTGGAGCAAAGGCAAAGGTAGCATTAGAGCAATCTTAAGATTCGAGTAATCACTTCCCCTCCTTAGAAAGGAGGGGTTAGGGGTGGTAGATAAATTACTGCATTATGTTGCATAAAGAAAAAATAAATAACCTCACAGACACTAAATACCTTCGCAGAGGCTTGAGAACAACGGCAACTCCTGCGGAGATAACCCTTTGGCAATATTTAAAAAGAAGTCAAGTCGGGGGGCTGAAGTTCAGACGACAGCATAGTGTCGGAGCATACATCCTTGATTTCTATTGCCCAGAAATCAAACTTGATATCGAGTTGGATGGCGATGTCCATGAAGCCCCATTATCTTATGAACACGATATGATAAGAACCGACTATCTAAACCAACAGGGAATTAGTGTTCTTAGGTATCATAATGATGTTGTGTTTAAGAATGTTCAGGGTATTATCGATAGTATCCTGCATTTTGCTGAGAGGAATAGATTATTAAACGGTTATCATATAGACGAATTATTATGAGAATATCAACCACCCCCAGCCCCTCCTTTCTAAGGAGGGGAGTAAGAATGATGATAGCGCTCATAATATGGGCCTCATCGACAGAAATGAGGGCTGACACAACGCGCCCCTGGACTTTCTGGTACTGGATGTATGGCGCCGTATCAGAAGAGGGCATCAAGGCCGATCTCCAGGCCATGAAGGATGTTGGCCTTGGAGGCTGTTACCTGATGCCTATTCGTGGTGCCGCTGAGCGCCCTGAATACGAAGGGAAAGCTGATGCCCTAACTCCCAATTTCTGGCGAATGGTGGATTGTGCACTCGCCCAAGCTGATTCCCTCGGCTTGGGAATGGGTATCCATGTGTGTGATGGTTTTGCGCTTGCAGGCGGTCCTTGGATAAAGCCAGAGGAATCGATGCAGAGGATTGTCTTCTGTGATACCATTCTCGATGGGGGGTTCCGTCATCTTCGCATGCCTAAGCCACAGCATAATGCCAATTACTATGAGGATATCGCTGTTTATGCCGTCCCCATCAAGCAAAGCAAGCCTGATGTTCCAAAGGTATCCTATTCGCCAGAGGTAACCATCAATGCCAAAGGGGTCTATTGTGCCGATGAGCCTTGTTGGATTCAATACGATTTCAGTAAGCCCACGATGATTCGAAACATTGAGATAGAACCCTCAGGAACCAATATCCAATGTCAGCGACTGAACGTCAAGGCCTCTAATGATGGTGTCTATTTCTATCCTGTCAAACAACTGATGCCTCCTCGTCAGGGTTGGCAGAACACGGGTTTCAATACGACCTTTTCCATTCATCCCACCAATGCCAGATATTTCCGCTTTGAGTGGACACCAGAAGGTACGGAACCAGGGGCAGAAGGTTTGGATGCTGCCAAGTGGAAGCCTGTATTGCGACTGAAGAGTATCCGCTTTGGCAGCTGGCCTCTTATCGACAATTGGGAGGGTAAGGCAGGCTATGTTTGGCGCATCGCCCCAGACACCCCTGAGGATGAGGTTGAGTTGGGCGACTTTCTGCGTCCTGCCGACTTAGTTTATGCCAAGATGGATGGCGACATGCTTGAGATAGACTTGCCCAAAGGCTTGTGGCGCGTTATTCGCATGGGACACACCTCTACAGGACATACCAATGCCACAGCTGGAGGTGCCAAGGGTTTGGAGTGCGACAAATTCTCTCGTAAAGCAGTTGAGAAACAGGTTGACAACTGGTTTGGCTTGTTTATGAAGCGTTCTCATCATAAGGCCATTAAATATTTGCATGTCGACTCCTGGGAGTGTGGCTCTCAAAACTGGAGCAAGAACTTTGCGCAGGAGTTTGAGCGCAGACGAGGATATGATATCATCCCCCTCTTGCCCATCTATGCTGGAGTACCCATGAGTGGTGGTGAAGAGACGTTGCGTGATATCCGCAAGACCATCGATGAACTGGTGAACGAGGTATTCTTCGTTACTGTGGCTCAGAAGGCTAAAGAATATGGTGTGCTGCTGTCATCAGAGAGCGTTGCTCCAACAATGGTCAGCGACGGAATGACACATTATAAATATGTAGATGTGCCGATGGGCGAATACTGGCTTAACTCCCCCACCCACGACAAACCCAACGACATGCTCGATGCCATCAGCGGTGCTCATGTCTATGGCAAGAATATCATTCAGGCAGAAGGATTTACGGAGGTTCGTGGTGTTTGGGACGAGACGCCCGCAAGTATCAAAGCACTCCTCGACAGGAATTTCGCTTTGGGTATGAACCGCCTCTTCTTCCACGTCAACACTCATAACCCCTGGCTCGACAAGAAACCAGGTATGACACTCGATGGAATCGGACTTTTCTTCCAGCGCGATCAGACGTGGTTTCCTGAAGCCAAGGCCTTTGTGGATTATATCACCCGTTGTCAGACGCTTCTTCAAAAGGGCAAACCTGTAATAGATATTGCTGTCTATGCTGGAGAAGAAATGCCTCGTCGTGCCTTTACGCCTGATAGGATTGTGCCGATGTTACCAGGCTTGTTTGGTGCAGAGCGTGTGGCATCAGAGCGAAAACGTCTCGCCAATCTTGGTTCACCCATGGTTGAAAGTCCCGTTGGCGTGCGCCATTCAGCCAACATCCTCGATTTGAAGGATTGGATAAATCCCCTTCACGGCTATCAGTACGACTCGATGAACAAAGATGCCCTGCTCACTCAGCCATTTAATTATAAGGTATTAGTGATTCCTACCAATGTGTTGGTGTCGAAAGAAGTGAGGGCGAAGATAGCCCAATTGCGTCGTCAGGGTGTGCAGATTATCGACAAGCCATACGAAGAAGCACAACTGACAGGCATTGCCCCTGATGTGGTATTACCTGAGGGTATAGCTTATACGCATCGAACAGGCGATGGATTCGACATCTATTTCCTGTCGAACCAGACAGACAAGGAACAAACCATATCGCCAATATTCCGTCAGAAGCACGATGAAGTTGTGGTTTACAATCCGCAAACGGACGAGCAGATGGTGTTTAATGGTACTATCATGTTGCCCCCTTACGGCTCGCTGTTCGTCAGCTACGGGCTCTCGGATTATTCCCACGCTGGGAATAAAACATTCCCACGCTGGGAACAAAACATTCCCACGCTGGGAATAAATTCGCTCCTTTGGGATATCTCCTTCCAAGAGTTAGGCATAGTATTAAAGAACCAACAGCTCTTTGATTGGAGCCAGCATGAGGACGATAAAATACGTTTCTTCAGTGGTCACTCTCGCTATACGACGACTCTTAAATTGAAGGCAAAAGAGGTGCCACAACGTCGAACTTGGCTCTCGTTCCCCAATGTGAAGGATATTGCTCATGTGTGGATTAATGGCAAGGATTGTGGCATCGCCTGGACGGCTCCTTATGAAGTCGAGATTACTGGTGCCTTGCAGAAAGGTAAGAATACGATTGAAATCGAGGTGGTGAATACTTGGCACAATGCCCTGCGAGGCATGGACCAAGGGAAAGCACCCTACGAAGGCATATGGACCAATGCTAAGTATCGTACTAAGAGCGATGCACTATTGCCTGCAGGCCTCATCATTCAACCAGAAATCAAAATAGAAAAATAAAATATGAAGAAGCTATTCTTTTTAATAGGTATTATCTGTTCACTTCATGTCCAGGCGAAAGTGGAGTTGCCTGCCTTCTTCTCTGATGGTATGGTGTTGCAACAGCAGACGAAGTGCCGTATATGGGGCTGGACAAAGCCTGGTCAAAAGGTTATCGCCCATACTACATGGGACAAGAAGTCGCATAGATCTACAGCCCACAAAGACGGATATTTTGAAGTCACCGTACAGACACCTGAGGCTGGTGGTCCTTACGACATCATATTCCAGGATGGCGATGTTGTCAAGCTTAGCAATATTCTGATTGGCGAGGTGTGGATATGCTCAGGACAGAGCAATATGGAGATGCAGATGAAGGGCTTTAAGCAGCAACCTGTGGAAGGAACCACAGAAGAGCTCTTGCGTTGTAAGGATGACCAGTTGCGCCTCTTTACTGTCAAGCGTCACGCATCGCTGACACCTGAAAAGGACGTGACAGGTCAGTGGAATGAGGCGAATGCAGCTTCCGTTCGCGATTTCTCAGCCTGTGCCTACTATTTTGGACGCGCTCTGCGTCAGACGTTAGGAGTACCCGTAGGCCTCATCGCTACCTCTTGGGGTGGTTCGGCTTGTGAGGCCTGGATGAAGGCCGACTGGTTGAAAGCCTTCCCCAAGGTAAAGCAGACGATTACAGAGGAAGATGTCAAGAAGCTACAGCAACGCTGTCCGACGGCCTTGTATAACGGACAACTCAAGCCCCTTATCGGCTACGGCATACGTGGTGCCATTTGGTATCAGGGCGAAGACAATATCCCCCGTTACGATTACTACGCTCCACTGATGGCCCGTATGGTGGAAGGCTGGCGTGCAGAGTGGAAGCAGGGCGACTTTCCCTTCTACTATTGTCAGATAGCTCCCTACGACTACTCGCTCATTGGTTGGAAGGATAGTCAGTTGCTGCGTGAACAGCAGATGAAGGCTGAAGAACTGATTCCTAATGCTCGTATGGCTGTGCTGATGGATGCTGGCTTGGAATATGGCATCCATCCTCGCAAGAAACGTCAGGCTGGTGAGCGCCTGGCTTTGCTGGCACTTGCCAACACCTACGAGGTAAAAGGCCTGCCAGACTTCGCCAAATACAAAGAGGTGGCCTTCCAGAACGACACCTGCGTCATCAGCTTCGATCGTAGCAAAGAGTGGGTATACTTCGAACATGGCCCTAGCAGCAAGAATTTCGAGGTGGCTGGTCAGGACCGCATGTTCCATCCTGCCTCGAAGGTATGGTACTCGCGCAATCGTGTCTATGTCGTCAGCGACAAGGTGAAACAGCCTGCTGCTGTGCGCTATGCTTGGCGCGACTGGGTGGAGGGCGATCTGATGCACGATGGTCTGCCCGTCAGCTCGTTCCGTACTGATGATTGGGATTCTCAACCCATCAAGGCCCAAAGCAAGGGCGATTATAATAACCCTCAATGATACAATGTCTATGCGTCGCATTCTTTTATTCTTTCTTTTCTGTTTTTTATTTAGTCCCATAGGGGCGCAGACCTCTATAGCAGGTCTCTTTCCATTAGAGAATAGTGGACGACTGGTGTGGAACTTCAATGCAGGCTGGCGTTTCTATCTTGGCGACGTGGCTGGTGCTGAGGCCAAGGGTTTCGATGACCAGTCGTGGGAAGTGGTCTCTACGCCACATACCGTCCAGCTGATGCCTGCTGAGGCTAGTGGTTGTCGTAACTATCAGGGCATCGCTTGGTATCGCAAGCACTTTGTGTTGCCTAAGGAATGCGAGGGTCGCGATGTCACCCTGCACTTCGAGGCTATCATGGGTAAGCAGACCATCTATGTTAATGGTCAGAAGGTAAAGGAGCACGAAGGCGGCTATCTGCCCATCACCATCCCCCTTGCTGGTTGTCCCGTGGGCGACGATATCGTCGTCGTCATCAAAGCTGACAATAGCGACGACAAGACCTACCCTCCAGGCAAGAAGCAGATGACGCTCGACTTTGCCTATCATGGGGGTATCTATCGCGATGTATGGCTCATAGCTAAAAACAAGGTGGCCATCACAGATGCTGTCGAAGAAAACAAGGTAGCAGGTGGAGGCATCTTTGTGCATTATGCCAACATCAGCGACAAGAGCGCTGAGGTCTTTGTTAATACCGAGGTAAGGAACAACGACTCCCGCCCTCGCACCATCACCGTTGAGAACTCCTTTGTCCAGTCTGTTGCTGTGCCACAGCAACAAACAAAACTAAGGCTAGCACCAGGCGAGGCTCGCACCATTACCCAGCGTTTTGTGGTTAAGAACCCCAACCTCTGGTCGCCAGAGACACCTTATTTATATACTATAGCCACTCGCATCTTGGAAGGCAAACTGTCGCTCGATGGTGGTATCACTCGCATTGGCATCCGTTCGTTTGAATTCAAAGGCAAGGAAGGCTTCTGGCTAAACGGTAAGAAGTATCAACAGCTCGTTGGCGCCAACCGTCATCAGGACTTCGCCTATGTGGGCAATGCTCTGCCTAATAGTCAACAGTGGCGCGATGCCAAGCGCTTGCGTGATGCTGGTTTTACCATTATCCGCACAGCCCACTATCCGCAAGATCCTTCGTTTATGGATGCCTGCGACGAACTGGGATTGTTCATCATTGTGGCTACACCAGGTTGGCAATATTGGAATAAAGATAAGGGTTGGGACGAGAAGGTACACCAGAATACACGCAGCATTATTCGTAGGGATCGCAACCATCCTTGCGTCTTGATGTGGGAACCCATCCTCAACGAGACACGTTATCCTGAGGACTTCGCTCTTCAGGCCCTTCAGATTACCAAAGACGAGTATCCTTATCCCTACCGTCCTGTAGCAGCAGCTGATGTGCATAGTGCTGGTGTGGCTGAGAACTACGATGTGGTCTATGGCTGGCCTGGCGATGACTTCAAGGCTGACAAGCCTAAGCAGTGCATTTTTACACGTGAGTTTGGTGAATTGGTTGACGATTGGTATGCCCATAATAATCTGAATCGTGCCTCTCGTTCTTGGGGTGAGCGTCCTATGCTGACACAGGCCCTGAGTCTCTATCGTTCTACGCAAGAGCTGTATCATACAACGGGTCAGTTTATAGGAGGCTGCCAGTGGCACCCCTTCGACCACCAACGGGGCTATCACCCAGACCCCTACTGGGGTGGCATCTACGACGCCTTCCGCCAGAAGAAGACTGCCTTTGATATGTTTGTTGCGACTCTGTCGCAACCTGATGAACAGCCTGTCATCTCCATCGCCCATGAGATGACGCAGTTCTCTGAAAAGGATGTTACCATATTCTCTAACTGCGATAGCGTCCGCCTCACGATGTATGGTGGTGAGCATTGTTGGATACAGCCTGTTGACAAAGGTCTTGTCGTCTTCAAGGATGCCTGGGATTTCTTCGAGGCTCGCGATTGGAGCTATACGAAGCGTAATTGGCAGAATGTGAAGATGGTAGCTGAAGGTATTATGAATGGCGAGGTGGTCTGCCGAGAAGAGAAGATGCCTTCGCGCAGAAGTACCAAGCTACGTCTTTATGTCGACGAGATGGGCAAGCAATTGGTGGCTGATGGTTCTGATTTCGTCGTCGTGGTATGCGAGGTGACTGACGACTTGGGACATGTACGTCGTCTGGCAAAAGAAAATATTCGTTTTACTGTTGAGGGCGAAGGTGAAATCATTGGCGATGCCTCTATCAATGCCAATCCTAGAGCCGTGGAGTGGGGCAGTGCTCCTGTTTTGATTCGTAGTACCAAGAAGGCAGGCAAAATAAAGATCAAAGCTGAGGTCCAGTATCCTGGTGTTCATGCTCCTACACCAGCAGAACTGGAAATAGAAAGCATCCCTTATGATATGCCGATGTGCTATACAAGCCAGTCTATAACGACTAGTCAAACTAGCAAGACGAGTAATACGCCTAGTAGCAAAACCACCCTCTCTGACGCAGAAAAAACCAAGATGCTACAGGAGGTAGAAGCACAACAGGCAGACTTCGGCATACAAAAATAAGCAAATCATTTGTTGGTTTCCAAAATTCTTCGTACTTTTGTACCCATGACAATCGTACGAAGAATTTTTTTGTCTCTTTTCCTCTTCGTGATGTCGCTTGCCTGCAGCAATGCGCAAGTGGCATTGAATGTCATTTCCCAGCATTATACTACTGCAGATGGTCTGCCCAGCAACAATGTGATGTGTGCCTTAAAGGATAGGCAGGGTTTCCTTTGGTTTGGTACTTGGTATGGACTCTGCCGTTTCGATGGTGCTGAGTTTGTAACCTATCATCATCCTAAACGTCCCAATTCTGACATCCCTCCTCGAAGGATTGAGAGTATGACGGAAGACCATCAGGGTGTTCTATGGTTGAAAACTGTCGACTGGAAACTCTATACCTTTGATCCTCAGACAGAGCGCTTTCATGCTGTTTATGATGAACTGAAGAAACATACAAAGAATCTGCAGGTCATCAAGATACAACGTACTAGCGAAGGCAAGGTATTGCTGTTGACGAAAGACAAAACCTTGTTGTTGGCATCTACTGATAAAGAAGGGCTGCCACAGTTAACCAAACTCTATGATGCCCGTGGTAAGATTGATGCCCAGTCCTTCCAATTAAAGGAAGATATCGTGGGCAAGACTCGTGATTATTCTTTCTATATTGGTCGCGATTTCCGTCTATTCATCATGCGCAATCAGCCAAAGGCAGATCTGACAAAAGCGATGGCTCAGGCACAGGCAGACAGCTTGAAGCAGGAAGCCCATCACCTTTTGTTGCTCAACGAGGCAGGCATCAATAAATACTCATCGCTTTATCAGGACTCCGACAGTTTGCTGTGGGTCACAACCACCAATCAGGGTGTTTATTGCCTGACTACACCTCCACGCCTTTTCCGCCTGATTACTTTGCCAGACAATGATCAGACTGGTGTGCGCTGTCTTTATCAGATGCATAACGGCAACATCTTGGTGAGCACCAGAAGCAGAAATGTATATATCTACGATGCCAATGGCAACTTGCAGAAAACTCTTCCCTATAGTCAGTATGGTATTGGAGCTGTGTATTATGCGATGGAAGACAATCAGGGACGCTTATGGCTTTCTACTAAGGGTGATGGATTAGTGCTTGGTATTCCTGATGCCTCCAAGCCTTCTGGCTACCAACTCACCCACTATCGTCACGACCCAGCCAATCCTAACTGCATCAGTGGCAACAATGTCTATATGACGCTTGTGGATTCTCAGCAACATCTTTGGGTTTGTACACTCGATGGTGGTTTGAATCTTGTAAATGAACAGGGTGAGATCACTTTCTATCATTGGCGCAACGGATTTGCCAACTATCCCAGCTATGGACTTTATGCTGGAGCACGAAATATTGTGGAGGATAAAAACGGAAGGATTTGGGTTGGAACGGTAGATGGACTGATGAGTTTCAATTCTCACTTCCAATCGCCAAAAGACATTCGCTTCCAGACATACAGAGAAACGCCAGAAGCCTCCTTTGCCAACAATGATATCTATGCCCTTTATCACGACCAGCGCGAGCAGATCTGGGTGGGAGCATTTGGTGGCGGACTGCAACATATTGCAGAATTAGAGGCGTCAGAAGCATCAACAGGTGCTGATATCCGTTTTGTCCCCCTTGGCGTTCGTGAGGGATTGCGTAGCGACTTCATCTTGTCCATCGTTGAAGATGCTCGTGGGCATCTGTGGTTTGCCACAGAGGCAGGTCTCTCTTGTTATAATCAGGAGACAGGGCGCATCCGTAATATCGATCATTACGACGGATTGCCCCCAGTGGAAATGGAGGAAGCGGTAGCCATGTGTTGTTCTAATGGTCAATTGTGGGTAGGTAGCAAACAGGGCATTCTGACGTTTAATCCTGCCCAACTCCAGATGCGTAAGGCAGACTATTCGACACGCATCATCGAGCTGGTCTATGATAACCAGCCCTATATAGGTGCTACAGCCCTAAACTTTGCTGAAAATATCGAGCTGAAACACGATCAGAATGCCTTTACCATTGAGTTTTCGGCCCTCAACTATCAATATCACTCACAGCTGAACTATCGTTACCGTCTGGAGGGATTTGATCGCGACTGGCGTTATAGTGGTCCTCATCGCGTAGCTTCCTACAACGAGGTGCCTCCAGGTAATTACACCTTCTTGGTAGAAACTATCGACGATGCCAATCCAACCCTCCACTCGTCAGCAAAGATTCATATCCGAATCCTGCCCCCTTGGTGGCAGACGTGGTGGGCTTACCTTATTTATATATGTCTCTTCTTGTTGATAGCCTTCCTCGTCATTCGCACCATTCTTCAGATGAACAGGATGCGCAACGAGATCTATATTAGTCAGCGACTGGCTAAGTTGACATCAAAGCCAGACGAAGGCGACGAGTTTATTGACCGTTTGCATCGTACAATTCGTGAGAATATAGCCAATAGCGACTTTAACATTGACGATCTTGCTAGCGAGATGGGGCTGTCGCGTTCTGCTTTCTATAAGAAAGTGAAGTCGCAGACGGGTTTTGCACCTGTCGATTTGATTAAGGAGTTCCGCTTGTCGTATGCTGCAGAATTGCTGCAAACCACCAATCATAGCATTACGGAGGTTGCTTGGCGCTCAGGTTTTAAGGATGCCAGTTATTTTGGCAAGTGTTTCCGCAAGCGTTACGGCATGTCGCCACGAGAATACTTGCAACAACCTGCCACAGAATAATTTTTTGTAATTCCATGATGACACAAACATTCTTAAAACGTCTTAAATAACGTAAAGCTTTATATTCTATAACTACTAAATGAACAAATCAGTCCTCAAAAGATGCCTGACATTAGGGGCTTTCACAGTGTTGAGTGCACTGTCTATTGACGTGTGTGCCCAACAGCAATACCGTGTGGCAGCCTGCGACTGGATGATGCTGAAGCGTCAGAAGATTGGCGAATTCCAATTAGCCAAGGACATTCAGGCAGATGGCATCGAGATGGACATGGGTCCTTTGGGACAGCGCGTTTTGTTCGATAATAAGCTCCGTGAAACACACTTCCAGCAATTGTTCCGTCATACTGCCGACTCGTTGGGTATCTTGGTACCCTCTATGGCTATGTCTGGTTTCTTTGCCCAGAATCTTTTGAAGCGTGACAATTATCTCGATTTGGTGGATGATTGCCTCCGCTCAATGGATGTCATGGGAGCCCAGGTGGCATTTCTTCCGTTAGGAGGCAGTGGTAGCGAATGGAAAACCCAGAAAGCTGAGCGCACAGAGATGGTTCGTCGCCTGCATCAGATAGGCGAGAAAGCATTAGCTGCAGGCAGGGTGGTGGCCATCCGCACAGGAATGGATGCTAAGCAGAGCCTCCGTTTACTGAAGGAGGTGAACAGCAAGGGCATCAAGATTTATTATAATCTGCAGGATGCTGTCGACCAGCATCTCGATGTCTGCAAAGAACTGAAGAAGCTGGGTGCCAAGAACATAGCCCAGATTCATGCCTCACTCACCGATAGCGTGACATTGGACCAAGATCCGCGTATCGACATGCGAAAGGTGAAGAAGACTCTTGATTGTATGAAGTGGAGCGGTTGGCTCGTTGTTGAGCGCAGCCGTAATGCCCAGGATGTTCGTAACGTTCGTGGCAACTTCGGTACTAATGTGGCTTATTTGAAAGAGATTTTTCAAAATGCGAGATAATATTTTAAATACGTTAAACTAAATGAAGGATTTTATGAAACACAATCATTTCTTTACGTGCAGTAAGATTTGCACGCTTGCTCTGGTTGGAGCAGGTGCGCTCTTCCTTGCATCGTGTGCTAAGGATGGTTATGACGACGAATCGTTCGACAGTGGTGTATCTAATACGCAGGTGGCTTCAATATCAGCTGACGATATTACGATTACGCCAAGTGCCGACGGTAAGACGCAGACCATTTCATGGCCAGTTGTCATGGGTGCGGGTGGTTATCAGGTGAAACTGATTGACACTGGCAACCCCTCAGAGCCGATTATTAACGATAGTATTGTCGATGGCTGTTCGGTTACTGCCAGTCGCGAGGAGGATGCTAACTATCAGTTGACTATCCTGGCGTTGGGTAACACTAAAAAGAACAACACAGACGCTAGCCAGAAGACAGAGAAGTCATTCTCGACGTTTACGCCGACCTTTATGACTATTCCTGCAGGTTCTAACCTGAACGAATGGTTTGCTGCCAATCCTATTCCTGAACAGGCTTTGACAGAGAATCTGAATTACGACTTGGAAGCAGGTGGTACTTATACGTTGAGCGATGTGCTTGACTTTAACACGAGCATTATCACATTGCGTACCAATAATAAGACCAACCACGCTACCATCAATTTCACTGGTGAAGCATGTATCACCTTTGTGGCTCCTTTCAATCTGAAATATGTGGATGTTGATTGCACAGCCCAAGAGATTTCAAGTACCAACCACGGTATCTTT
>JAEEGG010000329.1_pt1 | contig 184711 bp, 151 predicted proteins | sample 9134161 | NCBI WGS metagenome assembly JAEEGG01 (sample SAMN16246543, study PRJNA631951) | gut metagenome | biome: gut microbiome; feature: rumen; material: CR-attached | host: Bos | place: Iran: Karaj | collected 2018-10 | reverse complement strand
TGAAGGGTGTGCGCCTGCGCTTCCTGCCCACCAGCACCGCGCTGCAGAACCTGACGAGCAAGCAGTACAAGGACAAGATTTCCCTGGAGGCTGCCAACGTCGTGGAGCTGAAGACCAAGGTGGTGGATGACGAGAACGTGAAGTACTACGACGTCAAGAAGGTCAGCGACTTCCTCTTTGACCTGCGCCATCCGCAGGAGCCGTAAAAGAAGGAAGAAGTAAGAGGTAAGAATTAAGAGGTGTTGCCTGACGGCAAGTAAGAATTAAGACGTAAGAGGTAAGAAGTAAGAATTAAGAGGTGTTGCCTGACGGCAAGTAAGAATTAAGAAGTAACCTTAACTTTAACGCTAACCTGAACTTGAACGGTGAACTCTGAAGAGAAGACTCCTGGAAGACGAATAAGTCAACCGGGGGGCTTTTTTGTTAAAACAACGGATTGCACGGATTATACGGATTAATTTATTTTCGAACACGGATTTCACGGATTATACGGATTAATTTGTTTTCGAACACGGATTGGGTGGATTAGACGGATTTTATTTTTTAAACAACGAATTAAGAGGGTTTGAACGAATTATTTGGGATTTCTTTTGGTGTTTTCCACTTTTTGCATTATCTTTGCGGTCAGTTTTATGGAATTGCTAACTGAAGACAATAATAAAGTATATGGCAGTAAAAATTTTGAGCGTTGACGACGAGGCTCCCTTGGAGTTGCTCATGAGACAGTATTTCAGAAGGAAAATCCGCAGCGGAGAGTATGAGTTCTTCTTTGCCCACAATGGTTTGGAGGCCCTCGCCGTGCTGTATAATAACCCCGACATCGAGATCATCCTGTCGGACATCAACATGCCCGAGATGGACGGTCTGACGCTGTTGGCCAAGGTGAACGAGATGCGCAATCCGGCGCTGCGCGTCATCATGGTGAGTGCCTATGGCGACATGAAGAATATCCGCCAGGCGATGAACAACGGTGCCTTCGACTTTGCCACGAAGCCCATCGACATGGAGGACCTGAGCGTGACCATCGAGAAGGCCATCGAACAGATAGACTATGTGCACAAGTCGCAGCAGGAGCACACCCAGCTGGAGTCGCTGAAGAACGACCTGACGGTGGCTGCCGAGATTCAGCAGTACATCCTGCCGCGCGTCTTCCCGCCATTCCCCGAGGACAGCGAGCGCCTGGACATCTACGCCTCGATGGTGGCCGCAAAGGATGTCGGCGGCGACTTCTACGACTTCTTCCGGCTGGACGAGGACCGCATAGCCGTGGTCATTGCCGACGTTTGTGGCAAGGGCGTTCCCGCCGCCTTGTTCATGGCCGTGAGCCGCACGATGATACGTGCCAAGGGAACCCAGGGCGTGGGCGCTGCCGAGTGTCTGACGGCGTCGAACAAGCTGCTGGCCGAATACTCGGTCGACTGCATGTTCGTGACCGTGTTCTACGGCGTCTACAACACGAAGACCGGCGAGCTGACCTACTGTAATGCCGGTCACAATTCGCCCTACCTGGTGAAGCAGGACGGTAGGGTAGAGCAGCTGCCTAACTCGAACCAGATGGTGGTGGGCATCATGGATGGCATCACCTACAAGGAGGATACGCTGCAGATGGACCACGGCGACATGCTGGTGATGTATACCGATGGTGTGACCGAGGCCATGAACCCCGCCCTCGAAGAGTTTGGCGAAGTCCGTCTGGTGCCCATCATCGCCCAGCAGAAGGGTGTCGGCTGTCAGGCCATGATAGAGGCCATCAAAGCCGGTATGGCTGAGTTTGTGGCCGATGCCGAGCAGAGCGACGATGTCACGATGCTGGTGCTGAAGAGAGAGTAGTTCTCTCTTTGAGAGTGTGGCGTTGCAATGCAATCATAGTTTATAGTTGAAGGTGAAGGATTCGAAGAACATTATCATAGGGTGTCTGGCTGCGCTGTTGGTGGCAACGGTAGCGTGGTCGCTCATCAGTCGGCAGAAGGGGTTGGCTTATGTGCAGAGTCTGGAGGAACAGGTCGAGACGATGCGCGAGCAGGAAAAGCTGTCGGCCGTAGACCGCCGCGTGAGCAAGCAGATGGAGGAGATAGCCTACGGACAGCAGGCCTACTCCGAAGAGCGCAGCCGCGAGGCCATCCGCCAGTCGGAGATAGCCCAGGCCGCCACGCTCCGTTCCGAAGCCGAGCGAAAGAATGCCCTCCAGGCCCAGGCCGCTGCCGAGGTGTCGGCCCAGGAAGCCCGTGAGTCGGCCCTGATGGCCGAGAACCAGCGCCAGATTGCCGACGGTCAGCGCCGCGAGGCCGAATATGCCAAGCAGGTAGCCGACACGCTCAACTACATCTCGCTGGGTCGAACCCTCGGTTCACAGTCCTATGCCGTCTATCAGGCCGGCGACAAGGAGATAGGCACCATGCTGGCCTACACGTCATACCTCTTCACCAACGACTATCACGGCGACCTCTATAACCCCGCCGTCTTCCAGGCCGTGGCACAGTCGGCAGAAGGCAAGCAGAACTGGCGTGTCCACATGGGGACGGTCTCGCGCGTAGAATTCTTCCCGAAGCTGAATCGCCTGCTGACGGTCAGCACCTATGGCGAAATCTACGTCCACGACATCCATGTGACCGCCGACGCCAAGATTCCCAGCCTTACCTCCAAGCGCCTGTTTGCCAACAGCCAATATTGTTTCCGCGACGCCGCAACGGTCAATAGCGGCAAGGGCTATGCCATCAGCATGACCGGCCATCTTGTCGTGGTGACACCCGACCACGGCACCTACCAGGCCACGGTCATTCCCTTGGAGAACATAGAAAAACCCTTCAACCTGCAGCCCATGAACGACGGCAAGCAGCTGCTCATCATTGCACCGAAAAGCATTATCCTGCTTGACGTCGCTACCGATCGCGTCATCAGCACCCGCCGGCTCGACTTCACCGTCATCTCTACCGGACGGCGCGACTACAAGCCCCTGCTCTTCGACAACAAGGGCCGCATGCACCTGATAAGCGACCCCGACCACATGACCGACGAGAAAGTGCCCGTCACAGGTCGCGTCATGGCCTTTGCCAGTTCCAAGAACGTCCACATGGCCGTCTATGGCATGTCCGACGGCACCATCTGGCTGACCGACAGTCACGGCAAGCAACACAGGCTGGTGGGCCACCGCTCGCAGGTGACGAAGATGAAGATGAACGGCAATCTCCTCTACTCGTCGAGTATGGACGGCAGCCTGCTCTTCTGGAAGGTGGGTGACAGCCAGATCAAGCCCATCACACTCTTCGAGACTAACAGCTGGCTGACCGACTTCAACTTCGACCCGAAGAAGGATTACATCTGGACCGGCGAGGCCAACGGAACGCTAACCGAATACCTGATGTCGCTCTCTCAACTGCAAGAGCGCCTTCGCCAGCGTGTGAAGCGCAACTTCACGCAGCAGGAGTGGGACTACTATGTGGGACGTGCCATACCCTACAGGAAAATGATTCAAGAGAAATAAAAGCCCCTTTGCCAACCGAGAAATGAACGAAATGAGACAGGTCCGTGAAGAAATAAAGAAATGCCGCAGGCAGCCACTTGGCCGCCAGGCGATATGTCGCCTGCTCTTGTGCGTAGCATGCCTCTTGTTACACTTCTCGTGTCTCATCACTCCGGCAAAGGCCCAGGGCTATCCGCTCATTCGAAACTATACCGCGGCAGAATACGGCGCACACAACCGCAACTACGACATTGACATCGGCGCCGACGGGACCGTCTTCGTTGCCAACTTCGAAGGACTGCTCTACTATGACCGCGCACAGTGGCGTATCATCCATACCCCCGACATCAACCGTACCACCGTGGTCTACCGCGCCTCCGACGACGTCATCTGGGTGGGCGGCTACAACTTCTTTGCCCGCGTGGAAACGAAGAAAAACGGCGATCTGACGCTGAAGCGCGTTGGCCGTGCCGACCTGTTCCGCGGCGAGGTGATGGAGATTTTCGAGCGCGACGGCACCCTCCAGTTCGTGGCCAGCGACAACAATATCTATGAGGTCAAGAACGACCAGGCCGTGCTGAAGGAACGCACCAATGCCAACTTCCGACTGGGACTAGAATCGGAAATCGTCGAGGTCGACAAACTCAAGGAAGGCTATTCCGACGTGGTGCTCGAAGGCATTACACAGGACGAACCCATTGACGGCGGTATCCACGTACAGGTGAAACGCAATAAGGGACTGGTGATATCGGATGACAAGAACCACGTGCTTTACACCATCGACGAGAACCACGGACTATGTTCCAACAATGTGGCCTATGTGGCCTACGACGGTCACGGACTACTATGGGGAGCTACCGACCACGGCATCTTCAGCATCGAACTGCCGTCGGTCTACAGCTACTGGCTGCCTGTCGATGGACTCTCGGGCGAGATGCATGCCATCACGGCCTTTGCCGGCAGCATCTTCGTCGGCAGCAGTAACGGACTCTATCGACTGGACGGTATGACACCAAAGCCCGTCAGCGATATCAACGCCATCTGCTGGGACTTCGCCCAAGACCGGAAGGGACTCCTGGTGGCTACCTCGAACGGCGTCTACCGCATAGCTCCCAACGGCAATACCACACGTCTGACGATGACGCCTGCCAACGCCGTCATGGCCGATGATGCAACCATCTACATCGGCGCACAGGACGGTCTGTACGCCATGCAGGACGGCTCTGAAGCCAAGAAGGTGTGCAACATGGACAAGGTGACGAAGATTGTCAAGGACGACGACGGCGCCATCTGGCTGCAGAACGTCTATGGCGCCATCAACAGCAAACAGCCCAACGACAGCAACTACAAACCCTATCATACCGATAAAGACGGAACCCGCGTGGCAGCCACTATCGTGGAAATAGGCGGCAAGGTCATGGTGGTCACCGCCCTCGATACCGTGCCGATAGCCTATCCGGCCTTCTCGCAAGACGATGCCGACGGCGTGGCCTGGTTGACCGACAGGGACGGCAGACACCTGTACCGATGGAAACCAGGCAAGGCCGACTACGACCGCGAGACGGCCATGCTCACACCCTTGGGCGAGATGTCGGTAAGCGCACTCTTCTCACAGGGCAGCAAGGTGTGGATTGGCGGCGACGACAAAATGGTGGTCATCGACCGTGACAAGAAGACGCTACAGTCGCTCGTGGATAGTCCACAGCTACGCTTCCGTTCAGTCATTTGGGGACCAGACAACGTGCTGTGGGGAGGCTATGGCGATATGCCCCAGAAATTGCCCGACCTCGACAGCGACGAACGACGCCTGCGCTTCACCTATGCCGTGAGCCATGAACCCCTGACCGGCGAGACACTCTATCGCTACCGTCTGAACGATGACAAATGGAGTGCGTGGAGCGACCGTCAGGAGGCAGAGTTCCTCAATCTGCCATACGGCTCCTTCCGACTCTCCATACAAGCACGACTGGGCAGCGGCGAGCTGACCGACGTCATCTCCGTGGAATTCACCATCAACTATCCGCTCTTCCTGAGATGGTACATGGGAATCATCTACCTGCTGCTGGCCGTCGGATTGTCCTACGCCCTCTTCCGGCTGCGACTGAGAAAACTGAAGGCCGACAAGCAGAAACTGGAAGCCATCGTCAAGGAACGCACCTCAGAGGTCGTCAAGCAGAAAGACAGTCTCGAAAAGGCCCTCGACGAGCTGCATAGCACGCAGAACCAGCTGATACGCCAGGAGAAGATGGCTACCGTGGGTAAGCTCACACAAGGACTCATCGACCGCATCCTGAACCCGATGAACTACATCATCAACTTCTCGAAACTCTCGGAAGGACTCCTCGGCGACATCCGCGCCAACATTGAAGACGACAAGGACAGCATGAAGCCTGACAACTACGACGATACCTGTGACGTCCTCGACATGCTCGACCAGAACCTGAAGTCCGTCGACCAGTACGGTCAGAACACCTCACGCATCCTGAAGGCGATGGAGGAGATGCTGAAAGACCGTTCAGGCGGTATGGTCGACATGGACTTGCTGCCCGTGCTGCAGCAGAATCAGTCGATGCTGGGCAACTACTTCGCCAAGGATTGTGAGGAACACCACATCGACATCCGCTTCGAGCTGCCCGGCGAACCGATGGTGATACACGGCAATCCCGACCTACTGAGCAAGACCTTCATGAGCATACTCGGCAACGCCGTCTATGCCCTCGTCAAGAAGAAGTCAAAGACGGCGTTCGATGCTAAAGTGTCACTTTCGGCAACCATTGACAATGAGGTGTGTGTCATTAAGATACACGACAACGGAACGGGTATTGGAAAGACGACCTTAGAGAAGATTTTCGACCCCTTCTTCACTACTAAGACCTCAGACGAGGCTACCGGCGTAGGACTCTATCTGAGTCGCGAAACCATCCAGAATCACGGCGGCGACATCGCGGTCGAATCGGTCAAGGATGAATACACGGAGTTTACCATCACGCTGCCGATTTTAAAGGGAAGAGTGAAAAGTGAATAATTTGCTACCGCAATCATATTAAATAATTGGTATGACAGAAATCGAACAACTCCAGGAACAACTGAGGAAGCAGGAAAAACTCGCTTCACTTGGCATGTTGAGTGCAGGAATAGCGCACGAAATACAGAATCCGCTCAACTTCGTCATCAATTTCAGCAAAATGTCCAGCAGCCTGATTGACGACCTGTCGGCTATCGTTGACGACAACAAGGACAAACTGCCGGAAGCCGACCGAGAGGACCTGGCTGACATCATGATGGGCTTGAAGGAGAACATGAAACAGATCAAGGACAGCGGAGAACGGGCCGTCAGCATCATCAGAGGCATACTCCTCGTATCACGCGGCAAGGAGAACGAGTTCGTGCCGTCAGACGTCCGAAACATCGTCCAGGAATACGTCCGGCTGTCGTATCACGCCATGCGCGCCAACCATCAGGGCTTCAACGTTACCATCAACGAACAGTACCAAGAGGACCTGCCGATGATGATGGTTATTCCGCAGGACCTGAGCAGGGCCGTGCTGAACCTGATGAACAACGCCTGCTATGCCGTGTGGCACAAGACGCAGACGGCAGGGGACGACTACAATCCCGAGCTGGACATCAGCGTGGCGGCAGAGAACGGCAACCTCATCATCAGCATCGCAGACAACGGCGAAGGCATGAGCGAGGAAGTGCAGCAGCGACTCTTCGAGAACTTCTTCACCACCAAGCCCATCGGGCTGGGTACAGGTCTTGGCATGAGCATCACCCGCGATATTGTCGAGAACAAGCATGGCGGCAAGCTCACCTTCACCTCGACCGAAGGACAAGGCACCACCTTTACCATCAGTATACCCATAAAAAGGTAAAAGGGAATAGTGAAAAGTGAAAAATTTGCTACCGCAATGATAAGGGAATAATTGGCTACCGCTATGATAAGGGAATAATTGGCTACCGCTATGAGAGAGAGAACAACGAAACAATGGATCTGGAGGATCGTGCTCCTGACAGCATTACTCGCTACGCATTCCTCATTTCTCATTCCGCAAGGGTGGGCACAGGAAAACACGGAAATCCTTCAGATATATACACAGGCTGAAAACGACTACCAGATAGGACGCTTCGACCAATGCGTAGAGGCCCTGGAACAGCACCTGAACCTGATGCAGGGCAACCTGAAGCGCGACGCCTTGCGACTCATAGCCCTGTGTCATCTGGTACAGTTCGACCACGAGAGCGCAGAACGATGGACAAGACAGATGCTCGACCAAGACCCTTACTATAGTGTCTCGACACAAGACCCGCCGGCATTTATCGACATCGTCAACAACATCAAGGCCGGCATGACCGCCACCATCACTACCGCATCGAGTCAGGCAGAGAGCCTGGCAGAGGTACCCGTGCCCACCACGCTCATTACCGCTGAGATGATTGAGAACAGCGGAGCCAGTAATCTGCAGGAAGTCCTGGCGGCTTATGTGCCGGGCATGAACATCATCGACTGTAACGACGACATCAACATCAACATGCGAGGCATCTACAGCAATACGCAGGAGAAGATGCTCTTCATGCTCAACGGACACCGACTGAACAGCTTTGCCACCAATACGGCTGCGCCAGACTTCAGCATATCGCTCGAGAAAGTGAAGCAGATAGAGGTGCTACGAGGACCGGCATCATCGCTCTACGGCGGCGTGGCACTCACGGCGGTGGTCAACATCATTACCAAGGACGGACGCGAAACTGACGGCATGACCGTGAAAGTCGGCGGAGGCAACCACGGACAGATACGTGGTGACGTGGTCTTCGGCAAGCATTATTTCGACCTGGACCTCGTGCTCTGGGGTAGCATCTATCACAATAAAGGCGAACGACAGGGCGTGTCGGAAGAAAGAAGCAATGAGAACATCTACAACATGCCGGTCGACCACATCTATATTGGACGAATCGGCGATAAGCCATCCTACGACTTCGGTACCCAACTGAGATGGAAGGGGTGGCAGCTCCTCTACGACACACACTTCTCGCAAGTGGTGGCACCATACACCATGACGACCCTTGCACTATCGTACGACCACGACCGCTACCGCACCTATAACGGCATAAAGCCCAGCTTCACTACCGTGTCGCATCATTCCGACCTCAGCTACACCCATCAGTTCGGCAACCTGAACCTGAGAGGAACACTCACTTATGACCACGCCGACCTGACACGCTATCAGGTCATCAATGACCTGCCGTTACCAGGTGCTGGAATGGCCATGGGACTGCCAGACGACCTCTCGCTGATTTTCGACAATTTTGAGGGTCTCTCACGCTATGTCAACGGACAGGAGCAGAACTACGGAGCGCAGTTGAAGGGAAACTATAACTATAAGGTGGGCGAGAATCATAAGGGATCGATAGGTTTTGGTGCCGAATTCAGCCGCTTTGAACTTGACGACGTCCGATTCCAGGTAGGCTACGATTTCAATCTGTCAACCTATGAGAACCCAAGGCTCTCCTCGGCAGGTAAGGGTGGTGAAAACAGCGCCGACGTCTATCTGCAGCTGAAGCATCAATGGAAATCGTTCATCGTCAATGCCGGTCTGCGCTACGACTACAAGAACCGCCGCGACGATACCAAGGCCAACGAACTGTCGCCGCGTATTGCCCTCATCCTGCTGCGTCCTAAGTGGAACGTCAAGCTCAGCTACTCGAAGTCCTTTGTCGATGCGCCGTATGTCTATCGCATGGGTAACGTGCTGATGACGCTACTGCGAAACGGCGAAACCGATGAGGCCACAAAACTCGACCCCGAACGTATCCACTCATTTCAATTATCCTTTGCCGGTACCAACTGGATCAAGGGACTGAACTTCGAAGTGAACGGTTTCTACAACAAGGCTACCAACCTCATCATGACTCACGTCATCGACTACATGAATGCCGGTAAGAACCAGACGGCTGGCATAGAGCTGATAGCCAACTACAAACAGCCCAGGTTCTCGGTAGACTTCAACCTGACCTGGACGCATACCTTCAAGTCGAACCTGATGGGTGTCAATCTAGTAGAAGACCTGAGAGATGTTGTTAATACTGATATCAATGCCAACAACAATACGCCCGCCATCATGTCGAACGCGGTACTTGCATGGCAGGCTTCCAGAAAACTGAAGCTGCACACCCACATCATGTTTGAGGGAAAACAGTCAACCTACAATACCGACTTGGTGAAGATTGTTCAGATATACAAGGAGATGGACATGGCCGAAGATGCTTACGCCCGGGAAGATATGGTGGAATATGAATACTATATGGAACACACACTTGAGCTGGCTAAGGAAATGGTCTTCAAGAGGAATATGCCAGCCCGTGTACTCTTCAATGTCGGCGCAGACTTCCAGTTAGGTCCCGTGACGCTGGGACTGAACATCCATAACCTCTTCAATACTTATTATGAGCGTAGCGGTATGAACACCAACGTCATTCCACAGAAGGGACGCTGGTGGATGGCTACTGTCAGCTACCATTTCTAAGATAAGGAAAAACTTGAGAAATCTAAGATAAGGAAAAATTTGTAATATATTTATGAAAAGACAAAGCATTCTTTTAACGCTGGCACTCATGGGTGCCGCTTATGCTATGGCGTGTACTAACTTCATCGTGGGCAAGAAGGCCTCGGTGGATGGTAGCGTCATCTGTTCGTATAATGCCGACTCGTATGGCGCGTTCATGAATCTGGCCCATTATCCCGCAGGAAAACACGCAAAGGGTGAGATGCGGAAAATCTACGAGTGGGACACCAACAAATACCTGGGTGAAATACCAGAAGCAGAGGAGACCTGGAACGTCGTCGGCAATATCAACGAGTGGCAGGTAACCATTGGAGAAACGACCTACGGAGGACGTGAGGAAATGGTTGATTCGACGGGTGTAATCGATTATGGTTCATTGATTTATATTGGCCTTCAACGATCGAAGACGGCTCGTGAGGCCATCCGCATCATGACGTCGCTGGTAGAGCAGTACGGCTACTATTCGGAAGGCGAAACATTTACCATCTGCGACCCCAACGAGGCTTGGATTCTGGAGATGCAGGGCTGCGGTCCTGACCGTCAGAAATCGAAGGAACGTGTGGTGTGGGTGGCTCGCCGTATTCCGGATGAGGCCATCTGCGGCCATGCTAACCAGAGTAGGATAGGGCAGTTCCCGTTGAAGGACAAGGAGAACGTGCTCTACTCGAAGAATGTCATTAAATACGCCCGCGCGATGGGGTGGTTTGATGGCAAGGACGAGGACTTTTCCTTCAAGAATGCCTATGCCTTCCCCGATTTCTCAGGTCGTCGTATCTGTGATGCCCGTGTGTGGAGCTTCTTCAACCATCACGTGAAGGGCATGGACCGTTACCTGCCGTGGGCTTTGGGCAAGGACAAGAATGCCGAGGACATGCCGCTGTGGGTCATTCCTGACCAGAAACTGAGCGTACAGGACGTCATGAGCGATATGCGCGACCACTTCGAGGGAACACCGATGGCCATTGACTCGACGGATATCGGCGGTGGCATCTGGCAGATGCCTTACCGTCCGACACCTCTTTATTTCAAGGTTGACGGCAAGAAATACTTTAACGAGCGTCCTACCTCGACGCAGCAGACATCATGGAGCTATGTCAGCCAGATGCGCTCATGGCTGCCTCGTGAGGTGGGCGGCTGCTTCTGGTTCGGTAATGACGACGGCAATATGGTGGCCTATACGCCTATCTACTGCTCCATGACCGAGCGTCCGGAGTGCTATAACACGCCTGGCGCCGACGAGGTAACCTTTTCGATGAAGAATGCCTATTGGGTGGAGAACTGGGTCAGTAACATGGTCTATCCGCGCTACAACATGCTCTTCCCGTCGTTAAAGGAGGTTCGCGATTCCTTACAGCAGGCCTATTTCGTCCAGCAGCAGGCTATTGAGGCACAGGCAAAGACGATGGAACCTGCCCAGATGCAGTGCTTCCTAAACGACTACAGCGTGCGTCAGGCACAGGCCATGCTGGAACGCTGGAAGCAGCTGGCTTTCTATCTGGTTGTGAAGTATAACGATATGGCTGTGAAACCTGAAGAAAACGGCCATTTCAAGCGTACTGAATATGGGCTGGGAGCTAGTGTCAAACGTCCGGGATTCCCCACGCCTTTTGCCCGTGAAATGATTAAGCAGACTGGTGACCGCTATGCCGTGCCTGAGGAATAGTGAAAGGAAAAAGGGTAGGAAGGTCAAAAGGTAAAAAAGGTAAAAAAGTAAAAAAGAGTGCGGAAAAATGGGTCTACCTTTGGTAGACTCGTTTTTTTATAGTACCTTTGCAGGTTGAATTGAAAAAGACAATAAAGCAATGAATGAAAATTTCAATAAAACGCTGAAATCTGCCGAGACAGAAGACTGGCTCGACCTGCATGTAGTGCGCCCCTTTTGCTACTGGTGGGCGGTGTTGTTTGCCAAGCTTGATATCCATCCCAATACGGTCACCATCATGTCCATGTTCGTTGGAGCCGCAAGTGCCCTCTTCTTCATGCATGGCAGCTTCTATTATGAAGGAACTACGGGACTGTTGCTGAACGTCGTGGCTATCCTGCTGCTGTGTCTTGCCGACATCTTCGACTGTACTGACGGACAGCTGGCCCGCATGACGGGTAAGAAGAGCCGTTTGGGACGCATTCTCGACGGTGTGGCTGGATTCACCTGGTTTGCACCCATTTATGTGCTGCTGGTCTACCGCTTCTATTTGTACCACGACATTGAGTTCGGATGGCTGGGTATCGAGAACAATGAGCAGAACACCATCATCGCTACGGCTGTGGTGTTTGTGCTAGGACTCATTTCCGGCATCAGCGGACTGGCTGGTCAGCAGCGTCTGGCCGACTACTACATCCAGGCGCACCTGTTCTTCCTGAAGGGTGAGAAGGGCAGCGAGCTCGACAATAGTGTTCAGCAGCAGAAGATATACGACGAAATGCCGGATGACGCACCACTCTACGAGCGCATCTTCCAGAAGTCGTACATCGGCTATACGCAGAAACAGGAGAAGCGCACACCCCAGTTCCAGCGTCTGCTTCAGACGTTGAAGAAGAACTATGGTGGTGTCGAAGGCATGCCTTATCCGTTGCGCGAGGAGTTCCGTTCGGAATCGAAGAAGATTATCTTCTGGAATGGTTTGCTGACATTCAATTTCCGTTCAGCCTGGCTGTTCCTTTTCTGTCTGCTGGATGTCCCCGTCATGAACTTCGTGTTTGAGATTGTGGCTCTTGGCCTGCTGACATATTACGTGAACCGTCGACATGAGAAACTCAGCGCTAAAATCACGGAAAAGCTGGCATGAAGTGGACTAAGCAACGACTCAACAACCTGTTCTTCATCCTGGGCGTAGCAGCCTGTGTGGTGATGTTGCTGACGTTTGACGTCAGCTTCGTTGAGTTGTGGCAGCACCTGTGTCATGCCGGCTACTGGCTGATACCCATCATTGGCGTCTGGCTGTTTGTATACGGGCTGAATGCGATGGCGTGGCTTTCAATCATCAAAGGCAATTGCAAAGGCGACGATGCCATCACAGAGAAATTGTCAAGCCGCCGTTTTTTCTGGCGTATCTACCGACTGACCATTACCGGCTATGCCCTGAACTATGCCACTCCCGTGGGTGGACTGGGGGGGGAGCCCTATCGTATCATGGAACTCTCGAAGGACATCGACAACCAGCATGCTACTTCGTCGGTCATCCTCTATGCCATGATGCATTTCTTCGCCCACTTCTGGTTCTGGTTTATCAGTATCTTCATCTATCTGGTACTCGTGGTCATTGGCGACCTGCCCATCACGACAGCCATCGGCATCATCCTGGGCATCATCGTGGTGTTCTGCCTGCTGGCCTTCTACCTGTTTTCCCAGGGCTACCGCAACGGACTGGTGAAATACGTTCTGGGCGTTATCAGCCGCATTCCAGGACTGAAGAAATGGACGTTGCGCTTCTGGGTACGTCACAGCGAGGCTATCACGAATATTGACCAGCAGATAGCCGCCCTCTATAGTCAGGACACCCGTGCCTTCTATCGTAGTCTGGTGTTGGAATACTTTTCGCGTGTTGTCCAAAGTTCGGAGGTGATGTTTATGCTGTTGCTGTTTGGTATAGACTGTGGCGGAGGACTGGGCGGACTGACGCTGACCTTCCTGCACAGCATCCTTATCGTGTCGTTCACCACGCTGTTTGCCAACCTCATCGGTTTCCTGCCTATGCAGTTGGGTGTCCAGGAGGGTGGTTTTGTGCTTTCCATTGCTGCCCTTGGACTGTCGGCAGCCTTGGGCATCTTCGTCAGTATCATCTGCCGTGTGCGTGAAATCATCTGGATAGCCATCGGTATGGCGCTGATGAAATTAAAAGAATAAAAAAATAAAAAGAATAAAAGACTTAAATAAGAAAACAATGAATTATTTAGACAGAAACGAATTTAACTTTGAGCCCAGCCAGAAAGTGGTTGAGGCCATCAAGAGTTTTGACCCGAAAGACTTGTGTTTCTATACACGTATCTATGATCAGGGAAAGAAGAGTGTCATCAGCGTCCGTCTGAGCGAAATCTACAATATCCCCGAGGAGCAGGTGCTGCTGACCTACGGTGGTGAGGACATGCTGAAGAATGCCATCCACTACTTCCTCAGCATCAATAGCCAGGAAGGAGCTACCGAGCCCAATACAAAGATTCTCATTCCCGAGTTCTCATGGTGGTACTACAACCGCGTGGCCTCTGAGTGTGGCGGTACCTTCGAGATGTATCCTCTGCATGAGAAGGAAGATACCTTTGCCTACGATATAGACGAGGTCATCGAGTACACCAACCGCGTACATCCCCGTATGCTGCTACTGGCATCGCCCAACAATCCTACGGGTAATGGTTTGACTCCCGAAGAGACTGGACGCATCATGGAGAATATCCCAAGCGACACGATGGTACTCATCGACGAGGCTTATGCCAGCTTCATCTCAATGGATACAGACTACATCGCTCCGTTGGTGAACAAGTATTCGAACCTGATTATTTCGCGTACGCTCAGTAAGTTCTATGGACTGCCTGGTCTGCGTTGCGGTTTCGGCTTCATCGGCAAGGGTCACGACCAGTTCCTGAGCTATGTCAACAAGTATCTGGGCTACAACCGCTTCTCTGAGGCTGTGGCACTGGCTGCCCTCGACAGCAACGAGCACTATCGTCAAGTTGCTGATGACATGGAATGGGGACGCCAGCTGTACAAGAAGGAGCTTGGCTCGCTGCCTGGCTTTAAGGTGTACAAGTCGGTGGCCAATTTCATCCTCATCAAGTATCCCTTGGAAATCAAGGACGCTCTGATGGAAGCCCTGAAGGTTCAGGACTACAAGATCAAGTTCATGGGCGACAAGGGTCTGGAGTCGTGTCTGCGCATCACGCTGGGTCGTAAGGAACAGACGCAGACTGTTGTCGACACCATCCTGCGAGTCCTGAAGAAATCATAATTATCAATTCTCAATTGTCAATTATCAATTTTCAATATGGTTGGAGTCATATTAGCAGCAGGAATGGCCAAGCGGCTACGCCCTTTGACCGATACCAAGCCCAAGTGTCTGCTTGAGGTTGGTGGGAAGACGCTGTTGGAGCGTACCGTTCGCGCTATGCAGCAGGCAGGAATTACGGAGTTTGTGGTCGTTACAGGTTATCGCGCCGACCAAATCCGCGATTTCCTCACAGCTTATAGCCAAAAGCTAACAGCTAACAGCCAACAGCCCCACTTCACCTTTCTCCACAACGCCGACTACGAGCACAACAACAACATCTACTCGCTGTGGATGGCGATGGATGTGGTGCGTGGCCGTGACTTCCTGTTGATGGACAGCGATATCCTCTGCGATCCTGCAGCCGTCATGCGCATTGCACGGGAACAGGAGCCTGCTCTGGCCCTGAACCGTCATGAGTGCGGCGAAGAGGAAATCAAGGTCATTGTAGATGCTGACAACCATATCACCGAAATCAGCAAGGTGTGCAGCATTCAGGATGCCATCGGCGAGTCGGTGGGCATTGAGAAGATGACTGCTGACTATAGCGAGGCGCTCTATCACGAACTGAAGCAGATGATTGAGCAAGAAGGGCTCATCGACGTCTTCTACGAACGTGCCTTTGAGCGACTGATACCTCAGGGTCACACCTTCCGCGTGGTAGATACCACCTGCTACTTCTCATACGAGCTTGATACGCCTGAAGATTTCCAGCGAGCACAGGAACTGATGCCCAAGGAATTGCTGTAAATAGTAAATCGTCAAATAGTAAAAAGATTGATGACTGCCGTAATTGTTACCATGCTAATTCTGGCCTACGTGCTCATTGCTACGGGCCACATGACGGGAGTAAACAAAGCTGCCATCGCCATGTTCCTCGGAACAGTAGGATGGGTGGTATATGTCTCGTGGGGCGAGGATTTCGTCATGGCTCAGTATCCGCACGACTACCTGAAATGGCTGAATGGTGCAACTGCCACCAGTGAGACAGTGAAGCTATATATATATAATAAGGTGTTCCTGAGCTATGTGGGCAAGGCAGCAGCTATTGTGCTGTTCCTGCTCGCCACCATGTCGATTGTGGAGTTGCTGAACAACAACGGCTGTTTTGATTTCATTACGGAATGGATTCGTACGAGAAACTCGAAACGTCTGCTGTGGACTATCACGCTGGCCACCTTCATCCTCTCGGCGAATCTGGACAACCTGACAACAACGACGATGATGCTGGTCATCATGCATAATATCCTGCAGAACTCACGACAAAGGATGTATGTGGGGGCGGCCATCGTGCTGGCTGCCAATGCAGGAGGCTGTTTCACGGTCATTGGTGACCCTATCGGACTCATCCTGTGGGGCGATGGCGCCGTGACAGCCAGTCATTTCTCAGCTTACATGGCCATACCAGCATTGCTGGCATGGATTATTCCCACCATTCTCATTAACCGTGAACTGCCTGACCGTCTTGACATCGCCTGGAGTCCGTCACCCTATCGTGGCGACGACACGCGTCTGAACCGCTGGCAGCGCATTGTCATGCTCGTGGTGGGTATTGGTGGGTTGTGGTTTATCCCTACCTTCCATAACATCACCAAGTTGGCACCTTTCCTTGGCGCCCTGTGTGTGCTGTCGGTATTATGGGTGGTTAACGAGGCATTTAACCGAAAGCTCATCCATAGCGACCAGATGGTTCAGCGACGCATTCCCATGTCGCTGGCATACGGCTCGTTACAGCAGGTACTGTTTGTTACGGGTATCATGCTGGGTATGGGTGTGGTGACTGAAACTGGCGTATGGGATGATGTGGCAGAGTGGTTTGACATGTATGTCGACGACATCTGGATGATGGGCATTGGTGCTGGTATGCTCTCGAGCATCGTAGACACCTTTACAATTGCTATTTCCAATATTTCGCTCTATCAGGTCGGTATCGGCGACGTAGCCACCAATGGCGCTTACTGGATGATTATTGCTTATTCAACGGCTGTCGGTGGAACGCTGCTGGCTGTGGGTAGTGTCAGTGGCTTGGCTCTTATGCGTGCCGAGCATGTCAAGCTGGGATGGTATATCAAGCATTTCTCGCCCAAGGTGCTGTTGGGGTTTATTGTCGGATTTATAGCCCTTTGGCTGGAACTTAACTTCTTAGGAATGTGATGGATTATCAGGCCATTATCCAACGTTATTATCCGGAAGACGATGCATTACGACGTCTGCTTGTCAAGCATTCTCGTCAGGTGGCAGACAGGTGTCTCTCTATTGCAAGGAAGCATAGGGAGTTACCAGTTGATGTACAGTTTCTGGAGGAAGCTGCCATGCTCCATGATATAGGTATTTATCAATGCGATGCTCCTTCGATTCATTGTCATGGTAAGGAACCCTATTTGCGTCATGGACCAATAGGCGGTCAGCTGTTGCGTGAAGAGGGCTTCCCGCGTCATGCACGGGTGGCCGAGCGTCATACAGGGACAGGTTTGCTAGGCTATGAACCAGAGACATTGGAGGAACAGATTGTGTGCTATGCTGATAAGTTCTATTCCAAGTCGCATCCCGACCGTGTGTTGACCGTTGCCCAAACTGCCGAGTCATTGGAGAAGTTCGGTCACGATGGCGTGTTGAAGTTCCTCGGCTGGGCAGAACGTTTTGAATAGAAACATTGACTTATCTTAATAATTAACGTTAAATGCGGTAAATGCGGGTGGTATTCCGTAAATAATTTGTAAATTTGCAGTCGTGAAAAGAAAGACACTCCTGTTCATTGTGTGCTTTGTCATCATTTTCGTGGTGGCTGGGGTGCCTCGTTTCCATTTCCCGACAACCGTGGAAACACGTGACAGCATCATGCAGGACAGCGTTCCGGCAGATACCATTAGTGAAACACCTAAAGTGGTGCTGAACAGCGCAGACACCCTTACCGCTGATACCGTCGGCATGGACTCGCTACAACGACTGATATGGCTGCACAACAAGGAGATTGACGACTCTCTGCGTGCCGACTCCATTAACCGTCAGCGCAGGAACGGTATTGATGCTCCTGTGGAGTATACTGCCAACGACTCGATGACCTATGAGGGAGAAAGCGACATGGCCCATTTGTATGGCGATGCCCACGTAACCTATCAGAACATGGATCTGAAGAGCGACCAGATAATGATGTCGGTAGACTCCAGTCTGGTTTATGCCATGGGTACGACGGACTCTACAGGCAAGAGGAAAGGCTTGCCAGTTTTTAAGATGGGAAGCGATACCTATGAGAACGATACGATGGCCTTTAACTTCAAGACAAAGAAGGGCCTCATCAAAAATGTCTATACCCAACAGGATGATGGCTTCATGACTTCGGAGCTGTCAAAACGTGGTGCCAATGGTGAGATGTATCTCTATCATGGCCGTTATACCACCTGTGACCAGCCACATCCAGACTTCTATCTGGCTCTGTCGCGTGCCAAGGTCCGTCCAGGAAAGGATGTCGTTTTCGGACCGGCCTATCTGGTGGTTGCCGACGTACCGCTTCCGCTGGCTATCCCTTACGGTTTCTTCCCCTTTACCAAGAGTTACTCCAGCGGCTTTATCATGCCGACTTATGGTGACGAGACTTCACGAGGCTTCTATCTTCGTGATGGCGGCTACTATTTTGCCATTAGTGACAAGATGGACCTGAAACTAATTGGTGAGATATTTACTAAGGGTTCGTGGGGTATCTCGGCAGCATCTAACTACCGTAAACGCTACAAGCATAGTGGTCAGTTCTTCTTCAGTTATCAGAATACGGTGACAGGTGATAAGAACATGCCCGACTATATGAAGTCCACGAGCTATAAGTTGCAATGGTCGCACAAGCAAGACCCGAAGGCCAATCCTTTCCGCACATTGTCCGCTAGTGTGAATTTTGCCTCTACGGGCTATGATACGCACAACCTGACGTCGATGTATAATCCGCAGGCTATGACACAATCTACGCGAACGTCATCCGTCAACTATGGTGTCACCTTCTCAAGTCTTGGTATGAGCATCAATACCACGATGAACCTGAACCAGAACATGCGTGACTCCATCATAGGTCTGACACTCCCTGACGTCAACATTTCCGTATCGCGTTTCTATCCTTTCAAACGCAAGAAAGCCGCAGGTGATGAAAAGTGGTATGAGAAGATTTCGATGCAGTATACTGGTCATTTGCAGAACACCATCAACACCAAGGAGGACAAGCTGCTGCACTCCAGTCTGACCAAGGATTGGCGTAACGGCATGGAACATCGCATACCAATTCAGGCTAATTTCACCATGTTCGGCTACGTCAATGTGAATCCGTCATTCAACTTTACTGACCGTATGCTGACACAAAAGTACAAGCGTTCGTGGGATGAGGATGCACAAAAGGAACGCATAGACACACTCCAGGGCTTCTATAATATCTACGACTGGAACCTGTCGCTGTCTGTCTCGACGAAACTCTACGGTATGTATATCCCTAACCGCAAGTTGTTTGGCGATAAGATTAATGCCATCCGCCATGTGCTGACGCCGAATGTAAGCTTCACTTATACACCAGGTTTTGGTGCCAAGCATTATGGATACTACGATACCTATCAGAAAACTGATGCGTACGGTAATGTATCTCTGGTGGAATATTCGCCTTATACCGGTACGATGTTCTCGGCACCAGGCAAGGATATGCGTGGTACCGTGTCGATGTCGTTATCGAACAATGTGGAAATGAAGTTGCGTAACCGCGACGATTCGCTGGTGAAGGTAAGTCTGATTGATGAACTGGGCTTAAATATGTCGTATGATCTCGCTGCCAAGGAACGTCCGTGGAGTGATCTGGGTACCACATTACGACTGAAACTGAGCAAGAGCTATACGTTTAATCTGAGTTCTACATGGGCTACCTATGCCTATGAGGCTGACTCTGTGGGTGCAACGCCTTATGTCGGTACGCGTACAGAGTATAGCAAGGGACGCTTCGGACGCTTTCAGGGTATGTCACAAAACCTGTCGTATACCCTTGATGACAAGAAAATCACAAATCTCATCAAGTGGCTGAAAGGTGAACGTGTGGAGAAGAAAGATAAGGGTAGAAAGAAAAAAGACGATGAGGAAGAATATGATACTGGCGTAGAAACCAACTTAGATGCTGATTTGGAGGCAGGAAAGCATGGTGCCGAGCGTAGGGAGTCGTCGATGGCTGATACTGATGAAGATGGCTATATGCCATTTGCGCTACCGTGGTCGCTTAGTTTGGGCTATGGTATAACTATGCGTGAGGATACTGATGTCAAGAAGTTCAACTATGATACCATGCGCTATCCATATAAGTTTACACAGAACCTGAACTTTAGTGGTAATATCCGTCTGTCAGAGGGTTGGAATATCTCGTTCTCGTCGGGCTATGACTTCGAGGAGCACAAGATATCAATGACAACAGCATCGCTGAGCCGTGACCTGCATTGTTTCAATATGTCTTGCCAAGTGGTATTGTCACCGTACACCAGCTATAATTTCTCGTTCCGATGCAATGCGTCTACACTTACCGACGCATTGAAGTATGACAAACGTTCGTCGGCCTCCAATGCCGTACAGTGGTACTAAGGGGAATTGGCAATAGATATTGACAATTCGTAGTGCTTAATCCAGAATTAGGAGTTGAGTAGTGCCTTCAGCGATTCCTCTTCACCTACTACCCAGATGATGTCACCTTCCTGGAATTTTCGGTTGGGAGCGAAGCGTGAAAGGTTTTCCTTACCTTCTTCCAGACCAATTACCATACAACTGTACAGATAGCGGATGTCGCTTTCTGCGAGCGTTTTGCCTATGAATGGGCTATCTGCACCAATAATGAGCTGACGGAGTTTCATCTCACGGTTTTCCAAATACATGTCTTCCGAAATGAGATCTGTCTCCAAGGCATGTCCGAACTTACTCAGCTGTTCGTCACTACCGATGACTTGCAGACGGTCGCCAGGGAAGATAACATAGTCGCCATCGGGAATGTTCAGACGGAAGTTGGCACGCAGAATGCTACTGATGTGCACACCGTACTTACGACCTAAGTCGAGCTGTTTTAACGAGCTGCCCATCCACATTGAGTTCATGGGAACGTTGAAGTCGGCAATGTGTACGTCACGGTCCAACAGACGACCTTCATATAGCGGACGCTTGGTGCCGTGAACCTGTGCTACTATATCACGTGAACGCAGGTTCATCATGAATAGACGCTCCAGTTTGATGCTGCGCTGCTTGACCGTTCTCGACAGTACCATCAGACCGATGGCTATGATACCGATGGTAATCATGACGGCATTGGTGAAGTGGCTCAGAAAGTTGCAGATATAGAAGATGAAGAAGACACCAATCATGACACGTACCAGAACGGTAAACAGCAGTGGCACACGGTTGCGGTTGCTCTCTTCCCATAGTGCACGCCACTCTTCCGAACGGTTCTTTTTCATAATCATAGCACGTAGGAATGGTGATATGAACAGCACGGTGAGTACACCTGTAATGGCGTTGGCATACCAGTGGAGCTCCCAGCCAGGCAATAGACGACGCATGAAGGGCAGTACGAATGTAAACATGATAGCAACGGTAGCAGCAGACAGAATGCTATAGATGAGTGTGTTCACAGCCATAGCTGTTAGCAGTTGCTTCCATTTGTTTTGCTCTGAAGGTGCTGAATGACTGGTACTCAGGTGGTTCATCAACTTGATAACCTTCGTTGGCAGATGATGTTCCAAATGTGTGTAAGCCGGTGTGGCAAGCCGTATCATGTAAGGTGTGAGGAAAGTGGTTATAACTGATACGGCTACCACCACCGGATAGAGAAAGTCGCTGATGACACCCAATGACAGTCCCAGCGAGGCAATGATAAACGAGAATTCACCAATTTGAGCCATCGAGAAACCGCAGCGCATGGCACTCTTCAGACTCTCGCCGCCTAACATGAAGGCTATGGTGCCGAAAATACTTTGTCCAATAAGGATGGTGAGTACCAGCAACAGGATGGGTATCGCATAGCTGACGAGTATTTCCGGGTCGACGAGCATACCTACCGATACGAAGAATATGGCACCAAATAGGTTTTTGACAGGCTCTACGAGTTTCTCAATACGTTCGGCTTCAACGGTTTCTGCAAGGACACTACCCATAATGAAGGCACCGAAAGCTGATGAGAAACCGACTTTCGTCGAGAATACAGCCATCGCACAGCATAAGCCTAACGATACTACCAGCAGCACCTCGGCATTGATGAGACGACGCACCTTCCGCAGGAAGGCCGGTACGGCAAAAATACCCACAACCAACCAAAGTACGAGGAAGAAGCCGATCTTCATAATAGATCCCAACATCTGACCGCCATCAGGGTTGTTTCCGCTGGCGATGGCACTCAGCATCACCATCATGACGATGGCGAGAATGTCCTCCAGAATCAGCACCGACATCACCATACCAGCAAACTGCTGCTGGCGTAGTCCAAGGTCGTCGAAGGCCTTATATATGATGGTTGTCGATGACATGGCCAACATACCACCCAGGAAGATACAGTCCATGCGCGACCAATTGAATGCATGGCCTACGAAAACACCCAGCATGGCCATGGCGAAGATGATGGAGATGGTCGATATGATGGGCGATGCTCCCATCTTTAGGATTTTCTTGAACGAAAAGTCGAGTCCCAGCGAAAACAATAGGAACATCACACCGATGTCAGCCCACAGATGAACGTTTTCGGTGTCGGCCACCGATGCCGTATAAGGCATGTGGGGTGATACGAGGAAACCTGCTACGATGTAGCCCAGGACAAGGGGCTGTTTCAGACGTTTGAAAACTAGTGTGACCACGCCCGCCATCATCAGCATGAGCGCAAGGTCTTCAATCATTGTGGGTAGTTCAGCCATGATTGTTTAATGATGAGTGTTAAATGATAAGTGTCTTAATCGTTAAAGCCTCCGACGAGCTGGCAAATTTTGACGATGACCTGCATAGCTTTCTCCATTGACTGAATAGGTACGAACTCATAGGGGCCATGGAAATTAATGCCACCAGCAAAGATGTTGGGACAGGGCAGACCCTTGAAGGACAGTTGGGCACCGTCAGTACCACCACGGATGGGACGCACCTTTGGAGCCACACCTACCTCCTGCATGGCGCGCAACACCAGGTCAATGACGTGCATCTGCGGGTCTATCTTCTCCTTCATATTATAATACTGGTCGTTGACGATGGCCTCTACCGTGCCTTCACCGTACTTGGCATTCATTTCCTCTGCACATTTCTGAATGAAGCGCTTACGGTCTTCAAAACGGTCGCGGTCGTGGTCGCGGATAATATAGCTCATTTTGGCCTGTTCGATGTTCGACGTAATGCCCAACAGATGATAGAATCCCTGATAACCCTCAGTGGTCTCTGGGGTTTCGTCGGCGGGCAACATGGTTGCAAACTCAGCAGCCAGAGCGTTGGCATTTACCATCTTACCCTTGGCGTAGCCAGGATGTACGCTGATACCCTTGATGGTAATCTTTGCCGAGGCAGCATTAAAGTTCTCGAACTCCAACTCACCCACATCACCACCATCCATGGTATAGGCCCATTCACAAGCGAATTTTTTCACATCGAAGTGGTGGGCCCCCATACCAATCTCCTCGTCAGGATTGAAGGCCACGCGAATCTTACCGTGTTTGATTTCTTTGTGCTCCTGCAGATACACCATGGCCTGTACGATTTCGGCTATACCGGCCTTATCGTCGGCACCCAGTAGTGTCTTACCGTCTGTCACAATGAGGTCTTCGCCCACATGTTGCAGTAGTTCGGGGAATTTTTTCGGTGAACTGACAATGCCCTCAGAGAGCAGTATGTCCGTACCGTCGTAGTTACGTACTATTTGTGGCTTGATATTGGCACCGCTACAGTCGGGACTGGTGTCGTAGTGTGAAATAAACCCGATAACAGGTACATCCTCCTTTGTATTGGCCTTCAGAGTCGCATACAGATAACCCTTGTCATCCAGTTCCACGTCGTCCAGTCCTTCGTGTTCCAGTTCTTTTTTCAGATACTCTGCAAACAATAGTTGCTTGCTGGTACTTGGCACTGTTTGGCTGTCTTCAGCCGACTGTGTATCGAACTTCGTATAGTTCAGAAATCTTTCACTAATGTTCATATTTGATAATCTGTGTTATATATTCTTGTTGTGATGGATCTGGTGGAATGGTTGTTTATTTCAGCCAACGGTCAAGCCAGTTGAAGAAGGTGCGCTGCCAAAGGATACCATTTTGGGGTTTCAGCACCCAATGGTTCTCGTCGGGGAAAATGAGCAATTCGGCAGGAATACCTTTCATGCGAGCAGCGTTAAAGGCTGACATTCCCTGCGTGTAGTTAATGCGGTAGTCCTTCTCGCCATGGATACACAGAATCGGCGTGTCCCACTTCTCCACCATCTTATGGGGTGAGTCGTGGTAGGTCTGTTTGGCACGGGGCATCTGCGGACGGTGCCAGTAGGCCTCGTCGTACTCCCAGTTCGAGAACCAGTTCTCTTCCGTTTCGGTGTACATAGCTGCCAGGTTGAAGGCACCGTCATGAGCGATGAAGGCCTTGAAACGCTTCTCGTGGATGCCTGCCAGGTAGTAGACAGAGAAGCCGCCAAACGAAGCACCTACAGCTGCCAGACGGTCTTTGTCGACGAAGGGCAGGTTTGCGGCAGCATCGTCGATGGCTGCCAGATAGTCCTGCATGCACTGTCCCGTCCAGTCGCCGCTAATCTCTTCCTTCCACTCCTGTCCGAAGCCAGGCAGTCCGTGACGATTAGGAGCAATAACCACATAGCCGTTGGCAGCCATGATCTGGAAATTCCAGCGGTAAGACCAGAACTGGCTGACGGGTGACTGCGGGCCACCCTCGCAGAAGAGCAGGGTAGGGTACTTCTTACCTTCCTCGTAGTTGGCAGGCAGCATGACCCATACCAGTTCCTCCTTGCCATCGGTGGTCTTCACCCACCGTTGCTGCATCTTGCCGAATGTCAGCTGGTCGAGGATGTGTTTGTTCTCGTTGGTCAGCTGAGCTATCTTGGCAGTCGACATGCCATTGCCCTCACGACTCTTGGTGGGCTTCACGGGCGGGTACACCATATAGATATCCGTGGGGGCGCTGAGGCTCTGACGAGTGGCCAGGATATGCTGTCCATTGTTGGCCATCTGCAGACTGGTCCAGTCATCCCACGTCTCAGTCAGCTGGATGATTTCACGTTTCTGGGTGGCCATATACATGTTGCAGCAGCCATGCCAGACACTGATGAAATAGAACAGCGGGTTGGTACTCTTTACTTTGTTAGGCTTTTGGCCATTGGTAGGAGGTGCCCAACAGAAGGCATCGATATCGCTTTTCCAATTGAGATACCACTTAGAACCATCAGCCAAAGAACAGATGCACAGGCGGTTGAGGTCTGCTTCGTAACCGTCGCGTTCCATCGAGAGCCATGCAATGTATTTGCCATCGGGAGAGAATTGCGGATTCTGGTCGTAGCCGACGTTGTTTTTCAGATTCTCCTTGGCGTTTACCGACTGAATGGCCAGTGTTCGTGTGGGATCTACGGCAGGAGCCTTGTAGTCGGCAGGCTTACAAAGGTTCTTTGTCTCATGGGTGTTTATGTTGTATAGATAAATGTCGGAGTCTGTCGATATGCTGTACTCCAGTCCGGTCTTCTTACGGCAGGTATAGGCAATGGTCTTCGAGTCAGGACTCCACGCCAGCTGTTCCATTCCACCGAAAGGCTCCATCGGACACTCGAAAGGTTCGCCCTCCAGGATATCAATGCCGTCATTGGCGATGGCAAAACCATCACCCACTGTATAGACGAACGGATGCTGGATGCTCTCCACGTAGTGATCCCAGTGACGATACATCAGATCGGTCACACGACGTCCTGTTGCCTTAGGCAGGTCGCTGGGGTTTTCCTTGATGACCTCGTGGAAGGGGATGCTCTTCAGGATGATGACTTTCTGGCGGTTGGGTGAGAACTTGAAGCCCTCTACCTGTCCGTCGGTATTGCTGAGCTGACGACGTGACGAACCATCAGCCTTCATGGCCCAGATATCACCGCCGCTGATGAAGGCAATGGTCTCTGCGTCTATCCATGTCGGATCAGTTTCGCTCTTCTGACTGGTACTCAATTGCTTAACGCCTGTTCCATCGCTGTTTACGACACAGATGACCTGACGGCTTTTGTTGGCCTTGACGCTGTAGTAGCCTACCTGATATACCACTTGTTTTCCGTCTGGTGAAGCCTCTACGGTACCGATGCGTCCCATCGCCCACAATGCCTCTGGCGTCATCATTCGGCTATTCAGTTTGATGTTACTTTTTTCGATTCTCACGTTGTCTTGTGCATTACTGGTGACTGGTACTGCCAACAGTACGGCAGTCACAACGGTCAGTATTTTACTCATATCAGTATGTTTTTGTTTGCAAAGGTACGAAAAAAAAGAAAAAAAATAATAGATATTAAAAATAATTTGTATCTTTGCACGCAAAATAGACTAAGACGACCCTTTATGAACAAATCGAAGCTACTGAGCGTTCTTTTCATACTGTCCATGACGATTATTCCCCTGATGTCGTGTCAAAATGGCAAACACAGGGAGATTAAGGCCAGTCATGCTGACAGCGTGATGTTCGCTACTGGTGTCAAGAAGCAATATGAACAGATGATTGAGCTTGCTGACAGCTTCGAGACAAAGGGCGACCTTTCTCCCCTTGATGCTAATCGTTGGCGTGGCGTATCCTATTATCGCCGAGGACAATACCGCATGGCTGAGATATTCTATCGTAAGGCACTGGAATGCGACATCCGGAACGATCAGGACCAGCTGAACTACAACAAGGTAGCGCGCCGCCTGTCTGAATTGCTGCTGGTGAGGGGCGACTACGAGGGTTCGCTACAGGTGGCCATTCCTGCCGTGAAGAAGATGGACCAGACGGGCATTGGCTCCGATATCGACTATGCTATCCTACTGAACAATATCGGCTGTTGTCAGCTGAATCTCGGTCAGGACAAGGAGGCCAACGAGAGCTTCCTTACAGCCCGTGGCCACTATGCCAACCGCTGGCAGTCCGACAGCACGGGACGTGGTTTCCAGGAGGCCGTCATCGGTACGGTGTATACCAGTCAGGCTTACATCAATACGCGTCGCTATGCCGAGTCCATCTACTGGATTGACCGCACGGAGATGCTGTTGGGCAAGTACCGGCAGAGGAGCGACGCCCGCACGGAGTATTTCGACGAATACCAAGGGCGTATCGAGATTATGCGTGCTGTGGCTTTGCAGGGTCTCAACAAAAGCCAAGAGGCTGCTGCTGCCTATAAGCGTTTCCTTGAGACCGACTATTCGAAGACGGCAGCAGGCCGCATCAATGCTAACGACTATCTGATGGTGGCCAAGCGTTACCGTGAGGCTGCCGACAACTACCGCTACCTAGATAAGGCGTTGGCAGACTGGGGCATGGAGGAGTCGCTGGACAACATCCAGCTGTACATCCTGCCGAAATATAAGGCGAATGCTGAGGCTGGCCGTGGTGATTCGGCGATGGTCATTGGCCGCCACATCATGGGTGTTCTCGACGATGCCATTACCGGTCAGAAAAACAGCGCCACAGCAGAGTTGGCAACAATTTACGATACGCAAGGCAAGGAAGCCGAGATAGCCCAGCGGGAGATGGACCTGACCCATTCGCGACTGGTGGGAACGGCTGTAACCCTAATATTGCTCATTATCTTCTTCACGGTCTATACGCTGCACAAGCGTAGGTCAGCCCATCGTCTAGCTGCTGCCCATGAACGTCTGGAAGATGCTCACGCCAAGCTGCAGACGGCCTACGACCAGTTGGAGAAGACCACGAAGGCCAAGGAGCGTATTGAGTCGGAGCTGCGCATCGCCCGTAACATCCAGATGTCGATGGTTCCCAATATCTTCCCCGACATTGACGGCATCGACCTCTATGCTGCTATGACGCCAGCCAAAGAGGTGGGAGGCGACCTGTATGGTTACCTGTTGCAGGGCGACGAGCTCTACTTCTGTGTGGGTGATGTCTCGGGCAAGGGTGTGCCCGCCTCCCTGTTCATGGCTCAGGCTACGCGATTGTTCCGTTCATTGGCAGCCCAGCACATGATGCCGTCAGAAATCTGTACACGCATGAACAACGCGCTGACCGAGGATAACGAACAGGGCATGTTCGTGACGATGTTCATGGGACTGATACATCTGAAGAGTGGCCGTATGGAGTTCTGTAATGCCGGCCACAATCCACCTCTCCTTGACAATCCGCCACATTATATGGAGATGGAATCGAATGCACCCATAGGTCTTTGGCCGGGCATCGATTTTGTTGGCGAGTGTATTGAGAATGTCAAGGGAATGCCTATTTTGGTGTATACTGACGGTCTGAACGAAGCCGAAAACGAACATCAGGAACAGTTCAGCGACGAGCGTCTGCTGGAGATTCTGGCCAACAAGTCGTTTGGTTCAGCCAAGGAGGTTGTGGAGTACCTGCGTTCCGAGGTGGAACGACATCGTAATGGTGCCGATCCTAATGACGATCTCACAATTCTTTGCCTAAAGGTTGATTAGCGTTTGGCTATTAGCTATTAGCTGTTGGCTTTTGGCTGTTAGCGTTTGGCTTTTTGCCTTTTCCTTTGCCACGATGGTTGCCACCATGCCGACGGGGTTTTCCGTTGCTGCCACGACCGTGTCCGCCTCGTCCTCTGCTCAACTTTCGTGCAGATGACGGTTTGTATTCAGGTCCCTCGCCTAATCCTTCCGGCAGAGGGTTCTTCTCGATGACACGTTCCAAGAAACGCTCGATGTCGCCGAAGTAGCGCATATCGTTATCGCTGACAAATGTGATGGCCACGCCGTCGCGCTGTGCACGGGCTGTACGGCCAATGCGGTGAACATAGTCCTCGGCATCGCGCGGCACGTCGTAGTTGATGACGCACAGGATGTCGTCGATGTCGATGCCACGGGCTACGATGTCGGTAGCTACGAGCACGTTGACCTGTCCGGCCTTGAAACGGTACATCACATCGTCGCGCTCAGCCTGCGTCAGGTCTGAGTGCATGGCTGCGCAGTTGATGTTCATGCGCTTCAACTCGCGAGTGATGTCCTTCACCTTGTCCTTCTTGCCCGAGAAGATGATGACACGCTCCAGTTCTCCAGCCTTGAACAGATGGCGGATGATGCCCAGCTTCTGGGGTTCGTAGCACACGAATGCCGACTGCTGAATCTTCTCAGCGGGTTTCGATACGGCAATCTTCACCTCTACAGGATTATATAATAAGGTACGCGCGAGTTGCTGTATCTTTTGGGGCATCGTTGCCGAGAACATCACGGTCTGGTGCTCCTTGGGCAACAGCTTGGCAATACTGAGAATATCGTCCGAGAATCCCATGTCGAGCATGCGGTCTGCCTCGTCGAGCACAAAGAACGATAGCCGACTCAGGTCAACATGTCCCATGCGGATATGGCTGAGCAGACGGCCTGGTGTGGCAATAATCACGTCGGCACCCATTTTCAGGCCTTTTGTTTCCACATCGAAACGGCTGCCGTCGTTGCCGCCATAAACAGCAACGCTACTGATGCCGTCGAGATAGTAGCCGAAGCCCTGCATGGCCTGGTCTATCTGCTGTGCCAGCTCGCGTGTGGGAGCCATCACAATGCAGTTAACGGCATCCTTGGGATAGCCGCCATCGTCGAGCATGCTCAGAATAGGCAGCAAGTAGGCAGCAGTTTTGCCCGTACCGGTCTGTGCGATACCGATGAGGTCACGCTCGTCCAGAATCTCAGGAATACATTTCTCCTGTATGGGTGTCATCTCCTCGAAGTGCATGTCATACAGCGCATCGAGAATGTTGTCATTCAGATATGTTTCTTCGAATGTCACTTAATTGTCAATTATCAATTCTCAATTATCAATTATAATCAGTTCGGTGCTTGCCTATAGCAGAAGTAGGCAATGAAAGTATATAAGATGTTCGGCATCCAGGCTGCCAGCATAGGCGGCGTACCGGCATTGATGGCAAAGGTGGCGCTGATGGTCTGCAAGAGGATGTAGGTGAACGACAGCGCCAGACCGATACCGAGGTATAGGCCCATGCCACCCTTGCGCTTGCGCGACGACAGGGATACACCGATGATGGTGAGGATGAACGAGGCAAACGACGAGGCGATGCGCTTGTGGTATTCCACTTCGTACTGCACAACATTGCTCGAACCGCGCTCTTGCTGCTTCGATATGTAGCGCAGCAGTTCCGGCGATGTGAACGTCTCCTGCTGACCCTTCGAAAACACGAGGTCCATGGGTTCCATCTGTATCAACGTGTCAATTTCACCACCGCTTTTAATCTGTTCGCGCATTCCTTTCAGCGTACGGATCTTATAGTTGCGAGCCTTCCAGTGGTAGCGTGAGTCGCTGATGGTGTCGTACTGGATGACGCTGGCATTCATCTGACTCACCATCTTCTTGTTTTCAAACTTATACAGCGCAAAGCCATAGCCCGTCTTGCGGGTGTCATCGTATTGCGAGATGTAGGCCACCACGCCATGGTCGACCATCAGTTGGATGTTCGATGCCGACGTATTCTTCTTATTGTTCTTGTACAGCGACTCAAAGTCGTGGCGAACCACCGTTCCTTTCGGAATGACGTAGGAGCCAAGGTAGAAGTTCAGTATGGCGATGATAGCTGCCGAGATGAAGTAAGGCCTTAGCAGTCGCTTGAAACTCATGCCGCATGCCAGCATGGCGATAATCTCAGAATTGCCTGCCAGCTTCGATGTGAAGAAGATGACGGCAATGAACACGAACAGTGGCGAGAAAAGGTTGGCGAAGTAGGGTACGAAGTTGGCGTAGTAGTCGAACACGATGGCCCTAAGTGGTGCGTGGAAGTTCGTGAATTTCGCCAGATTCTCGTTGACGTCGAAGACGATGGATATGCTGATGATGAGCAGGATGGAGTAGATATAGGTGCCGATGAACTTCTTGATGATGTACCAGTCCATGCGTTTCACATGCCTGAAGACGTTCAGGTGCTTCATCCATGCCAGCTTGTGCCAAGGCAGTCCGCGCACCCACCTCATAAACGGGTGCAACAGGATGAGCAGCTTCATCCACAATGTCCGTATCCTCTTCAATAATTTCTTTAGCACCTTTTTATTCTTTAATTATCAATTATCAATTGTCAATTATCAATTATCAATTATCAATTATCAATTATTTCCTACCTTCTTCGTCCTAAATTATCTATCACGCTGCGCTTCCACTGCATAAAGTCGCCCTGCTCAATATGCTGACGGGCATCGCCCACCAGTCGCAGATAGAATGCCAGGTTATGGATACTGGCAATCTGCAGGGCCAGCAGCTCCTGAGCCTTGAACAGGTGGTGCAGGTAGGCCTTTGTATGCAGGCGGTCGATGTCGCAGCCGTCGGGGTCGATAGGTGAAAAATCGTCCTCCCACTTCTTGTTGCGCATGTTCATCGTGCCCTCGTAGGTGAAGAGCATAGCATTACGGCCGTTGCGGGTAGGCATCACGCAGTCGAACATGTCGACACCACGCTCAATGGCTTCCAGGATGTTCTGCGGCGTACCGACTCCCATCAGGTAGCGCGGACGGTCCTTGGGCAGGATGGCGTTCACCACCTCAATCATGTCGTACATCACCTCGGTAGGCTCGCCCACGGCCAGTCCGCCGATGCTAGCACCACCGCCGTCGTTCAGTCTGCCCAATACGTCGCAGACATGCTTGGCGGCATCCTCGCGCAGGTCCTTATAGGTACAGCCCTGCACGATGGGGAACAACGTCTGGTTGTAGCCGTACAGCGGTTCCGTCTCGTTGAAGCGCATCACGCAGCGCTCCAGCCATCGCTGGGTCAGTCCCAACGAGTTCTTGGCATACTGGTAGTCGCTCTGTCCGGGGGGACACTCGTCCAGCGCCATCATGATGTCGGCACCGATGATGCGCTCTGTGTCCATCACGTTCTCCGGCGTAAAGATGTGCTTCGAGCCGTCGATGTGCGAGCGGAACTCACAGCCTTCCTCCTTCAGTTTGCGGATGCCGGTCAGCGAAAATACCTGAAAGCCGCCTGAGTCAGTCAGAATGGGACGGTCCCACGTGTTGAACTTGTGCAGACCGCCGGCCTTGCGCAGAATGTCAAGACCCGGACGCAGATACAGGTGGTAGGTATTGCCCAGAATAATCTGTGCCTTCACCTGTTCGCGCAGCTCCTGAAAGTGCACGCCCTTCACGCTGCCGCATGTTCCCACGGGCATGAAGATAGGCGTCTTGATCTGACCGTGGTCAGTGGTAATCACGCCTGTCCTTGCATCTGAGGCATTGTCGCTATGTTGTACTTCAAACGTCATGATATGGCGGTAGCAAATTTTTCACTCTTCACTCTTTACTTCCTCTGGAATGGTGAAGTCCATCGGATGTTCCACCAACTCGTTGGTCAGCGCGAATTTCCAGACATCCTGGACGTTCTCCACGTAGTGGAAATTGACGCCCTTCAGGTACATCTCGGGAATCTCCAGAATGTCCTTCTCGTTCTCCTGACACATCACGATATCGGTGATGCCGGCACGCTTGGCAGCCAGAATCTTCTCCTTGATGCCACCCACGGGCAGCACCTTTCCACGAAGGGTAATCTCGCCGGTCATGGCCGTATTCTTGCGCACTTTGCGCTGGGTCAGAGCCGAGGCTATCGAGGTGGCGATGGTGATGCCTGCCGACGGACCGTCCTTGGGTGTGGCACCTTCGGGCACGTGGATATGGATGTTCCAATGGTCGAAAATGCGATAGTCGATGCCCAGCACGTCAACGTGGGCCTTGACATATTCCAGGGCGATGACGGCACTCTCCTTCATGACGTCGCCCAGGTTGCCGGTCAGCGTGAGCTTCGCACCCTTGCCCTTCGACAGCGATGTCTCGATGAACAGTATCTCACCGCCAACGCTGGTCCAAGCAAGACCGGTGACGACGCCGGCATAGGCGTTGCCCTGATAGATGTCGCGATAGAAGGGTGGCTTGCCCAGCAGGTCCTCAATCTCCGTCGGGGTAATCTTCTCGTAAGGCAGCTCGCCGTTTTCGGCCTTCTTGAAAGCCATCTTGCGCAGCGCCTTGTTGATTTGCTTCTCCAACTGGCGCACGCCGCTCTCACGCGTGTACTGTTCTATAATCTTCTCGATGGCGGGCTTGCTGAATGTCAGCTTCTTGTCGTTCAGACCCGTGTTCTCCTTCTCCTTCGGGACAAGGTGACGCTTCGCAATCTCGTATTTCTCCTCGGTGATGTAGCCGCTGACCTCGATAATCTCCATACGGTCCAGCAACGGACGGGGAATGGTGCCGAGATTGTTGGCTGTGGCAATGAACATCACCTTCGACAGGTCGTAGTCCACATCCAGGTAGTTGTCGTGGAAGGCACCGTTCTGCTCGGGGTCGAGCACTTCCAACAGGGCTGAGGCAGGGTCGCCGTTATGGGTGTTCTGCGTCACCTTGTCAATCTCGTCGAGAATGAACACGGGGTTCGACGAGCCTGCCTTCTGGATATTCTTGATGATACGGCCGGGCATAGCACCAATGTAGGTGCGACGGTGTCCGCGAATCTCAGCCTCGTCGTGCAGACCACCCAGCGACACACGCACATATTTACGCTTCAGGGCGTCGGCAATCGACTTGCCCAAAGAGGTCTTACCAACTCCCGGAGGACCGTACAGGCAGAGAATGGGGCTTTTCAGGTCGCCCCTCAGCGACAGCACGGCAATATACTCCAGGATGCGCTCCTTCACCTTCTCCATGCCATAGTGGTCACGGTCCAGAATCTTCTGCGCACGCTTCAGGTCCATGTCGTCCTTCGTACACTCGTTCCAAGGCAGTTCCACCAGCGTCTGCAGGTAAGTCAACTGCACGTTATAGTCGGGCGAGTTCTGGTTCACCTGGTCCAGCTTCTCCACCTCCTTATAAAAGAACTTCTCAATCTCCTCGGGCCACTTCTTCTTACGCGCCTTCTCCAGCAGGTCCTTCTTCTCGGGCGTACTCTCGTTGCCCATCTCGGCCTGCAGGTTCTTTATCTGCTGCTGCAGGAAGTAGTTGCGCTGCTGCTCGTCAATGTCGTCGCGCGTCTTGTTGCGGATATCCAGCTTCAGGTTCTGCAGGTTAATCTCACGGTTGACGATACGCAGCGTGTTGAACAAGCGCTCCTTGATACTGTCCATCATCAGCAGGCTCATCTTCTCCTTGATGGAGAACGGCAGGTTCGAGCAGATGAAGTTCAGCGCCATGATGTTGTTGTCCACATTCTTGATGGCAAACGACGCCTCGTCAGGAATGTCGTCGCTCATGTTGATATACTCCACCACCTGGTGGCGCAGGTCCTCCACGGCCGTCGTAAACTCCACGTCGCGGCGGTCAGGCTCCACCTCGGGAGCTATCGCAGCATGTCCCACCAGATAGGGCTTGTACTTCTCCAGTTCCAACAGTCGCAAACGTCCCAGGCCCTGTACGATGGCCGTAATGTTGCCATTAGGCAGCGTCAGCGTCTTCAGCACTTTCGCATACACACCCATGTCGTGCAGGTCGGCACGTATGGGACTCTCCACCTCAGGGTCGCGCTGTGTTATTACGCCAATCAGTGTACCCGATTTCTCAGCCTTGCGGATGAGCGTCATGCTCGACTCGCGGCCAATCAAAATGGGTGACACGACACCTGGAAACAGTACCAGGTTTCTGACAGGCAATATGGGCAGTGAGTCGGGCATTTGCAGGTTGGTCAGGTCGCCGTAGTCGCCCTCTATATCGGCAATCATCGAAAACGACCTGTTCTTGTTATCCATGTACATTGTTATATTATCTTTCGTCATAATCTTTCAAATCTTTTAGTCCTTGTCAGCCTTCCACAGCTCGTTCAGTTTCTGCTGCACGGCAGGAGCCAAGGGCTGCCCATCCTTGTCTATGGTACGGATTCTCTGTGTTTGCAGGTTGATGGCGGCCATTGTGATGGCCACGGTCATCAGTAGAATTTTTTTGTTCATTCTTTGTCTTATTGTTGAATTTGGGTGCAAAGGTACGAAAAAATAAAAAAATAAAATAATAAAAAATGAATTATTTAAATGAATACGGCAAACTGTCCGCTCCCCTTTAGGGATTCACAGGCTGCCCCTGAAGTATCAGCTCAGTCAGGTATTTTGCCTGCTGAGTCAACACACCTTCTTGATACGTCTGGCCGTTAGTGTAAATAATTAGTACCTTTATAGCACCATAAACAGTTAATATGGGTAATAAAAGCGTACAATTGTGATACAATGTTGGCAAATGTTAAAAGTGTTTCTAAGCTATAAACACAATGTTCATAAGCAATAAACACAGTGTTTATAGGCAGTAAACATTTTTATAAACGGCAGCTGAAATTTTTCCGTATGGTAAAAAGTTCGTATCTTTGCAAGCGAACTCTAACGTTAGGGCTGTAGTAATTCCTGGGACAGTATAAAGAACAATCCAAAAAGGAAACTGAGCCTTGTCGAAATGACAGGGCTCAGTCTTTTTTCTACAACTATATATTGGGGCGTGGACGTTAGCACAGCTTGCGCGAGCCGTCGCCGATGACAACGTCATAGACCTTCGGTTCGTGTCCGTACTTAGCGTTGAACTTCTCCTTGGCCGTGGCAATGAACTGCTTGTAGAGGTCGTTGCGTACGAGGTTGATGGTGCAACCGCCGAAGCCGCCACCCATAATGCGTGACCCCGTGACACCGCACTCCTTGGCTATGTCGTTCAAGAAGTCGAGCTCTTCGCAAGAGACCTCGTAGTCTTTCGACAGACCTTCGTGAGTCTGATACATCAGTTCGCCGACACGCTCATAGTCGCCTTCGTTCAGGGCGTCGCAGACAGCCAGCACGCGGTCTTTCTCACCGAGCACGAACTTGGCACGCTTGTAGTCTTCTTCGCCGACTTCGGCACGGACTTCGTCGAGTTGTTCCCATGTGCAGTCGCGCAGAGTCTCGAACTTACCTTCGGGGTGCTTGGCCTGGATGTGCTTCACCACGTTCTCGCATGAGTTGCGGCGGTCGTTGTAGGGTGAACCGGCCAGCTGGTGCTTTACGACGCTGTCAAGCAGTACAAGACGGTAGCCGTCGGGCTTGAAGGGGAAGTATTCGAATTCACGGCTACGGCAGTCGAGTCGCATCAGACAGCCTGCCTTTCCGAAGACGGAAGCAAACTGGTCCATGATGCCGCAGTTGACGCCGCAGTAGTTATGCTCGGTAGCCTGTCCGGCGAGAGCCATGTCCCACTGGGATACCTTGTTGTCGCCGAATATGTCGTTCAGACCGCAGGCGAAGCAACTTTCCATAGCTGCCGATGACGACATGCCGGCACCTAAGGGAACGTCGCCGGCAAAAGCAATGTTAAAGCCTTTAACGGGAACGCCTAACTTCCTCATCTCCAAGGCGATACCGTAGATATAACGGGCCCATGATGCACGGGGGCCAGCTGGGTCGTTAAGGTGGAAGTCAACACGGTCCTTGAGGTCGATGGCATAGGCCATGACGGTGTCCTCGGTACCGTTGGCACGCATCTCGGCCATGATACCTTTGTCGACGGCTCCAGGGAATACAAAGCCTCCGTTGTAGTCGGTGTGTTCGCCAATGAGGTTAATACGGCCTGGTGAGGCATATACGTTGCCGGTCTTTCCATCAAAGTGCTTGATGAAACGGCTTCTTACAAAATCTATTTCCATCATAATTGTTTAGAGTTGAATGATGTGATTATTTAATCTACCGGAATGTCCTTGTTGACGTTCTTAGAACCAACGAGGGCGTACCAGAACATGTAGCCCATGGCCAGCAGAGGCACGATGTAGCTGATCATGTAGCCGGTACTGTCGGCAATGAAGTTCTGAATCAGGGGGAGCACGCCGCCACCGACAACCATCATCATGAAGATACCTGAGGCCTGAGCGGTGTATTTTCCAAGTCCCTCAGTGGCCAGATTGAAGATGCTGGCCCACATAATTGACGTACACAGTCCGCAGAGTACCAGTAGCATGGCACTGACAGGCACCTCGGTCATGGCGAACGACGAGCCGGTAAACAACGGCATGGAGGTCATGACGGTCTTGGGAATGAAGATGGCCAGCAGGATGAGAATCATGCCTACGCCATTGGTCACAATCATCATGGTCTTTGACGACACCTTGTTGGCAATGAAGCTGGAGCATAGACGGCCGACGAGCATCAGTAGCCAGTAGGTACCTGCTACGAAGCCGCCAATGGCAGCAGCGTTGGCAAGCAGTCCGGCACCCTTGTCAGTGGTATCGGCAATATAGAAATTGAGTGTTCCTGGAATGCCGACTTCGACACCGACATACAAGAAGATTGCAATGACGCCAAGCAGACAGTGACGGAACTGCCACGGGGAGTGCTCGAATTTTGTCGCTGCGGTGACTCTGCCAATTTCGGGGTCCTTGATGGGGATGAGTGCCAGCGCAATGAAGGCTGCGGCAAAGACGGCCATTGCAATGTACAGCACGAGGTTGATTTCCACAAAGTCGGTATCTTTGGTCACTTCACCAATAAGGGCACCAACCAACATGGGAGTCAACGTACCGGAGAGTGAGTTCAGCGTACCTCCCATGAGGTTCAGCTGGTTACCGCGGTTACCACCGCCACCCAGCAGGTTCAGCATGGGGTTGACAACGGTGTTCAGCAAGCAGACGGAAAGACCTGAAACGAAAGCTCCCAGCAGGTAGATGGCGTTGTCTTGATAGCCTTGCAGGGTCTCGAAACCTGAAATCCACTGAACCGTGACACCTATAAATCCTACGAGGATGCCCAGCATAGCAGTCTTCTTGTAACCGATGCGCGTGAGCATCTTACCTGCGGGAATACCCATGAACAGATAGGCAAAGAAGTTCATGAAGTTACCCAGCATGGCCAGCATGTTGGAACCGCCTACTTCCGGGTCGTTCTTCATGACGACGCCGATGGGTGCTGCCAGATTGGTGACGAACGCAATCATGGCATAAAGGAACATCATCGTCACGATGGCGATGATGTTTCCATTTTGTTTTTGATTACTCATTAAAGTCTGTTTTTTAATGTTTTTACTATTCACTTCTTACTCGACCACACCGAAACGGTAGATAGTCTTGTGCTTGTAGGTCTGACCCGGACGCAGTACAACACTGGGGAAGTATGGACGGTTGGGAGAGTCGGGGAAGTGCTGAGTCTCAAGACATACTGCCGAGCGGTACGGGAACGAGCAGCCGTTGGCACTCTTGTAACCCGTGGCAAAGTTGGCGGTATAGAGCTGCATACCAGGTTCGGTGGTGTAGCACTCCAGGGTACGACCGCTCTTGGGGTCGGTAATTCTGGCGGCGAAGCTCAGCTCACCTTCCTCTTTCTTGTTGAGCACGTAGTTGTGGTCGAAACCGTGACCGAACTTAATCTGCTCGTGGTCGGCGTTGATGTCCTTGCCGAAAGCCTTCGGGGTACGGAAGTCGAATGGGGTACCTTCAACCTTCAGGATCTCGCCGGTAGGAATAGCCGTAGCATCGGTAGGCAGATAGAAGTCGGCATTGATTTCGCACACCTGATCCTCGATGGTCGGAGTGGGGTCAGCGGTACCTGCCAGTGAGAAGAAGGCGTGGTGCGTCAGGTTGACGATGGTCTTCTTGTTGGTAGTTGCCAGATACTCGATAACCAGCTCGTTCTGGTCTGTAAAGGTGAACTCAACGGTGACGTCCAACTCGCCGGTGAAACCTTCCTCACCATAGCTGGAAACACGGTGCAGGGCTAGTGAGCGGGGACCCATCTGACGGGCATCCCACACCTTGCAGTTGAAACCCTTCGTACCGCCGTGCAGATGGTTGGGGCCATCGTTCAGCGCAAGCTGATAGTCCTTGCCGTTCAGGGTAAACTGACCTTTGCAGATGCGGTTGCCCCAACGTCCAATCAACGTTGACAGGTAAGGCTCCTGGCCACTCTTGAGCTGCTCAATGTTGCCGTGGCTCTGAATGACATTAGCCACCTTGCCGTCCTTGTCAGGTACCATGATGGCACAGATAGCACCACCGTAATTGCTGATTGCTACTTCATAACCCTTGCGGTTCTTCAGAATGTAAAGATCCGTTTTCTTACCATTCACAGTGGCCTGGAAATCCTTGCGGTTCAGACCACACAAATTCGCTGTTTCTGTTGTGTTAGCCATAATCAAATTTGCTTTTAGTTACATGAACATTAATCTAAAGTGCAAAGTAACCGAAAAAAAATGAGAATGACGAAAGAAACCCTTAAAAAAACGTTTAGAGAGTGTTAAAAACAACTAAATGCAGGTTTTCAGGAAGTCGCCGACCACATAACTAGACCCGCCGACGAAGATAAAATCCTCCTTGCTGGCGCATTTAAGGGCTGCGTTGTAGGCCTCGCTGACGGTAGGATAACAATTGCCGGAAAGGCCGTGCTGACGGGCCAGCTCCTGGACACGTGTTTCGGGAAGGGCCCGTTTCGAAGCAGCTTTAGTAAAATAGTATCGCGCATGATGTGGCAGCAGGTCGAGGACGCTGTTGATATCTTTATCGTTCACCATGCCGAACACAATATGCATCTGTTCGCACTCAACCATTGCCAGCTGACGGCTCAGATACTGCCAACCGCCGACGTTGTGGCCGGTGTCGCAGACTACCAGAGGCGCGCGACTTGTAATCTGCCAGCGGCCAGTCAGACCGGTATGAGTTGTGACATGGCTGATACCTGCTGCCAGCAGCGCCTTGATGTCTGATGCAGGTGCGAGGATTCCACGTTCCAGCAGAATGCCGACGGCCTGGAGTACGGTGTTCATGTTTTTCTGCTGGTAGATGCCGCCAAGGTCACCGTCCAACTCACCGTAGTGGCGGGTCACATAGTGCATGCCACCGTCGGGGAGCATCGTGGCCGAGAGCACTTCAAGAGAGTCTTCGGCAAATAGGATGGGGGAGTGTGTCTCGCTGGCCTTGCATTCGAAGACGGGACGTGTCTCGGCTTGAGTCTCGCCAATGACCACAGGGACGCCAGGCTTGATGATGCCGGCCTTCTCGCTGGCTATCTTGGCTAGGGTGTCGCCCAAAAACTGTGTGTGGTCGAAGCTGATGTTGGTAATGACTGACAGGACAGGACTGATGATGTTGGTGCAGTCGAGCCTGCCGCCAAGCCCTACTTCCACAACAGCAACATCGACTGCCATGTCGCGGAAGTATTTGAAAGCCAATGCGGTAGTGACTTCAAAGAACGATGGATGCAAGGGCTCGAAGAACTCGCGTTCCTGCTCGACAAAGTCCATCACGTATTGTTCGCTGACAGGTTCGCCGTTGATTCGGATGCGTTCGCGGAAATCTACCAGATGGGGGGAAGTGTAGAGACCTACGCGCATGCCACAGGCCTGCAACACTGAGGCCAACGTATGTGACACGCTGCCCTTGCCGTTGGTACCTCCCACATGGATGGTCGTAAAGGCACGGTGCGGATGGCCGAAATGCTCGTCCAAGGCATGGGTGTTGCTAAGCCCCTCCTTATAGCCAGATGCCCCTTGTCTTTCGAACATGGGCATCTGACTATAGAGATATTCACAGGTCTCCTGATATGTCATCTTTTTGGCTTTTGGCTAACAGCCAATTGCTAATAGCTTTTTACCTTTAACTGAAGTAATTTTTGAACTTCTGGAAAATGCTGCGCTTGGTGTCGGCATCGCCCTTGAAGTTGTCGCTCTGACGGAACTGCTCGATGGCCATGCGTTCCTCACGGGAGAGTGTCTTGGGTATGTAGACGCTGACATTCACCACCAAGTCGCCATTGCCACGTCCATAGCCCTGGACGGCGGGCAATCCCTTGCCACGAAGACGCAGGGTCTTGCCTGGCTGAGTACCGGCATCCATCTTCACCCTGAGTTTGGTGCCTTCAATGGTAGGGATTTCTACGTCGCCACCAAGTGCTGCTGTCGGGAAATCGAGCAACAGGTTGTAAATAAGGTTGTTATCGTCACGGATAAAAGTATCGTTAGGCTCCTCTTCAACCAACACTTGGATGTCTCCATTGACACCCTTGCGCATTCCGGCATTACCCTTTCCGGGAACGTTGACAATCATGCCCTCAGCCACACCGGCGGGAATCTTGATTTCCACAACTTCCTCGCCTTTCTCAACGCCCGTACCATGACAATGATGACATTTGTTCTTGATGACAGTGCCTTCACCGTCGCAGGTGGGACATACACCTTGAGTCTGCATCATGCCAAAAATGCTCTGTGTGGTGTGGGTGATAACACCCGAACCGTGACACGTCGGACAAACGTCGTTTGTACTGCCTGCCTCGGCGCCGGAACCATGACAGTGGGAACAGGTGATGTCCTTGCGGACCTTGAACTTCTTGGTTACACCGTGGGCTATCTCCTGCAATGTCAAACGGACCTTCAGACGAAGGTCAGCACCGCGGTGAACCTGCGGACCACGTTTGCTGCTGCCGCCGAAACCGCCGAAGCCGGCATGGCCGCCGAAAATGTCGCCAAACATCGAGAAAATGTCGTCCATATTCATCGATGTACCGCCGAAGGGATCGAAACCACCGGAACCAGGAGCATTGAAGCCGAATGTGTCGTACTGCTGACGCTTCTGCGGGTCGTGCAACACGTCATAGGCCTCAGCAGCCTCCTTGAATTTTTCCTCAGCTTCCTTGTTGCCGGGGTTACGGTCAGGGTGGTATTTGATGGCAATGGTGCGGTATGCCTTCTTAATCTGGTCTTCTGTGGCGTTCTTGTCAACGCCAAGCACCTCGTAGTAGTCTCTTTTTTGTGCCATTTAATTGTCAATTATCAATTTTCAATTGTCAATTACTTATTGTCCTACTGCCACTTTGGCATGACGGATGACCTTGTCGTTCAGCTGATAGCCTGTCTGCAGGCAGTCGATGACCTTGCCTTTCTTGTCGTCTCCCATACCCGGCACCATGGCTACAGCCTCGTGCAGGTCGGTGTCGAAATCGGCCTCGTCGGTGTCAATTTTCTTGACGCCTAGTCCTTCCAGTGCCTTCATGAATTTCTGATAAATCAGTTCCATGCCTTCACGAAGGACTGCTGGGTCATCAGTCTTCTCGCCATTTTCAATGGCGCGTTCCATGTCGTCGATGACAGGCAGAATGGCGCTGACGGCCTTCTCGCCGCCGTTCAGAATCAGCTCAGCCTTCTCCTTCAGCGTACGCTTACGGTAGTTGTCAAACTCAGCGGTTTTGTACAGAATCTGGGTCTTCAGCTGCTCTATTTCTGCCTGGGCAGCCTCCAAGGGGTCTTGTTCTTCGCTGGGCTCGTTATTGCTGGAGACGGAATCGCCTGCCACAGTATCGTTGGCCTCGCTATCGACGGCCTCGTCGGTTTCTTGTGATTCTTCCTGTTGGTTGAGGATTTCCTCCTCTTCCATGTTTTTGATCTCTTCTTCTTTCATAGTGTTACTTTGTTTTTCTCACGCCGCAGCAAATACTGTGCCAATTTACGCATAAAGCTCAGCTTTCTTCTCCTTGATACTCTCGTCGTAGATATAGTCGTCGTAGGTGGTCAGCTTGTCGATGGTACCCTTCGGTGTCAGCTCGATGATACGGTCGGCAACGGTATTGATGAACTCATGGTCGTGTGAGGCAAACAGGATATTGCCCTTGAACGAGATGAGGTTGTTGTTGAAGGCCTGGATTGATTCCAAATCCAGATGGTTGGTTGGAGTGTCGAGAATCAGGCAGTTGGCATTCTTCAGCTGCATACGGGCTATCATACAGCGCATCTTTTCGCCACCACTAAGCACATTGACATGCTTCAGAACGTCTTCCTCCTTGAACAGCATGCGCCCGAGGAACGACTTCATCATCACTTCATTGCCCGTACCGTACTGCGAGAGCCAGTCGACAAGGTTCATCTCCGACTGGAAGAAAGCGGTGTTGTCCAAAGGCAGGTAAGCTGTCGTGATGGTTACGCCCCACTTGTATGTGCCAGCATTGGCCTCGCGGTTGCCGTTGATAATCTCAAACAGGGCTGTCATAGCCTTCGGATTATGACTCAGGAAGACGGTCTTCTGGCCTTTCTCGATGGTGAACGACACGTTGTCGAACAGCACCGTACCGTCAGCATCGACAGCCTTCAGCCCCTCCACTTCGAGTATCTGCGTTCCTGGTTCACGTTCCATCGAGAAGATGATGCCAGGATACTTACGTGTTGACGGGGTGATTTCCTCGACATTCAGCTTCTCCAGCATCTTTTTACGCGACGTCGTCTGCTTTGACTTTGCTACGTTGGCCGAGAAACGACGGATGAACTCCTCCAGTTGTTTGCGCTTTTCCTCAGCTTTCATCTTTTGGTTCTGAGCCTGACGAAGAGCCAGCTGACTCGATTCGTACCAGAACGAGTAGTTACCCGAGAACAGCGTTACCTTGCCGAAGTCGATGTCGACGGTCTGTGTCGATACTGCGTCAAGGAAGTGACGGTCGTGAGATACAACCAATACGCATTGCTCCAGATTCGAGAGATATTCCTCCAACCACTGAACGGTGTCGAGGTCGAGGTCGTTGGTAGGCTCGTCGAGCAGCAGGTTGTCGGGATGTCCGAACAAGGCCTTTGCCAGCATGACGCGCACCTTCTCGTTGTTCGAAATCTCAGACATCTGCTTATAGTGCTGCCCCTCTTGAACACCCAGATTCTGCAACAGTTGGGCAGCTTCACTCTCGGCTTCCCAACCGTTCATTTCGGCAAAGGCCATTTCCAGGTCGGCAGCACGGTTGCCGTCTTCTTCGGTCATCTCCTCCTTGGCATAAAGTGCCTCACGCTCCTTCATGTTCTGCCACAGCGGCTGATGTCCCATCAGTACCGTGTCCATGACGGAGAAATCGTCATATTTGAAGTGGTCCTGTTCCAATACCGACAGGCGTTCGCCAGGCTGCATCTCTATCGTACCCTTGTTGGGTTCCAGGTCGCCGCTGATGGCACGCAGCAGTGTTGACTTACCAGCACCGTTAGCACCGATAATACCATAAATATTTCCACTTGTGAACTTTAGGTTAACGTCCTTGTACAACGTCTTCTTACCAAACTGAATCGCTAAGTTTGTGACTGTTATCATCTCTTTTTTACCTTAATTGAATATTAAAACGGGTGCAAAGGTACACATTTTCTATGAAACGGCTTCCGTTTAGCACCTTCTTTTATAGATTTTTGACGGGCTTACGTGTCGTGGTTTAAGCATCGGCAAAGATTCTGCCGTCTTTCAGCTGAACCTGGAGTTTCGCGTATTCATCGTGGAAGTCGTCTGTCAGACGCTGGAGGTATCTTTTGCACTCCCATTTACACATGGGAAGATCGTGTAACAGATAGTTGCCGCACGTTTCAGGGGTCGTGGCAGGTACCGAGTCTTGGGTGAGAATCCACTCCAGGCATTGTGTGGTCAGGGTGCGCATGTCGTGGGTACTGTAACTACCTGTCATAACGATATACATACCCGTCAGACAGCCCATGGGACCTACATATACGACATCATCCTTTACAACTGAGTTGCGAAACCATGTCGCCATCAGGTGTTCTATGCTGTGAAGGGCTGCAGGTGCTACGGCGGGTTCTTTATTGGGCTCCGTGATACGAAGGTCGAAGGTTGTGAAACCCTTGTCCTGGCGTGATACGTAGATGCCAGGCTTCAGTTGCGTGTGGTCAATTGTAAAGCTTTGAATGACTTCCATAATCAATTTTGTTGTTGTTTCTTATTCTTCTTTCAATAAATCAGGACGCAGACGGCGAGTGCGTTCCATAGCCTGCTCTAATTCCCAGTTGCGAATTTTGGCTTCGTTGCCGCTAAGCAGAATGTCTGGTACCTTCCAGCCTTTGTAGTCTGCAGGACGAGTGTAGATGGGGGCTGCCAGGAGGTCGTCCTGAAAGCAGTCAGAGAGGGCACTTTGCTCGTCACCGATGACACCAGGCACCACGCGAACAATGGCGTCGGCTATCATGGCAGCAACCAGTTCGCCACCAGTCAGCACAAAATCGCCGATACTGATTTCCTTGGTAATCAGGTGGTCGCGGACACGCTGGTCTATACCCTTGTAGTGTCCGGCAAGAATGATGAGGTTGCCTTTCAGGGACAGATCGTTGGCCATGTGTTGGTCGAAACGCTCACCGTCTGGTGAGGTAAAGATGACCTCGTCGTAATCACGTTCGGACTTAAGGGCTGTGATGCAACGGTCTATGGGTTCGCATTGCATAACCATGCCTGCACTGCCTCCGTAGGGGTAGTCGTCAACACGGCGCCACTTGTCGAGGGTGTAGTCGCGTAGATTATGCAGGCGAATCTCGGCCAGTCCTTTCTTCTCGGCACGGGCCAGTATGGATTCGTGTACGAAGCCTTCAAGCATTTCGGGCAGTATGGTGATGATGTCTATGCGCATTCGTTAATGGATAATTGAGAATTGGTAATTGAGAATTATGATTTGCTGTAGAACGACTGGATGCGGTCGAGGTGTCGTCTGCCGGCAGCACGGCCTAAGTCGTAGACGTGGTGCATTTGGTCAGGGTTGTGACAAATGTGGCCGATGGGTATCTTCTCATCTGGACGGATAACCAGACAACGACCTTCCTGCTCTGCTTGAGCCACATAGTCTAACTGTCTGTTATACATAATGTGACGCTCGTCCATGGCCTTAATCATATTGGGGTATTTGCGTAAGGCAATACGCATGAAAGGCATGAGACGGTTGTGCGCTTTCTGATAGCCGGATGGCTGAGTAAGGATGACCACATTATGGCAATAGCCGATGCTCTCAAAGTGTTCCAAGGGAATGCTGTCGCTGACACCGCCGTCGAGCAGTTTACGGCCTTGCAGCTCTACTACGCGTGATACTAACGGCATGCTGGCCGAGGCACGTATCCAGTCATAAGTATCGTCACTGGCAGTGGTTAATGACTGGTATACAGGCAGTCCTGTTTCAACGTCAGTGCACACCACGATGAACTCCATGGAGTTGTTGTTGAAGGCATCGTCGTCGTAGATGTCATACTGTTTGGGAATGACGTGATAGCCAAACTCAGCATTGAAATAGTCGCCCGTCATCAGTAGTGAACGTACACCACTGTAGCGGGCATCGCGGGCATAGCGCATGTTGTAGCGAATGGCACGGCCTGGCTGGCGCGACTTGTAGTTGCAGCCAAAAGCGGCACCTGCTGATACACCGATGATACCGTCTGGCCAGATGTCATGCTCCATCATAACATCCATCACACCTGCCGTCCATAGGCCACGCATAGCTCCACCTTCGAGGACCAGTCCGTTTTTCATCATTACGTACCCTCCTGTTTAATGATGCCCATGGTAATGACATTGAGGACATTCGCCCTTGATAACAAACGATACAGAATGAGGTAAGAAACCTGTAGGTAACTCGATGTCGGGCAGAGCAACATCTTCGAGACAGAACGACTGATGGCATGACTCGCAATAGAAATGCAGGTGACCGTCGCTATGCGAACAGACTCCGCTGCTACCACACAGCTCATAGTGCAGTATGCCACGGCCATCGGTGAACGAATGGACGACATCGTGCTCGAGAAAGAGCGTCAGAACACGGAAAATGCTGGACTTGTCGAGTGATAGTTGTCGCTGCTCCATGTCGGCCAGACTCAACGGTCGATTAGCGCCAGCCAATTCACGATACACCAGTATGCGGTTGGCTGTAGCTTTGATACCTTTCTGTTCTAAACGTTTGACGATTGTCTCCTGTTCCATAACCATTAACTGTGAACCACTAACCGTTTATTATATCTCATCGCTCATATATCCCATGGGCAGGCGACGGCAGTTGTATTGTGACGCCATGATTTCTCCATAGGCACCGGCACTGCGGATGGCCAAAAGGTCACCGCGATGACAGCGGTTCAGGTCAATCTGTTTGGCAAAGACGTCTGTAGACTCACAGATAGGTCCCACCACATCATAAGCTTCACAGGGTTCGTCACTTGACAGGTTCTCAATCTTATGGTAAGCCTGATAGAGTGCCGGACGGATGAGGTCGGTAAAGCCGGCATCGACAATGCAGAACTTCTTTACGCTGCCCTCTTTTATATATAAGGTACGCGTAAGGAGTGAACCACATTGTGCAACAACAGCACGACCGAGTTCAAAGTGCAAGGTCTGGCCAGGGCGCAACTTGAGTTTCTTGGCGTAGGTGTCGAAGTAAGCCTTGAAATCGGGAATGCTGACGCGATTGGGGTGTTGGTAGTCGACACCTAATCCACCGCCCACATTGATGTGTTCAACACTGATGCGATGACGTTCCAGCTCACGCTGCAGGTCGTTGACGCGGTTGCAGAGGGCTTCGAAATCACCCATGTCGAGTATCTGGCTGCCAATGTGGAAGTGTAAACCGACGACTTTGACGTGAGTCATGTGGGATGCTTCATCAATAACACGAAGCATGTCGCGCATATCGATGCCGAACTTGTTTTCAGCCAGACCAGTAGTGATGTTGGCATGGGTATGTGCACCGACATTAGGATTCAGCCGGAATGCTACGCGGGCAATCTTGCCTTTTTGGCCGGCCAGCTCGTTGATAACCTCTAACTCAGGTATGCTCTCGACGTTAAAGCAGAAGATGTCGTTGTCAAGTCCCATGTTGATTTCCCAGTCGCTCTTGCCGACACCGGCGAAAACAATCTTCGAACTGGGGAAACCAGCACGAACACTGGCCTCAATTTCTCCACCGCTGACACAGTCGGCACCCAGTCCGGCTTCGCGGATGATGCGGAGTATGCGCGGGTTAGCATTGGCCTTGATGGCATAGTGTACGCAGAAGCCTTCATGCTTGCGAGCCTCGTTGTTGATGGCACGAAGCGTCTGGCGCAACAGTTCCGCGTCGTAATAGTAGAACGGCGTCTGCAGCGTATTTAGCTTGTCTATAGGAAATAATCCTTTCATAATTTTTGTGGTTGAAGCAACGTGGCAAAATCACGTTGCACACTAATTAAACAGAGTGTCACTGAGGGACTGCAAAGCGCGCTTCTTGTCCTCCTCACGAATCAGGAATGAAATGTTATAATTGGAACCACCATAACTGATCATACGTACGGGGATATTCTTCAGGGCATCCATGACATGTGTCTCGAAACCAATGTTCGACCAGTCGAGATCGCCGACAACGCAGATGATGCACATACCAGTGTCGACGGTGACAGTACCGTACTTTTTCAGTTCGTCGACAATCTCGCCGAGGTGGGCGCTGTTGTCGATAGACATTGATACACCGACCTCAGAGGTACACACCATGTCTATAGGGGTCTGGTATGACTCGAAAATTTCAAAGACCTTGCGAAGAAAACCTGTAGCCAGCAGCATGCGGCTCGATTTGATCTTGATAGCAATGATATTGTCCTTGGCGGCAACGGCCTTAATCTTGCCGTATTCCGTCTGGTTGGAGATAGTGGTACCCTCGGCGTCAGGTTGCATGGTGTTCAGCAGACGAACGGGGATTCCGGCATACTTGGCGGGCTGTACGCAGGTGGGGTGCAGAATCTTGGCACCGAAGTAGGCCAGCTCGGCAGCTTCCTCGAAGTGCAGCTGATGAACGGGCTGTGTTTTATCTACCACGCGTGGGTCGTTATTATGCATGCCGTCGATATCAGTCCATATCTGGATTTCCTCAGCGTTCAGGGCTGCACCGATGAGCGATGCCGTATAGTCGGAGCCGCCACGCTGCAGGTTGTCAATCTCACCGTAGGCATTACGGCAGATGAAACCTTGAGTTACGTAGACCTGCTGACCCTCATGCTTCTCCATAATGGCAGCCAACTTTTCCTTGATGTAAACAGGGTCGGGCTCTGAGTTCTTGTCGGTGCGCATGAAGTCAAGGGCATTGAGCAGTACAGCTTGAAAACCTTGTTCCTTCATGTAGTTGACCACCATGTTGGTTGACATCATCTCGCCCTGTGCCACGATACTCTTTTCCTCGAACGAAGTAAAGAGTTCCTTGGTGAACGAACGCAGGTAATTCATCTCGCTGACAATGAAATCGCGTGTCTGCTGCTTCATCTCGTCGGTCTGATAGAGTTCGTCGACATGCTTCATGTACTTGCGTTCCAGCTGATTGATAATCTCGTTGGCTCCTTCGGGGTTCTTCTTGTAGAGGTAGTCGGAAATCTCAACCAGCGAATTGGTCGTTCCCGACATGGCTGACAATACTACGAATACAGGCTGTCCTGATTTCGTCACTAATTTAGTTACTTCTTTCATGCGGGCCGGTGTACCTACCGACGTACCGCCAAATTTCATTACTTTCATTGTATCTGATTTTAACTATATACTCTATACTTTATATTCAAATCGACAAGTCCTCACGGTCGGAGTAGTCAGAAACCTTCAGCTGTTCAGCGTCAGTGTCTACTTCTTCGTCTTCGTATAGGTCCATGTGGTTATAGTCGTTAGTGATGTCCTCTAGACGCTGGTTGATGCAACGGTAGACGATGCCTGGGAATTCCTGAAGCAGCGACGTGTTATGGGTAGTCATGACGACAGCAGTACCCGATTCGGTGATACGGCGCAGAAGAGCGATAATCTGACGGGCTGTCTCGACGTCGAGGTTACCAGTCGGTTCATCAGCAATGATGACCTTCGGCTTGTTAAGAATGGCACGGGCAATGGCTATGCGCTGCTGCTCACCACCTGACAATTCATGGGGAAAGCGGTCGCCGACGTCAGACATCTCAACATCGCCCAGCACGTCATCGATGCGCTCGTTGATTTCGTCATTGTCCTTCCAGCCGGTAGCTTTCAATACGAAACGCAGGTTCTCGCGAACACTGCGGTCGCTGAGCAGCTGGAAATCCTGGAAGATGATGCCCATCTGTCGGCGCAATGCAGGGATATACTTACGCTTCATCTCACTTAGGTCGTGGTTTAGGACAATGGCCTTTTCTGCCTCCTCAACGTCCAATTCGAAGTAAAGAGTCTTGAGCAGCGTGCTCTTTCCTTCTCCAACACGTCCGATGATGTAGATGAATTCTCCTTCGTCGACGTGAAAATCAACGTCGCCAAGTACCAGAATACCATCTTTTTGGTAGATATTCGCTTTCTGATAGTCTATTAACATCTTTGTATTATTTGACGATTTATACTAACGTTTTATTTCATTGTGCCGGCAGCTTTGGCCTCACGGCGCTGACGGTCCCATTCAGGATCGTGACGGCGGTGTAACTCTTCGGCAATGTCTTCAATGCGCAATCCCTTTTCAGTCAGCAATACAATAAGGTGATAAAGCAAGTCACTGGCCTCGTAAACTAAATGGTCATTCGTGCCATTGGTGGCCTCGATAACGGTCTCCAACGCTTCTTCACCCACCTTTTGTGATATCTTATTGATACCTTTGTTAAAAAGACTGGTGGTGTATGAACCTTCTGGCATCTCTTGCTTGCGTCTGTCGATGAAGTCCTGAAGCTCGGTGAGAAAGAGCAAAGGAGAATCTTCTTTCTGACTTCTTCCTTCTGACATGTTGTTCTCCTCGCCCCAGCAGGTGTCTGTACCAGTATGGCACGTCGGACCAACAGGATGTACGCGGACAAGAAGAGTGTCGTTGTCGCAGTCAATCTTCATGTCCACAAGATTCAGGAAATGACCAGATGTCTCACCCTTGGTCCACAGCGTCTGGCGTGTACGGCTCCAGAAGGTGACATGCCCTGTGTCTACTGTTTTCCGATAGGCTTCCTCATTCATGAACCCCAGCATCAGCACCTGTCTTGTTTCGGCGTCTTGTATGATGGCTGGAACCAGCCCATTCATCTTCTCGAAATCTATATTCATAACGTCTTGTTTTCTTATCTTCTTAACTTCTCTGTCATCTCACATTGATTCCCTCGTTGCGGAGGTATTGCTTCAGTTCCGGTATGGGAATTTCGCCAAAGTGGAATACCGATGCGGCCAGTGCAGCATCGGCATGACCCTCGGTGAACACATCGCGAAAATGCTCCTTACAACCTGCACCGCCGCTGGCAATGATAGGAATGGATAGCGTGTCGGACAATTCGCAAAGCGCATCATTGGCATAGCCGTTCTTTGTGCCGTCGTGATTCATCGAGGTGAACAAGATCTCGCCTGCACCACGTTCCTGAGCTTCATGGGCCCATTCAAAAAGTCCGCGCTCTGTGCGCTCGCGGCCGCCTTTCAGATAGCAATGCCAACCATCCTCGTCCAAACGGGCGTCGATGGCTACAACACATACCTGGGAACCAAAGCGTGTAGTAATCTCATTGATAAGTTCCGGATGACGTATGGCAGCACTATTGATGCTCACCTTGTCGGCACCGGCATAGAGTAAACGCTCAACATCCTTTAATTCGTTGATGCCACCGCCTACAGTAAAAGGGATGTTGATGGTCTCAGCCACACGAGTCACCATTTCGGTGAATGTCTTTCGGCCTTCATAGGAAGCAGTGATGTCAAGGAAACACAATTCATCAGCTCCTTGTTCAGAGTAGGCCTTACCCAGTTCAACAGGGTCACCGGCACTCCGCAGATTGATGAAATTAATGCCTTTGACGGTTTCTCCGTCCTTGACATCTAAACAGGGTATTATGCGTTTTGCTAAACCAGACATAGGAACGTTATTATTTTAACTCAGGAATAGAGGGACATAATTCTATTAAGTCCTTCAAGTCTATACGGCCTTCGTATATTGCCTTGCCAAATACTACGGCAGGAATGCCAGCAGCATCCAATGCCTTGATATCATTGATGCACGACACTCCACCGCTGGCAATCAGGTGCAGTTGCGGGTAGGTGTCCATCACCTGACGATAAAGCTTAATAGCCGGACCAGTCAGTGTGCCGTCCTTCGAAATCTCCGTGCATAGAACGTTACGCACACCGGCTTCAACATATTTCTGCAAGAACGGCAGTAGGTCTTCAGTGGAATCTTCTTTCCAGCCATTGATACTGATTTTACCGTTGCGTACGTCTGCACCAAGAATGATGTGCTCTGCCCCGTATTTCTCAAGCCACCCCATGAAGCGGTCGGGATCTGTAACGGCTATACTGCCAACGGTCACCATCGAAGCACCACAGTCGAAAGCCTTCTGCACATCGTCGTCGGTCTTAATGCCGCCCCCGAAATCGATGATGAGGTGGGTGCTTGATGCGATATCTCGAAGTACGAAATCATTTACAATATGTTTTGATTTGGCACCGTCGAGATCGACTATATGCAAACGACGGAATCCAATGTGTTCAAACTCACGAGCCATGTCCAACGGATTTCCGTAGACGGACTTTTGGTTGTAGTCGCCTTTTGTCAAACGTACACACTGACCGTTGATGATATCGATGGCGGGAATGAGCTCTATCATTTTGGTTATTATGTTGTTATGTTGTTATTTCGAGAAAGTTCTTGATAATAATTTCACCCACTTTGCCACTCTTTTCGGGATGGAACTGGCACGTGTAGAAATTGTCCTTGTGCAAGGAGGCCGAGTAGGGGAGAATGTAGTCTGCAGTAGCGATAGTGTCTTCACATGTGGGTACATAGAAACTGTGTACAAAGTAGACATAATCGCCGTTGTCAAGACCCTTATATAAGGGTGATTTCAGATTGTACAGTCGATTCCAACCCATGCAGGGTACTTTGTCCTCATGGCGATGGGGCTGGAAACGCCTGACCTCTGCATCAAAAATACCGATGCAGTCGACGTCACCTTCTTCGGAATGACGGCATAGCAGTTGCTGACCGACGCAGATGCCTAATACTGGCTGTTTTAAGTCGCGGATAACCTCATCAAGATGTCTTGCTCTTAGGTAATCCATCGCCTCGCCAGCATGTCCCTGTCCAGGAAATAGCACTTTGTCGGCTTGTTTCAATTGTTCTGCATTATCTGTCAACATGGGCTCAACGCCTAAACGTTTCAGTGCGTTTACTACCGAATAGACATTTCCTGCATTATATTTTACAATAGCAACATTCATAATCCGCTATTCTCAGGTAATCAATTGTTAACTAAAGATGATGGTTTTGTTCTTATATGTAAGAATCTTGCGCTGTATATGTTTGCTAACGGCATGTGATAGCACAATCTTTTCCAGATCCTTACCCTTCAGTACCAGACTCTCTGGTGTGTCCTTATGAGTGATGCGGGTTACGTCCTGTTCGATGATGGGACCAGCATCTAACTCAGCTGTGACGTAATGACTGGTGGCCCCAATAATCTTTACGCCACGCTGGTAGGCCTGGTGGTAAGGCTTGGCACCAACAAAGGCGGGTAGGAACGAGTGATGAATGTTAATGATATGATGGGGGTACTCGGCAATCATCTCGTCTGAGATAATCTGCATGTAGCGTGCCAGCACAATAAACGATATGTCTTCTTTCTTTAGAAGTTCCATCTCGGCAGCTTCCACCTCAGCTTTGTTCGAGTGATCCTTCTTGATGCTCCACACGTGGTAGGGAATGCCAAACTGGTCGGCTACATAGCGCAAGTCCTCGTGGTTGCTGACGATGCAAGGGATGTCACAGTTGAACTCACCCGCCTTCCAGCGAGCCAGCAAGTCGTACAGGCAATGACTCATCTTAGAAACAAAAATAGCCATGCGTGGACGCTTGTCGCTGTAATAGAGGCTGAATTTCATCTGATAGCGCTGTGCATAAAGTGTAGTAATGTAGTCATACAATTTGTCGCGGGGAATGAGAAATCCTTCCAACTCCCATTCTATGCGCATGAAAAACATGCTCTCCACCCGATCCACGTACTGGTCCAGATAGACGATGTTTCCTTTGTTATCTGTGATAAATTTGGTTACCTCCGATATGATGCCCTGTTGGTCTGGGCAGTGCAAAAGCAAAATTGCCGTTGGTTTCATGTTTGTCTTTTCTTGTACTTTTTCTTAATAATGCGTGCAAAGGTACAAAATTTTTAGGTAATAAAAGAAAAAAACCGCTAATTTTTGGTGCTTTCGCTTTTTGGTTGTATCTTTGCATGTCGAAAACGAAAATAGAATGTATGAGATATCATAGCAACGAACAAGGTGAATACGACCATCTATCGGTTTCAAAAGAACAGCCTTTACTTGAGTTTTTGCTGGAGAATGTTCGGCAAAGTCGTACGAAAATCAAGCAGACACTTCAGGGACAGGGCATCAAGGTTAACGGCAAGACGGTGACGCAGTTCGATTATATGCTCCAACCTGGCATGAAGGTGGCTGTATCGAAGACCAAGCGCAATCAGCAACCGTTTCGCAGTCGTTACGTGAGAATCGTATATGAGGACCGCTGGCTCATTGTGGTCGAGAAAACCGTCGGTATTCTGTCAATGGCTGCTGGACACTCGACATTGAATGTAAAAAGCGTGCTGGACGACTACTTTAAAAAATCACACCAAAACTGTACTGCACATGTCGTTCACCGTCTGGACCGTGATACTAGCGGACTGATGGTATATGCGAAAGATATGGATACAGAACAGTTGATGGAGCATAACTGGCATGAGATGGTATATGACCGCCGTTACGTGGCCGTACTTTCTGGTGAGATGGAACAGAATGAGGGTACGATAGCCAACTGGCTGAAAGACAACAAGGCATATGTAACCTATTCGTCACCCGTGGATAATGGTGGGAAATATGCAGTGACCCATTTTTACGTGATGGATCGTACCACAGAACACTCGCTGGTAGAGTTTAAACTGGAAACAGGTCGCAAGAATCAGATTCGCGTGCATGCTGCCGACATGGGTCATCCTGTCTGTGGCGACGTGAAATATGGTAATGGCGATGATCCGTTGCACCGTCTGTGTCTGCACGCCTGGCTATTGTGTTTCTACCACCCGATTACGCGTCAGCCTATGGAATTTGAAACACCTGTTCCATCAATGTTCAGACACTTGTTTAAATAAAGAAATAGAGGTAGAATATGGATAATATAACCTATTATGTTGCCTTGTTGGCACTGATTATCATTGGCATCGTTGTGGCTAAGAAAGTGGCGTCGTGCATGATTAAGAGCGTCGTAACCATCATACTAATTCTTGCTGCTGCTGCCATCTATTGGCTGTATCTCAGATAAGTAATAGTCCTATCGATACGCAAAGGCCATAAATAAACATGTTTCGGGCTGTTTCGCTAAGACATTCGTTCAGCTGACGACCGAAGTTGATGCGTCGCATCTTAATCCACGTGAAGATGTGAAGCAACAAATATATAATTGGCAGTATAAAGGCTAACACATGGCCGTTTATCCAGAATACACCACCTATACCACAAGCTATTATACCCAGTAGCAGATAGAGCCATTCCGTCTTGTTGCCTCCTATCATGACAACTAATGTTCTTTTGCCGTCTGCCTCATCGTTGTAGCGGTCACGGTAGTTGTTGACTATCAGTAAACCGTCGATAACTAGTCCACAGGCGATACTCGCCAGAAAGACCTGCCATGTGAGCGTATGCAACTGAACGTAATAGGTACAGCAAACTGGTACGATACCAAAGAACACTAGTACAAGCACGTCACCCAGTCCATGATAGGACAGGTGGGTTGTGTAGAGGAAACAGAATACAACGCAAAGCAGTCCTATGAGTACCATTTCAAAACCGCCAAACCAGATGAGAGGAAGTCCTACGAGGCAAGCTAAGATGGTAGTAGAAGCGATGACATGTTTCATGCGTTCTATGCTAACCCATCCTTGTGTACAGGCTCTGAGTGGCCCCAATCGGCTACTGCTGTCATCGTTGCCTCGAACATAGTCGAAGAAATCGTTGATGAAGTTGGCATCAATCTGCATGATGAATGCAAACAGCAAACATAATGCAGCTGCTGTCCAACTGAATACGTCGTCATAGTATTCGCGGGAATCGACAAAAGCCAGCGCTATACCTATCATTACTGGTACAGCAGCACCGCTAAGCGTTTTCGGACGAGCAGCTAACAGCCATGCTTTCAGGGAGTCTTTGCGGACGTTTTCCTCATTCATGTGATTTCCTCCTTGAAGATTTTGTCGAACACAGGGCGCATCAGTGTCGGTTCGGCTATCAAGCGGCGCAACTCATTCAGTTTACGCTCATTTTCTGAACCTTGGATCCACAGGCGGATGTAGCCGTTCACTGAATATTTCTCGTTCATGTGCTGTATGAAACGCTGCCAATGACCTTCCTCATCCAGCTCGGGATAGTTTGACATGCCGTACTGAATGGTGCGGCGAATGACCGTCTCTGGGTCAATGTCACGGTCAGCTTCAGCCACAATTTTGCCGTAGATGCTTCTGGGTGTCCTTGAGGCAGAGGCACGGTGGTCCTCAACGGCCTCCTTCATCATCTGTAGTTGATCGTGCGAGAACCAACGTTTTAGACGGGCGTCAGCCATCAGAATCTTGCCGCTGGTCAAATGGTGGACTGCACGTGGTCCTGTCAGTCCCAGATCATGGTAAGCAGCTATAACATAGGCCATGTTCAGGTCGGCTCCAATCTTGCGCGCCAAGTCCAGGGAACTGCGAATGACCCGTGTGACATGCTCCATGTTATGTGCTTTGTCAAAAGCTGCATATAGGGGCAAAATCTGTGTCTCCACGAATTCCACCAAGTCGAGCGAAGGATTCTGATTCACTACAGCTTCCATTGTCTTGCCCTCTTTAGTTAAAGAAATTCCAGCTAACGCCGGCATGTAGGATAGCGCTATTCGTCGGATAGTGAGGCGTTAGGAACTGATTTTTTGTACCTGCCCCTGCATTTACGTGACTATAGGATACAAAGAAGCGAGCCCGTTTCAGGTGCATGTTAGCATAGACGTCGACGAAGGGATAGCCACCCAGTTCCACACGGCTGTCCTCATTCTGTTGAATGGCAAACTGTCCGAGTTGTGGCAGGTAGTCTGGGGCGTAATACTTTGTGAAAAACGTCATGCAAGACCCCAGCTCAACACTTAGTACACGAGCTATCTTGAACTTAAGATATAAGTTGGTGAACACGTTCAAGGTTGGTAACGGCAATACGTCCTTGTTACTGCTGTTCTGATAAGTTAGCACATTTTCCCAGTTGATGATGCCATAACGTAAATTCTGCATTAGCTGGGCTGTCAGGATGTTGATATTTCCACCTTCCTGATAGATGCTCCCTGTCAGTCCGGAGCGATTGTACGATGTGGCGTCAACATTGTATTTCATTCCGAAATACGTGTAGTTCTGTACCTCGTCAATGGCTATACGCAAAAGGGTATTAGTCTTGTCATAGCTGAAACGGCCTTCGATGTGAGTATTGGTCTGAGCATCAAGGCTCTTGTCCCACCACAAGTGTTTTGAGTGATAGTGTTCCTGATAATAGGTTGGAACGAGTCGCTTGAAGGTTGCATTGGCCGCCAACCGGACGGTGTCACCGAACAACGGGAAGTTCAGGTCGGTGCCGAAATCAATGCCAATATTACCTGCACCAGGTCCTACTACGCAGAATTCTCCAGTAAGGTCGAAATGGAACGCATGTCCCTGCCGACGGGAAATTTGACCGCCTACATTGACGGCATTTTCTGTCACACGTTTCATGTAATAGGCAGTGGAATCACCCATCAGGTCGGGCATACGGTAATTGCAGTATTCGTGAGACACAAAGACCTTCATACCAGCCTTCATGTACTTGTTGAAGCCTTCGAGCAAGGCTATCGCAAGGGTGTTTTTAACGCTCATAAACTTGTTCTGGTCGTAGATAGAGTCACCACTGTAGACATTTTCGTCGTTCAAGTCGTAGAACGTGTCGGCATAATAGTTTGTAGGGGTTTGATAGGCCTGATAGATGCGGGAATAGTTGTTCAGGTCAAGGGTGTGTATAATGCTCGTTACGGGAACAAACTCGTGCTTCATTGTAGCCTCGATGGAGTCCTGAATGGCCTGTTCTCGTTTCAGACTGTCGAGCTTTTCTTGTGAATCGACCTTGATACGGGTGCTGTCGGCCAAAATGTCCGATTTGTTAATAACAGGTTCGTCGCCCATGATTTTTGCATCAGCAGGGCGCCCTGATGGCACGTCGTTTTGGGGTACAACACCATTACGTCTGTCTGAATCTTCCTTTTCCTTTTCGCGCTGCTGGGCTGACTTTTGGGCAAACTTGCGCGCCTTGATTTCCTCGTCAGTCATTTTTACTTTACGATAAAATCCCAAGTTATAGCGATGCGAAAAAAATAGATGTTGCGAATTGTTACGGTTCCAGTTGCTTGACAGTACGGTAGGTATTTCTTCCTCAGAAAACTGCTCGCTTACCGATTCTGGATGTGTGATGTAATTATCATTGATGATACCGCCGTTCTCAGTGGCTTTACGATGGTAGGCCGACGCCAACAGATGCATCTGATAGTGGTCACCGATATAACTCGAGAAAAGCGATGCCCGGAAGTGCGACGTACTTTGGTTATCAAAATATCCTAAAGCATAATGGTAGTCCAAGTCAAAGCCGACACCCAGTTTCTTTCCGGCATTGATGCCAAACTTGGCTTGCAGGTGATCTTCGCCATGTTGCTTATTGCCGCATTCCTCATAGCTGATATTAGTAAAGGGCGATAGGGTATTAATGAACAAAAACTGGTCAGGATCCTTTGTCGTGAAGCTGTATGGTTGTACGAAATAAAACTCATTGAACGGTTTCCGGTCAATGAAGATACGGCTTAGACGGGCTGTATAGTTGTTGCCGGTTGTATTGTATTCACCATAAAGTCCAGTATTGTAGATACTGTTCTGGTATAGGTGGGAGATGGTATCGACATCGGTGGGTATGACATCTCCGAAACGTCTGTCGATGGTCCATGACCTAACACCGATAGGTATCTCCTTATTTCCGGCATTGGTCGAATCGTTTCTGTTTGGATTGAAGTTGGCTTGACCGTACTCGTTACGCTGGGTGATGTTTCCATCAACATCCATCTCATTATACACCTGAGCCTGTACGATGTTTGCCGTACAGGCCAGAGTGAGCAACAGGGTGACGATTTTCCGGTTCATACTTTAAACATTCTCAGCGCAGCCTCAGCAAATTTGAACATCATCGCTATGAGGATGATGTAAATGCCTGTTTCCTTGTGGTGGGTAAAATAAAAGATGAGTCCTACAATAGCACCCAACATAAAAATGATGTTCAGGCAATTGCGTATGATGTTAATATTCATGTTTGCAGCTATTTGGGTTATTTCAGCAGTGACTCGATTTTGTCGAATAGGTAGTCTTTACGATCGATTGTCTTTCTGCGGAACTTGCCGGTCTGTGGGTATAGATGGGTGTTCTTCTTGTTGACACATTCCTTATCTGTAATCCAGTCTTCAGCCTTGATGTCCTGACGGTTACGATACTCATCGTAAATGTATCGGATGCGGGTCATGGTCAGTTCACATGAGCCGTCCATACATTTGGCCGATAGAACAAAATGGAAACGCGTGCGGTCTAGGAAAATGGCGTTCGACTTGAATACCAGCCATTCCTCGTAGGTGCCGGCCACCTCATGCTTGTCAGCGTCCTCAATGACCAACCGGCTGTTAAGCTGGTTTTTCTCTTTTGTGACTTTTTCCATGTATTGGCGTACAATGTTGTAAATATCGTCTGCCGACTTGCCGGGTGCTTCAATCTTTTTACTAAACACCACTCTACCATCGACCAAAGGTACTGCACCGCGCAGATATTTCTCATCAACCTTAGATTTCTTGTTTTCCACTTCTTCCTGTTCGTCCACTTCTGGACGTTCCCACGTATTATCCTGAGCCCATAAAGTTAGGGGAATCATAGTGAGGATTGTCATTAAAATCTTTTTCATATCTCTTGTGTCTATATTTCCTTAATAAAACCCAGAAGTCTTCCTTCTGTTAACTATCTCAGTGCAAAAGTACGAATTATATCCGTTTTTCATGCATCTGGTACGCTTTTTTAATCTTTAATCTTTAATTTTTAATTTTATTTAAGTTCAAATTCTTTTTGCAGGCGGATGATTTCATCACGATACTGGGCCGCTTGCAGAAAGTCGAGGCTTTTGGCTGCAGCCTTCATCAGTCGGGTGGTATCAGCAATACTCTTCTCTAATTGTTGACGCGTCATGCGCTCAATAATCGGGTCGGCAGCAAAGGTGGCTTCTGAAGGTCCGATGTAGGCGATGGCAGCCTTGTCTTCCTTCGGACTGTCTACATACTGATGCAGGTCGCTCTGCTTGACGGATTTCTGAATCTGTTGTGGGTTGATGCCGTGTTCAGCATTATATTTCAGTTGCTTACTCCGACGGCGATTTGTTTCGTCGATAGTCAGCTGCATGGACGCCGTGATAGTGTCAGCATACATGATGACCTTGCCGTTGATATTACGGGCAGCACGACCAGCTGTCTGCGTCAGACTGCGATGGCTGCGCAAAAAGCCCTCCTTGTCGGCATCGAGGATGGCCACTAGCGACACTTCCGGCAAGTCTAAGCCTTCGCGTAGCAGATTGACGCCCACCAACACGTCAAATGTGCCGTTACGCAGGTTTTCAAGTGTCTTCACACGGTCCAGCGTCGTCACTTCGCTATGGATATAAGCAGTCTGGATACCATGATTCAGCAGATACTCGCTCAGCTCCTCGGCCATACGCTTTGTCAGCGTCGTAATGAGCACACGCTCTTTTTTTGCAATGCACTGCTGTATCTCCTCCATGAGGTCGTCAATCTGGTTTTCCGTAGGACGGACCTCTATCTCGGGGTCTAACAGACCGGTAGGACGTATCAGTTGCTCCACCACAATGCCTTCAGATTCGTTCAACTCATAGTCAGCAGGTGTAGCAGACACATAGATAACCTGGTGGGTCATTTGCTTAAACTCATCAAAGGTCAAAGGACGGTTATCGAAGGCTGCCGGCAGGCGGAATCCATATTCTACCAGATTGGTTTTACGGGCCCGATCGCCGCCCCACATGGCACCAATCTGAGGTACACTGACGTGGCTCTCGTCAATAATCATGAGGTAGTCATGAGGAAAGAAGTCGAGTAGGCAATAGGGCCGTTCGCCAGGCTGTCTGCCGTCGAAGTAGCGCGAATAATTCTCGATACCCGAACAGTGTCCCAGTTCCTTGATCATCTCCATATCGTATTCCACTCGTTCCTTGATACGCTGAGCCTTGACGAGGTCGCCCATCTCTTCGAAGAAGGACACTTGCTTTACTAGGTCATCCTGAATATGCCGGATAGCCAGGTTCGTCTGTTCCTGAGTGGTCATAAACAGGTTGGCAGGGTAGAGCTTGTATTCCTCAAACGTTGCCATACGTTGCATTGTGACGGCATCCAACTCGTCAATACCGTCTATCTCGTCGTCCCAAAACGTGATGCGCAGCACCACCTCGGAATAGGCCATTGCTATGTCGACGGTGTCACCTTTTACACGGAAGCAGCCGCGCTTCAGTTCGAGGTCGTTGCGGACGTATAGAGCTGCTACCAATTTTCTTAACAATGCGTTACGATCAAGAATCTGTCCGCGATGAATCTCTATGATGTTTTCATTCAATGCTACAGGACTTCCCATGCCGTAAATGCACGAAATTGAAGATACAACAATAACGTCTTTTCTTCCTGACATCAAACTACTTACGGCGCGCAGTCTAAGTCTGTCTATTTCATCGTTGATAGCGAGATCCTTTTCAATATATGTATCGGTAGTTGGTAAGTAGGCTTCCGGTTGGTAATAGTCATAATAGCTGACATAATACTCTACGGCGTTCTCGGGAAAGAAGCCCCGCATTTCCTCATAAAGTTGGGCAGCCAGTGTCTTGTTGTGCGACAGAATGAGGGTTGGCCTATTTACGTTGGCAATGACGTTGGCCACTGTGAATGTCTTGCCTGAGCCTGTCACACCCAGCAACACCTGTGCTTTGTCGCCGTGCTCCAGTCCGTCTGTCAGTTGTCGGATGGCTTCCGGTTGATCGCCTGTCGGTTTGTATCTTGATGTTAAATGGAAGTTCATAGCATGCAAAATTACGAAATAATTCCTAATTAGCTGTCAAAAACACTAATTTTTATCAAAAAACCTTTGGTTTTCGGTAGAAATTGTGTAATTTTGCACGTCAAATTCAATAATAATGATAAAAAAGACTCTCATAGCATTACTGTTGGCCACGCTCTTCGTGGGCTGTGTTTCTGAATATAGCACTGTTTTAAAGTCTGCTGACCATACTTATAAATACGAGTATGCCAAACAGAGCTTTGCTTCAGGCAAATTTGCTCAGGCAGTGACTTTGCTTGAGGAACTTGTCACCCTCCAGAAGGGTAAGAGTAGTGCACAGGAAAGCCTCTATATGTTGGCTATGGCACAATATTGTAATCGCGACTATGAAGCAGCTAGTCAGACGTTTAAGAAGTATTTCTCGAGCTACCCGAAAGGCGACTTTGCTGAGCAGGCGTCATTCTATATTGGTCAGTCGCTTTTTCAGAGTATGCCTGATCCGCGACTCGACCAGTCTGCAACCATTGGTTCCATCAATGCTTTTCAGACTTTTATGGATTTTTATCCTGACTCACCTCTTCGCGAGACGGCTCAAAAGCAGTTGTTTGTCCTACAGGATAATCTAATCATGAAGGAGTATCTGTCGGCTGAACTCTATTATAATCTCGGTGGTTATTTCGGCAATATCAATGCTGGTACTGAGTCGAACTATGAGTCGTGCATCATCACGGCAGAGAATGCACTGAAGGCCTATCCGTTCAGTTCCATGCGCGAGAAATTCTCTATTCTCATTATGAAGAGTAAGTTCCAATTGGCCGAGAACTCTTCACATGAGAAGCGTGTGGAACGCTACCGTGATGCCGAAGACGAGTGTTATGGCTTCTTGACCGAGTTCCCTGAGTCATCTGAACGCAAGACTGCCGAGAAATACATTACCAAGTGTCGCAAAGTGACGGGTGACTGAGGAGTTAATAGTAAATCGTTAATAGTAAATAGTCAAATAGTAAATATTCAAGATGGATTACAAGAAATCAAAAGCACCGGTAAATACCGTGACTCGTAACATTATGGACTTGGCAAAAGACACTGACAATATTTATGAGAGTGTTGCCATTATTTCCAAGCGTGCTAACCAGATTAGTGTTCAGATTAAGGAAGATTTGTCAAAGAAACTGGCTGAGTTTGCTTCATATAACGATTCCTTAGAGGAAGTTTTTGAGAATCGTGAGCAGATAGAGATATCCCGTTACTACGAGAAGTTACCGAAGCCCACTTTGCTGGCTACACAAGAGTTTGTCGAGGATAAGGTCTACTGGCGTGATCCTGCCAAAGAGTCACAGGAGGTTCAGACTTTCACTGAAGAACCTGCATACGATTAAAACGCCATGATACAACGCATTCAGACGATTTATCTGCTCGTCGCGGTCATCCTGGGCATGGTGTTTTGGCTTGCATGGCCACTCTTCTTAATTCAGATATTTGCTTCGGCGGTAAGTCTGATCACCATTTTCCTTTACAAGAATCGCCCTCGTCAGGCAGTGCTATGTTTGGTGAGCATCTTGGCTGATTTTGCCTGGTATATCGTGTTGGCCGTACTTATCCAACAAGGACAGCAACCGACAGCATTGCCGTTAACAGCATGTCTGCCATTGATTGCGGCTATTCTTTGTTTCATGGCAAGACGAGCCATACTTGCCGACGAGAAACTGGTAAAGGCTGCCGACAGAATCCGATAATGGGATTTTCATGAATTATGAATAATGGGGACGAATCAGTGAGTCCCCATTATTTATGTCTATACAATCTCATGTCAGCTCCTCTGACTACAATCTTTTTCTTTATCATAGAGATGTACAGCAATCAGGTATCGTTCGGCAATTCTGTGAATAGCTCTTACATCCTAAGAAACTATTGATTGCACTGCAATAAACTATTGATTATACTGTAAGTGATGCTGAACGGCAAAAAAGTTGTTACAACTTTTTGAAAAACTGTAACAGCTTTCTGAAAAGTTGTAACAACTTTTTTGCTGCTAAGCCTCTCTTACAAAGCAGTATGACTTTTCCTGCAGGGTAAAATGGTATCTCTAATGGTGTAAGACGTTCTCTTTTGTCGCGTCTTGACTCACATCGCTGGTTTACATAACGGGAATCTTGTCGACACGCTTCTGATGGCGACCGCCCTCAAACTCCGTCGTGAAGTATTCGTCCATAATCTTGCGAGCCATTTCTTCATCGATAAAACGACCGGGCATCACAAGCACATTAGCATTGTTGTGTTGACGAATGAGATGGGCTATCTCAGGTATCCAACATAGTCCAGCACGAATGCCCTGGTGCTTGTTGAGTGTCATATTGATGCCTTCACCACTGCCGCAGATGGCAATACCAGGAAATACCTCGCCATTCTCAATACCTTTAGCCAACGCATGTCCGAAGTCGCTATAGTCGCATGAATCTTCAGTGTATGTGCCGTAGTCCTTGTACTCGTATCCTTTCTCATCGAGATACTTCTTTACAAACTGTTTCAATGCAAAGCCTGCGTGGTCGCTGGCCAGTCCAATAGTCTTTATTTCCATAACTTGATAATTGTTTGTTATATCTCTTTTTACTTTTCACTTCTTAAGTGAGTTTTGGTACCACTCAAAGAGTTTTTGCACACCATCCTCTATTTCCACTTTATGAGTCCATCCCAAGGAATGGAGTTTCGTGACATCGATGAGCTTGCGCATGGTACCGTCTGGCTTGGAAACATCAAACTCCACCTCGCCTTCGAAACCTACGGCCTTAACCACCAGTTCTGACAATTCGCGGATAGTCAGTTCTTTGCCTGTGCCAACGTTGATGTGGCAGTTGCGAATCTCTCCCAGTGAAGGTATGGCACCGCCTCGTCCTGCCGAGTGGTTGCGGTCTACAGCACCGTCGGTCGAGGCGCCGTAGTGGACGCTGGAATATTTTTCAATTCCGATGATGTCGCTGAAGTTGATGTTTAGCAGTATGTGGACACTGGCATCAGCCATATCTTCGCTCCATAGAAATTCGCGAAGTGGTGTACCTGTACCCCAAAGTACCACCTTATTATTATATATACCGTATTTGGCCAGCACGTTCAGAATGTCGTCTTGACCTGACGTTCCGCTGAAGCCTTCTACAGGACGGATGTCCAAATCGCAGCGAATAGCTTCCCAATTACCGTCGTGGATGAGTTTTGCCAAGTACACTTTGCGCATCATGGCGGGCATGACGTGCGAATTCTCCAGATGGAAGTTGTCGTTAGGACCGTAGAGGTTGGTGGGCATCACAGCGATGTAATTTGTGCCGTACTGCAGGTTGTACGACTCGCACATCTTCAGTCCGGCAATCTTAGCGATGGCATACTCTTCGTTGGTATATTCTAACGGCGACGTCAGCAGGCTGTCTTCCTTCATGGGCTGGGGCGCATTCTTGGGATAGATGCACGTTGAGCCGAGAAACAGCAGCTTTTTCACGTTGTGGGCGTAGGCTTCGCTGATGACGTTGCACTGAATCTTCATGTTCATCATGATGAAGTCAGCGCGATAGAGAGAGTTGGCCATGATGCCACCCACGAAAGCTGCAGCCAGCACGACGGCATCGGGTTGTTCTTCATCGAAGAATTGTCTGACGGCATATTGGTCGGTCAAGTCGAGTTCTTGGTGTGTCCTGCCCACCAAGTTGTTATACCCCCGCTGCTTTAGGTTGTTCCAAATGGCTGAACCCACCAGACCGTGATGGCCTGCTACATATATTTTACTGTCCTTATTCAGCATCTTCTTTGTCCATTTGAGCTTTCAGGAACAACTTTTTTACGAACTTCATGTCGTGCTTCACCATAATTTTCACCAAGTCGGGGAAACTGGTCTTTTGAGGATTCCAGCCTAGCTTGACCTTGGCTTTGGTAGGATCGCCCAGCAGTTGGTCGACCTCTGCAGGACGGAAATACTTCGGGTCAACTTCAACCAGCACCTTGCCAGAAGCCTTGTCGTAACCCTTTTCGTCAATGCCATCGCCACGCCATTCCAATTCGATGCCCACCTCATGGAAGGCCAGGGTGGCAAACTCACGTACGGTATGGTATTCTCCCGTGGCAATGACAAAGTCGTCGGGTTCCGGCTGTTGCAGGATGAGCCACATGCACTCGATGTAGTCCTTGGCATAGCCCCAGTCGCGCAGCGAATTGAGGTTGCCCAAATAGAGCTTGTCCTGATAGCCTTGGGCAATACGTGCGGCAGCTAATGTGATCTTTCGTGTAACGAAGTTCTCGCCGCGACGCTCACTCTCGTGGTTAAACAGGATGCCATTGCAGCAGTACATGCCGTACGACTCGCGGTAGTTTTTCATAATCCAGAAACCATAGAGCTTGGCAACGGAGTAGGGGCTGCGCGGATAGAACGGTGTTGTTTCCGACTGCGGCACTTCCTGCACCTTGCCATACAATTCTGACGTTGATGCCTGATAGATGCGGCACTTCTTCTCCAGTCCGCAGATGCGTACGGCCTCCAACAGCCGCAGCACGCCGGCGGCATCAACGTCACAGGTGTATTCAGGAACATCAAAACTCACTTTTACGTGGCTCTGTGCAGCCAGGTTGTAAATCTCGGTAGGCTTCACCTCACCGATGATGCGGATGAGCGACGACGAGTCGGTCATGTCCGCCCAGTGCAGTTCTACCAGACGCTTCTTCTTCATGTCGCGTACCCATTCGTCCAGATACAGGTGCTCAATGCGTCCCGTGTTAAATGATGAGGAACGGCGCAGCAGTCCGTGTACCTCGTAACCTTTCTCTATGAGGAATTCAGCCAGGTACGATCCGTCCTGACCCGTAATGCCTGTTATCAGTGCTACTTTATTCATATAAGTATTCGTGTAATCTGTTGTGTTTACTTGTCCTGTCCTGAGAATTGTTTGATTCTCTGTTCTTCCGACAACTTACATATTAATAAGGTGTCGTTGTTCTCTGCCACGATGTAACCGTCCAGACCTTGGATGACTACCTTCTTCTCTTGTGTGGTATGCACAATGCAGTTGTGGCTCTCGAAGAGGCTGATGTCTTGTCCGATACAGGCATTGCCGTACAGGTCCTTCTTGGTTTGCTGTTGCAGCGAACCCCATGTACCCAGGTCGCTCCAACCGAAGTCGGCAGGACAGACAAAGATTTCCTCGGCCTTCTCCATGATGGCGTAGTCGACGCTGATATTTTCGCATTCGGGAAATAGACGGTCAACGGTTTCCTGTTCCTTTTCAGTGCCGAAGATGGGCAGCATGCTCTCGAATATCTTCGCCATCTGTGGCTGGTAGATACGGAAGGCGTTGACAATGGTGTTGACGTTCCAGATAAAGATGCCAGCATTCCAATAGTAATTTTTCTGGCTAATATATTTCTTCGCCGTTTCCAGATCAGGCTTCTCTCGGAACGAGTCTACACGGAATATCTCCTTGTTGCGCAGCGAATTGCTACCAAGGTCGGCCTGTATATAACCATAGCCCGTTTCCGGTCGGGTGGGCTTCATGCCCAGTGTGACAATGGCATCGCTGTCGGCAGTGAAGGTCAGACAAGCATTGATGACGCGCTGGAATTCTGCACTGTTCAGTACCACATGATCGCTGGGTGACACAACGATGTTGGCTTTCGGGTCTTTCGACTTGATGCGCCACGAAACGTAGGCGATGCAAGGTGCCGTATTGCGGCGGCAGGGTTCGCACAAAATGTGGTCGCGGGGCATGTCGGGCAGCTGCTCGCTTACCGTGTTGGCGTATTTGGCGTTGGTAACTACCCATACATTTTCTGCAGGGACGATTCCGTCGAAACGCTCTACAGTCAGTTGAAGTAATGACTTACCGATGCCCATGACATCAATGAACTGCTTGGGCTTCTCGGCAGTGCTCATCGGCCAGAAACGGCTACCTACGCCGCCTGCCATAATGACGAGATGATTGTTGATTTTAGCCATAAAATGCTCGTTAGTTGTATAAGAATGTGCAAAAATACACATTATTTCTGAAACGGCAAAAGGAAAGACCGTGTTTTTTCCACATGCCCCTTCCTTTTTCTCATTTCTTGATAGTTTGCCTGATGTTCAGAAGTTCAAATTCTATGGTAACTACCAATTACCAATCCAACTTTGAGCGAGTGAAGTAAACAATAGATAAGCGGTAGTGGATGTCGGAATCATTAGAAACGGCGATGAGAGCATCGGTACGGGAATCGTAAATCTGGGGCTTCTTCTTTAACAGTACGTCGCGTACTGTTTCGCGAACCCAGTAAGACGAGTTGGGGTTGATGTGCATCTTTGCCTGTTCGAACGTCTCAACGAGCTCGGGCGAATGGCGCAGGATACCGAGGATGAGCTTTACTTCTTCCGTTGTCGGAAAACGGTAACCGAAGTAGCTGTCATTGGCAAAGCCTTCGTTCTTGTCGTCCTTGCAGAATGGTTCGCCGTTTGCTATCATGATGTGTTCGCGGGGAGCCTTGCCCAGTACTTTCAGCAAGATGCCGCATTCGGAGCCGTTGGCTTCACGGATGCATATGTAACGTGACCCTACGATATATTCGTAGGTTTTTAGCCCGCTACTCTTAAACTTTGAGCTCTTTCGAGGCAGTGTGACAATCTCGCCTGTAGTCCAGTTGTTTTCGTATGATGCCATATGGTTATAATAAGTGCTTGATGAAACACCGCTGCAAAGATACGAAAAAAATATGTAAAACCCAAGTGCTTTTCGAAAAAACTCAAATAAATTTGTTTTTTTGCTCACTTATTCGTACCTTTCACCAGTTGGTGAAGGTACTTGCGTTCGAAAAACCCAAAATAAATTTGGTTTTTTGCTCACTTATTCGTACCTTTGCGGGCAGAAAGCAGTGTCACGGTCTGCCGCTGGTGTCCTGGGAGGGCGCGAGAGGAAAGTCCGGGCAGCAAAGGACGCTCCACTGGTGAAAGTGCCAGCAGTCGGCAACGGCTGGAGCCGGAAGAAGAGAATGACCGCTTCTTTTTCTGAATCAAACAGTAATAAGAGGCAAGGGTGAGAAGGTGGGGTAAGAGCCCACCAGCCGACGGGTAATCGTCGGGCTGTTCCGTCTGGAGGCTGCAAGTTCATGTAAACCGTTGGTTGAGGGTTGTCCGCCCGAAGCCTTGTGCTACGACGGAGGGTAGAATGCTAGAGCCGTGGGGTAACCTGCGGAGTAGATAAATGGCAGACGCCCCGATAGAGGGGTACAGAACCCGGCTTATAGGGGCAGTGCTTTTCTTTATGAGAAATGAGGAATGGTCGGCTGTGCCGATTTAGAAATGTTTTAAGAGAATAAGAGCGTGAAGGGTATTGTCGTTTTTTTTACGAAAGACATCTGGCGGATTACCAAGGGTGATGTGTCTCCTCTGAAGTTCCTGCTTGTTGAGGTGACGAAGAAACTGCTTTTGGCAGTACGTTTCTTTACCGCCAAGCGGGTGATGACGCGGGCCTCGGCGCTGACCTATTCGTCGCTATTGGCCATTGTACCTATTCTGGCAGTGGTATTTGCCATTGCTCGGGGTTTTGGCTACAATAAGTACATCGAATTGTGGTTTCGCGATGCCCTCGCATCACAGCCGCAGGTAGCCGATGCTATAGTGGGCTTTGTGAACAGCTATCTAGTACACACAAAGAGCGGCGTATTCCTGGGCATTGGTCTGATATTCATGCTTTACACGGTATTGATGTTAGTGAGCAACATCGAGGACACGTTCAACGAAATCTGGCAGGTGAAGACGTCGCGCTCGATGTTCCGTACGTTCACCGACTACCTGGCAATGTTCTTCGTGGCACCCATTCTGATAGTTCTGTCGTCGGGTATCAGTATCTTCCTGGCTACGGTGGCTGACGGAATGCCAGACTTTCTAATGCTGGGTACGGCTGTGCGCTGGCTGATAGATCTGTCGCCCTACGTGCTGATGTCGGCTATTTTTATAGGTCTCTATATTTTTATGCCCAACACACGCGTGAAGCCTAGCAGTGCTGTCGTGCCGGGCATCCTGGCCGGTATAGCCATGCAGGGTCTGCAGTTTGTGTATATCCATTCGCAGATATTTTTGTCGAGCTATAACGCCATCTACGGTTCGTTTGCCGCTTTGCCGCTGTTCATGCTGTGGATGCAGATTTCGTGGACTATCTGCCTGTTTGGTGCTGAGTTATGCTATACGAATCAAAATCTGGACTACTACGACTATGACACCAATGCCGGTGAGTTGAGTCACCGCTACCGCATCCTGCTGTGTGCGCTGCTGATGAGCCGTATCTGCCGACGCTTCGCTAATGGAAGTAAGCCGTACTCAGCCCTTGAATTGCGTGAGGAGACCACGATTCCCATCCGTATGGTCAACGAATTGCTGTTTCAGCTCATCGATGCGGGTCTGCTCATAGAAATCACTAGTGATGAGAAGGGTGAAACGAGCCATTTTATGCCTGCAGAGGACATCAGTAATCTGTCGCTAGGTGTGATGGTCGACCGCCTGGAGTCGTTTGGACAGTGGAAGATTGACCTTGACGTCAGTGCGCTGATGACCAGCGAGTGGAGCAGGGCTATGGAGATGCGTTTACAGTATTTGAAAAGTGCGCGAGACGTGAAATTGCAGGACTTATAAGGGGAAAAAACAATTCTTTAATGTTTTTTTACAAAAAAATCTTTGTTTTTATCGAAATATTTTGTAACTTTGCCACTGTTAAGAATAGTAAATCTTAATCAAACCTATGGCTAAGTACAACATTACAGAGAAAAAGGAGAAAGAGGCCCACTATAGGACCCTTGTCAGCCCTAGGGTGATGGACGAGTTGAAGGACAAAATCCTCAATGTCGTCGTCATGCAAAAGAAGTATAAGGACAAAGACTATTCTGCCAAGAAATTGGCTACCGACTTGGGTACCAATACGCGTTACATTTCGGCTGTAGTTAACGTCCGCTTTCACATGAACTATACTTCGTTCGTCAACAAGTTTCGTATCGAAGAAGCTATGACCATCCTCATAGACCGTCGGTACCAGAAAATGTCAATGGAACAAGTGAGCGACATGGTGGGCTTTGCCAACAGACAGTCGTTCTATGCAGCGTTCTTCAGAGAGCTTGGCATTACACCACGAGAGTATCGCCAGCAGCAATTTGCCTTGCATCCTAAGGAAATTGTGACGGAGAAACCCAAGAAGTCCAAGGAGTCGAAAGCATGACCAGCCAATGAAGTACACTGACGAACGATTTGCAGACTTACAATTGCTCAGATACCGGCTTAACGGATTTGAGCAATTATCTTTATCACAAAAGAAGCTCGTGTACTATTTGTCGAAGGCCACACTCTACGGCCGCGACATCACCTTCGACCAGTTCGGGCGATACAATCTGCGTATTCGGAAGATGTTGGAGGCTATCTATACCGACAAGGCTGTTGACCACGATTCGGACGATTTTCGGGCCATGGAAGTGTATCTGAAACGGGTGTGGTTTTCGAACGGCATCTATCATCACTATGGTTGCGAAAAATTTTTACCGACGTTCAGTGCCGACTGGCTTTGGCAGACATTGAATCAAGTCGGGGTCAAACGTCTGCCCTTATGCGATGGTGAAACGTTGTGTTCACTGAGAGACGAACTGTTTCCTGTTATCTTCGACCCGCAAGTGTTGCCAAAGCGCGTCAACAAGGCTGACGGTGAAGATCTGGTCAAGACCTCGGCCTGTCACTTCTACGAAGGTGTGACGCAACAGGAAGCCGAAGCGTTCTATCAACAGTTGAAGACGGCAGCGCAGGACGACCAGCAGCCTGTATCGTACGGACTGAACAGTACGCTGGTCAAGGATGGTGATGGTATTCATGAATGCCTTTGGTCTGCTAACGGTCGCTACGGCAATGCCATCCGACACATCTGCCATTGGCTTGAAAAAGCTGCAGAGGTGGCTGAGAACGAACGGCAGCAACGTGTCATCAGGTTGCTTATAGACTATTATCAGACGGGTGACCTGCGTCTATTCAACGACTACTGCATTGAGTGGGTGGGGGAACATGACGGCAGGATAGACTTCATTAACGGATTCATTGAGGTTTATGGCGACCCTCTCGGACTGAAAGGCTCGTGGGAAGGATTGGTGGAATACAAGGATATGGAGGCTACACGGCGTACTCAGACTATCAGCAGTAATGCTCAGTGGTTCGAAGACCACTCGCCAGTAGACCCACGTTTCCGTAAACCAGTAGTCAAGGGCGTTACAGCTAATGCCATTTGTGCCGCTATGCTGGGTGGCGACGAGTACCCCTCGACGGCTATCGGCATCAATTTGCCTAACGCTGACTGGATACGTGCCGAGTATGGTTCGAAGAGTGTCACTATCACCAATATCACTGATGCTTACAATAAGGCGGCACGCGGCAATGGGTTTAAGGAAGAGTTTGTGATTGATAACGCAACGCTCTTGCTGGTAGAGAAATACGGCGACCAGTGCGACGAACTGCATACCGATTTGCACGAGTGCTTGGGACATGGTAGCGGACAGTTGCTGCCAGGCACCGATCCCGATTCATTGAAGGCATACGGCAACACTATCGAGGAAGCCCGTGCCGACCTCTTCGCCCTCTACTATATGGCCGATAAGAAACTCATAGAGTTAGGTTTGCTCCCTAATGATGAGGCTTACCATTCGCATTATTATACTTATATCATGAACGGTCTGATGACCCAGCTCATCCGAATAGAACCCGGTCATGATATTGAGGAGGCTCATATGCGTAATCGTTCGCTGATAGCTCATTGGTGTTACGAGCAGGGTGACGTAATACGGCTGGTGCGTCGCGAAGGCAAGACCTACGTACACATCCGTGACTATAAAGGCTTGCGCAGCCTGTTTGCCAAACTGTTGGCAGAGATTCAACGCATCAAGAGTGAGGGTGATTATGAGGCTGCCCGTCAGCTGGTGGAACGCTATGCTGTGCGTGTCGATGCCGAACTACATCAGGAGGTGCTGGAGCGTTATCGCCGACTCGATCTTGCCCCCTATAAAGGATTTATCAATCCTGTTCTGACACCTGTTTATAATGTGCAAGGTGAAATCAGTGACATCCAGATTGATTACACAGAGAGTTATGCTCATCAAATGTTGCGTTATGGTCAAGAGTATGGTACGTTGTGAGAGGCAAGAAGTGAAATGTGAGAAGTAAGAGGTAAGATGGAAGAATGGAAGATGTTGGAGAGAAAATAAAGGAAATCAAGCAGTCGTTCCGTCAGATGATGGATGGCGTTGTGGCTAAGTCGATGCGCGATAAGGGTGTGGACTATCATCTCAATTGGGGTGCTACACTGCCACGCCTTCAAGAACTGGCCGATGGGTTGGGCAAAGATTACAATCTCGCCATCGCCTTATGGAAAGAGAATGTCCGTGAGTGCAAGATTCTGGCCACGATGCTGATGCCTCCTGAAAAGATGTTGCCTGAGGTGTGCGACATCTGGATGGAGCAGATACCATCACAGGAAATAGCCGAACAGGCGGCGTTCAATCTGTGGCAGCATCTGCCTTACGCCCCTGAGAAAGCCTATCAGTGGATAGCCTCCGATCGAGTGCTCTACCAACTCTGTGGTTTCCATGTGCTGACACGTCTATTCATGCAGGGTAGGGAACCTAACGAGCGTGGTATTAATGAGTTTCTCGACCAGGCATTGTCGGCATTGCAAGGTCCTGATATGGCTGTGCGGAAAGCTGCCCTCCAAAGTGTACGCCGCTTTGCGGAATTAGGTCTGATGTATGAACGAATGTCAAAAAGTGCATTGAAATCCATTAAATTAGATTTTTTTTAAATAATTCTTGCCGTAATCTGAAGAATTATTAGTAATTTTGTGCGGTTTTTAACCGTTTAACCACATAAAATGAAAGAGATTGTAACGCAAAACTCTCGAAAAGAGAGTGTTAAGACTACGGTCAGAAACATACTGACGAGCTATCTGGAACAAAACAACCTGAGGAAGACGCCCGAGCGCTATGCAATATTGAATGCTGTGTACGATATGGACGGCCATTTCACGCTTGAGCAGCTTGGCGACAAACTAAACGATGAGCAGCGATTTCCTGTAAGTAGGGCTACGCTGTACAACACGCTGAAGCTCTTCATGGAACTACGACTCGTCATTCGTCATCGTTTTCAGGGGGCTACGAAGTATGAGGCATGTTACGACAATAACAGTCATTGTCATCAGATATGTACCGTCTGTGGTCGTGTGACAGAGTTCAGGTCTAAGAAAATCAACGATGCTGTAGCGAGTGTTCACCACAAGCGTTTTCGTAAGGATGGCTTCTCGCTTTATGTTTATGGCATTTGCAGTACGTGTCGGGCTGTTATGACCAGACAGCAGAACAAACTGAAAAACGAAAAGAGTGAGATAATAAATAGTAAATCGTCAAAACGTAAATAAATATGGTGAATCAAGGAAAAGTAGATGTCCTGCTCGGACTGCAGTGGGGCGACGAAGGTAAAGGTAAGGTTGTCGATGTGCTGACCCCTCAGTACGATGTGGTAGCTCGTTTCCAGGGTGGGCCGAATGCTGGTCACACGTTGGAGTTTGAAGGTCAGAAGTATGTGCTGCGTTCTATCCCGTCCGGAATCTTTCAGGGGGGGAAGGTGAACATTATCGGCAACGGTGTCGTATTGGCTCCCGACCTCTTTATGGAAGAGGCCAAGGCTCTTGAGGCCAGTGGTCATGAACTCAAGGAACGTCTGCACATTTCGAAGAAGGCTCACCTCATCATGCCGACTCACCGAGTGCTTGATGCTGCCTACGAGGCACAGAAGGGTAAGAACAAGGTCGGTACTACCGGCAAGGGCATAGGTCCGACGTATACTGACAAAGTGTCGCGCAACGGTCTGCGTGTTGGCGACATCCTTGATGGTTTCGAGGAAAAGTACGCTGCTCATAAGGCCCGTCATGAAGCTATCCTGAAGTCGCTGAATTTCGAGTACAATATCGATGATGTTGAGAAGAAGTGGCTTGACGGTATCGACTATCTACGTCAGTTCCATCTGGTGGACAGCGAGCATGAAATCAACCGGATTCTTCGTTCTGGCAAGAGCGTGCTGTGTGAAGGTGCGCAAGGTACGATGCTCGATGTCGACTTCGGCAGCTATCCGTTCGTTACATCTTCGAACACCATCTGTGCAGGAGCTTGTACCGGTTTGGGTATCGGTCCCAACAAGATTGGCGAGGTGTTCGGCATCATGAAGGCTTACTGTACGCGTGTCGGTGCAGGTCCGTTCCCCACGGAATTGTTTGATGAAACAGGCAAGAAGATTCGTGACCTTGGTCATGAATATGGTGCCGTCACAGGTCGTGAGCGCCGCTGTGGCTGGATTGACCTCGTGGCCCTGCGCTATAGTATTATGGTCAACGGTGTCACCCAGCTCATCATGATGAAGAGTGACGTATTGGACGACTTCGAGACCATTAAGGCCTGTACGGCTTATAAAGTGAATGGTGTCGAGACACGCGATTTCCCCTATGACATTGAGAAAGGAATCGAACCCATTTACGAAGAGCTGCCAGGTTGGAAGACCGATATGACCAGGTTTACCAGCGAGGAGCAGTTCCCAAAGCAGTTCTCGGACTATATCGCTTTCCTGGAGAAGGAACTCGAAACCCCGATTAAGATTATCAGCATCGGTCCAGACCGTGCTCAAACCATCGTTAGAAAGTAAAAGGTAAGAAAGTAAAAAGGTAAAACAATATGGCACAAAAGCCAAGCATACCCAAAGGAACACGCGACTTCGGCCCTGTAGAAATGGCCAAGCGCAACTATATTTTCAACACTATCCGCTCAGTTTATGAGCTATACGGTTTCCAGCAGATTGAGACACCTGCTCAGGAAACGTTGGCCACACTGATGGGCAAGTATGGTGAAGAAGGTGACAAGCTATTGTTTAAGATTCTGAACTCGGGCGACTATCTCTCGAAGATTGATGACGAAGAACTCAAAGAGCGCAACACGCTGCGCCTGGCGTCCAAGATTTGTGAGAAAGGACTACGCTACGACTTGACGGTACCCTTTGCCCGCTATGTGGTGATGCATCGTGAGGAACTGCAATTGCCGTTCAAGCGCTATCAGGTGCAGCCTGTATGGCGTGCCGACCGTCCGCAGAAGGGCCGCTACCGCGAGTTCTATCAGTTCGATGGCGATGTGGTGGGATCTGACTCGCTCATCAACGAGGTAGAGCTGATGCAGATTGTCGATGAGGTGTTCAGCCGTTTTGATGTTCGTGTGCAGATTAAGATCAACAACCGCAAGATTTTGACCGGCATTGCCGAGGTTATCGGTGCTGCCGACAAGATTGTGGACATTACGGTAGCTATCGACAAGCTTGACAAGATTGGCATAGACAACGTCAATGCTGAACTGCGTGAGGACGGCCTTACCGACGGTCAGATAGAGAAACTGCAACCTATCATCATGCTCGGGGGTACGAACGACGAGAAGTTGACGACGATAGCCGAAGTATTGAAGGACAGTGAGACCGGACTGAAGGGCGTCGAGGAAACACGCTATATCCTTAGTTTCCTTACCACCTTGAGGAACGAGATACAGCTTGATCTTACGCTGGCTCGTGGTCTGAGCTATTATACAGGAGCTATCTTCGAGGTGAAAGCGCTCGATACCCAGATGGGAAGCATCTCCGGTGGTGGCCGCTACGACAACCTGACAGGCATCTTTGGCATGCCGGGAATCTCTGGCGTAGGTATCTCGTTCGGCGTCGACCGTATCTATGACGTGCTGAATGCCCTTGACCTCTATCCTAAGGATTCGCTTTCAACCACACAAGTGCTTTTCATCAATTTCGGTGAACAGGAGACTGTTTATTGCCTGCCAATTATAAATAAGGTACGCGCGAATGGTATCCGAGCCGAAATATATCCCGACGCCGCCAAGATGAAGAAACAGATGTCGTATGCCAATGCCAAGCAGATCCCTTTTGTGGTACTTGCAGGTGAGAGCGAGATAGCTCAGGGTAAGTTGACACTGAAGAACATGGAGACGGGAGAACAGCAACTGTTGACGCCTGATGAACTGATAGCACGGGTGGGGTAGAGTAGCGATTTCACGTCACTGTTCGAATATGTCGTAATCCTCGTCGTATGCCGGCGACTGGATGGACAGCAGGTTGAGCACCGAGTGGAAAACGTAATGCTGTTCGAGCACTGCCGGCAATTCCCCCTTTGGGGCATCCTGCTTGTCCGAAATGCGCTTGTAGCGCCTGAAGTTGTCTGAGGTCCATACGAGGAATGGTATCTCATACTGTTCCTTTGGAGCCAGTCTCATCGGAAGACCGTGCATATACAGCTTGTTCTCGCCTAACGACTCGCCGTGGTCTGAGATGAAGACCATGGCACTCTTCCAGTCGCTCATTGTACGCAGGGTGTTGACGAGACAGTCCAAAAGGTAGTCGGTGTAGCGGATGGTGTTGTCGTATGCATTTACCAGCATACCTGTGTTTTTCTCGCCCTCCTCAATGTTCTTGGCCACGGGCTTATAAACCTCGAACGCCTTGGGATACTTGTCGGCATATTTCGGACCGTGACTGGTGCTGGTGTGCAGTATGATGAGTACCTTGTCCTTCTTGCTCGACTCTATCCGTTCCCTGAGTCCGGCAAAGAGAATGCCGTCGTACCGTTGGTTCACGTTCGGATACCGTTCGGCCAAATCTGTGTCGGTGAGATATTCGTCAATGTGAATGGGCGGTTCCCCCCAGTTATATGTTCGCCACGACACGTCGACGCCCGTTCTGAAGGCATAGTTAGGCAGCAGTTCATAGAGGTCGTCGCTGTTTTTAGGTTCCAGAATCGCTTTGGTACCCGCTGTGGTGTAGGTCGCACACGATGTTGCCTGATACACCCTCAGCCCCTCCTGTTTCGACAGTAGCGGATTGGTGTCGCGCTTGTAGCCGTAGAGCTGGAAATTGGCCTTACGGGCCGACTCGCCTATGACCAGCACTACGACGGTCTTCTCATGGTCCGTAATCCTGCCGTCGGGCAGCTTGATCTCCTCGGCCTGTTCGTCATGATGACTGCTCATGATGCGACACGTGTTCACCACGTACGACCACGGCTGCAGCAATCCGCCCAATTCCGTATCGTGCTGACTGACCCATAGTGTCTGGCCTATATTCATGGCTATCGTGACCAAGATAACCGCCAATGCACTGCAGCAACCGACAGCCATCCTCCTGATGCTGCCAAAAACCACAGGCTGCAGCAGACAGTACAGGGCAGGCACCACGCCCAGTACAGCGATGCACAGCCACAGCCCCCAGCTGAAGAAACCTGACGCCTCCGAGTATCTGGTATTGAACACGTTCTCAACCGCTGTCGCATCAATTATTACGCTGTAGGTATAGACGAAATAGACCGCTGTGGCATTGATAATCGCCAAAAGGGCCAAAACGATTCGCCCCACCATCCTCAATAACCACATGATGAGCCATGCCATCATGAAGTTGACCGCTAACATCATGACAGTCAGCGATGCCACCAGTAACACTCTGCCACAGACTGTTTCATTGCTGTTCTGCCACACATACTGAAAGAACGGTATGTTGTACATCAGCAACGTCCATACACTCACAATACTTGAAAAAGCGATAATCGAAATCCGTTTCATATCTGCAAAGGTACGAAAAAGTTCACAGTTCATAGTTTATAGTTCATAGTTTTTTTGTTGTTGTTGGTAAAAGATGTTAAACGACGACAACTATGACTTAAACCATTGCAGCCTTATTCGTTCGATTCGATAGATTTGTATTTGGAAATTTTCTACAACTATTTGTGGTTGATACCGACAATGTTAAAGTAGGCTAATATACGGGGATTGTGAAGTTTTTTTTGTAATTTTGCCGCCGAAATTATTTTAGACAGAATGAAAAGACTGATTTTTCCGTTGTTGACAATGCTGGTGACCGTGTGTCTGACCAGCTGTAATAATTATGAAACCTATGGCGACTTGAAGGCTAAGGAGCGTGACGCCATAGACCGTTATATTACGAGTAACAACATCCGCGTCATTAGTGAGGCGACGTTCAAGGCTCAAGGTGAAACGACGAACGTGGTCGATAACGAGTATGTGAAGCTGGATCGCACGGGCGTGTATATGCAGATAGTACGCAAAGGCTGTGGTAACAAGCTGGAGGAGAACAAGGTTGTGAACTTGTTGTGCCGTTTCTGTGAATATAACATCAAGGCGGACTCGCTATTGTGTTTTAACGACCGTCAGGGTATGATGTACGACAAGTCATTGGGTCGTGCCATCGATGTGTCGCAGTATGTCGACAAGATGAGTGTGTCTCGCAGTGGTACGACTTTAACCGCATCGTTTGTTACTGGCATGATGATGAAATATCATAATTCCTCGTCGGTACCTGCTGGCTGGCTGGTTCCGCTGAATTACATTAATGTGGGACGTCCTGAGGCGTCGGGCGACGAGATTGCCCTGGTGAAACTCATTGTCCCGCACTCGCAAGGTACGGCTGATGCGTCGTCGAGTGTATATCCTTGCTACTATGAAATCACCTATGTGAGGGAAAAATAAAGAAGTAAGAATTAAGAATTAGGAATTAAGAAGAGATGACACTAATAAAATCAATTTCAGGCATCCGCGGAACGATTGGCGGACGTACTGGCGATACGCTGAATCCACTGGATATCGTCAAGTTTACAACAGCTTACGCTACCTTTATCGGAAAAACGAAGGTAGCAGAACAGGATAAGGAATCGGCTGCGTCTCAGAAGCTAACCATCGTCGTTGGCCGCGACGGACGTATTTCCGGACCGATGGTTCGCGACGTTGTATGCGGTACCTTGGTAGGTATGGGCTGTGATGTCATTGATATCGGCTATGCCTCGACGCCCACCACGGAGCTGGCAGTCCGAATGAGTGGTGCCGACGGTGGCATTATCATCACGGCGTCTCATAATCCTCGTCAGTGGAATGCCTTGAAGCTGCTGAACAGCGAAGGCGAATTCCTGACGGCAGCTGATGGTCAGGAGGTGCTCGACATTGCTGAACGTGAAGACTTTGACTATGCTGATGTGAACAGCTTGGGTCGTGTGACGATAGACAACTCATTTGACGACCGCCACGTACAGTCGGTGCTGGACCTTCGTCTGGTGGATGCTGAGGCTGTCCGTAAGGCTGGTTTCAAGGTGTGTGTCGACAGCATCAACAGCGTAGGAGGCTTGATTCTTCCTAAACTGCTGGAGCGCTTAGGTGTTGACTATAAGTTCCTGAACGGTGAGGTGACTGGTGATTTTGCCCATAATCCCGAGCCGCTGGAGAAAAACCTGCAGGGCATCATGAACGAGATGAAGACGGGCCGTTACGATCTCGGCATCGTCGTGGATCCTGACGTTGACCGTCTGGCATTCATCTGTGAGGACGGAAAGATGTTCGGCGAGGAATATACCCTTGTTTCCATTGCTGACTATGTGTTATGTGAAGAGGTGAAAAATGGGAATGCTGCTTCACTTGCTACTGTTTCAAATTTGAGTAGTACCCGTGCCCTGCGCGACATTACTCAGAAACATGGCGGCCACTACACGGCATCTGCCGTCGGTGAGGTGAATGTCACCACGAAGATGAAGGAAGTGGGTGCTGTGATTGGCGGTGAAGGCAATGGCGGCGTGATTTACCCTGAGAGCCACTATGGCCGTGACGCATTGGTAGGCATTGCCCTTTTCCTGACGTCCTTGGCCAAGAAGGGCTGTAGGGTCAGCGAATTGCGCCAGGTGTTTCCTGACTATCAAATTGCCAAGAACCGCATTGACCTGACTCCCGAGACCGACGTCGACGCCATTCTTGTAAAAGTGAAGGAGATGTTTGCTCAGGATCCGTCGGCACAGGTCAACGATATAGACGGTGTGAAGATTGACTTCCCCGATCGTTGGGTACACCTGCGCAAATCGAATACCGAGCCCATCATCCGTGTATACAGCGAAGCTTCTACGATGGAACGGGCTGATGAGTTGGGCAAGCAGTTGATGCAGGTTGTCTACGAAATGCAGTAGTTCCTGTCTTATTCCATTGGGAACAAACCGAAGAGTTTGGCGTCAATCATGTCAGTCACTTGTTTGAAGTGCTCAGGATTGTCGCCAAATTTGCATTTGTCACCATCGACAATGATGAGTGGTCCCTTATAGGTGGCTATCCACTCTTCGTAGCGCTGCTCCAGGCCTTTGAGATAGTCGAGACGCATGGTTTGCTCGTATTCGCGGCCGCGTTTCTGAATCTGGGCGACCAGGGTAGGGATGCTTGAACGGATGTAAATCATGAGGTCGGGCAGTTTCACCAGCGACATCATGAGGTCAAACAGGTCAGAGTAATTCTCGAAGTCGCGGTCGCTCATCATTCCCTGACCGTGGAGGTTGGGTGCGAAAATGCGGGCATCCTCAAAAATGGTGCGGTCCTGAATGATGACATCCTTGGATTTGGATATTTCCACCACTTCCTTGAAACGCTTGTTCAGGAAGTATATCTGCAGATTAAAAGACCATCGAGGCATATCAGCGTAGAAGTCTGCCAAATAGGGGTTGTTGTCTACGGGCTCAAAACGTGGCGTCCATCCGTAACGGTGGGCGAGCATCTTGGTTAGGGTGGTTTTTCCACTGCCTATATTTCCGGCTATTGCAATATGCATAATCTTATGGAGTTTTAGTGAGTTTTATTATTTTAGGGGAGTAGTAAGAGGGGAGAATAGACCGAAAAGCGTGCGGTCTATACGGTCTACTATTGAAGCAAAATCCTTGGAGGAGTTCAGAAAGTCGAGGTTGTCCTTTTCGACCGTCATCACGGGTCCCTTATACCTATTATATATAAAATCGTCGTATCGTTTGTTGAGATTCTGAAGGTATTCTAGTTGAATAGACTGCTCGTAGTCGCGCCCACGCTTCTGAATGTTGCCAACCAAATGGGGTACTGACGCCCGCAGGTATATCAAGAGGTCAGGCACTTGCACCATGGTCATCATCTGCTCGAACAATTCCATGTAAGTTTCATAATCACGGTCACTTAAGTGTCCCATCGCCTTATTGTTCTCCATAAAGACGTAGACTCCCTCGTAGATGGTACGGTCCTGGATGATGGTGTGGTCGGCTTGAGAGATGGCTATCAGGTCGCGGAAGCGCTCTTTCAGGAAATAGACTTCCAGGTTAAATGACCAGCGGTGAATATCACGATAATAATCTTCGAGGTACGGATTATGCTCCACCGCTTCAAAGCGTGGTTCCCATCCGTAGTGTTTTGCCAGCATGCGTGTCAGTGTCGACTTTCCGCTTCCTATGTTTCCGGCTACCGCTATATGCATTATTTTTTAAGTTTTAGTTTTTCTTACGGCATACAAAGGTACGAATAAGAAAGCACAAAACAAAATAAAACCCTGTTTTTTTTATTTTTTTAGTCTAATGGAAGATAGCAGCGTCATTTATAACCAATTGTCGATAATTTTTGGAAAAATGTAAAATAATGGGCGAAAAGTTTGGCGGTTTGATAGAAAATGTTTAATTTTGCCGACGAAAAGTAAATTAACAGCAAAAATCAGTTATGATTGGAATGCAGAACAATTGGTGGTGGCGTAGCTCAAGATTCGGAAGATCGTGAGAAGATAGCCGCGTACCTATTTGTTATAGGATAAATACTGGGAGGCCTGTCGTTCTTGCGACGGGCCTCTCAAGTTTTAATAGATTTATCAACACAGAATAATATATAAAAGTATGAGCAATTATCAAGTAGACAAAAACGGTTTCTATGGAGAGTTCGGGGGCGCTTATGTGCCTGAGATTCTCTACAAATGCGTGCATGACCTGCAGGAGGCTTATCTTCCAATTATCGAGAGTGAAGAGTTCAAGGCCGAGTATCATGCGCTGTTGAAGGATTATGTGGGCAGGCCGTCGCCTCTGTATTATGCCAAAAGGATGAGCGAGCATTACGGGTGCCAGCTGTATCTGAAGCGTGAGGACCTGAACCACACCGGAGCCCATAAGATTAACAACACTATCGGACAGATTCTGCTGGCGAAGAAGATGGGTAAGACGAGGATTATTGCTGAGACGGGCGCCGGACAGCATGGTGTGGCCACGGCAACGGTGTGCGCGCTGATGGACATGAAGTGTGAGGTGTTTATGGGAGCTACCGATGTGGAGCGTCAGCACACGAACGTTGAGCGAATGAAGATGCTCGGTGCTGAGGTCCACCCCGTTCGGACTGGAAACATGACGCTGAGCGATGCCTGCTCTGAGGCCATCCGCGACTGGTGTTGTCATCCTTCAGACACATTCTATATCGTTGGCTCGACGATGGGTCCGCATCCTTATCCCGATCTTGTCGCTCGTATGCAGAGCGTCATCTCCGAGGAAATCAAATGGCAGTTGAAGGAAAAGGTCGGTCGCAACTATCCTGACTACTTGATAGCCTGCATCGGAGGCGGAAGCAATGCTGCCGGCACGATCTATCATTATATGAACGATGAGCGCGTAAAAATAGTGCTGGCCGAGGCTGGTGGTCATGGTTGGGATACGGACTACACGGCAGCAACGATCCATCGTGGCACGACGGGCATTCTGCACGGTGCGAAGATGCTGGTGATGCAGGACGAGGACGGACAGATTCAGGAAGCGTTCACGATTTCTGCCGGTCTTGACTATCCTGGTGTGGGTCCGATGCATTGCAACATGGCGAAACAGGGCCGTACACAGGTGTTGAGCATCAACGATGACGAGGCCATTTATGGCGGTTATGAACTGACCCGCATGGAGGGTATTATCCCTGCCATCGAAAGTGCTCACGCCATAGCAGCTCTTAAGAAACTGTCGTTCAGTCCTTCAGATGTCGTTGTGCTGACTGTCAGCGGCAGGGGCGACAAGGATGTGGAGACGTATCTGAAGAACAAACAAATGGCAAAGGAATACGGGGAGTTTTAATTGATAATTGAGAATTGAGAATTATGATGACCTACAAATATCAAACAACAAGCAAGACCGTTCTGGCGGACCTTTATACACCAGTGGGTGTGTATATGCGATTGCGTGATCTCTATCCTCAGAGTGCGTTGATGGAGAGCTCGGACTATCACGATGCCAATAATTCGCGTTCGTTTATTGGCATCAACCCTATTGCCAGCGTGGCTATCGGACATGGTGTCGCAACCATTCATTATCCTGACGGCAGCACAATACAGCATGATATTAATAAAGACTACCGCTCTGACAAGGCCATTCACGAACTCATTGACCACATTAAGGTCAGTGGCGAGGATGCCGGCATCTGTGGGCTGTTCGGCTATATGAGCTTCAATGCTGTACGCTACTTCGAGAACATTGCCGTGAAGGACGAGACGCAGGCGAAGAATGATGCGCCGGACGTACTATATATATTATATAAGGTGGTGATAGAGTTCGACCATCATAACAATATGCTGAAAGTGGTGTCTTTAGGTGACGCTGCCGATATTGATACCGTTTTGAAAGCGATGAACAAGGCCAATGTGCAGGCATACGATTTCCGTCCCGTGGGGGATGTACGCTCCACGCTGACGGATGATGAACATCGGGAAAATATCCGCCGGGGTATCCAGCACTGTCTGCGTGGTGATGTGTTTCAGATTGTGCTTAGTCGCCGCTTCATACAAAAATATGAGGGTGATGACTTCAAACTCTATCGGGCACTGAGAAGCATCAATCCCTCGCCTTACTTGTTCTACTTCGACTTTGGCGGTTTCCGTATCTTTGGTTCAAGTCCTGAGACACATTGCCGCATTGAAGGCAAGAAAGCATATATCGACCCGATTGCAGGCACGACTAAGCGTACAGGCGATGCAGAGGCCGACCGTCAGGGGGCTGAGTATCTGCGCAACGACCCGAAGGAGAATGCCGAGCACGTGATGCTGGTAGACCTGGCCCGCAATGACCTAAGTCGCAACTGTCACGGCGTGAAGGTCGACTACTACAAAGATATCCAGTACTACTCACACGTTATCCATTTGGTGTCGCGTGTTTCAGGTGAGCTCGACAACGGTGCTGACCCCATCAAGGCTTTCATCGACACGTTCCCAGCAGGTACGTTGAGCGGTGCGCCGAAGGTTCGTGCCATGCAACTTATCAGCGAGTACGAACCCCACAACCGCGGTGCCTACGGTGGTTGCATTGGTATCATCGGACTGGACGGCTCGCTGAATCAGGCCATTACCATCCGCACGTTCGTTAGCAGAAACGGCGAACTGTGGTTCCAGGCCGGCGGCGGCATCGTGGCCAAGAGCGACGTGGAGTATGAATTACAGGAAGTGAACAACAAACTTGGTGCATTAAGAAAGGCCATCGTCAAGGCAGAAGCACTTTAAACGAACAAGGATTAAACGGATATTACGGATATGAAAATAGTCATTATCGATAATTACGACTCGTTTACTTATAACTTGAGTCATTTAGTGAAGGAACTGGGCGCCGAGGTTACTGTCGTGCGCAACGACCAGTTCGAACTCGCAGACCTTGAGAAATATAGTAAGATTATCCTATCGCCAGGACCTGGCATCCCATCAGAAGCAGGACTACTGCTGGACGTCATCCGTACCTATGCTGGCAAAAAGCCCATTTTGGGCGTCTGCCTCGGGCATCAGGCTATCGGGGAGGTGTTCGGCGGAAAACTTGAGAACCTCTCTGACGTCTTCCACGGTGTTGCCACGCCTTGTCATATCGTTGCCGACGACCCCATATTCAGTGGCGTTGACCGCGACATGACCATCGGCCGTTATCACTCGTGGGTGGTGTCGAAGGAAGACTTTCCTGATTGCCTGGAAGTGACTGCTGTCAGCGACGAAGGTCAGATAATGGCCCTTCGCCATCGGGAACTGAACGTTCGCGGCATCCAGTTCCATCCTGAGAGTGTTCTTACTCCCGACGGCAAGAAGATGCTTCAAAACTGGATGTTTCTTTAATTGATAATTGAAAATTAATAATTGAAAATTGATAATTATGGCACAGACAATGAAAGACATCCTCAACAGGATGCTGAACCACGAGGAACTGTCTCGTGAGGAAATGAAGAATATCCTGATTGGTATCACACAGAGCGAATACCCCACCGAACAGATTACGGCTCTGCTGACAGCCTTGCAAATGCGCGGCGTCACAGTCGATGAACTGCTTGGCTTCCGTGACGGTATTCTGGAAACTGGTGTACCAGCCATCCTGCAGGCCGACCGTTATATTGACGTCGTAGGCACTGGTGGCGACCGAAAGAACACCTTTAATATCTCTACCACCAGCTGTTTTGTGATTGCAGGTGCAGGCTATAAGGTGGCCAAGCACGGCAACTATGCCGCTACGAGCGTGAGTGGTGCCTCCAACGTCATCCAGCATCATGGTATTAAGTTTACCGACGACATCGACAAGCTAAACCGTTCGCTGAATGAGGCAGGCATCGTGTATCTGCATGCCCAGCTCTTTGCCAAGGCCATGAAGTTTGTGGGACCGATTCGTAAGGCGCTGCAGTTTCCTACCATCTTCAATCTCTTAGGCCCCTTGGTGAATCCCTCTCAGCCTCAGTGTCAGCTGTTGGGAGTTGCCAATCTTGACCAAATGCGTCTCTACAATCAGGTGTACCAGAAAATCGGTATTGACTACGGCATTGTGAACAGCATCGACGGCTACGACGAAATCTCGCTTACCGGTGATTTCAAGGTGACGACAAAGGATTTCGAGCGCATCTTCAAACCTCAAGACTTAGGTTTCGATATTGCCAAGCCTGAGGAACTCGTGGGTGGAGCTACCGAAGAGGAAGCTGCCCAGATTTTTGACTCTGTGCTTGAGAATCGTGCCATGCCTGCTCAAAAGAATATTGTACTGGCCAATGCTGCCTTCGGTATTCTGGTGCTTGAGAAGGGGCAGAAGAGCATTGAGGAGTGTGTTGAGATTGCTCGCGAAAGTATCGACAGCGGCAGCGCCCTGCGCACGTTCAAGAAATTTGTTGAACTGAACAGCTGATTTTTATATTGAAACAACGAATTTAACGATTTCCACGAATTGTCTATGCAAGATATTCTGCAACAAATCATCGCCACGAAGCTCCAGGAGCTCCCAGCCATTCGCGAAACAGTCAGTGTGTCCGGCGGTTTTCCCGCTGGAGTCAAGCCCTCTTTGCGCGAGGCCCTGCTCCAAAGCGAGACGGGCATCATAGCCGAGTTTAAGCGCCGCTCGCCATCGAAGGGATGGATCAAGGAAGATGGCCGCGCCGACATCATTCCCTTCGCTTATCAGCAGAACGGTGCTGCCGCATTGAGCATCCTCACTGACGAACACTATTTCGGAGGCTGTGACGACTTCATTCGTCAGGCTCGTTTGTCAGGCGTGACGCTCCCCATTCTTTACAAGAACTTCGTTATCGATGAGGCCCAGCTCTATGCCGCCACCCTTTGTGGAGCCAGTGCTGTCCTCCTCATCGCCGCCTGTCTCTCGAAGCCCGACTGTAAGCGCCTCTTGGACAAAGCTCATGCCCTCGGTCTTGAAGTTCTCCTTGAGATGCACAGTGAGGCTGAACTGGAGTATGCCGAGTTACAACCAGACCTCTGCGGCATTAACAACCGTAACCTCGGTTCGTTTGTCACGGATGTGGAGAATAGTTTCCGTCTGGCAGAACGCCTGCCAAAGGATGCTGTCAAGGTCAGCGAAAGTGGTATCTCGAATCCTGAAACTGTCAAAGCTCTGCGCCAAGCCGGTTTTCGTGGTTTCCTCATCGGTGAGAACTTTATGAGGACTGCCGATCCTGGCCTGGCACTCCGTGAATTTATTTTAGCAACGGACAAAAGGAGTAACACGACAGTCTGAAAAAGTTGACTTCGTCGAGCTAAACCTTCTTGAGTCCTGTAGTCCTTGCAAAAAAAAGAACGACTATGATTATAAAAGTTTGTGGCATGCGCGGGGCCGATAACATCCGCGAGGTCGAGGCATTAGGCATCGACTTGATGGGCTTTATATTTTGGCCAAAATCAAGTCGGTTTGTGGCCAAACGCCCCACCTGCCTGCCAACGAAGTGTAAACGCGTTGGTGTGTTTGTCGATGAGGATATCAAGACAATCAAGCGCATTGCGGATGATTACGCCCTTGACTATATTCAGTTGCATGGCCATGAGTCGCCCGAGTATTGTATTCAGTTAAAAGGAATGCATCTTATCAAGGCTTTTAATATTGCCACAACTGAGGATTTAAAGCAGACAGAGACTTACACAGGTCATGTGGACTACTTCCTCTTTGATACGAAAGGCAAATCCGTCGGTGGTAACGGCGAAAAGTTCGATTGGACAGTCCTCGATAGCTACGCTGGCGACACACCTTTCCTGCTCAGTGGAGGCATCGCACCTGATGATGCAGAACGTCTGAAGGCTTTCCATCATCCCAAGTGCATCGGTATTGACCTCAACTCTCGTTTCGAAAAAGCACCAGGTCTCAAGGACGTTGAAGAACTCAGAAGATTTCTTCAGAATGTAACAATTAAATAATGTAACAATGTAAAAATGAAGAATATGAACAAGATTAATTCCCTTTTTGCAAATAGTAAAGATAAAAAGCTCCTTTCACTCTATTTCTGTGCAGGCTGTCCTACGCTGGAAGGTACTGCCGATGTCATTCTGACGATGCAACGGCGCGGCATCGCCATGATTGAGGTGGGAATACCCTTTAGCGATCCCCTCGCTGACGGTCCCGTCATCCAAAGTGCAGCCACTCTGGCTTTGAAGAACGGTATGTCGCTGAAGCTTCTGTTTGAACAGTTGGAAGCCATCAAAGACAAGGTGGAAATCCCTCTTGTGCTGATGGGCTATCTCAATCCTATCCTCCATTATGGTATCGAGCAGTTCTGTCAGAGCTGTGTGGCGGCTGGCGTCAGTGGTGCTATCATCCCCGACTTGCCTTTCGACGACTATCTTAACATCGTCAAACCCGTTGCCGACAAGTACGACCTGCGCATCATCATGCTCATAACCCCTGAGACCAGCGAGGAACGCATCCGTTTCATTGACGATCATACTGACGGTTTCATCTACATGGTCAGCTCGGCTTCCATCACCGGTACCCAGAAATCGTTCGACGAACAGAAGCAGGATTATTTCCGTCGCATCAACGCTATGAATCTCCGCAATCCTCGTATGATTGGTTTCGGAATAAGCAACGCGCAAACACTCAAAGCCGCCCAAGACAATGCCGCTGGAGCCATCATCGGTTCGAAGTTCGTCACGTTGCTCAATGAAGCGCAAGCCGCTGTCGATGATCATGCCCTTGGCCACAAGACTGCAGCTGATGCAGCCCTTGACCATCTCTTCGAAGCCCTGTCTGAGTAAAACAGGAAACTGGCGATGCTTTTAATGAAGAAATATTTGGTGTTTTCATTTTTATTGTGTACCTTCGCACAGGAAACAGTAAAAGATATAAAATATGAAAACTAAGACCTATTTAGTCAGCCTGCTACTGATGATAAGTATCTGTGCTGTAGCAGACAATGCACCCGAGTGGCGCAATCCTTTGGTAAACCAGCAGAATCTCGAAGCACGTCATACTAACTTCTTCGCTTTCGAAAATGAGCAGGCAGCAAGGGTGGGGCAGAAGTCGGCGTCCCGTCGCTACCTGTCAATGGAGGGCTTATGGCGTTTCCGTTTTGTGAAGAACCATCAGGATGCTCCTGCCAACTTCTGGCGTCTTGACTATGACGATTCACGTTGGGAGGATTTTCCTGTGCCGGGACTCTTTGAACTCAACGGGCACGGAGATCCCATCTACAAGAACATCGGATATGCATGGTGTACCACGTTCGACAGTAACCCTCCGTACATTGGCGAGACGGAGAATTATACGGGGTCCTACCGTCGTAATTTCTTGCTGCCAGACAACTGGTATGGTCAGCAGGTGCTGCTTCATGTCGGCTCTGCCACCAGCAACCTGAAGGTGTGGGTGAACGGCCAGTATGTGGGCTATAGCGAGGACTCCAAGATGGCTGCTGAGTTTGACATCACAAAATATGTGAAGAAGGGCAGAAACCTAATTGCAATGCAGATTATGCGCTGGTGCGATGGCTCGTATCTTGAAGACCAGGACTTCTGGCGTTTCACAGGCATAGCCCGCGAGGTTTATCTGTACGCCCGTCCAAAGACACACATCGAGGATATCGTGGTGACTCAGGACTATCAGGACGGACAGGGACTGCTGAGCATGGATGTGAAGGCACCCAAGGACATGACCGTAGAGGCACGTTTGGAAGATTCGAACGGCCAGACAGTAGGTACTGGACTCAGTCAAACGGTGGCCCAAGCGAAGGCATGGACGGCGGAAACACCGTATCTCTACACGCTCTTCGTGACACTGAAGAAAGGGGCGCAGGTTGTGGATGTTGTGTGCCAGAAGGTAGGCTTTCGCCATGTGGAAATCAAGGGTGGTCAGCTGTTGCTGAACGGTCAGCCTATTCTGATTAAGGGTGTCGACCGTCACGAGCTTGATCCCGACGGAGGTTATATTGTCAGCGTGGAACGCATGCGACAGGACATCCGCATCATGAAGCAGCTCAACGTCAATGCCGTGCGTACCTCGCACTACTACGACGATCCTCGCTGGTACGACCTGTGCGACTCTGCCGGCATCTATGTCGTGGCTGAGGCCAACGTCGAGAGTCACGGCATGGGTTATGGCGAGGGTACGCTGGCCAAGCGCGAGGACTTTGCTCAAATGCATTTGGAACGTAATCAGGCCAATGTGCTCACCCTGCGCAATCATCCCAGCATCATCATCTGGAGCTTGGGCAACGAGTCCGGCTACGGTCCCAATTTTGAGCGTTGCTACGACTGGATCAAAACCGTCGACGACCGCCCCGTGCAGTACGAGCAGGCTGGCCATTGGGGTAAGACCGACATTTTCTGTCCGATGTACATGGGCTATGACGACTGCGTGAAGTATGCCCAGACCGACAATCCCCGTCCGCTCATACAGTGTGAGTACGCCCACGCTATGGGTAACTCCATCGGCGGTTTCAAGGAGTACTGGGAAATTATCCGCAAGTATCCGAAGTATCAAGGTGGCTTTATCTGGGATTTCGTTGACCAGGGACTGCGCGACAAGAGTCCCGTTACGGGTAAGGAAATCTTTACCTATGGTGGTGACTATGGCCGTTATCCGGCTTCAGACTATAACTTCAACTGCAACGGCATCATTGCTCCCGACCGTAGGCTGAATCCCCATGCCTACGAGGTGCAGTATTACTACCAGAATCTATGGATTACCGACAAGGGCTTGAAGGACGGCAAGTTCGAAGTCTATAACGAATATTTCTTCAAGACGCTGAAGAATGTGAAACTGACGGTTGACATCCTGAACGACGGCAGGAAGACAGGCTCCGTAGATATGGTCGTTGACGAGCTGTTGCCACAGCAACGCAAAGTGTTCGATTTCCCTGCTCTTAGGAACTATATTCAGGGCATTTTCGGTTCTAACGAGCTGGCACTGAACTTCCTGTTTGAGACAGGTGAACGTCAGCAGTTCATAGTGAAACCTTACGTCTTTGACAAGTTGGAAACTCAAGTGTTAGACGAACGGAACATACAGAAGGAGGAAACCAAGAGTTATGTGAAGTTATCGACTATGGGTACCACGCTGACCATCGGTAAGCAGTCGGGTATGATTGACTATCTTGATATCGACGGCCAACCCATGCTTGTCGACCGTCAGAGCATCACGCCTGAGTTCTGGCGTGCACCCACCGACAACGACTACGGTGCCTGGCTGCAGCAGCGTTGGGAGATGTGGAAGAATCCGCAGATGAAGGTGACGGATTGTTCTGTGCAAAGCAACAGTGTTGCCGCCAAGATTGATATGCCTATGGCCGTGCTCACGATGACTTATACGCTGCAGGCAGATGGTGCCGTCATTGTGCGTCAGCAGATGGAACCCAAGGCCGATCAGAAGGAGACGTGGATGTTCCGATACGGCATGCAGCTAGAGATGCCTAAGCAGTACAACCATGTGGAATATTACGGCCGTGGCCCGCACGAGAACTACTGCGACCGTAACAGTAGCGAGTTCCTGGGTTATTACGAAGGTAGTGTCAGCGGCGAATACTACCCCTATGTCCGTCCACAGGAAAGTGGCAACCATACTGATGTGCGCTGGTTCACCGTCACCGACGGTAAGCGTGGCCTGAAGTTTGAGAGCACTTCAGCCTTTGAGTGTTCCGCTCTGCCGTATCTCGTCGAAGACCTTGATGCCGGACCGTGGAAGGACCATCGCTGGGGACAGCATAGCGGCGACCTTGTGGAGCGTCCTCTCACACAGGTCCACATCCAGCAGCGTCAGATGGGACTGGGTTGCATCAACTCATGGGGCGCCTGGCCTGAGAAACCTTATCTCCTGCCACTACAGTCGTATGATTTCACGTTCCAAATTAGTCCTGTGAAATGATAAGAAGACAATGGCTGTCTTTGGTTGTCTTTATTTTATCAACCATCGTTGTCAGCGCACAAGTTGTCGTCAATAAGCAGCGTGCGTTCCCTAAGACTGTGGCAGCTGGCAACTACAGCGGCGTTACGTGGATTGGAGGCGACCGCTATGCCTTAGTTAACGACAAGTCACCAACGGCAGGTTTCTACCTGATGACCATCAAGACCGACAGCGTGACTGGTAGTCTGCTCGATGCCCGTTGTGACACGTTCGTGACCAATGGACTTCCCAACCGTGACGAAGAAGGTATCTGTTATGTTCCACAGACAAACACTCTATTCGTCAGTGGCGAAGCTGACAAACGGATTGTAGAATATTCCCTCGACGGCAAGCTTACCGGACGGTGTATGAATACCCCAGACATCTTCAAGACGGCACGTAACAATGGTGGTTTCGAAGCACTCACATACAATGCCGTAACCCATCGGTTTTGGACGACCTCCGAGAATACCTTAAAGGCTGATGGCGACAAGCCTAATATCGACCGAAAGATTCCAAACCGCGTACGTTTCCAGAGCTTTGGCGATGATCTCCAACCGCTGTCTCAATACTGGTATGTCAGTGACTCTTCGGCTGTCACCAGTCTGAAGGGTAAGAGCACTTTGGGTATCAGCGGACTGGCTGCCCTTGACGACGGACGACTTGTGGTGCTTGAGCGAGAAATTCGCAAGACCACGCGCTACATCGGTTCCTTCGTTCATGTGAAGCTCTATATGGTTAATCTTGCTCTCCATCAGCCAGGCGATACCCTTCAGAAGACGCTTCTCACCGAATTCCGTACGAAGTTCAATCTTACCTCACATCAGTTTGCCAACTACGAAGGCCTTTGTGTCGGTCCCCGACTGGCTGACGGTCGCCAGCTGCTCCTGCTCTGTGCCGACTCCCAGAATCAGTATAAGGGACGCCTAAAGGACTGGTTTCGCACCATCGTGTTTTAATTCTTGCATCTATATAACACACTATACATAGCATCATAATAGAAATGAAGGATTCTGTATTGATATTGAGTGGTGGCGTTGACTCTGTGACGCTGCTGTATGATGAGCAGGAACGTATTGCATTGGCAATCTCGTTCGACTACGGGTCGAAACACAATGCCCGGGAGATTCCGTTTGCCCGACTGCATTGCGAACGACTGGGTATCAGACATATCGTCATTCCCCTGGACTTCATGACGCGTTATTTCCAGAGTTCACTTCTAAAGGGTGGCGATGAGATCCCTGAAGGTCATTATGCCGACGAGAATATGCGTTCCACGGTAGTGCCGTTCCGAAATGGCATCATGTTGAGTATTGCTGTGGGCATAGCCGAAAGTAATGGGTTAAGTTATGTCATGATGGCCAATCACAGCGGCGACCATACCATCTATCCCGATTGTACACCGCAATTTGTCAATGCCTTCGATGCCGCTGCCAGTGCCGGTACGTTTGTTACGGTGCATCTGCGGTCACCCTATACGAACTTGACCAAGGCTGATATAGCACGTAAGGGTAAGTCGCTGGGTATCGACTATAGCGAGACGTGGTCGTGCTACAAGGGTGGGGCACACCACTGTGGTGTCTGCGGAACGTGTGTGGAACGCAAGGAAGCCTTTGCAGAAGCTGGCATCGTCGACAAAACGGCGTATGACGGCAGATAGCGTGCCACACTCACGCCCCTCTGGTGTGAGAAAGCGTCATGAGTGGATTATCCGAAGAGTGCACGAAGTGCTTCTTCAACTTTTCGGACGGGTACGAGTTCTATCTTATATTTCTTACGGTTCAGTCCCGAGAGGTTGTACTTGGGGATGATGATGTGCTGGAAACCGAGCTTCTCGGCTTCGGATATACGTTGTTCGATGCGAGCTATGGGACGCACTTCTCCGCTCAGTCCAACCTCGCCAGCCATACACCAGCCTTCCTCAATGGGCGTGTCGACGTTGCTCGACAGCACAGCAGCAATCACACTCAGGTCCATAGCCATATCGGTCACCCGCAGACCCCCTGCAATGTTCAAGAAGACATCCTTTTGCATCAGTTTAAACCCGACGCGTTTTTCCAATACGGCCAGCAACATGTTCAGTCGACGCTGATCAAATCCCGTTGCTGAACGCTGTGGAGTGCCGTAAGCTGCTGACGACACCAATGCCTGGGTCTCGACAAGGAACGGGCGTACACCTTCAATGGCTGCGCTGATGGCCACTCCCGATAGGCCGTCATGATCTTCTGTCAATAGCAGCTCGGAAGGGTTGGATACCTGTCTTAGTCCCGTTTGCTGCATCTCATAAATGCCTAATTCCGAGGTACTTCCAAAGCGATTCTTCATGCTTCGCAGAATGCGGTACAGATAGTGTTGGTCGCCTTCAAATTGGATAACGGTATCAACGATGTGCTCCAGGATTTTTGGTCCCGCCAATGTGCCTTCTTTAGTGATGTGTCCAATCAAGATGACGGGTATTCCGCTGGTTTTTGCAAATCGGAGCAGGGCAGAAGCACACTCACGAACCTGTGCAATGGAACCGGCACTCGACTCGACATCTTCGGTGGAGATGGTCTGTATGGAGTCGATGATGACTACTTCGGGCTGTACTTCCTTGATTTGCTCGAAGATGGCTTCCAGGGAATTCTCGCAAAGAAGCATGAAATTCTCATCGTCGCGTATAACGTTGACAGCAAGTCGTTCTGCCCGCATCTTCAACTGATGGGCACTTTCTTCACCGCTGACGTACAGCACACGCTTGTCGGTCAGATTCAGCATGGTCTGGAGTGTCAATGTCGACTTGCCGATGCCCGGTTCACCACCCAGCAACACAATGCTGCCAGGCACCAATCCACCGCCAAGTACACGGTTCAACTCTGCATCATGCATATCAATACGTGGGTCGTCATGTGCCGGAATATCCCGCAACCGCATGACTTTGGCTGCATCGCGTCCTCTGGATGAGATGTTGCCACTACTGGCAAAACTGCTGCCCTTGCCGGCATTGGTTGTCGGACTGACCTTTATCTCCTTGTACGTATTCCATTGTCCACATGCCGGACATTTGCCAATCCACTTTGCAGACTCCTGTCCGCAGTTGTCGCAGACATACATGATTTTATCTTTTGCCATATTCTTTTTTGTTGAGTATTGCTGATATTCTTCTATTGAGTATTGCTGATTTGAATCGTAACTTCCTCATTAGCCCTGACTTTGATTCTTTGGTCGCCAACGATAAGCCATCCCTGACCTTCGCTGGCATGGACCTTCATCTGTTCACGGTTCATGCTGACATGAATCATGCCGTTCGGCGTGGGAACGTCGCCCTCTATCCAGTCGAGGTCGCCTAACGAGGGACGAACCTCAAATTCTTCGTAGCCGGGCTTGGTGGGTCGTACGCCGAGGTAATACTTGCCCAACAGGTAGATGGGTGAGGCGCCCCAGGCGTGACAAAGCGACTTGCCGTAGGGACGTCCGTACATAGCCAGATGCTGGGTGCCGGATTCCTCCGGATTGTATTTCTCCCAGAATGTGGTGGCTCCCTCATGAAGCATGCCGCCCCAGTAGTCGCGCATCTCTTGTAGCACCTGTTCGTGGCGACCGTCGATGAGAAGCGTTTCGAGTTCGTAGAAGCGCATATAGGGCGTGGTGATGGCAGGGATATCGGGATTGAGCATCACGCTTTGCATGATTTCACGGCGCTCTTCCTCGTAGGCCAATCCGTAGAGAATGGCAAACATGTTGGGGAACTTCGTGATTTGCGTGTTCATCGTGCCTTCCTCGACGGCGTGATAGTAGGCCCGTTTGTCGTAGCTCCAGAACGTCTGCTTGATCTTGTTGCGCAGCTGCTCGGCCTTGACGCGGTAGTCGCTCTTGTTGATGCCGAGGAGTTTGGCGCAGAGCGCCATTGTCTCCATTGCCTTCATCAGCAGGATTTGCTCGAAGCACAGCGTGCCGCGCTTGTGCATGGGGAAGTCCACCCAGTCGACGAAAATCCAGTCATCAGCCTGCCCTTCGGCCATCCCGGAAGTGTCAGGCGTCGTGGCGGGAGAACCGCCACGCGCAGGACTGAGTCGGCTCTCAACGTAGTCCATCAGCGTTACCATGCGGGGCCACATCTCGCGGACAAAAGCATCGTCACCCGTGTACTCGTAATAGTCGTGAATGGACTTGAACCAGTAGAAGGTGTAGTCCATGATGGTATTGACGTGGGCCGTTACGGGGTCTTTGCCGCGCAGTTGCCTGATGGTGCGCTTGACGCATTCCGTATCGAAGCGCAGGTAGTAGTTCATGAGGTACGACTGTATGGCGTCGCCCGACCACGTCCAGCGGTCACGCTTGATGCCGTCCATGAAGAACTCACGCGTGGTGAGGTCCATCGTGTAGGCGGCAACGTCCCAGATATTGTTTATCAGGTCGTCAGAACAGCGGAATGAGCCGCTATGACTGGCATTATGGGGTGCGTATTCGTAGTCCATCAGCACCTCGTCGTAGTCGGCACCTGCCTCCTTCTCTATGTAGACGTAGCGGAATGCCTTGCTTGCGATGTCTGATGTCTGATGTCTGATGTCTGATGTTAAGACATCAAGGGTTTCACAATGCTCCTTGTCAAGGGCTTCTTCCGCACTCTCGCCGTAATAAATACGAATAGTGCCCTTAAGGCCGACGACCTTCAAGTAGCCGAAGGTTTCGCGGCCGAAGTCGTAGAGGACACCCGACGGTGACCCGTCGGGAGTGGTGGCGGAGGGTGAAACGTCGGGAGTGGTGGCGGAGACGGGACGGAGTTCCTCGCGTTCTAAGCGGAAGGAGGAGGGGGGCGTGTCGATGGCATCGAAGTGCCATGAGGCGGCGGGGACGTAAATGCCGGAACCGTGGGCAACGCCGTTTTCGTCAATCCAGAGCTTGTCTTCGTAGGTGGCGAGCCATGAGCTATCGGTGTGGATGGTGTCGCCAGTAATGAAAAGGGCTGGCGGTGTGGCCTGGTTCCATACCTTGATGTTGAGCTTGTGCTTACCGGCAGGGATGGTAAACTTAGAGGTTAGAGGTAAGATGTGAGAGGTAAGAGGTGAGGAGTGAGAGGTAAGAGGTATGTATTGGAGCTTGCCATCTAGGGCGAAGTTGTACTGGCCTTCGGCGGCGATAGTAATAGTTTCTTCGTGGTCGAGGGTAAAGGCCTTCGAGAATTCTACCGTTACATAGTGTGAGTCCTGTTTCCAGAACGGGGGGAACATCGCTCCGCGCTCCGTGCGGCGGTTGTTGAAGATGTTGCCGAGCCATACCTCGAAGTCACCGGGATACCAGATCCAAGTTGAGAATTGAGAATTGATGATTGAAAATTGAGAATTTTCTGCCGCCATAGAGTTCAGTCCTTTTATTCTTTTTTTTTATTCTTTTATTTTTCTATCCTTCCTGCTTTGCTTTTGATTTCGTTGTTGACTTGTGGCCCGTTGTTCTCCCACACGTTGCCGGGACCGTTGGCATTCTGGAGAAATTTTTCGCTGGGCGTCCAGTTGTCCTTGATGGTGATGTTCGACGAGCCCTCGTCCGTGTAGAGGTAGAACCAGTGGTTCGGGTCGTGGACGTACGACGGCGTAGCGATGTCCTTCACTACATTCTCTGAGATGACGGTGCTAGGCTGGTTGCCCAACGTATAGATGCCGGCACAGTCGTACATGTGTTGGGCGTAGTTATAAATCAGGTTCGCGTGTACCTTGTTGTCTTTCATGCAGACCAGGTCACGGTTCCAGCCCCAGCCTAAGCTGATGCCCGTATAACTGACGTCGTGGATGGTGTTGTGCTCGATGTTGATGCCGCTGACATAGCCTGCTGCGATGGCCACACAGCCCCAGTCTTCGTTGGTTACGTCGTAGAACTCGCAGTTGCTGACGGTCTGTTCTGTGCAAACCTCGCGCATATCTGCTGGCTGGTAGGGTAGGTGCGTCTCGAGTCCTTCTGGTGAAAAAGAACCACAGACATAGCCATTCATGGCGATGTCGGTGAACGTGCTGTTTGTCGTAGCTCCTCCGCAACAACCAACGACATAGTCGAGACCTGAACCGCCCAGATGTTCAAAGCGGCAACTTTCGAAATTGACGTCTTCTGCATAGCGCAGCTCAACGGCAGCAGCGGCACGTCCCAGCCAACCCTGATTGTCGAGCTTGTGGTTGTTTGGGCGGTCAATCTGTGGACGAAGCTTGTAAGCTTCCGTCAGATACATGCCAGCTTGCAGGGGAACATGCCCTTTCTCGCTGGGACGCATCCATGTAGTATGGCTGAATGTCACCCCCTTGATGGTGATATTCCTAACGGGCCGTTCTGCACTTCCGATGAATTCTACCAATGTTTCCAATACCGGCACAATAGCTTCTCGGATGGTTTCATTCTGTCGCGGCATATAATAGAGCTTATGCTCACGGATGTCGTGATACCATTCGCCGGGTTCGTCCAATAGTTCTTTGGCGTTGGTCAGATAGAAGGGCGACGGATGACCCGTATTGGGAGTCATAGGCGACGGCCAAGGGTGTTCGAACTGAATCTTTGCCTCGGGATTGTGGAAACGCACGGCGACCGAATCGCCGTGTACACTAAGGGAGGCGATGCGTAGGTTGCTGGTGCACCACATCTCGTGGAGGACCATTTCTGCATATTGAGAATTGAGAATTGAGAATTGAGAATTGTCAATGGCGGACTTCGGTATCCAAAGGATGTGGTTCTTCTTGTCGTAGGTCAGGATGCGCGGCATCTGTTTGAAGGGGTCGCTACCGTCAGCTATACTGACGGGTACACTTCGGGCACGGATGGCTTTTTCGAAGCCACCTTGATGGGGGGAGGTTTGACGGGGGCTCACCCACAGCTGTCGGAAGTCTATGGGGCGGCCGTTGAAGTCGGGTACGTCAGCGACTAACAGCCCGTCCTGCTGCTGCCAGTTGCTGATGGGCATTCCTCCGCTGATGACGGCGGTGTTGCCCAATGCGGATGCATTGGGAGTAGTGGACGGACCGACAATGGTCAAGCCACTGTCCTCAGGACGCAGACGTAACGGCTCATAAAGGTAATAGGTGCCGGCACTGAGGTGGATGGTGACTTCCGTCGCCTGTCCCAGCCGTCGCATCTCACGGGCTTTGCGAACAGCGTCTGTCAGTGACGAGTCGGGCGTGATATAAATGTCGGCCGCCTGCATGTTCAGACAGCAGAGAAAAATGATAAGGAATGATAGACGTCTCATATATTTTAAGACGGATAGGGGTACTTCTTGTCATCGGACTTGTCATCGGACGGTAATGAAAATAGAAAAACTCTGTCCGAGTATACTTGGTTTTCAGAAATTATTTGTACTTTTGCACCCGCTATGCGATATTTTGTCTGGTTCAGTTACGACGGAACGCGCTATCATGGCTGGCAGATTCAGCCCAATGGCATTACGGTGCAGCAGGAGTTGCAACGCTGTCTGTCGTTGCTGCTGCGCGAGGAGGTCAATGTGGTGGGGGCTGGTCGTACTGATACAGGTGTGCATGCCCGTCAGATGGCAGCTCACTTCGATATCGGGCAGCTTCCCATGAGTGTTGACGATTTGGCGCATAAGCTGAACGGCCTGTTGCCTCAGGATATTGGCGTCAGCAAGGTAGAAGCCGTTAGCGACGATATGCATGCCCGCTTCTCGGCAGTATCGCGCACCTATCATTATTATGTGCATACGCAGAAGAATCCCTTCCTGAGGCAATATTCGCTGGAGTTGCACTACCAGCTGGACTACGAACGCATGAACGATGCCGGGCGCATCTTATTGGAGTATGAGGACTTCGGTGCGTTTTGTAAGGCTGGCAGCGACGTGAAAACCACGCTCTGCAAGGTGACTCACGCCCAGTGGCATCAGACGTCAGAAACAACGTGGTATTTCGAGATTATAGCCAACCGTTTCTTGCGGAACATGGTGCGTGCCGTTGTCGGAACGCTCATTGAGGTGGGTCGTGGCCGTATGTCGCTCGACGAATTCCGTCAGGTGATAGAGGGCAAGAAGCGCACGCAGGCAGGTGAGTCGATGCCCGCCAAAGCGCTGTTTCTGGAAGAAGTTAAATATTAAAAGCGGTAGCAAATTTTTCACTTTTCACTTATCACTTTTCACTTATATATGGCTTGGTTGATATTGGCATTTATGTCCGCTACCCTGTTGGGGTGTTACGATACGATAAAGAAAGTGGCCCTGCATGAGAATGCCGTCATTCCCGTATTGTTTTTTAATACGTTGTTCTCGTCACTGATTTTCCTTCCGTTCATTGTGTTAAGTCAGACGACGGAAACATTGGATGGCTCCATTTTCTATGTGGCATCTGGTGGCTGGGAGGCACATAAGTATGTGGTCCTGAAGGCCGTGCTGGTATTGTCCAGTTGGCTGTTGGGCTATTTCGGTATGAAACACCTGCCGTTGACTATCGTGGGCCCTATCAATGCCACACGTCCTGTGATGGTGCTCGTGGGTGCACTGCTGGTCTTTGGCGAACGGTTGAACGGTTGGCAGTGGGCAGGTGTTGCCCTTGCCTGTGTTTCCTATCTCTTGTTGCGCAAAAGTGGCAAGAAGGAGGGTATCGACTTCCGTCATAACCGGTGGATATGGATGATTGTCGGTGCCGCCGCATTGGGTGCTGTCAGCGGACTCTACGACAAATACTTGATGGCACCTGTCGAGAGCGGTGGCGTTGGTTTGAACCGCATGCTGGTACAATCGTGGTATAACATCTACCAGTGCTTTATGATGCTCGTCATGCTGCTCTGCCTGTGGTGGCCAAAACGCAGCAAGACGACACCCTTCCATTGGCGTTGGGCCATTATCGGTGTCAGCGTGTTCCTGTCGACAGCCGATTTCCTGTATTTCTACTCGCTGTCAAATCCCGATGCGATGATTTCCATCGTATCAATGATTCGCAGGGGTAGTGTTATCGTAAGTTTCCTGTTTGGAGCCCTTTTCTTCCACGAAAAGAACTTGAAAGCCAAGGCACTCGACTTGGTACTGATGCTTTTAGGAATGGTCTTCCTCGCTATCGGCAGTGCGTAGGATAATGCTGGTGGCACCCAGCGTAAACAATGTGCCATCCTCAATGATCCGTCGTTCACGAGGCTGTAGTTCAACGTCGCCCACAAACGTGCCGGTATTGCTGTTGTTGTCGGCCAGCGTATAGCGCAGGTTGCCGCGCTTGTCGCGACTGACGGTCAGCGTGCAGTGGTTCAGGTCGACGCTGGGGTCGACGGTTTCGAATGCCGTATTGATGGGATTGCCCTTCTGGTAGCGGCCAATGACGTTATCGCCCATACGCAGAGGGATGATCTGCTTGTAGTGGAACACGTTTTCGATGACCACAATGGAGCCGCAACGGGTTTCGTTGGCTGACTGTTGTCCGTTGTCGTCGGCCATCTCGGCATTCTCGTCTTTCTGGGTATTCTTCAGTTTCGACACACCGATGCGGATGCTGAACTCCTTACCACAGTCGTTACATTTGAACACCAGCGACTGGCCCGGCGAATACTTGGTTTCGTCGAAAATGATGTAATTATCGCATTTGGGACATCTGACGCGCTTCATGGTACCTCTTACTTCTTATCTCTTACCTCTAACCTCTCAACTCTTACCTTTCATCTGGTACACCCACGCATCGGCAAATTCCTCCTTGCTGGTCATGCGGTTCAGTTGACGGTAGGCTTCTGCTTCCGTCTCGTAGGCACCATAGATGACGCGTACTGTATTGTTGTGAACATACACCTGAGCTTCCTTATAACCCTGTTTGTGAAGCTGTTCTACATAGTAGTCGGCATTGGAACGTTTCACTTGGCTGGCCAGCACGATGCAATAACCGGGAGTATGCTCTGTCGGCTTGGTGGCCTCTTCAGCTTTTGCCGGTTCTTCGGTCTTCGCCATCTCAGTCATCTCAGCATTCTTTGTCGTCTTGAAGGTATCGGTGTTCTCCACTTTCTCTTTGACAACTGCCACAGGCGTTGCCTTGGTCATGTTAGTGTCCTGAGGCATGAGGCGTTGGAATACACGGTGCTGTAGCTGGCTCATGGAACTGGTATTGAGGTCGCTGTTGGCAATAGGTGTAGCCATGATGAAGAAGGCAACGATGGCGGCAGCCACGGCCACGGCGTTACGAACCCACGACATCTTAATCTGTATGGCGCGGTCATCATCGTCGTTGTGGTTGTCGATGAATTCAATGAGCTTTGGTGCCTCTTCATCGATGGTAACGGTTTTGGCCGACTCCTTCAATGACTCCTTCAGCGTTTCTTTCATCGTCAGGAACTCACAGCCTCCCAGTCCATAGAATTCCGGTGATAGAATGCCTGCTTCGCAAGGACTGAACTGAATGTTCCCGTTACTATTGATGGACAGCATGCCAATGTCGGCCAGTTCGTAACTGCCTTTGCTGTCAAGTTCCTGGCGCAATTCGTTGGTCTCGTCCTCAATTCGCCGAAGGGCTTCCGGATAGCTGATGTTGTAGGCATTGACATACGACTGGGCTAATAACGAATCATTGATTCGCAGCTGCGGATTAAACCCTAAGGTTCGCATCGGGGGAAGCCAGATATGGTCATCCTGGTCATAGCGTGCAGAGACATGGTGTGCTACGAAACCGCCAAAATCCGGAACAATGACACAGTCATTGTCCAAAAGCAGAATCTCGATATGTCGTCCAAGTTGAATCACGTTGCAAAATTACGATTTTTTTTGGAAACTGGCAAATAAATCGATTTTTTTTCCTATCTTTGCAGGCAGAAATAAGAATTTTTAAGAACGATGGAATTCAAGGAAACCGTTATTCAAGGTGTGTATATTATTGAGCCTCGGGTCTTTAACGATTCGCGAGGATATTTTTTCGAGGCTTGGAAGAAACAGGAATTCGAGGACAAGATCGGTCCGGTCTGCTTCATTCAAGATAACGAATCGAAGTCCTCATACGGTGTCCTGCGAGGTTTACACTACCAGAAAGGAGAATTTTCTCAAGCTAAATTGGTACGCGTCATCAAGGGTAGAGTGTTGGACGTTGCTGTTGACCTGCGCCGTCAAAGTCCGACCTTCGGCCAGCACGTGATGGTGGAACTGAGTGACGAGAATAAGCGTCAGTTCTTTATTCCACGTAGTTTTGCTCATGGGTTCCTGGTGTTGAGCGACGAGGCCATCTTCACCTATAAGGTCGACAACGTCTATGCCCCTCAGGCAGAAGCTGGCATCCGTTGGAACGACCCCGCACTTGGTATTGAATGGCCCATTGATTCTAACGAGGTGCTGACGAGCGAGAAGGATCTGAAGCAGCCCTTGTTGCGCGATGCTGAAGTGTTTTGACTTATGGTCTATATATGAATAAGGTATTATATTATATAATATGTCTTTTGTTGCTGCCACTTCTTTTGGTTGCCTGTAGCCAAAAGCAGAAACCTGTCGATGAGCAGGAGGAAAGCCAGGAAGCTAAGCGGTTGCTGCAGGGCGTTTGGATAGACGAGGAAACTGAGACCGCTGTCTTCCAGATGAAGGGCGACAGTGTGTTTTATGCTGACTCCACCTCCATGCCGGCACGTTTCCGTGTTGTGGGCGACACGCTCTACATCGGTTCTGAAGGCCGTTACTACATTGAAAAGCAGACTGAGCATGTGTTGTGGTTCAAGAGCCAGACGGGTGAAACGGTCAAGTGTATCAAGAACGAGGATGAGGAACTCGGGCAGACCTTTGACAAGAGCAAACCTCAGATACTGACCCTGACGGAAGTGCTGAAGCGCGACACGGTGGTGTTCTATGAAGGCGAACGCTACCACTTATACGTGGCTGTTAATCCCACGAAGTATAAGGTGTCCATTCAGACGGTGAATGAGGATGGGCTTGACGTGACGAACGTCTACTATGACAATATCATTCATTTGAGTATTTTCCGTGGTTCCACTCAGCTTTTCTCCCGCAATTTCCACAAGAAGGACTACGTGCAGCGTGTGCCGCAACGTTTCTTGGAACAGTCTGTACTCAACAACATGGAATATAATAAGATTGATGCCCGAGGCTTCCATTTCAATGTGTCATTATGCGTGCCTGATGAGGCCTCGTGCTATTTGGTTGATCAAGTGGTGTCGTTCCAAGGCAAGCTGTCGTCACAACTGATAGAGTATTAATATTGAGGAGAGCAGGCCGTTGAAAGTTACACTTCTACAGACGAATATCCGTTGGATGTTGCCGGAGGAGAACATCCGTGAAGCTCAACGGTTGATAGCTGAGTCGGATGAGAGTGACCTTTATGTGCTGCCTGAGATGTGGAGTACAGGGTTCGTAACTGAACCACAGGGTATTGCCTGCGGTGAGTCTGGTAATGCCGCTTTTGAATGGATGCGTACTATGGCAACTTCCCGTCATTGTGCCATCAGCGGCAGCCTGGCCATCCTTCTCGACGACGGAAGCTATCGCAATCGCCACTATTTTGTAGACGGTAGAAACGGCCAGATAGCCTACTATGACAAGCATCACCTCTTTTCTTATGGTCATGAAGACCGCTATTACACCCCGGGTCAGCAGCAAGTCATAGTGAACTATGCAGGCTTCCGTATCCAGCTGCTTACTTGCTACGACCTGCGTTTCCCTGTATGGAGCCGTTATGCTACAGGACATGAATATGACGCGATTCTTTGTGTTGCCAACTGGCCGGAAAACCGTCAGTCTGCCTGGCAACTGCTTACAAGGGCACGTGCTATTGAAAACCAGTGCTATTTCATCGGATGTAATCGTGTTGGCTCTGATCCTTATTCACACTATGTCGGCTGTTCGTGTGTCATTGACGCCTATGGTAAAACTCTGGGACAGTGTCATAGGCATCAGGAGGAGAGCCTCACCGTTGATATCGACCTGAAAGAACTACAACGTCGTCGCAGTAAATTCCGTGTTCTGGAAGACCGCGACGACGCTGATGGACTCTTTTCTCTTAATAGCTTTTGACGCTTATTGCCTGTCCTACAATTTCACCTTCCAGATTCTGCCGCTGCGTGCCGCAATTTCCATGCGAACACCGCTGTTCTTACGCAAGGCCATAGCTAAGCGCTCGCGTGTCAGCAAGTCTGTGGCAATCACCATTTTCTCCTTGATACCCAGAAATTCGAAGGCGTGGGCAGGGACGTGTATGTCGATCACGACGTCACGGTCCTCAAAGTTCACCGCCACCAGCAGCAACTCGCCGTCGGCATAGCGCAGGAAAGCATATTGGCGCTCCAGTTGCTGGTTCACATACATGAGGTCGTACGAACTGCCTTCGCTGGCGGCTTTTTCCTTGCGGCTGATGAGTAGCGTTTTCTTGTAGATGTCGTACAGCTGCTGCTCGTCGTCAGTCAGCTTGTTCTGGGCGGCACGGCACAGCGTGTCCACAGACCAGTAGTCGAAGATGGTCGTGCGACCGTCGTTGCCTGAGAAACCCTCGCGGTCCATGCCCCGTTCACCGTATTCCTGTCCGGCATACAGCATGAACGGATTCTGCGACATCAGCACCGAGGCGATCATGGCCGGCACACCCTTCTTGCCGTTGGCAGCAAAGAAGTCGCTGCCGATGCGTTGTTCGTCGTGATTTTCCAGGAAATATAACATGTGCTGGCGGATGTCATCCGTGTATTGCCAGGCTCTGGTGATGGCTGACGTTGGTGCATGGTGGTTGATGCAGGCACGCATCGTGTCGTACATGCCCACCTTGTCATACAGCCAGTCGAAGCCAGATGAGAGGTAGTGGCGGTATTCGCTGGGGTTGTATACCTCGCCAATGAACAGCAGTTTCGGATACTTCTTTTTTACTACCTGTGTGGCGTATGCCCAGAATTCGGCAGGCACCATCTCAGCCATGTCGCAACGGACACCGTCGATACCCTTCTTGGCCCAGAATAGCAGGATGTCGGTCATCTTCTTCCACGTGTCGGGTAGGGGGTCGAAGTAGCCCACACCGCCGGCATAGTAGTCGACGCCGTAGTTCAGCTTCACCGTTTCGTACCAGTCATTCTTGCCTGGGGCATTGTCGAAGTGGTCGTTGCCCGTTGCCTTGGCAGGCTCTTCCAAATAGGGCTCCGCTTCACCGGCATACAGGTCGAAGTAGGGTGACAGTCGCTGTCCAGGACAGTAGTAGAAGTTGTTCTGCGGGTTGAAGCCCATCTGTGTGTCGTCCTCCTCGCCCAGGTCTTTCACCTTGCGGGGCTTGCAGATCGATTGGTACTGGCGTGCCACATGGTTGGGTACGAAGTCGATGATGACTTTCAGTCCAGCCTCGTGGGTGCGCTTCACCAGTTCCTCGAACTCCTGCATGCGCTGCTTCACGTCGACGGCCAGATCGGGGTCGATGTCGTAGTAGTCGGCAATGGCATAGGGAGAACCGGCTTTGCCTTTCACCACTGCAGGATGCTGGCGGGGTATGCCGTAGGCCGTATAGTCGGTCTGCGTGGCGTGGCGGATGATGCCTGTATACCACACATGGCTCACGCCCAAGGCAGCGATGTCTTTCAGTACCCGTGGTGTGAAGTCGTTCATCTTACCACAGCCGTTTTCAGCCATCGTACCATTCTCTATGCGAGTCACGTTACGATTGCCGAACAGCCTGGTAAATACTTGATAGATAACAACTTTATTCGATTCCATGAGCCGCTACTTCACTGTTGATCTTGGCTATCATGCCACGCAGTGCCTTGCCGGGACCGCACTCCGTGAAGTCGTCAGCACCGTCGGCAATCATGTTCTGCACACACTGGGTCCAGCGAACAGAACTTGTCAGCTGGGCAATCAGGTTCTGTTTGATTTCAGCAGCATCGGTATGCGGCTTGCCGTCCACGTTCTGGTAGACGGGACAAATGGGCTCTTTGAACTCCGTCTTCTCAATAGCAGCCTGCAACTCATCCTTGGCGGGTTGCATCAGCGGAGAGTGGAAGGCACCGCCAACCTTCAGGGGCAGGGCACGCTTGGCACCGGCAGCCTTCAGCTGTTCGCAGGCCTCGTTGATGGCCTCGATGTCACCGCTGATGACCAGCTGACCAGGATTGTTATAGTTGGCACATACCGCCACGTGACCCTCACGATTGATGGCTGCGCACACTTCCTCTACCTTCTCGTCGGGCAGGCCGATGATGGCTGCCATGGTCGATGGCTGAGCCTCACAAGCCTTCTGCATGGCCATGGCACGGGCATAAACCAGTTTCAGACCATCCTCGAACGACAGGGCGCCGGCAGCTACTAATGCCGAAAACTCACCCAGCGAGTGACCAGCCGTCATCTTGGGGGCGAAGGCGTCGCCCATACAGATAGCGCTAATAACGCTGTGCAGAAATACTGCGGGCTGAGTCACCTTCGTCTGCTTCAGGTCCTCGTCAGTACCCTCGAACATGATGTCTGTAATGCGATATCCAAGAATTTCGTTAGCTTTCTCAAACAACTGCTTGGCAGTATCATTCGTGTCGTACAGGTCCTTGCCCATACCTACAAACTGTGCTCCCTGACCGGGAAAAACAAATGCTTTCATTCTGTTTTTTTTATTATTATTGTTTACGTACTTATTTCTTTTGGCCTGCAAAGGTACGAATAAGTGAGCAGAATACCAAATAAAAACAAAAAAAACACCGATTAATTTGGTCATTTCAAATAATAATCGTACCTTTGCAGCCGCTAAAGCGCAAAAAGAAAGAATCGGAAGGTTCATTCCTTCGTAATGACCTTCCTCATGTTCAGCCAATCGTGCTAGCACGTTGGCGTTCACTTAACCGGAAGGTTGGCAGAGTGATCGATCGCGCTGGACTCGAAATCCGGTATACCCCTTTCGGGTATCGGGGGTTTGAATCCCTCACCTTCCGCCAAGGAGTTCTACGAATAACATCGTGGAACTCTTTTTTTGCGCCTGCTACGTCCTCCCAAGCATAATAAAAGAGGATGTGATGGCATCCTCTTTTTCAATTGGTTAAATATGTTTCTTTAAAACTTTGCCATTTTTATGGCAACAACGGCGCATTCGTCACCTTTGTTACCCAGACGTCCTCCTGCACGATCCTTGGCCTGCTGGAGATCGTTTGTAGTGAGCAGACCGTAGATGACAGGGATGCTTGAAGTGGCATTCAGACGAGCGATGCCTGCAGTGACTCCCTGACAGATATAGTCGAAGTGGGGAGTCTCGCCACGGATGACACTGCCCAAGATAATGACGGCGTCGTAGCCGTCGTTGAGGGTCATCTGATGGGCACCATAAATAAGTTCGAAACTGCCAGGAACGGTCTTGACGTGGATGTTCTCAGGCAGGGCGCCATGGCGCTCAAGGGTAGAAACGCAGCCGTCGAGCAGAGCTCCTGTAATTTCAGGATTCCACTCGGCGACAACAATACCGAATATCATGTTTGAGGCGTCTGGAACGGCCTCAAGATTATATTCTGAAAGATTCTTTGTAGCCATTATTTGCAGCGCTCAATGTAGGCATCAATGGTCTGGTACTGCATAGACTGGAAATACTTATTCTTGATTTCCTGATACAGCTTGAGTGCCTCGTCCTTCTTACCCTGACTCTCGAGAATTTCGCCAGCCTGAATAAGGAACGTGGGTGACAGAGAGTTGTTGTCGGCCATCTGTGCGGCCTTCTTCAGGTGCTCCACAGCCTTGTCGAGCTGGTTGAGGTTAGCATAGGCATTACCAAGTGCAGCCTCGGCAGCTGGGGTAATCATGGCGTCGTCACAACCGCTGAACGACTCAATGGCATTAATAGCCTCCTGCCACTTGCCAAGGTTGGCATGGCATAGGCCGATGTAGAGCTGTGCCAAGTTGCCGGCGTCGGTGGAACCGTACTCGTTGACAATCTTCTGGAAGGCAGGGAGCGCCTTGTCATACTGATCCTGAACAAACAGTTCCTGAGCCTTAGCCAGTTCGGTACTGGCTTTCTCCTGACGGGGCTGGAAATAGTAGTTGTTCAGAAGGATTGCACATACTACGATAGCGATGATTGCCACGACTACGCTAATGATGGCCTTCTTGTTCTTCTCGAAGAAGGCTTCGGTCTTGTTAATCTGCTGCTCTTGAGCGGCAGCCTGCTGTTGAAATTTGTTTGCCATTGTTTTATTATTTTCTTTTTATTATTGTCTATTATACGCAAATCGGCTGCAAAGGTACAAAAAAAAGTGAAAAGTGAAAAGTGAATAGTGAAAAATTTGCTGCCGCACACATATCTTTTCACTTTTTTTCGTACTTTTGCAGTCGGAATGATACTGAAAAGGCTCTCAATCATCAATTATAAGAACATTCGGGAGGCTCAACTGGAGCTGTCGCCGAAGATGAACTGCTTCATCGGTCAGAACGGGGCGGGCAAGACGAATGTGCTGGATGCTGTTTACTACCTGTCGTTCTGCCGCTCGTCATCGAACCCCATCGACTCGCAGGTCATCAGGCACGACGAGCCGTTTTGCATGATTGAGGGGGAATATGAGGATGAAGGAGAGGAAAGACTAACCATATCGGTAGGCATGAAGCGCGGCGTGAAGAAACGCTTCAAACGTAATAAGAAGGAATACAAGCGGTTGTCTGAGCATATCGGGCTGATTCCCCTGGTGGTGGTGGCGCCGTCGGACACGTTGCTTATCGAAGGTGGTAGCGAGGAGCGCCGTAGGTTGATGGATATTGTGATAGCGCAGTACGACCGTCCGTACATGGAGCTGTTGAACGGCTATAACAATGCATTGCTGCAACGGAACGTGCTTCTGAAAATGGAAGACAGCACGCCTGACCCCATGCTGCTGGATTTGTGGGAGGAACGGATGGCCGAGGCCGGCGAGGCGCTGTATGCTAAGCGGACGGCCTTCGTTAATGAACTGATACCAGTATTCCAACAGTATTATGAACGCATTTCAGGCGGTCAGGAAAAAGTTGGATTAGAGTATGTGTCTCATTGTCAGCGCGGTCCGTTGCTCGACGTTATTCGCCGTGACCGTCAGAAAGACCTTGCCGTGGGTTATTCGTTACATGGAGTCCATCGCGACGACCTGCTGTTTACCATCGACGGACATGCCATGAAACGTGAGGGCTCGCAGGGACAGAACAAAACGTATGTGGCCAGCCTGAAACTGGCGCAGTTTGAGTTCCTGAAGCGTACAGCATCGCAGACGACGCCCTTGCTGTTGCTGGACGACATCTTCGACAAACTGGACGCACGCCGCGTGGAACAGATTGTGAAACTGGTGTCGGGCGATGGTTTTGGCCAGATATTCATTACCGATACAAACCGTGACCACTTGGATCAGATATTGCGAGAGTCGGCTTTAGATTATAAGATATTCCATGTTGACAACGGAGAGATAAATGTTTAAGCGAAACGTACAATCGGTCAAGGACGTTATCCTGCAGGTATTGCGTGAACAGGGACTGGAAACGCCGCTCAACCAAAAACGGCTGGTGGAGGCGTGGCCGGAGGTAGCTGGTCCCATTGTGGCCGGTTACACACTCAATACATATATCTATAACCAGACGCTATATGTCCGGCTTTCGAGTCCGGCTTTGCGTGCTGATTTGAGCATGCGGCGCCAGGAACTGACTGAGAAACTGAACGCCGCAGTAGGTGAACAGGTGATTACCGACGTGCGGTTTGGCTAACGTTGTTGTCCTTGGCCGGTGCACTGGGAAAGGCATTGTTCTGGCGGAACACCTTTAGTGTTTCTGTGATGGCAGGGTCATCGCTGTTCAAGTATTTCATCCACGCTTCCTCGCTCATCATATTGTAGATGATGCGGCTGTTGATGTAGCGCTCCAGCATTTTGTGAGAACGCTGTATCATGAGGTTGCGACGCTTCAAACCAAGCTTGTCGGCATAGCTGGCAAATTGTTCCACAGTATTCTGACGAACCAGATAATTGGATAATTCTTCGAAGTCGTCGAACTTGCTGAGTTTCTGTCGGTTGTTATCCGTATACTCAAAAGCGTATTGAATGATGAGTCCACTCATGGCAGCCTGCTTGTAATAGCTGGTAACATCGGTGGTGTCCTCGGCAATGAAAATGTCGGGCGTAATGCCGCCACCGCCATAGACAGGACGTCCAAGACCAGTCTTGTAAGCAGGACCGTCATGCTTGATGCTGTCCTGCGAAAAGAACTCGCCGTGTTCGTAACGTGTCAGCAAGTCGTCTTCATAGTTCTTGTTCTCGCCACTGGTATAGGGCTTCTGGATGCAACGACCTGATGGTGAATAGTAGCGGGCAATGGTCAGTCGTATCATTGACTGGTCGTTGAAGGCCATAGGCTCCTGAACCAGTCCCTTTCCGAATGAACGGCGTCCGATGATGGTGCCTCGGTCGTTATCCTGAATAGCACCTGCCAGGATTTCAGAGGCTGATGCCGATCCTTCGTCAATCAGGATGACGAGTGGTATCTGCTGGTATGAGCCACGTCCGTCGCTACGGTACTCCTGACGGGGTGACTTACGTCCCTGAGTGTAGACGATGAGGCGGTTTTTGGGTAGGAACTCGTTGGCAATCTGGACTGCCGACTGCAAGTAACCGCCGGTATTGCCACGAAGGTCGATGGTGAGGTTGTGGAATCCCTGCTGTGACAGCTTGGCAAGGGCTATGAGCAGTTCGGGATAGGTGTTCTCGCCGAAATTCTTCAGGCGGATATAGCCCGTATCACGGTCAAGCATATATACGGCGGTGACACTCTTGGTGGGTATTTCGCCACGTGTGACGATAAACTCTCGCAATTTCTTCTCTCCAAAGCGCATGACACCCAGTTTTACCTTCGTGTCCTTTGGACCTTTCAGACGATGCATGGCTTCCTCGTTGGTCAGCGTCTTTCCCGTGAACGGCTTGTCGTCAACGGTGATAATCTTGTCACCTGCAATCAGTCCGGCACGCTCGGCAGGGCCGTTGCTGATGACCTGTTGTACGTGTAGCGTGTCATGGCGGATGGTAAACTCGATACCTACGCCTGAGAATGATCCCCTCAGATCGTCGTTGGCCATCTGCACGTCCTTTGCAGGAATATAGACGGAGTGAGGATCAAGCTCTGCCAGTATTTGCGGCATGGCCTTTTCCACCAGATTATCGATATTGACGGTGTCCACATACTTGTCATCAATGATGTGCAACAGGTTGTTGAGCTTGTTGCTGCTTGAATTGATGATACTCAGACGATTGCCCGAGAAGTGGTTGGCATAGAAGGTGCCAATGAGTATTCCTATCACTGTGCATAGTGCCATCCAGAGGGGCATGAAACGGTTATTCTTTTTCTGCATTATTGTCGTTATTTCGTTATGTCGTCATTACGTTATGTCGTCAATCCCCAAGATATACTACTTCGATGCCTGCTCGTTCTAACAGTTCGATGCCGTCGGTCAGTCGGTATTTCTCGCCATAGACGACGCGTTTGATACCCGACTGGATAATGAGCTTGGCACACTCGATGCAGGGTGAGGCCGTGATGTAGATGGTTGCACCTTCGGAATTGTTGTTCGAGCGGGCCAGCTTGGTGATGGCATTGGCTTCGGCATGCAGCACATAAGGCTTTGTCACGCCGTTGTCATCCTCGCAGATATTCTCGAAACCACTTGGCGTGCCGTTATAGCCGTCGCTGATAATCATGCCGTCCTTCACCACGAGGGCACCAACCTGGCGGCGCTGGCAGTAGCTGTTCTGGGCCCAGATACGGGCCATCTCCAGATACCTCTGGTCAAACTTCAGTTGCTTTTTCTTATCCATTTTTTTTCTTAAAATCTTTCCTCTTACTTCTTACTTCTTTTAATGCCATTACGCTTCAGCAGGGCATCGATGGTAGGCTCACCGCCCTTGAAGTTCTTGTATAGTGTCATGGGGTGTTCTGTGCCGCCTTTGCTCAGAATCTGGTCACGGAAGCGCTGGGCAGTCCCTTGGTTGAAGATACCTTCTTTCTTGAAGACGCTGAAAGCATCGGCATCCAGCACTTCGGCCCACTTGTAGCTGTAGTAGCCGGCTGCATAGCCGCCTGCCATGATGTGGGAGAACTGCACCGTCATGCACGTATCAGGCAGCTGGTCACCCAAGATGGCTTTCTTCCAGGCCTTTTTCTCAAAGGGGATGATGTCATCCGTGAATGCTTCCTTTTTCGTATAGTAAGCCATGTCAAGCAGTCCGAAACTGACCTGTCGCAGACAGGCTGTGGCTGCCATGAAGTTGCGACTCTTGACGATACGGCTGATAAGTTCGTCAGGTATGGGCTCGCCGGTTTGGTAATGGAAGGCGAAGGTGCGCAGGAATTCCTTCTCAATGGCGAAGTTCTCCATGAACTGCGACGGCAACTCTACGAAGTCCCACCAGACGTTGGTGCCTGAGAGGCTCTCGAAACGTGTGTTGGCAAACATGCCATGCAGCGAGTGGCCGAACTCATGCAAGAAGGTTTCCACCTCGCTGAGTGTCAGCAGGGCGGGCTTGTCTTCCGTCGGTTTTGTCAGGTTCATGACTACTGACACGTGTGGACGGACATTTTCACCCTTCTTGTCAATGTATTGTCCCTGATATTCCGTCATCCATGCACCGCCCTGCTTACCCTTGCGGGGATGGAAGTCGGCATAGAACACAGCCAGGTAGCTGCCGTCCTTGTCGAAAACCTCGTAGGCCTTGACGTCAGGATGGTAGACTGGGATGTCGTTGTTTTCCTTGAAAGTGATACCGTACAGGCGGTTAGCCAACCCGAAAACGCCCTTGATAACCTGCGACAGCTCGAAGTAGGGTCGTAACATCTCGGCATCCAGATTGTACTTCTTCATCTGCAACTTATGGGTATAGAAGCCAACATCCCACGGCATTAGTTTCTCCTGCTTATCAAACAGCTTGCGCAGTTCCTCCCGTTCCTTGATAGCCGTGGGCTTATAGGCATCAATCAGGTCATCCAGCAGTTTATAGACGTTACGGGTGTTGGTGGCCATGCGACGCTTCAGCACGTAGTCAGCGTAGGTCTTATAGCCTAAGAGTTGGGCAATCTCGCGGCGCAAATTGATGAGCCGCTTGCAGATGTCGATATTGTTCTCCGCGTTGTCGTGTGTACAGATGGTATTACGTGCCATATACAACTGCTTGCGCAGTTCGCGCTGGGTCGAGTAGGTCATGAATGGCGAATACGAAGGCATATCAAGTGTGAACACCCAGCCCTGCTTGCCTTGTTCCTTAGCGGTCAGGGCGGCAGCCTCGCGGGCTGTCTCAGGCAGTCCATCCATTTGTGCCTCGTCGGTGATGTCGAGTGTGAAGGCTTTTTGTTCCTTTAGCAGGTTTTGTGAGAACTGCAGACTGAGCATTGATGCCTCTTCGGTCAGTTCCCTCAGCTTTTGTTTGCCAGCCTCGTCGAGCAGGGCACCGCTACGTACGAACCCATCGTAGCAGTTGTCGAGCAGCATTTTTTCTTCTGCCGTTAGCTTGCGGTGGTGCAGGTGAACTTTACGGATGCGCTCAAAGAGTCGCGGATTCAGTCGCACGTCGTTGGCATGCTGTGTCAATATGGGTTGTATCTTCTGTGCCAGCGCGTCCATCTCATCGTTCGTCTCGGCACTCAGCAGATTGAAGAATACCGTAGACACACGACTCAGCAGGTCGTAGTAGCCCTCGTCCTCCTCGGTATTGATGATGGTATTGTCGAACGTTGGCTTCTCAGGATTATTGATGGTTTTCTCTATCTGTTCATTGTCGCGGCGAATGCCCTCCATGAAGGCTTCCTCGAAGTCTTCAAGCCGTATACGGTCAAACGGCACCGTGTCGTGCGGCGTACCGTACTCCTCAAAAAAGGGGTTATGATGTTCACTCATACTAACGTCAGTTCACTTTTAACATGCAAAAGTAGTAATTCTACTTTAATTATCGTGACTTTGACGTTACTTTATAATATTATTTAACGTAGATAGATGTTGTATCGCAGTTCGTCGGCTATGGTACTTTGTGGTCCGTGACCAGACAGAATGGTGGTGTCTTCCGGCAGGCGGGCCACTACGTTGTGCAGGCTCTGATCCATCTGCAACCAGCTGCCTTCAGGGAAATCTGTACGGCCTATGCTCATGCGAAACAGTGTGTCGCCAGTGAAAGCGACGTGTTCTTCCTGACAGTAGAATAGGCATGAGCCGTGTGTGTGGCCTGGGGTCTTCAATACCTTTAGTGTGTGTGTGCCGAAGGTGATGCTGTCGCCATCCTTCAGCAGGCGTCCTACGGCAGGCTGTGCTTCGTCAATCTCCATACCGAAGAGACTTGATGCCTGTTCTGGCAGGTGTTCTACCAGTTGTTGGTCTTCTGCACAGATTTCCACGTTCAGCCCATATTCCTTGAAAATATAGGCATTGCCGAAGTTGTGGTCCAGGTGACCGTGTGTGGCCAGCAGATGGACGGGTTTCAGCTGTTGCTGGCTGATATAGTTCTTGATGGCTTCTTTTTCTTCGTCGTAGTAGGCGCCACAGTCAATGATGACACATTCAGCGGTGTCGTCGCTGACTATGTAGCAGTTCTCTTGTAGTGGGTTGCACATCAGGCATTTTATCATCATAGCGGCAAATAGATAACGTGTTTCTCTTTAAACCACTCCTCGCTGAACCATTGGCTCAGGTCGGCAGTTTCGACAATGTGGCGATAGGGTTGCAGTTCGGCTTCGAGGTTGCCTCCTTTTAGGCAAAGGATGCCGTTGGGCAGGGCATTCTTCGACTCCTTGCGAATATTCTTGCGTACAATTTTGACGAGGTCGGGTAGGGGCATGACGGCACGGCTTACCACAAAGTCGTACTTGCCCTTTTCCTCTTCACCACGGCGGTGGCAAGGTTCGCAGTTCTTCAGGCCGATGGCGTTAGCAACCTCCTGGGCTACATGGATTTTCTTTCCCGTGCCGTCGATGAGACGGAAGTGGCATTCTGGGAAGAGAATGGCCAGGGGAATGCCTGGAAATCCGCCACCTGTGCCGAAGTCCAGTATGTCGGTATCTGGTCGGAAGTTCGCCATCTTGGCAATTGCCAGAGAGTGCAGTACGTGGTGTTCGTACAGGTTGTCGATGTCCTTGCGCGATATGACGTTGATCTTCGCGTTCCAATCATGATACAAAGCATCGAGGGCAGCAAACTGTTGTTGCTGCCTCGTGCTAAGGTTTGGGAAATATTTCAGGATAATGTCCATTGTCTTGAGCTTATCCATTCATGGATAGCAGAAACTCCTCGTTGGAGTGTGTCTGTACTAGGCGGTCTCGAACGGTATTCATGGCCTCGATGGGGTTCATCTCGGCAATGAACTTGCGGATGATCCACATGCGGTTCAGCGTGGTCTGATCCTGCAGCAGATCGTCGCGGCGGGTGCTTGACAGCACGAGGTTGACAGCCGGATAGACACGCTTGTTGGCCAGCATACGGTCAAGCTGCAGTTCAGAGTTACCCGTACCCTTGAATTCCTCGAAGATGACCTCGTCCATCTTTGAACCGGTATCGGTTAGAGCTGTAGCGATGATGGTCAGCGAGCCGCCGTTCTCGATGTTACGGGCTGCACCGAAGAAGCGCTTGGGCTTCTGCAGAGCATTAGCGTCAACACCACCCGTGAGTACCTTTCCACTGGCAGGAGCTACGGTGTTGTAGGCACGGGCTAGACGTGTGATGGAGTCGAGGAAGATAACGACGTCGTGTCCGCATTCCACCATGCGCTTAGCCTTCTCGAGTACGATGCCGGCAATCTTCACATGACGGTCGGCAGGCTCGTCGAAGGTCGACGCGATGACCTCGGCATTGACGGTACGGGCCATATCAGTCACCTCCTCAGGACGCTCGTCGATGAGCAGCATCATGATGTATGCCTCGGGATGGTTGGCGGCGATGGCGTTGGCAATGTCCTTCATGAGGATGGTCTTACCAGTCTTGGGCTGAGCGACGATAAGTGCACGCTGACCTTTACCAATGGGTGAGAAGAGGTCGACGATACGCACCGAGGGATTTGTGGTGGCTGGGTCGCCACACAAGGTAAACTTCTCGTCTGGGAAGAGTGGGGTAAGGTGCTCGAAGGCCACGCGGTCGCGTACTTCCTGCGGATTACGTCCGTTGATGCTGATGACATTCGACAATGCGAAGTATTTTTCATTGTCCATTGGCGGACGCACGGTGCATTCCACGACGTCGCCAGTCTTCAGCGAGTAGCGCTTGATCTGTTGCGGATTGATATAGATGTCATCGGGTGACGACAGGTAGTTGTAGTCACTGGAGCGCAGGAAACCGTAGCCGTCCTGAAGTATCTCGAGTACACCGTTGGCCGTGATAAGGTCCTCGAAATTAAAGCTGTTGCGAGGAACAATGGGTGCCTGACGCTGAGGCATGCTGACGGGTTTATCCTGAGCCATGACGTTCAGCGGACGGTCAAAGATGTCGACGCTGGGGATGGCGGCCTGGTCCTCGATGGGCAGGTCGACGGTGGTGATGAAGTCCGTGCCGTCGCCAGGATCTCCCTCCCAGACGCCTACTGGTACTTCTTGGGCGGACTGGGCCATGTGTTCCTGTAGCTGACCAATCATCTCAGGTGCAATATCCTCGCCTTCGTTCTCAATGGCAGCCTCGGGAATGACGTCTGTTTCAGGCTCCTGAACCTCTTCAGCTGCTTGTTGCTCAAACATATCGGCGGGCTCGGCCACTACCTCGGCTTCCTTCTTTTTCCTGCCACGCTTCTTCGGAGCTTCAACCTGTTCGGCTCCTGCTTCGTCTGTATCAGACTCACTCTTGGCCTTGGTCTTCCTTGAACGACTGGTGCTCGCCGTCGTTTTCTTGGCTGGAGCTTCCTCAACCTCAACGGCGGCTTGCTCCTGAGCCTCTGCAGCAGCCTGCTCAGCTATGACAGCCTCTAACGATGGCTTCTTGCTACGCTTCTTCGTAACCTTTTCGTCCAAGCTTTCGCCTTCGTTGCCAGTCACCGTATACACCTTGCTGTTGTCCTTGGTAATGCGGGTACGCTTGCGCTTGGTGGTGGTCACACCTGCAGCCGAATTCTCGGCAGCCTTGTCCAAGATGGCATAGATGACGGTTTCGAGTTCGTCATTCTGATTTACCTTGATACCCAGGTCATTAGCAATCTCCATGAGCTGGGGAATGGGAAGCTTTTCAAGTTCTTCTTTCGTGTACATAACAATATACAGTAATTCGTTAATGATTCAAATGTTGTTGGAATTTGTTTTTGGAACAGGCGTGCTTCACGGACGGAAACACCCTCTTTTCTTGAAATTCGACTGCAAAGGTACGAAAAAAAAAGAAAAACGCAAAACTTTCCTTGATTTTTCTTGTTTTTTCCTGTTTTTTTGCGTACCTTTGCATTCTATAATATAATAATGTATTAGAAACTATGTATATCGCTGACGAAGGAATTAGGTTCGAGCTGAATCCAGGACCAAATAGGGATGAGAATGGCAAAGCGCTGCTTTACGCCATTCCGGACACCAGCCGTAAGTGCTCATTGGAGCTGTATGCCAAGGATGCAGAACAGCGCAGACTGATTAGTGCAGTACACCTGAAAACTGCGCTCGATGCTTTTCGTGACGAGGCAGGCCTGCTGCTGTCACGTGGCTACCGCGTGATGACGCCGTTCGGCTCCTTTGCCCTCAAGCTCAAAGTGAAAGGCCACTTCACCGATCGGAACAAAGTTAAGGGAACGGACATTGAGGTTGACGGTATAGAGTTTACGCCCAACAAGGAATTCCTCGATTTGGCCAAGGACAATATCCACACGCCACGTAAGAAGAGGCAGGTGTCAACCCAGGAAATTCTCAACAGTCCTGAGGCTCTGAAGGCCCTGATAGACAGGATTATTGAGAATAACGGCTATGTGACCGTCAGGACGTTCAAGGAATATTCTGGACTGAAGATTGATACGGCACGCAACTATCTCAACACCCTTTGTCAGGGAGATCAGCCGTTGCTGAAACAATTTAAAGTAGGCAGAACATTCATCTATAAGCTTCGCCAGCAGTCAAATCCGGAATAAGATGCGATGCCGACCCTTCGCTCCGCATAAACTGAGCTCCCGCCCCACACATGTGGAACGGGAGCTCTGCATATATTGAGCGCCCGCTCTGCATTCGTTTGCTCCGTGCAAACCCCTCGCTTGCTTCGTTCAAAGTCCCCTTTTGCTCCGTCCTCCCAATCCGTTTCCTGCCTCCTCCTAGGCCGCTTGCTATGAGCAGACGGGTTGCCAGCTCAGAAGCATGGCCTTTAGTGATTTGAGCGATATTTCCCGATGATTAGTGGAAAATACTTTTCTGCCAATAATATGATTGGAATAAAAAGCATGAGGATAATTGCCGCGAATGCATAATCAAGATAGGATTCGCTCAATATTTCTCTAATCCAGTTAATAAAATAAAAATGAAACCCCAGAATAATAATCGTTCCTCTAGAAATGATATTGATAGATTTTGAAGTTATCCGTAATAGTTTAGATAATGCAAAGACAAAACAAGAACCAGCTATTCCTCCCATTAGAAACCAAAGCAAGTTGCCACCATATCCACATTTATGCATCAGCACATAATCGTTACATTTCCCACTCAAGTAAAGAAGTGCCAGACTTATGAATAATAAAGATATGATAACACCGTTCTTATTATACGTGTTTAACAAGTTTCTATATTGATTGGCAAAAACTCCTAACGCAAAGAAAGGGTATGCTGTAAAAACACAAACAAAAACGTTGGGCTCTTTCAAAAAGAAAGGATAACCAGTCAAATCAATGTGATTATAGACATAAGTAAAGAATAACATGAGGGGTGTAAGCAGGTAAAAACAATTTCTATTTGGACAGAACTGAAATATTATCTTTAGCAATATCAGGGTATAGACAAACCAGCATACTCCAAAACCAGCATTCAATCCAAACATGACATTCCGAACAAACCATACAAACGTCATGAATTCAAGTTTGCCTTTTATCAGTAAGTCAAAGCATCCAATGGAGTAATTGATAGTGGATATTAATAGTAAAGGAACAGCATAGTTGAACCATATCTTATTCCAAAACGCCCTCAGGTTTGTTTCTTTTTTACTTAGAAAACCTGATATGACAAAAAATAAGGGAACGCTGAAAACGTAGATATATTTATCACCAAAAGAGAAAAAATGGCCAGACACAATGAAATACATTCCGATAGCTTTCATCCAGTCTATCCATTCCAATCTTTTGGGGAGAACTGACAAAGACGCACTATTCATGTAGTAACAACTATTTTGTGTCCGTCAAATACCCCTAATCGGACAAATATTATTTTCGTTAACCACATAAGGAAAAGCGGGGTATCTGGCTTCTGCCCGTTCGCGATTCGAGGCCTACCACAGCCAAGCAAGTAAACGAGCAGAGTGACACCCACGCTGTTGGTATATATGAAATCCCTCAAAAGCGTGCTTGAGGACATAATTCAGTCCTCTGCACGCCAAAGGGTAGTATATACCTACCCGTAGCACCAACTTCTGCAGTGTTCTTGACTTGCTTTTCGAGTGTGGTAGTTTCGAATCGCCAAAAACAAAGCGTCAGCGACGCATTTTCAAAATGTAGTGCTCCCTTCCTATAGCCGCTTAGGCCTCCATTGAGGTCGTACAGCGTGAGTTAGCGGGTGCAAAGATAAGCATTTATTTACTAAAAAACGAATAAAGTCTTATTATTTTTACGTTTCAATCCCTTATTGATAATCGCATGCAGAGCCAATCGGGAAGCCTCGTTGATTGAATTATCCAAAAAGGATAATCTTTTTTGGATAATTATTTGGCTTTCTCAATAAAAGTTGTTAACTTTGCACGCAAAAGCGAGTTAATGTATGATAGATAATCCTTTTATTACGTTCGGTTATGAGTCTGCTGAGTATTTCTGCGACAGAAAGAACGAAACGCATGAGCTGACAACATTGTTGACTAATGGTAATCATGTGGCTCTTATTTCTCCGCGCCGTATGGGAAAGACGGGGTTGTTGAACCATTGTTTTGCTCAGACTAACATACAACAGAAGTATTATACTTTCCTCATAGACATCTATGCAACCAAAAATCTTCAGGATTTGGTGTTTCGCATGGGGCGTAGCATCGTTACACGTCTGAAACCGCGAGGCCAGGAGGCCATAGACCGTTTCCTGAAATTTGTAACTTCGCTTCGTACAGGAATCTCTTTTGATGGTCAGGGTAATGCAAGCTGGAATATAGGGGTTGGCGATATTAAATCACCTTCGTTTACGCTGGAAGAAATATTCAATTACCTGAAGGCGGCAGACAGGCATTGCATTGTAGCTATAGATGAGTTTCAGGCCATTGCGAATTATCCAGAGCAAAACGTAGAGGCGCTGTTTCGGACGTATGTACAGGATTGCCGTAATGCTGTATTTGTATTCTCAGGTTCTCAGAAAAGAATGATGAGTGAAATGTTCTCTTCGCCTGCCAGACCGTTCTACCAAAGTACGTCATTTATGTTCTTGAAACCAGTGGCACTACCTGCGTATGAGTCATTTGCGAGTCGACACTTTGAAAAAGCTGGCAAACAGATAGATGATGGGGTTGTTAAGGCCATTTACGAACGTTTTGACGGAACAACCTGGTATTTGCAGAAGGTCCTTAATCAACTCTTTGCATCATCTGACCATGTGACAGTTGACGCTGTTGACAAAGCTGTGACGCAGATTATACTGCAAAATGAAGAAGCTTATAAGGATACGCTATTTCAACTGACTATTAAACAACGAGATCTCCTCGTAGCCATAGGTCAGGAAGGAAAAGCAAGGCAGATGACGGGTATGGAGTTTGTCAGGCGGCATCATCTGTCATCATCCAGTAGTGTTCAGAAAGCTGCCCAGATTCTTGAGGACAAGCAATTGATAACCCATCAGCAAGGCGTATATGAGGTTTATGATAAGTTCATGGCTGAGTGGTTAAGAATGGAGTAGAAAGAAAAAGAATGATGGTATGGAAATAAAGCAAGCTGAATTTTCGCTGTCGGCGCCGATGGTGTCGATGTGCCCAAAGGATACGAAGCCGGAATATGCGTTTATTGGACGCTCGAACGTGGGAAAGTCGAGCCTCATCAACATGCTGACGAACAACAAGAAGTTGGCTAAGACGTCGTCAACGCCAGGTAAGACGTTGCTCATCAACCACTTTATTATTAATAAGGAGTGGTATCTGGTGGACTTGCCTGGCTACGGCTATGCCAAGCGTTCGAAGAAGGAGGTGGACAAACTTGACCAGATGATTCGCGGCTACATCCTGCAAAGGGAACAACTGGTGAATGTGTTCGTGCTGGTGGACATCCGACTGGACCCACAGAAGATTGACCTGGAGTTCATCGAGTGGCTGGGAATGTCGAGCATTCCGTTCAGCATCGTGTTCACCAAGGCCGACAAGCTGACGCCCAACAAGTGCCGACAGGCGATGGAAGCCTATAGGAAGAAACTTGCGGAAACGTGGGAGGAAATGCCCCCGATGTTCCTGACCTCAGCCGAGAAAAAAGAGGGTAGGGATGCGGTTCTGGACTATATCGGGGAAATCAACCAGTCACTCAAACAGGACTAATCATAAAGTTTAAAGTTCAATGGTTCCTTATCTTGACGTACAACATCTGACTAAGTCGTTTGGCGCGCTGACCCTGTTCCGCGACATCAGCTTCTCGATTGGCGAAGGCCAGCGGGTGGGACTGATTGCACGTAACGGAACGGGAAAGTCGACGCTGCTGAATATTCTGGCTGGCAAGGATGGCTACGACTCAGGCGACATCGTGTTCCGTCGTGACCTGAAGGTAGGATTCCTCGAACAGTCGCCAGCCTTCGACCCTGACGAGACGGTGCTTGACGCGTGCTTCAATCATCAGGGCGAAGAGGAAAAGGTACTCAGGGCCAAACAAGTGCTGACACAGTTGAAGATTAAGGATTTGCAGCAGCCGATGGGACAGCTTAGCGGAGGACAGCAGAAGCGTGTGGCGCTGGCCAACGTGCTGCTGACGGAACCCGACCTGATTATCCTCGACGAGCCCACCAATCACTTGGACCTGGAAATGATAGAATGGCTGGAGAGTTACCTGCAATGGGGCAACCGTACGTTGTTGATGGTGACTCACGACCGCTTCTTCCTGGACCGTGTGTGCAGCGTCATACTGGAGTTGGACGATCAGACCATCTATACCTATCGTGGCAACTATGCCTACTATCTGGAGAAGCGCCAGGAGCGTATTGACAATAAACGGGCTGAGATAGCCCGTGCCAATAACCTGTATCGGACGGAGTTGGAATGGATGCATCGCATGCCTCAGGCCCGTGGCCACAAGGCCCGTTATCGTGAGGAGGCTTTCTACGAATTGGAGCGCGTGGCCAAGCAGCGTATCGAAGAACGACAAATCCGCCTGAAGGCCAGTAACGTCTATATCGGCTCGAAGATTTTCGAGTGCCAGTATATCAGCAAGGCATATCCTATAGCTAATAGCCTTCGCAACGTCACACTCTCAAAGAGAGAACAGCCAACAGCCAACAGTCAAATCACCATCCTCAAGGACTTCTACTACAACTTCTCGCGTTTCGAGAAGATGGGCATCGTGGGCAACAACGGAACGGGCAAGTCGACATTCATCAAGATGCTGCTTGGTCTCGAACCCGTTGACGAGGGTCGTATCGTAATAGGTGATACTGTGCGCTTCGGCTACTTCTCGCAGGAAGGTCTGCAATTTAATGAGCAGCAGAAGGTTATTGACATCGTTCGCGACATTGCAGAGTATGTCGACCTGGGCGGTGGCCGTAAGTTCTCGGCCTCGCAGCTGTTGCAGTATTTCCTGTTCACCAACGAGCAGCAATATAATTATGTATATAAGTTGAGTGGTGGCGAGCGTCGCAAGTTGTACCTATGTACGGTGCTGATGAAGAACCCCAACTTCCTGGTGCTTGACGAGCCCACCAACGACCTCGACATCGTGACGTTGCAGATTCTGGAAGAATACCTGCAGGATTTCCCTGGTTGTGTCATCGTCGTCTCGCATGACCGTTACTTCATGGACAAGGTCGTCGACCACCTGTTAGTGTTCAAGGGCGACGGCGTCATCAAGGACTTCCCAGGCAACTACACGCAGTATCGCGAGTGGGCGTCTATGGAAGGAGCGAAAGACCCTGAGCCATCTAAATCTTTCCGAGAATCGAAAGACTCTGGTGATTCCAAGGAAGACAATTCCCGTCGCCGCGACGGTTCTCCACAGAAGCGCAAGCTCAGCTTTAAGGAGAAGCGCGAGATGGAACAGTTAGAGAAAGACATCGAGGCTTTGGAAGGTGAGAAGAAACAAATTGAGGAAGCTCTTTGTGGCGGCACTACCTCTGTCGACGAGATTACAGCCATGAGCAAGCGTTTGCCCATCCTCAACGCTGAGCTCGACGAAAAGTCCATGCGCTGGCTGGAACTGAGTGAACTTTGAACTTTACTATTTGAATAATGATATAATGATATAATGATACAACAATACCCATCACAGTTGCTGGAACAGGCGGTACAGGCATTCTCAACGCTGCCAGGCATAGGACGCAAGACGGCCTTGAGACTGGTGTTGCACCTGTTGCGGCAGGATGCTGACGACGTGGAGCAGTTTGTGAAGGCTATAGCCCGTATGAAGCTGGAAGTAAAGCATTGTAAGGTGTGCCACAATATCAGCGACAGCGATATATGCCCCATCTGTAGCGACCCACGCCGTGATACGGAGACCATCTGTGTGGTGGAGAATATCCAGGACGTGATGGCCGTTGAGAACACGCAGCAGTATCGTGGTCTCTACCATGTGCTGGGTGGCGTCATCTCACCGATGGACGGCATCGGCCCTGCTGACTTGGAGATTGACTCGTTAGTGGAGCGTGTCAAAGCGGGTGGGGTGAAGGAAGTCATTCTGGCTTTGAGTTCTACGATGGAGGGCGACACCACCAATTTCTACATCTTCCGCAAACTGGCACCCTATACGGATGTGAAGCTCAGCATCATTGCCCGCGGCATCAGCGTGGGTGACGAACTGGAGTATACCGACGAGGTGACGCTGGGCCGGTCTATACTGAACCGCACGCCGTTCGACGGCAAATAAACAGCGAATGATGTAATTTTAAACAACGAATTAAGACGAATTACACGAATTGATATGAATTCTGAGACGACGTTATTCCTGCTGACAACCCTGATGGAATTGGCCACACTGGTGTGTGCCTACTTAGGGTTGAGGCTTTTTAAAAAGAACAAATGGCTGAGGCTGGCCATCATTGTGGTGCCCCTGCTGATCAATGCCGTTCTGTACCTGATATATGAGACGACACCCTTCTTCTATCTGGGTGTTATTCTCCTGTTATGCATCCCCTTTGTATGGCCAAGAAAGTCAGCATAGTTATTGTCAGCTACAACGTCTGCCAGCTGCTCGACGAATGTCTGCAGAGCGTGGAGCGTGCCCTCGAAGGTATCGAGGACGACATCTTCGTGGTTGACAACAAATCGACAGACGGTACGGTAGACACGCTACAGCCCCGTTATCCTGAGGTGCACTTTGTGGCTAACAAGGAGAACGTGGGGTTTGCCCGTGCCAACAATCAGGTCATTCGTATGTCCGACTCTGAATATGTGCTATTACTCAATCCAGATACTGTAGTGTACGAACCCACCATCCGTGAGACACTCCGTTTTCTTGACGACCATCCGCAGGCGGGTGGGGCAGGTGTCAGGATGCTGACAAGGGAGGGAACTCCTGCACCAGAATCGCGACGGGCCATTCCTACACCGTGGGTGTCGATGCTGAAAATGCTGGGTTTCACGAAGCGCTACTACATGAGTCATCTGTCGTGGGACAAGCCTGGACGCATAGAGGTTATCAGCGGTGCCTATTGTATGCTGCGTCGCAAGGCACTCGACCAAGTAGGACTTTTGGACGAGGACTTCTTCATGTATGGCGAGGACATCGACCTGTCGTACCGTCTGCTGAAGGGCGGCTGGCAGAACTGGTACTTACCACTCGACATTATTCATTATAAGGGCGAGTCCACGCAGAAGACGTCGTTCCGCTATGTCCATGTGTTCTATCAGGCTATGCTCATCTTCTTCCGTAAGCACTACGGTCATCTCAGCTTTATCTTTACGCTGCCCGTGAAGTGTGCCATCTATTTCCGTGCTTTCCTGGCACTGTTACAGATGCTGACACAACGGTTTGGCGCGTTTATCAATCCAAGAAAGAACATCTCATGAAGACATTACCCGATATCAGGCTCAGAGCCCTTGAACCAGAAGATCTCGACTTGCTGTATACCATCGAGAACGACATGAAACTGTGGAACGTAGGAACCACCAACGTGCCGTATTCGCGCTATACGTTACACGACTACATTGCCACGTCGAGCGACGACATCTATGCCGACCGACAAGTACGACTGGTCGTCGAGAATGCCAATGGTCAGACTGTCGGTATGGCTGATATTGTACATTTCGATCCTCAGCATCAGCGGGCAGAGGCAGGCATCGTCATCATGAACGACTGTCGTAGGCAGGGTTACGGTGCTGCCGCCTTGCAGCAATTGTGTCATTATGCCCTTCGCGTACTCCATCTGCACCAGTTGTATGCAGTCATTGACGCAGACAACAAAGCCGCCGTGCAATTGTTCCATGAGGCAGGGTTTAACGTACAGACTGAGCTCGCAGACTGGCTCTTTGATGGCCGGAAATACCACGATGCCCTGTTGATGCAAAGATTTTTATAAACTTTTTCCGAAAAAATTTTGTAGTTTCGAAAATTCTGATTACCTTTGCACCCGCAAATGACGAGAGTGTCAGTGCTGGTAAGATTTTGAGGTGCGTTAGTTCAGTAGGTTAGAATGCCTGCCTGTCACGCAGGAGGTCACGAGTTCGAGTCTCGTACGCACCGCCAACCACCAGCAGCAAAAAATGATTTTGGTGCGTTAGTTCAGTAGGTTAGAATGCCTGCCTGTCACGCAGGAGGTCACGAGTTCGAGTCTCGTACGCACCGCTAAGACATAGGAAGCTCATTGAATCAGGACGGTTCAGTGAGCTTTTTCAATAACCGAATGACGAAACAATTAAATAAGAATAATAATGAAACAGACAATTCTTGTTACTGGTGGTACAGGCTTCATCGGTAGCCATACCACCGTAGAACTGCAGAATGCAGGCTACAACGTCGTTATCGTCGACAATCTCTCGAACTCTAATGCACAGGTTGTTGACGGCATTGAGAAGATTACGGGCATACGTCCTGCTTTTGAAAAGGCTGACTGTTGCGATTTCGAGGCTATGGAGCGTATCTTCCAGAAGTATCCTGACATTGAGGGTATTATCCATTTTGCTGCCTCGAAGGCTGTCGGCGAGAGTGTGGAGAAGCCTCTGAAATACTATCGCAATAATATTGTTTCGCTGGTGAACCTGCTCGAGCTGATGCCGAAGTACAATGTCAAGGGCATCATCTTCAGCAGTTCGTGTACTGTTTATGGTCAGCCCGATCCTGAGAATCTGCCTGTTACTGAAGATGCTCCCGTCAAACCCGCTGAGAGTCCTTACGGCAATACGAAGCAGATTAACGAGGAGATTATCCGCGACACCATCAACAGCGGAGCGCCCATCAAGGCTATTCTCCTGCGCTACTTCAACCCCATTGGTTCACACCCCACAGCCATCATCGGTGAGCTGCCTAACGGTGTGCCTATGAACCTGATTCCCTTTGTTACCCAGACGGCCATCGGCATTCGTGAACAGCTGAAGGTCTTTGGTAACGACTATAATACCCCTGACGGCACTTGTATCCGCGACTATATCTATGTCGTAGATCTTGCCAAGGCCCATGTGAAGGCTATGACGCGCGTGCTCGATACGGATTCTGAGCAGCTGGAGGTGTTTAACGTTGGAACGGGCAAGGGCTGTTCTACCAAAGAGATTGTCGATGCCTTCGAGAAGGCTACGGGTGTCAAGCTCAACTGGACCTATGCTCCCCGTCGTGCCGGTGATATCGAGCAGGTGTGGGCCAATCCTGACAAAGCCAACAAGGTGCTGGGTTGGAAGGCCGAGACGTCGCTTGAAGATACTTTGAAGTCTGCCTGGAAGTGGCAGCAGAAACTTCGCGAAGAAGGAATACAGTAAAGAACATATACGACAAAGAAATGGGGGCTTAACAGTCCCCATTTCTTATATCTATTTATCTATAGTTCGATACTGTCAATCCTGAGTGTCACCAAGCCTACTGGCACGCGCACTTCCACCAAGTCGCCTACCTTCTTGTTCAGCAAAGCCTGGGCGATGGGCGACTTGATTGATATTTTCCCCTCTCGGATATTTGCCTCATGTGGACTGACGATGGTATAGGTCATGTGGTTGTTGTTACCCACATTCGTCATGCCCACCTTGCTCAGCAGTCCTACGCTGTCGCTGGCAAGCACCTTTGTGTCTATGACGCGGGCATGTTCCAGCACCCGTTGCTTGAAACGTATTCTGCCAAGCAGTCGTGACTGTTCTCGTTTAGCGGCATGATATTCAAAGTTTTCGCTGAGGTCCCCCTTGTCGCGAGCCTCAGCGATGGCCTCTCTCACCTGTGGCAGCTCTACACTTTCAAGCTGACGTAGTTCGGCTACGAGTTTGTCGTAGCCCTCCTGTGACATATATTCCATATCGTTCTTTTATGTTTTGGGTTGCAAAGGTAATCATTTTTAATTAAAAATTAGGAATTAGAAATTAGAAATTATGATTTCCATGCCATTAAATGATTAAATTGTGTTAAATATCGATGTTTTCGCCCCCAATCATATCATAATTTCTAATTTCTAATTTTTATTTTTTAATTTATTTCGTACCTTCGCGGCCAAAATGAATTAAAACAACTGAAAAATGGGAAAGATTATACTGACTGGCGACCGTCCTACTGGCAAGTTGCATCTGGGACACTATGTGGGTTCGCTGCGCCGCCGTGTGGAATTACAGAATGCCGGTGACTATGATAAGATGTTTGTATTTATGGCCGACGTACAGGCCCTGACGGATAATGCCGACAATCCAGAAAAGATTCGTCAGAACATTATTGAGGTGGCTCTTGACTATCTGGCCGCAGGACTGGACCCTGAGAAGTGTACGCTGTTCATCCAGAGTCAGATTACGGAACTGGCAGAGTTGACAACCTATCTGATGAACCTTGTTAGTGTGAGTCGCGTCCAGCGCAATCCGACAGTGAAGACTGAGGTGAAGATGCGTGGTTTCGAGGGAGAGAGCATTCCCTTGGGTTTCTTTTGCTATCCTGTGTCGCAGGCTGCCGACATCACGCTGTTCAAGGCTACTACGGTGCCTGCTGGCGAAGATCAGGAACCCATGCTGGAGGTAACCCGTGAACTGGTGCGCCGTTTCAATCAGATTTATGCCCCTGTGTTGGTTGAACCGAATATCATGTTGCCTGAGAATGCCACTGCCCGTCGCCTGCCTGGTACTGATGGTAAGGAGAAGATGTCAAAGTCTTTGGGCAATTGTATCTATCTGAGCGACGATGCCGACACCGTTTGGCAGAAGGTACGCTCGATGTATACCGATCCTGAGCACATCAACCTGAACGACCCTGGCCATGTGGAGGGTAATGCCGTGTTCACCTATCTCGATGCTTTCTCAAAGCCTGAGCATTTTGCCCAGTATTGGCCTGAGTACCAGAATCTGGACGAGTTGAAGGACCATTACCGTCGTGGTGGTCTGGGTGACATGAAGTGCAAGAAGTTCCTGAACCAGATTCTGAACGAGTTCTTAGAGCCTATGCGCCAGCGTCGTCATGAGTTCGAACAGGATATTCCTGAGATCTATAACATCCTGAAGAAGGGTACTGAGAAGGCCCATGAGACGGCTGCTCAGACCATGAGCGAGGTTCGTCAGGCCATGCAAATCAATTACTTCGACGACGAAGAACTGATTCGTAGTCAGGCGGAGAAGTATAAGAAGTAGGTGGTCTAAGGTCTGAGGTTTGAGGGCTGAGGTCTGAGATGAAGGGTTACCTCTTGATGATGAAATAGCCGAGGCGATGGGTAATGCCTTTGCGGTTCAGCGAGCGTAACTCATACATACCATTGGGCAGGGGACGCAAGTCTACCTGCCCTTTGTTTTGGCAGGTATGGACGATGTTGCCCTGCATAGTCTGCACAACCAGAAACTCTGCGTCAAGGATTTTGTTGGTGTTTAACGCCAGCGTCTTGCCGTTGTGTGATAAGAGTGAAGATTGAAGTGATAAGAGTGAAGAGTTTAGTGATCCGTCGCTGTAGTCAACCTCCTGACGGGCAGCGCTCTCGTTGCCATAGCGGTCAAGAGCCGTGACGGCATAGTAGAGCGGCGCCTTGCCACTTTTGCGGCGTACTGACAACTGCTGCCACAGGTGACGCGTAGCCACAAGATTGGCAGGATTGCTGATGTCGACAGGTGCCGACGTCGAGGCGTAGACATTATATAATAGATAAGGACCGTCGCTGCGGTCTATGGCACCGTCCCACGACAGCATGTCGCCCTGCGAGGTACGTGTCACACTCAGCGAAGCTGGTGAAACGGGAGTCGTATGCCGTTCCCACGTCATGGGAGGAATGAGTGCCGGATGGCGGTCGAAGCCCTTCACGCAGCGGTACACACCTTTCACGTCGTCCAACAGGAACTTGGCACGGAAGTAGCAGTGTCCCATGCCTATCTGACGGGTGACGTTGAGCTGTCGCTGGATTTCTGTCAGGGGCCAGTTGCGCTCCTTGGGGTGCAGCATGTAGACGCCAAGACCTGAGACGACGGTGCGTCCGTAGTCATATTCCTGCCAGTCGATGGCAAAGGGATAGAAGTTGTTGCCCTGGAAATACATCATGGGATAGAGCTGGTCCATGAGTCCGTCGCGCAGCCATCCCTGGGCATCCTGCGCCACTTGTCGGCGGGCATTCCACCCACGCGAAGAGTAGCGCGCGAGGTCGTCATATTTACCTATGGGCGAGCAACTTAACTTTACCCACGGCTTGTAAAGCTTTACCTTCTGATTGATGGCTCTGACGATACGGGTGATGTTGCTGGCCGACTTTGTTCCACGCCATGTCTCAGGATAGCGAATGTAGTCGAGGTGGATGCCGTCCACGTCGTAGCGGCGTGTGATGTCGGCACAGATGTCTGCCAGATAGTCGGCGGTACCCTGCAGTTCAGGGTTCATGTAGCCTTCTTCGCCAATTTTCTTGACGAGCGACGGGTAACGCTTACGCAGCTGCTGGCAGCCGTAGGTGTTCCATTTGCCGATAGGAATGGTGACTACCCAGGCGTGCAGTTCCATGCCGCGGCGGTGGCACTCGTCGATGGCAAACTGCAGAGCGTCGTAGCCTGGCGATCGTCCTGGCTTGCCAGACAGACAGCCGTCCCACGGTTCACGGTCGGAGGGGTAGATGGTAGTGGCACGGACGCGAGTCTGCAACAGTACCGTATTGACGCCAGCCTCCTTCAGCCGGTCGAGCATATCGGTGAGTTGTCGTTTCTGTTCGCCGATGCCCATGCCGTCGTGGGCGTAGGTGCGTGGCCAGTCAATGCCGCCGATGGTGGTGAGCCAAACGGCTCTGACTTCATACTTGGGTTGGGCAGTCATCAGGGTGATGCTGCAAAGCAGATATATATATAATAATGTCAGTCGTTTCATTTCGGCTACAAAGGTACAAAAAAAATGATAATTGAGAATTGGTAATTGAAAATTATTTCGTACCTTTGCAGAAGAATTTATAAAAACATCAAAAAAAATGATTTCATTTACTGTGAGCCTGGTGGCTCTGATTCTGGGTTATTTCCTGTATGGCCGCTTCGTTGAGCGACTCTTTGGTCCTGACGACCGCGAGACGCCTGCCGTTGCCAAGGCTGACGGATTAGACTTTGTGGTACTTCCCAATTGGAAGGTTTTCATGATTCAGTTCCTCAACATCGCTGGTACGGGTCCCATCTTCGGTGCCATTATGGGTGCCAAGTTCGGACCTGCCGCCTATCTGTGGATTGTCTTCGGCTGCATCTTTGCCGGAGCCGTACACGACTACTTCAGTGGTATGCTGTCCATGCGCCATGGAGGAGCCAACCAGCCCGAGATAGTCGGTAGCTATCTGGGAGATACGACTCGTCGCGTGATGCTGATATTCTCAGTATTCCTGTTGGTGATGGTGGGTGTGGTATTCGTCTATAGCCCTGCCAAGATTCTGGGCGATATGACAGGTGCCGATGCCTTGGCTGCTCAGCAGGGACAGATGCAGATGGAGTATGTCTACTGGTCGGTAGCCATTTTCTTCTATTACATTATCGCTACCATGTTGCCTGTCGACAAGATTATCGGTAAGATTTATCCGCTCTTCGCCTTCTCGCTGCTTTTTATGGCTGCAGCGCTGATGGTGATGCTGTTCATAAAGATGCCCGACCTGCCAGAGATTTGGGAAGGACTGCCTGTGGAGCCGTTGACATCGGCAAGCATATTCCCCGCCTTGTTCATCACTATTGCCTGTGGTGCCATTAGCGGTTTCCATGCCACGCAAAGCCCTCTGATGGCGCGTTGCCTGAAGAGTGAGCACATGGGACGCCCCATTTTCTATGGTGCGATGATTACCGAGGGCTTGGTAGCACTCATTTGGGCTACGGTGGCTATGTATTTCTTCTACGACCAGCCCACGCCGGGTTACGAGCAGATTGCGGGTGGTGCTGCCGCTGTAGCTGATGCACCGTCTATCGTCAACAAGATGTGTAACGAGTGGCTGGGTATCGTTGGCGGCATATTGGCTTTGTTGGGTGTCGTAGCAGCGCCCATCACCAGTGGCGATACCGCATTCCGTTCTGCCCGACTGATTATCGCTGACTTCATTCATTTGGAGCAGCGCCCCATCCGCAACCGCTTGGCGGTGTGCATCCCTATGTTTGTCGGTGCTATAGCATTGTTAGCATGGCAGATGTCCGATGCCAAGGGCTTTGAAACCATCTGGGGCTGGTTCGGCTGGTCTAATCAGACGCTGGCAGTCTTTATGTTATGGGCTATAACGGTCTATCTTGTACGGCAGAAAAAGCTATTTGTTATCACTCTTATACCGGCTTTGTTCATGACGGCTGTCTGTACGTCCTATCTGTTCTGCGTGAAGCTCTTCAAGCTGGATGATACGGCTATATGGACTATCGCTGCCGCTGCTGTCATTGTATCGTTGCTATGGTTTGCCGCTTGGCTAAAAAAAGAATACAATAAAACAATAGAAAAATAAAAGAATAAAAAAATAAAAGAATAAAAAATTAAAAAATTAAGATTATGAAGAAAATTGCTTTATTCGTGATGGCACTGATGATGTCAGTAGCCGCCAACGCACAGTTTGAACAGGGTAAACAGTACATTGGAGCGTCATTCTCGGGCTTCGACCTCGGCTACAGTGGTCTGACGAAGGGTCGTGTGAATGTGCAGGGCAAGGTGGGTTACCTGCTTTGGGACAACATTATGGCTACTGCTCAGCTTTCGTACGAGAAGGCCAAGGACACACCAGCTGCATTCTCTTGCGGCATCGGTGGCCGTTACTACATTGTGCAGAACGGTCTCTACCTTGGTGCTTCATTGGCTTATAAGTATATGGGTGGTCAGTCCTATACAACTTATGATGTAGATCCTGTGTCGTTACAGGCTAGGGAAGTCACAATTGACGGTGACAGCTACAACGACTTCATGCCCAGCATACAGGTGGGCTATGCCTTCTTCGTGAGCCGTACGGTGACCATCGAGCCTGAGCTCTACTACGAGCAGTCGTTCAAGAACCACAAGGACTACAGCAACTTCGGTCTGCGCATCGGCATTGGTGTCTATCTGTTCAGCGACCAGAGGAAGAACTGAGGAAGAATAAAAAAATAAAACAATAAAAACAATCAACTTTTGCATTTATGTTAAGTGTAGAGGAACTGGTTGACAGGCTCATTGACCTGTCGTTTGCCGAGGACATCGGCGACGGCGACCATACCACCCTGTGCTGCATTCCAGAGGATGCCATGGGTAAGTCGCACCTGCTCATCAAAGAAGACGGCATTTTGGCTGGTGTGGAGATTGCCAAGGAAGTGTTCCACCGCTTCGATCCTGACATGCAGGTCGAGGTGTTGATGGGTGACGGCTCACGTGTGAAGAAGGGCGACATCGCCATGATTGTCACGGGTCGTGTGCGCTCGCTGCTGCAGACAGAGCGTTTGATGCTGAACATCATGCAACGCATGAGTGGCATTGCCACCATGACCGACCGCTACGTGCAGCGTCTGAAAGGCACCAACACCCGTGTGCTGGATACCCGCAAGACCACCCCAGGCATGCGTATGCTCGAGAAGCAGGCTGTGAAGATTGGCGGCGGCTGCAATCACCGCATCGGACTCTTCGACATGATTCTGCTCAAGGACAACCATGTCGACTTTGCCGGCGGTATTGTCAACGCTATCGACCGTTGCCACAAGTACCTCGAGGAAAAGGGTCTCGACCTGAAGATTGAGATTGAGGTGCGCTCGTTCGACGAGTTGCAGCAGGTACTCGACCACGGCGGTGTCGACCGTATCATGCTTGACAACTTCTCTGTGCCCGACACAAAGAAGGCCGTCGACATCATTGCCCACCGCTATGAGACCGAGTCCAGTGGCGGCATCACGTTCGACACCATCCGCGACTATGCCGAGCAGGGCGTCGACTTCATTTCCGTGGGTGCTTTGACCCACTCAGTGAAGGGACTTGACATGTCATTTAAAGCATGCTAGGATAATTGAGAATTGATAATTGAGAATTGAAAATTATGATTACTGCTGAGCGCGCACTATTGGTGCTATGTAGTATAATTCTGTTTGTATTCACGGCTTGTAAAGGTAATCATAATTCTCAATTCTCAAATCTCAATTTGGAATACCACTCGCCTGTCGACTACGACATTGTGCTGGCAGGTAACTTCGGCGAGCCACGCCCCTGGCATTTTCATGGCGGAATAGACATCAAGACCGACAACCAGGAGGGCAAGCAGATATTCTCCATTGCCGACGGCTATGTGTCGAGGCTGACTGTCAACAAATATGGCTTCGGCAACGCTGTCTATGTCAGTCATCCTGACGGACTGACCAGCGTCTACTGTCACCTGAAGCGCTTTGCCGAACCCTACGAAAAGCTTTTTGAACGTACAGGCTGGCGCGATACCCTCGATTTCCGATTTCCTGAAGGCAAACTGCCCGTGAAAGCCGGTGATATGATTGCCCTCAGCGGCAACACCGGTCACAGCACTGGGCCTCACCTGCATCTAGAGTTGCACGATACTGAGACGTGGGTGATGGTTGACCCGATGGAGAAGCTGGCACCGTTCATTGCTGACACCGTTGCGCCGCAAGCCCACTCCTTCATGGCCATCCCGCAGGCTGGCGAGGGTGTGTTCAACGGGGGCATGAGCAAGCAGACCGTCGGCTTTGGACAGCCCGATACCAAGAAGCAGCACACCGTGTGGACGCTGTCGCGTGACTTTACCGCATGGGGCAGGGTAGGCTTTGCCCTGTGGGCCGACGACTACAGCGAGGCCACCTACAACCACTACGGCGTTCGTGAAACACGCCTGTTGGTGGACGGACGCTGCGTGTTCCGATCTGACGTTAGCGGCATCCCCGTCAGCTGCCAGCCCGAAGTCAACCAATGGGGCGACTACGACCACTGGCGACGCACCCGCATCTGGTATATGAAGTCGTACCGCGAACCTGGCATGCGCCTGCCCATCCTGCATACCGACTTCTCTGGCGGCATCGTCAACTTCGACCAGGAGCGTCCCTATCGCCTTTCCTATATTCTTCGCGACTATCAGGGCAACCAGTCCGAGTACCACTTTACTGTCCGTGGCGTACGCGACACCCGTGTCCACGCCCGCAGCCATTTCCCCTTTCACCTTCTTAACGCCTATCAGCTCTACGGTCAGTGTCTGTGGCCTTTGAAAACAATAAAACAATAAAGACAGCTTAGAATTTATATTCCACGAAGGCCTCCATGGCTTCGTAGCACGCCAGTCCCAGGTCGTCATACGCTTGCGCGGTAGCGCGGTTGCGGTCTTCGGCGCGCTGCCAGAACAGCCTGTCGTCGTTGCCGAGGAACGGTGCACCCTCCATCTGACTCTGGTGGCGCAGAATGGCGTTACGCTTCTCGTGCAGCTCCTCAGGACTCATCGGCACGCACATTTCGATATTCTCTATCTCCCATTCCGCCCATGCCCCGCGGTACATCCAAACGCGGCAGTCGGCGAGCCATTCCGCTCCCGTCTTCTTCTCCTCGTCGATGGCCGCCAGCACGGCGTCGGTACACGTGCGGTGCGTGCCATGTGGGTCTGCCAGGTCGGCAGCCACGTAAATCTGGTGCGGCTGTATCTGTTGCAGCAGTTCCTCGATAATCCTTACGTCACGCTCCGACAGGGGCAGCTTCTCTATCTTGCCACTCTCGTAGAACGGCAGATTCAGGAAGTGTATGTGGTCTTGCTTTATACCGTTGTACCCACAGGCATTGCGCGCCTCGCCACGACGGATAAGCCCCTTGATAGCCAGCACGTCGCGATTGTCCAAGTCGCCCTCCTGCTTCCGCTTCAGGAATTCCAACACACTCTTGCTGTAGTGCTTCACGATTTCGTCACTGCCGTTGGCAAATAGCTCATTGAAGGCACGGATGAAATGCATATAAAGCCTCACCTCCTCGTCGGCCACGGCAATATTTCCCGACGTCTCGTAGGCTATGTGTACGTCGTGCTGCTGTTGCATCAGCCGACGGATGGTGCCCCCCATCGATATGACGTCGTCGTCTGGATGAGGCGAGAACACGATGACGCGCTTGGGGTAGGGCAGTGCCCGTTCCGGCCGTGTCGAGTCGTCAGCGTCGGGCTTGCCTCCCGGCCATCCGGTGATGGTATGCTGCAGGATGTTAAACACCGCAATGTTCACCAGTCCTGCAGAGCCGTACTCCTCCACGTAGTGCTTCAGGCCGTTGTCCACATAGTCCTTTGTCGATAGTTTTAGCACGGGCTTGCCCGTCTTGCGGCACAGACCAATCACGTCGCGTCGCAATTCGCGGTCCACGATGTGGTCGAAAGAAATCGTCGATGTCAGATTCAAGTTCATCATGCAATCTCTTGTTTTCATAATAGCTCTTATTGTTTATTCGTCTCTATATTCGAGGATGTCGCCAGGTTGGCAACCCAGTTCGCGGCAGATGGCTTCGAGGGTGGTGAATCGTACAGCCTTGGCTTTGCCCGTCTTTAGGATTGAGAGGTTGGCGAGGGTCAGACCTACGCGATCTGCCAGTTCGCTCAGCGACATTTTGCGCTTCGCCATCTCAACATCGAGATTTACAATAATTTTTCCCATAGACATTATATCGTTAATTCCTGTTCTTCTTTCAGTTTCATGGTGTCTTTGATGAACTTGGGCACGAGGAAGAAGACGATGGTAAACCAATAGATGCCTCCAGAGAAGGCTCTCTTAGCTAACGAGGGCAGATGGTCCATGTACGCGCTTTCAACATGATGGTAGATATAGCTGTAGAGAAGGCCTGCTATGAAGAATTTCACGAATACCGATACTCCAAGCACATAAAATAGCCAGATACTCCACTTGGAATACTGCTTATTAATATAAGTAAGGTAACCCATAATGAAATAGATGGCCATGAAATAACAGACGCTGATGTTCTCAGACAGATAGCAGAGAGCATCGCAATATTCGTAGCCTGTCGTGGCGGTGCGCATGTCCTGAATGTCGCCATAGATGACAACTGCCATTACAATGGTTATAACTACAAGGAGAATCGTGACGAGCGGATTCTTTGCTGCATTGCGAAACAAATTGATTGTACCCATAATTTTATTGTTTTAATGACGTTATTTATTGATTTCATTTATATGTTTATCGAATATCGATATGCAAAAGTAGGGACTATTTTTTAATCCACCAAACAAAATCGATAAAACTTTATCGTTTTTCGATATATTTAACATTTCTATTAATAACTCGTAAGACAAAGTAACATAATAACATTTTTCCGCAATTCCTTTGGGAGTTGCGGATTATTTCGTATCTTTCTCCTTTGGAGAAGATACTTTCGTTCGAAAGACCAAAGAAAAACGCGTTTTCCTTTGGTTCTTTGCTCACTTATTCGTATCTTTGCCGTCGGAATATTACTTTAGACATGCCTGAACTATTTTATGAAGTACACTAATAAAAACCTACTATTAAGCATTGCTTTAGGCCTAATTGCAATGACCAGTTGCACTAACCGTCAACAGCATTTGACTGTCGATGGCGTCGGCTTTAACGATGCCGAAGGCTTCAACCATGCCGACTCTGTTATGTCGGTCATTGGTGACGAGCGCGACAATCCGCGCTTGCTGGCTGTTATCGATAGTTTCGAGCAGGCAGGCGAGCTGTCATTGGCAAAGGCCATCTTCTATCGCACGATAACCTATAACATGATGGGCCAGAACCGCACCTCGCTGCGGCTCTATTCTAAGCTAAGCCACATCAACGTGAAGGACCTTGCCACTCAGTCCGACCTCCTGGCCTATCTCTATTCATATAATAATTATGTGCGCGTGCTATGCGAGATGAAACGCTACGATCGTGCCCTGCGCGAGGCCAATGCTGCCGACCGGAAGCTCAAGACCATCGGCTACGATTCGTTTACTGCCCATCATGACATCGCTCAGATTATCGGCGAGTGCCAGCTCTATTTGGGACAGTCCGAGTTGGCTGCCAAGAGTTTCCGACAGTCGCAGAATGGGGTACACACGCGTCTGGCTAAACGCCATGACCCGCTGGATTACCGCGAGTGCCAGAAGACCATGAATGCCATTGTCAGGGCCTATATCCAAACCGGTCGCTATGCCGAGGCCGTTCCCTATGTGGCTGTGCAGGACTCACTCTTTGCGGCAGCCGATGCACACCCTCAGCGCGACAGCGTGTTCATCGACGAGATGAAGGCTGACATCAATTACAGCAAAGCCGTGCTGGCCCAGGCTCAGGGCCGTACCGAGGATGCCCAGCGCGCCTTCAGCGCCTACCAGTCGACGAAGACAGCCCAGCAGTTAGGCAGCATCATTGCCAGCAGCGAATATCTGTTGCTGACACACCGTTATGACGAGGCTGCCCGCAACTACGAACAGTTGGACCATTTCCTGAAAGAGGGAGGCTACAAGGCTGATTTCGAGAATTTCGCCCTCTTTATGATACCCAAGTTCCGTGCCAACCTGTTGGCCGGCCGCCGTGACTCTGCTCTCCGGGTGGCTATGGTGGTGGCCCAGTATTACGATTCGGCTCACGTCCGTCAGCGAAGGATTGACTCCGACCTGCTGACCACGTTTTATGATACTGAGGGCAAGGAACGCCAGATTGCTGAGCAGCGTGCCGAACTGTCGCAACAGCGGCTGTTAACGGTGGCTATCGTCTTGGTCATTTTCGTCCTCTTCTTCATCATCTATACCATGCAGCGCCGAAAGGCCTACCGCAAGCTGAACGCCACCAACCGCCAGCTGATGCTGGCCAACGAGCGTGCTGAAGAGTCGTCGCGCATGAAGACCAAGTTCATCCAGCAGATATCCCATGAGGTGCGCACGCCGCTCAACGTGCTTTCGGGATTTTCCCAGGTGCTGGCCGACTCCGCTTATGACATAGACCACGAAGAAGTACAGACCATCAGCCACAAGATTGTTGAGAGCAGCGACCGTATCACCAAGTTGATTGGCAAGATGCTTGACCTGAGCGTCGTGTACAGCAATAGCGACTTGGAGTGTAAGGATTTGGTAACTCCCGCTGATGTGGCACAACAGGCCGTCAAAGATAGCGGCATCCGCCAGGCTGAACACCTTGAATTCCTGCTGCAGCTGTCGCCAGAAACCGAGGGGCAGTCGATTATCACGCATCGGAGGTCGGCGGTCAAGGTCCTGTCGCTGTTGCTCGACAATGCCATCAAGTTCACCCACCCGTTGGTGTTCAAGAATCGGAAGCCCGACAACCAGCTGGCGCATGTCGTTCTGAACGTCAATGTGACTGGAGAACAGGTGGCCTTTGTGGTCGAGGATACAGGCATCGGTGTGCCTCCTGAGCAAGCCGAGAATATCTTTGCCGAGTTCGTGCAACTCGATGAATACTACGATGGTACGGGCATCGGACTCCCCATCGCTCGTTCGTTAGCGCGAAAGATGGGTGGCGACGTCACTCTCGATACCGCTTACACAGGCGGTGCTCGTTTCGTGATGTGGCTTCCCATGCAAAGTGTACAGCGGGTCGGTTCCGTTGTGCACTCGTCACTTAGATAGTTAGAATGCTTCTGATGCTCCAGCATCGACAGGGAGGAAGGCACCGTTCACGTAGCTGCCGGCAGGAGATGATAAATAGAGGGCGGCATAGCCGATATCCTCTGGTTTTCCGAAGGTCTTCATCGGTATACGGCGCAGAATATTAGCCTTGCGCTGAGGGTCGGTGTCAGTGGCCTTGTGGAACATGGGGGTATCAATCCATCCAGGTGCTATGGTGTTTATACGGATACCTTTGGGCGAAAGTTCTGCCACGAGACTACGCTGCAGGCCGAGGACTGCTGTCTTGGCGGTGGTATAAGCCACTATTTGCTCCAACCCCATGAGGGCAGCCATCGAACTGATGAGGATAATAGAGCCCTTGCCACGCTCGACCATCAGCCGTGCGAACTCACGGCTCAGTGCAAAGACACTCGTTACGTGGACGTTCATCACATCGAGAAATTCGGCATCGCTGACATCCAGCGCCCATTTCTTGAGGTGTGTTCCAGCGCAGTTCACAAGGATGTCTACAGGTCCAATTTCCTGAACGAGGGCAGGAATCTTGTCTAACTGTGTGACATCGAAGGCACGATACGAGCACTGCTCACCCAGTTGCTGCTGGGCCGTACACAATTTCTCCTCGTTACGTCCTATAATGATTACTTCAGCACCTGCCTCAATAAACACTTTGGCAATGCCGAAACCAAGTCCGCTGCCTCCTCCTGTAATCACGGCACGCTGGCCGTCTATTCTAAATGCACTCATCATATTCAAATTGTTCTGCGTTGCAAAGTTACGAATAAACGAGCGAAAAGCCAAATAATTTTGAGCTTTTTCCAATCTCTATTAGCCATCTCCTTCATCTTTATATAAAAGAAAGACATAGCCACCAATGGCGTGACTCTTCAATGAGTGTGTTGCAATTTCACTGAATTTACTGACCAAATTCAGTGAAATTGCTAACCAAATTCAGTGAATTTGCTGAGTACAAGCAGCCAAATGACATTGTAAATCCCTAATAACCGATTGGATAAATATGCCTCATGGTGCTCTAAATTCTAACTTAATGGGTTGTGGTAGCTGCTCACTTGCAGCCTCTACGCATGACTATATCATACGACAAAAGAATCAAAATGATATGCATGAGCCTCCAAATCCATGCCTTCTTTTGATGAGTTGTGACAACCGATGGAGCAGCAAAAGCCATCATGCTTGCATGTTTGGCCGCGTCGTGACAGAGGTCAATGCAGTTAAAATTCGCCTAAGGGGCAAACTTTTGGGCAGATATTTCATGCCTACTTATTAGCGAATGATGATTTTCTTTCTGTCTTTGATGTAAATGCCACGCCAGGGATTCTCTACCTGTCGACCATCAAGCGTGAAGATGCCTTTATCTCCAACGGATTTTGGCGTAAATGTGGGTGTTGAGATATCGCTGGTCATCAGCTCTTTTACATCATCGCGTGTGAGTACATATTCGTGGCTGAAGGCCTCGTTCCACCAGGCGATATTGGCATTGCAGTGGGATGTTTGGTTGAAAGCACTGGCATTGATATTGTTGCTGACAGCGTAGTCATACCAAGGCATGAAGTATAGCCACTTGGCTCCTGCAGTCCACTGTTGCCCCATCGTAGCCACACTGCCACATTCGGTAAGTGCCGTGAGTTTTGTGGGTGAATACTCTCTTAGGAAGTCATAGCACTTGGTGCGAATGGTGTTGGCATTTGGTTCATTATAGATGTCCATGCTCACAATATCGACATAGGCGTCGCCAGGATACCATCGATAGCCGTCGCTATATGGTTTGTTCCACGATGAACTCTGCGTCCATACCCAGATGAGATTATCGACGCCCAGCTCCTGGAAACGGTCATACATCTTACGCCACAACTCATTGCAGCCGTCTGGATCGCGTCCCCACCAGAACCACATGCCGCCTGCCTCATGCAACGGGCGCCATAGCACGGGGATGCCTGCTTCCTTGATTTTCAGCAGAATACCGGCTACGCGGTCGATGTCCTGCATCATGATCTGATATTCATTGGATGTGGGTTCAAAAATTTTCTTTACGTCGAAAGTGGTCTGCTCGTCCTCCTTGCCAGCATCTGTACCCCAATAGAAGGCGTATTTGCCGCTCTTGCCACTGCGGGCTGGTACATTCCAATGCCAGCAGATGCTGACTATACCACCCTCATTGGCCCAGTCTTTTACCACGCTGATGTCGTCGTAGTCTATCCATCCGCCGGTTGATGACCAGGGCAGGTGGATGAAGTCGAAAGCGGCAATGGCAGGCCACTTGCCCGTATGCTTATGCACCCACAGTGCTTCGCTGATGTTCCAGTTCACACAGGCCATTGTTCCCGACAGTGTCTTCTGACCATGAATTTCTTTTAGCAGCGTTATCAGTTTTTGTGCTTCAGCCGATTTTGCTGGCTCTTCGGCACGCACGTCCTGCACCATTAGTAGGCTGATAAATAGGAAAAGTAATTTGACCATATTTCTATTTTTTCGTTTGCAAATATAATCAATAATATCGAGAATGTGTCGATTTGTGAACAATAATTAACAGAGCCTGCTTTTTGTGGGCTCAAGAACTAATAAAAAAAGTTATTTATGAAGGAAATAAGGTCGCTTTTCATTTGCTTATTCGTAATTTTGCAGCCGTGAAAGCAACGAGGAGACAAATATCGGCATTTGTTTTGTTGGCAGTATTTCTGCCAATGCTGGTGCTGTCGTCGCTTCATATCCACGAAGATTCACAGATAATTGACACTGAATGTAGCGACTGCGTGCATCATCATTGCCACGGTCACGTAACGGCCACGGCAACATGGACGCACGACTGCGTGCTGTGTCAGTTCCTCACGCTGCCTATGCTGACAGCCGTTATGGTGGCTGTCACGGTATATATTCATGTATGTAAGAAATATCATGCCCAGCCTTTGTGCAACTGTCATGCTGTCTGCTGTGGCACCTCCTTCAAGCGCGGTCCTCCGTCTGTCTGATTCCTGAAGAAGTTTTTTTACACGAATTATCATATATACCATTTATCAATCATAGAATGAAAACAAGATATACCATTCTGCCTTTGCTGTGTATTTGCACGGCAGTGGCAGCGCAAACAACTGAACATCATCATGCAGAGGACTCGACGGACGTTTTTTTTCGCCATCTGCAACTGAACGAACTAACGGTGACGGGCGTGACAGGCGACATAAAGCTGAAACATGCAACGGCTCCTGTGAGCATCGTTACGCCCCAGATGCTGAGGGCTACGGCTTCTACCAATATCATTGATGCGATAGCCCGCCAGCCTGGTGTCAGCCAGCTGACTACGGGCGGCAGCATTTCAAAACCCATCATTCGCGGACTGGGCTACAACCGCGTGGTGGTGATGAGCGAGGGCGTCAGACAGGAAGGCCAGCAATGGGGCGACGAACACGGCGTGGAGGTCGATGGCGGTAGTGTGAACAGCGTTGAGATTCTGAAAGGTCCAGCCTCGTTGATGTATGGGTCGGATGCAATGGCGGGTGTGGTCATCCTGCATCCGCAGCCAACAATGGCCGAGGGTGAGATGAAAGCTAATGTCAGCACGGAATATCAGACCAATAACGGCCTTTTTCACTACTCGTTACAGATGGCTGGCAATCAAAAAGGTTTCGTGTGGGATGCCCGCTTTAGCGACAAGATGGCGCATGCCTATAAGAACAAGTATGACGGCTATGTGCCTGGATCGCAATTCCGTGAACGTGCTGGGCGCCTGATGCTGGGCATGAATAAGGCATGGGGTCACTCGCGGCTTACGTGGACGGCTTATCACCTGACACCAAGCATCATTGAAGGAGAGCGTGACCCAGAAACGGGTGAGCTGGTTCATGGTGAGGGGTTTACGGATCATGGTTACGGAAAGTCGCTGCCCTTCCAGCAGGTGAAGCACTACAAACTGGTATGGGACAACTCGTTGAATCTTGCGTCGGGCTACCTCAAGGCCATCATCGGCTATCAGCAGAATCGGCGTCAGGAGTTTGAAGAGAGTGCTGATGATTACGAGCTGTTTTTCAAACTGCACACCTTGACCTACGATCTGCGTTATATCACCAACGAGTGGAATGGCTGGAAGCTATCTACAGGCATCGGTGGCATGTATCAGAAGTCTGGCAACGAGGGAGAGGAATACTTAATCCCTGACTACCGGCTCTTCGACTTCGGCCTCTATGCTACAGCCACAAAGGCTCTCGGAGAACGATGGACACTCAATGGAGGCCTGCGCTATGACCACCGACGACTGCATGGCTATGAATTGATGGAGGATGGTGAACAGCGCTTCACGGATTTTTCGCGTCACTTCAACGGACTGACGGGCAGCATCGGTGTTGTATGCAACATCAACGACCACTTCAACCTGCGTGTGAACCTTGCCAGAGGCTTCCGCACACCCAATATGAGTGAATTGGCCTCGAACGGTGTTCACGAGGGTTCTATCCGCTACGAGATTGGCGACCAGCGACTCAAAGCAGAATACAGTCTGCAGGCCGACCTCGGACTCGACTTTACCTCGCGCTATGTCTCTGCACAATTGGCTCTTTTTGCCAACCGCATCGACAACTACATCTTCACCCATCGTGTGGCAGAGGAAATAGAGGAAGGCTATCTTACTTACGCTTATACTCAAGGCGATGCCCGTCTGCTGGGCTTCGAGGTCGGCGTAGATTTCCACCCTGTTCACTCTGTTCATTTTTCTAATACCTTCTCGTATGTCGATGCCCAGCTGCTTAATGGTCAATGGTCAATGGACAATGGTCAATGTTCGAAGTACCTTCCTTTCACGCCTGCTCCACACTGGTCGTCGGAACTGAAGTGGGAGCTTTTTCACCATGCGCATAGTACGGTTAGTCCACACGCCATGCATGAGTACCGCCATACTCATCCAAAAAGTGGAATTGCACTTAACAACCTCTACATTGCTGCTGGTCTTGACTGCTATCTGAAGCAGACTCACATCTACCGTGCCGACGATACAGAAACGAAAACGCCTGGCTACGCCTTGCTTAGCCTCTCAGCCGGTACTGATGTGCAGATAAAAGGAAAGAAGATTGCCGAAGTCTACATGACTGCCGACAATCTTCTGAATAAGGCTTACCAAAACCACCTGAGCCGACTGAAGTATGCTGACGAAAACGTTATCACTGGTCGTCGCGGCGTCTACAACATGGGGCGTAACATAACGTTTAAACTCGTTGTGCCAATCAGGTTATGATGGTTTGGCCGTCTGGGATTCCGTCATACTTAGTCTGAGAATTTGACGAGTATGCGGAAGACCTTGGCAGGCGCCTGCATCCACTGCTGCATGGCTTCCTCAGCATGCTCGGGTGTGACCTCGTTGGAGATGAGGATGTCATAAGGCGGATTGTTACGCTCCAGATAGCGGATGACGCCTTCGAAGTCTTCGGGCTGGGCATTGCGCGAACCGCGGATGTCCAGCTCTTTCTGTACGAAGAGCTTCGTGGTGAACTGCACGTCCTGCTTGGCATAGCCGATGCAGACGACACGACCGGTGAAGGCTACCTCGTTGACAGCCATCTGATAGGTGACGGGAGCTCCGACGGCCTCAATGACGACGTCTGGACCAGCACCATTGGTGATTTCCTGCAGACGTTCGTGGACGTCCTCCTTTGCAGAGTTGATGGTGTACTCAGCACCCAGGCCGCGAACAATGGCGAGCTTTTCATCATCCATATCGCAAGCAATGACCTTAGCACCACGCATAATGGCACGTACCACAGCACCAACACCCACCATGCCACAGCCAATGACCATGACGGTATCGGTATCGACAACCTGTGCACGGCTGACGGCGTGGAAACCGACGGACATCGGTTCGATGAGGGCGGCATGCTCGACGGTGATAGAGCCGATGGGAATGACCTTCTGCCAGGGGACGGCAATGTACTCTCGCATGGCACCGTCACGCTGAACGCCTAAGGTCTCGTTATGCTGGCAGGCGTTATAGCGGCGGTTCTTGCACGACGGACAGTGGCCGCAGTTGGTGTAAGGATTGACGGTAACGGGCATACCTACGCGTAAATGCGTGGGAGCAGTGGCGCCGACAGCGGCGATGGTGGCGCCGATTTCGTGGCCAGGTATGACGGGCATCTTCACCATTGGGTTCAGACCGCGATAGGTGTTGAGGTCGCTGCCACAGAAGCCGACGTAGTGTATCTTGAGCAGCACCTCGTCTGCTCCGTATTGGGGGTTCTCAATGTCTACAACCTTCATCACGGAAGGTTCTGTAATCTGTAATGCTTTCATTCGCTCATATTCTTTATATACGGTAATTCTTTCAGTTCGCCGAAGCCGAAGAAACGGCGGGCGTTGTCGCAAAGGAACATCTGCTTCTCGTCGTCAGTCAGTTCCTGGCTCTTTGTCACGAAGTCGTACGACATCTTGTACGTGATGGCGGTAATGGTGCGCGGATAGTCCGAACCCCACATCAGCTTCTGCATACCCACGGCATCAGCAGCCTCGCGGATAGCACGGACGGCAGAGGGGAACGGGTAGAACTCATCGTTGAAGAGCCACGTGATGCCACCGCTCTCAACATAGACATTCTCATGACGTGCCAGACGTATCTGCGACATCCAGCCAGGACGTGTCACCATGCCGAAATGGCCGATGGCAATCTTCAGCTGGGGATACTCCTGAATGACCTCTTCCATCTGACCAACCTGAGCGTCGCCGTCGGCCAGTTCGATGCCTAAGATGATGCCGCGCTGCGACATCATGCGGAACATCTGCAGCATCTCGTCGTTGAGGAATTGCTGAGGCAGACGGGCAGCAGGAATCTTCAGACCGCGGAAGCCCTGCGCAATCAGCATTTCGGCCTGCGCGAGGAATCCCAGCTGGCGCGTCTCTGGCATGCCGAAGCAGAAGAAACGGTCAGGGTAGCGCTGTTGAACGTCAAACAGATAGTCGTTCTGCAGACCGTCAATGAACTCCTGCGTGATGACGGCTGCCGACACCTGGGCATAGTCCATGTTCGACAGGAAACGCTCAGCGGTGTTCTGGCCATCGGTCATGTAGGGCGGCAGCATCTGGCGCTCCTCGCCGAAGAAGAGTGAGCGGCTGCGGTTGGGTTCGAGGGCGTGAATGGGTGAACCATTCACCACCGTATCCACATTCAGCCACAAATGGGCGTGTGCATCTATAATGGGAATCATCTTTTTTATCCCTTAACTCTTAATTCTTAATTCTTACTTCTTAATTCTTAATCGGCAAAGCCGACACCTCTTAATTCTTACTTCTTAATTCTTAACTCATTAAGTGTTCGCCCAGCTGACTCGCTGTTGGTCGCCAATGATGGCGCGGACCTCAGCCACAAGAGTGTCGTCCATTGGTTCCTCGATATACGAGAGGTTGGTCTTGATGGCCTCAGGACGCGTGGTGCTGAATACCGTCGATGCGATGCGCGGATTGCTGCACGAAAACTGCATGGCGAGTTTTTCTATGGGGTAGCCCTTCTGCTTGCAATGCTCAGCGGCCTTCTTGCAAGCCTCCACGAGTGGCTTGGGTGCCGGATGCCAGTCGGGTACACCACGTTCTGTGAGCAGTCCCATGGAGAAAGGTGATGCTGAGAGCACGCCGATGCCGTGAGCCTCGAAGAAATCAAGGAAGTCCACGAGCTTGTCATCGCACAAACAATAGTGGCAGAAGTTCATGACACTTTCCACAGTGCCGTCCTCCACATGTTCTATGACCCAGCGCAGATTCTCCAGTTGCAGGTCGGTGATGCCCACATGGCGCACCACACCTTCTTTCTTTAGCTCGTGCAGGGCTGGCAGGGTCTCGTCAACCACCTTTTGTAAGCCACCCTCCATGCGTCCCTGGAATTCAATATCGTGGACGTTGATGATGTCGATATAGTCGATGTGAAGGCGTTCCAGACTCTCGTAAACGCTCTCTTTGGCGCGCTTAGCAGAATAGTCCCACGTGTTGTGACCGTCCTCGCCGTAACGCCCTACCTTCGTCGACAGATAAAACTTGTCGCGGGGGATGTCTTTCAGCGCTTTTCCCAGCACGATTTCGGCCTTGTAGTAGCCGTAGTAGGGAGACACGTCGATGATGTTAATGCCGGCGTCGACAGCAGCGAACACAGCATCGATGCCTCTGTTCTCATTGAAAGAATGGAATACCCCACCCAAAGAAGAAGCGCCGAAGCCCAGCTCCGACACCTCCATTCCTGTGTTTCCTAATTTTCTATACTTCATTGCGGAAGCAAATTTTGCACTATTTACTCTTCACTTTCACTTCCTTACCACGGCATCATGTCGCGCTCGTCAGGACGGTGGGCCTTGTTATCCTCACCCAGCACGTAGACCTGCAGGTCCTGGAAATATCCTGTCTCGTCCTGCAATGCCTTCAGTTCAGCTTTGGTGTCTTCAAAACCACGGAACTCTTTGGCAGAAGCCAGATGATTTGTAAACTCCAGTTTTTTGTTCGCTCTGTCTAATACGGAGATGTACTCATCCTTGGTACGGTCTCCAATTACAAATTTCTTGCTCATAGTTTTATGATGATAGTTTTGTTGTTTGTTTTCATGTGCAAAGATACGATATAATTATGAATAACGTACAACTAATTATGATTTTTTAAGCGTAAACGTTTATTGTGTATCTTTTTTTTTCGTACCTTTGCGGCTGCAATTATACAATATGAAGAAATTAATCCCTATCATAGTCTGCCTGCTGCTATTGGCTGCGTGTGGACAAAGCTACGAGGAAACGAAACGGCTGACGCGACAGCAGCGTCTGGAAGCACAGCGCAAAGACTCGGCGGCACTGAAGATTGCAGTATTGCCGACGCTGGACTGTCTGCCTATGTATGTGGCTGAATACTACCAGCTGTTCGACACGTTGCATGGTGGCGTGCGGCTGAAACACTTTATGGCCCAGATGGACTGCGATACGGCGCTGGAACGGGGCAGGGTAGAGGGGACCATCTCGGACATGGTGCGTGCCAAGCGCATGGAACGGCAGGGCATGAAGATACGTTATGTGGCTACAACCAATGCCTACTGGCAGTTGGTGACCAACCGTAACTCGCGTATCCGACAACTCAAGCAGTTGGATGATAAGATGGTGGCGATGACACGCTTTTCGGCTACCGATCTGTTGACAGATTGTGTGGTAGATTCGGTGAAGTTAGACCGTGACCATGTATTCAAGGTACAGCTGAACGACCTCTCAGTACGTCTATTGATGTTGCAGAACAACGAGATGGATGCTCTATGGATGCCGGAGCCGCAAGCTACTGCAGCCCGTCAGATGAAGCATAGCATCGTCTATGACACTCGGAAGGAAGACTTGCAGTTGGGTGTGTTGGTGTTCAACGAGAAGGAAATGAGGCGCCAGGCACGTGCAGAACAGCTGCGTCTGTTTGTGCAGGCCTATAATCAGGCGTGCGACTCCATCAATAAGCATGGTGTGCGTTACTATCGCGAACAGATTATCACACAATGTAAGATGAAGAAACAGGTGGCTGACTCTGTACCCGACACCTTAGAATATATACACGCACGAGGCCCACGTGAGAAAGATATCGCCATTGTCGACAAGTGGCTTGGCATCAAGAAGGCAGATGGAAAGGGTGAAAAGAAAATAGTGAGAAAGGGTAAAGTGAAGAAGAAATGATTTATCAAGATAAGGCAACGGAACGAATCAGCAATGCACTGATATTGGGGGATGTCGGTAAGGCACTGACAGAGATGTCTGCCTACCTCATGGCTTGGCCACAGATGCAGACCCAGGAGCGTCTACAGGCCATCAAAAAAGACTACGACCTGATGGTTGACTATTGGTGTAGGGGCATGGAAGACCCTCAACAGGAGCAGCAGTATCAGTTGCTTTTACAACGTATCTATGTTCTGTATGCTAATGTGTCAATCTATCATCGAATGAAGGCATCTGCCTATCTGACAGGACTTTACAATACGGTCAGGCAATCACGTAAGAATTGGTCGGTCCTCGATATCCGTCATGAGATGGAAAACTATGTGAGCGACGTGGCCATGATTGAACTGGAGCCGGAACATCAGCGTGAAGAACGTAGCGACGCTATCTACAAGGCGCACCGTCAAGAGATGAATCACCTGTTTAACTTTGTGCTGACATCGCGCATGTGGACGGATGGCGTAGGACGAAGCTTCACTGATTTGCTATTGTCGCCCACTGTTGACAGCATTGACCAGCAACTGCTTGTGTCGGCCATATCATTGTCGCAGTGGATGCAGTTCGATATTGTGAAGTTCCGTTTGCTGACGGAGGTCTACCGCCGTTCACATGACGAGCATGTACGGCAGCGTGCTTTAGTAGGATGGGTGTTCGGCATAGAGGATGACTGGATGCGAGTCTATCCTGAACAAAAGGAGACCCTCGACGCTTTGATGTCATCGGATGCTGTTTGCAAGGAACTGACAGAACTACAGATACAGTTGATTTTTACGGCCAATGCTGATCGGGACTCAGACACGTTGAAGAATGAAATCCTGCCAGAGATGTTGAAGAACAATCATTTCAAGGTTACCAAGCAGGGCATTCAGGAAGTGGAGGATGACCCTTTGGAGGACGTACTGCATCCTGAAGCTGAAGAAGAGCGCATGGAGAAGACGGAGGCTGTCTTCCAGCGTATGATGGACATGCAGCGGCAGGGCTCTGATATCTATTTCGGTGGCTTCTCGCAGATGAAGCGCTACCCATTCTTCTATGATACCAGCAACTGGTTAGTGCCTTTCTATCTGCGTCATCCAGACTTGGCCCAGTTCAGGAAGAAGATAGGTGATAATAGGTATGTGGAGAGCATGATGGAACACGGACCATTGTGCAATAGTGACAAATATTCGTTCTATATCGTATTCCTGGAGATGTTCGAAAGGCTGCCCAAGAGTATGCGTGAATTGTTGGTCAACGGAGAAGCGCGCCTTGACAAAATCGAGACGGCATCAGATGAAGAGCAACGCTCACCGGCTTATATTCGTCGCATCTACCTGATGGACCTTTATCGTCTTTTCCGGCTGTTCCCCAATCGCTCATCGCTGAACAATACGTTGGAGAGTATCGGTACGATGGACTTTTTCAAGAATCCGTTGTTCAGTGATACACCACTCGACCCATATAAGCGTGACATCGTGAAAGTGTTGCGGAAATACCATTATAACGAGGAATCACAACGCCTGATGGACTTCTTCCCTGAGAGCATGAGGGATGTGCAATATTACATGTGGCGCGGCATGTACAGCATAGCATTGTCTATGGAGCCTGACAACGAGCGCGTGATGGCCGCCCATGCCCGAGAACTCTTTGAACTGGGCAATTATGATGAGGCTGCCGACGAGTATGATAAACTCATGCTCTTGAATCCTGGCAAGGAGAAGTACATACTGAACAAGGCCGTCTGTCTGGTGAATATGTACGAATATGAAGATGCCTTGAAATTGCTTTATCAGCTGAACTACGAACATCCTGACGATGACTTCATTAACCGTGTGATGGCGTGGGCGCTTACTAGTGACGGCAAAATGGAACAAGGTGAGCAGAAGTACCGTCAGCTGATAGCAGGTGACACGACTATAGCCGATGATTACCAGGGACTGGGCTGTTGCCTGTGGTTGCAAAACCGCATCAACGAAGCTGCTGACAGTCTGCGTAAGTTTGTAGAGTTGTCAGGACATAATATGAATGAAGATGATGACTTCTTTGAGCTCTTCGACCAGCAGTGGGCCATGAGACACGGCATCACCCCCATTCAAATCAAGATGATGGAAAGTTTGGTGCGAAGCTAAATAGCGTAGTTCACAGCTACTGGTTCATGGTTCATGATTGGTTACTGCTATAGCCAGATTTGCAGCAGATGACCGAACCAGCCGCAGAACTTCTGCCATCCTGTACGGAATTCATCCCAGGACTCTTCAGTAAGCAGGAAACTCTTCTGCTTGTCGCGTGCAAACATGTCGTCGAGCTCACGAGTGGTCTGTGGGTCGATGATGACGGCATTCTCTTCGAAGTCACATCTGAGGCTGCGCGCATCGAGATTGGTGCTGCCAACGGTACAATAGCGTCCGTCGACCATCATAATCTTCGAGTGATGGAAGCCCGGCTTGTAAATCCAGATGGTTGCTCCGCGTTTCATCAGCTTATGAGCCTGATAGAGGGCGCAGTCAGGAGTCAAAGGAATGTCGCTCTTGGCCGATAACATGATTTCAACCTTCACGCCGCGGCGAATGGCATTGGTCAGGGCACGGGTAACACTGGGTACAAGGGTGAAGTAGGGATTAATGATATGAATGGAGTCACGTGCCTGGTCAATGGCATTGACGTAGAAGATGCGCATGATTTTTGGAGTGACGTAGGGCTCGCGGTTGATGATGCCTATCATCTTGTGTCCCTTGGTCGATGTCGTGTCAGGCTTCAAGTCGTGGAAAACAGTTGGTGTGCCACCCCGATAGTATTTTGTTCCGTGGATGTTCTGCCCTGTACTGCGGTTCCAGATGTGCAGGAAGATGCGCTGCAACTCGTTAACGGCATCGCCCTCAATGCGGCAGTGCATGTCGCGCCATTCACCCACCTGTTCAGTTCCCTTGATGTAATAGTCTGCGACGTTCATGCCACCTGTATAACCTATCTTACCGTCTATGACAACTATCTTGCGGTGGTCACGTCCAAAGATATGGTTCACCCATGGGAAGCGGATAGGGGAGTATTCGATGATTTCCAGACTGTCGTCGCGCAGTGCCTTGAGGTGATACTTCTTCAACGGCTGGTTGTTGGAGTCGTTGCCGAAGCCGTCGAACATCGCCCTGACCTCGACGCCCTCCTTACGCTTCTCGCGTAGAATGTCGAAAAGCAGTGAGGCGATGCTGTCGTTACGGAAGTTGAAATACTCCAGATGGATGCTGCTCTTGGCCTGACGTATAGCACGGAACATGTCGTCGAACTTCTGCTGGCCCGACATAAGCAGCGTTACGCTGTTGTCATCGCTAAAACGTATACCCTCATTGCGCAATGTCTGCACAATGAGGGAGTCGCTCGTTTGAGCACTAACATACAGAGGTATAAAGGTGAAAAGGTAAAACAGTATAGCCTTCATCCTTTTTACTTCTTATTTTTTAAACGATACTCCAACGGGGTCATGCCAAACTTATCCTTGAAGATGTTGGCAAAATTCTCAGCCGTCATGAAACCGATGTTGATGGCCAGCTCGCTCATGTTGATGTTGGTGGTTACCAACAGCGTGCAGGCATGCTTCAGGCGCAGCTCTCGAACCAGTTCGGCGGGCGTCTTGGTGGTGATGCTGCGCACCTTGTGGTAGAAGGGTACACGACCCATGCCCATTGCAGTAGCCATCTCTTCGAGACTGATTTGTCCGCGGCTCATGTTCTGCAGCACGAACTGCTCGATGTTCTTCATCAGTTGCTGGTCCATGGCGTTGCTCATCGAATAGTCGCCGATGGTGTTGTCGCCATAGAATTGCTGCTGGATGCTGACAAGAGCGTTCTCCGGCTGTTTCGGCTCCTCTGGCTTCTCAGTCGGCTGAGGCTCCTGCTCGGATTCTGATGTCTCTTCAGGACGGGCTTTGGCATTGATGCCCTCGATATCGTCGTAGGTCATAGTAGCCGTAGTCATGCTGGCATTCTGACCTTCCAGCATACGGGTTTCGCGTCCTTCAATGGTGGTTGCCTCCATCTCTATGGGACCAAGACCCATCAGCTTGTTGAAGCGCATGACGGCCTCCTGCACGTTGAACGGCTTGGCCAGATAGTCGTCAGCAGCCAGTGTGATGTTTTGGTCGGTCATGTCCTGCTGCGACAGCACGCCGTCGGTCAGAAGCACGAACTTCGTCTTGCTGCGGCGCGGGTCCATCTTGAACTGGTTACACAGCTCACTACCCGTCATAACGTCCATATCTTGTTTACAGACTACAAGGTCAGCATTAAGCATCTCGATGTCGGGCAGAGCATCCTTGATGTTGTCGTATGTATGGAAGTCGTACACATCGCGAAGATGAGCATTGATAAAGTACAGGAAATCGCGGTTCGAGTCGATGAATACCACGCTGAACTTCTTGGCCTGAGTGTCGAACTTCATCGGTTTGATTTCTGCCGTCAGCTCCTTGGTGGCTGTTGATACCAGTGATACTTCGCCGCGGTCGTTGAGTTCCAGTTTATCCTTGGCCGACGATTCAGCCTTCTTCTCCGGATGCTCCAGTGTCGACTGCATTTCTGAGATGCGAGTGATGACCTGCAACAACTGGAAGTGTAGTGAGTTCAATTGTTCGCGGCCTTCCATCGTATCTTCCCTCATGGCTAGATTACCTATGATGGTTGTCATGCGGGCCATTGGCTGGCGCAGCTCGTCGCTGGCTACCTTGATTTCCTCGCGCTGACGTTTCAGTTCGTCAATGACGGTACGCTTGCCCCTCCACACTTTCTTTAACTTCTTGTAGCCGAAGCGCCATGTCAACAGGCATAAGATGGCAAAGATGACGTAAGCAGTAAGCATCCACCACGACAGCCACCAGGGCCGATCAATGGTAATGTCTAACGTACGCTCCTGGTTACTGACGGCACCGTCGGCACTGACGGCCTTGACGTGCAGTGTATAGTTGCCGCTGCTCAGATTCTGGAATTTCACGCCATGCAACAATGCGTCGCCGTTGCGCCAGTCGTTCTCCAGACCTTCCATCCAGTACATGAACTGCAGACGCTCGCCCTTGTTGTAGTTACCGGCTGCAAACTTGATGGTAAACGTGTTCTGGTCGTTCGATAATTCAAGGCGGCTGCTTTCGTTCAGCGCCTGTGGTAACACCACTTTGCCGTTGTACTTGTGGCCGGTCAGAATTTCTTCCTCACCAATAAGCAACTGTGTCAGCATGACGCGAGGCAGCGACTCTTGGTCGTCCTTACTAATCTTACGAATCCAGTTGATACCGTACAGTCCTCCGAAGACCACCATGCCGTCCTGTTTCTTGATAATGGAACCCATATTGAACTCGTTGCTCTGCAGTCCGTCGTAGACACTGTAGTTGTAGAGTCCGTAGTTGAATGTTCCGTCTTCATGGTTACGCTGTACGACGATACGGCAGACACCATTGCTCGTCGTCACCCACAGATTGCTGTTGATGTCTTCAACGATACCGCAGATGGAGTTGTTGCAGAGTCCGTCGTCCTCAGTGACATAGCTCAGCTGGTCATTGACTAGATTCAGAATGTTCAGACCTTCACGCGTACCAATCCAAATCAGTCCGCGTGAGTCCTCGAATACTTGAGTGATATAGTTGTTGGTGAAGGTGTTGATGTTCGTTGAGTTGCCGTGCAGCACAGTCTTCTCACGTGTCGACAGGTTCAAAATAATCAGTCCTTCCGACGTTCCTATGAGCATGTTGTTGTTCTTGCCATAGAAGAGCGACGTAATGTTGTTAGTCGTCAGCATGCCATTCTCACGGGTGTACGACGAGAAAGTGTTCATCTTGGGGTTATATACCTGCAAACCGCCGTTAGTGGCTATCCACAGATTGCCCGACTTATCACTGCACAGGGCATTGATATGGTCATCGATAAGCGTCTTAGAACTATCACGGGCTACAGAATAGAACTTGCTGGTACCGTTCTGGATGCGCGTCAGACCATTTTGCTTCGAACCTACCCATAGACTTCCGTCGGGCGTCGTTGCCATACATGATACCTTGTTACTGGCCAGAGGACCATCGTAGCCTATGACGCCCTTGCTGCCCGTACCATACCACATCTTGGCATCGTCCGTCTGGGCAATGGCGGTGATATCGCCGAGCAAATCAGCTGAGAATTTATAGATGTTATTGCCGTAGAAGGCTACGCCCGACTTCTCCGTACCTACCCATAGCAGGTCGGTATCGTCGACGTAGACGCTTTGGATGGCAATGATGCCTGTCTTTTCCTGATTGTCGTTCATGTCTCGTGGCTGGACGCTTTCCATCTCGTGGGTGTTGACGTTGCAGCGTATCAGTCCTGAACGGTCAGTAGCAATCCATATATTACCGCTGCGGTCGCCAGCCATGCCGTTCACGCTGTGGTCAACGGCCACACTGGTCATGCCCAACTGATCACCGATAGTGGTATTCCAAGTGTTGGCATTCTTGTTATAAAGCATCAGTGTGCCTTGGCCGTACAACCATACATTATCCATCTGGTCAGCAAAGACGCGCAACGACTTGCTCTTTCTTAGGTGGTTGGCTGCGATATGGTCAGTCTGCCAAACGGTATGCTGTTGGTGCATAATGTCGCAGCACACCATTCTGCCGTCTTCGTAGACGATGATGGCACCGTCACGACATTCGCCGATGGCAACAATGTTACCCTGAGGGATGCCGTGGGCATCGTTGGTATAACCAAACTCGTAGTCAGTCTGCTGCTGCATGTTGTAGGCCACCACGCCCTTGTTGGGAATGGATGCCCAGAAGTTCTTGTGACGGTCGATATAGACGACATTGGGTTTCCCTTCAATGCCCATGCTGGCATATATCTGCTTCATGTCGCGTTCGAAGGTCTCCGTCTGGGGATGGTAGACACAGAAGCCTGCCGACGTTTCAATCCAAAGGTTGCCGTCCAGCATCTCCTGTATGCTGATGATGTAGCTGTCTGGCAGTGACGAACCGTCCTGCGAATTACACTGGAAGTTCTTGAACGTGTAACCGTCAAACCTGTATAGTCCGGCAGGTGTGCCAAACCACATGTAGCCGCGCACGTCTTTCATCACGCAGTTAATCTGGCTGCTAATCAGACCGCTGCGGGCATCCAGAGTCTTAAATAGATAGACTGCTGTTGCTGCCATTGGCAGTGCCAGCATGAGTACTAACAGTATTTTCTTGATTCTATTCATAGTCTATATCTTCTTCTAACTTCTTCTAACTTCCTCTAACTACTTTATAATACACATGCATAGCGGTCAACGATACCTAACAGGCGGTTGTCACTGTCGGCCACCAGCACGTTGTGGATTTTATATTTGTTCATCATCTTCTGAATCTCAGAAATCTTCGTCTGTGGACCTACCGTCTTCGGCGTCTTCGTCATGATGTCGCCTACGGTACGGTTGAAGAACTCGGCCTGCCATTTTTCCATCGCACGGCGGATGTCGCCGTCGGTAATAAGACCGGCAATCACTTCGCCCTCCATTGCGACGCCCAGTCCCAGCTTGCCTTTGCTCACTTGGATGATGGCCTCGCCCAAATGCATATCTGCTGTCAGCAGTGGCAGACTTTCTGTCAGCATCACGTCCTGTGCCGTCGTCAGCAGTCGCTTGCCCAACTCTCCGCCAGGATGGAACTGTGCGAAGTCCTGTGGCTGGAAGTTGCGGCGTTCCATGAGTGCTACGGCCAGTGCGTCACCCATCACGAGGGCTGCCGTTGTGCTGCTGGTTGGTGCCAGGTTCAGCGGACAGGCTTCTTTCTTGACGCTGACGTTCAGGTGGCAGATGGCATACTTGGCCAAAAGCGACGTCGGATTGCCTGTCATCGCAATGATGGGAATCTCCATGTGGAGCACCATGGGTATGAAGCGTAACAATTCGTCTGTTTGTCCCGAGTTCGATATGGCCACCACCACGTCGCCTTTCGACATCACGCCTAGGTCGCCGTGGAATACGTCTAACGGATTGACAAAGAACGACGGCGTACCTGTCGATGCCAGTGTTGCCGCAATCTTCGCGCCGATATGTCCACTCTTTCCTACGCCTGTCACAATGACTTTTCCGCGACACTGAAGCATCAGCTCCACCGCGCGGTCGAAATCGTCATCCATCTGCGGTATCATGTCCAGCACCGCCTGTGCCTCGTCCTTGATACATTGTATAGCGTAGTCTCTTGTTGTCATGTTCCTTTTTTCTAGTTTCTATAGTTCCTATAGTTACTATAGTAGTCTCTCAATCACTCCTTCGAGTTTGTCCAGCTCCAGCATGTTGGCGGCATCGCTCAAGCCCTTGTCAGGGTGGGGGTGTACCTCGAAGAACCAGCCCGTGGCTCCAAAAGCCTTAGCGGCCATGGCCATCATCGGCACGTACTTGCGGTCGCCGCCTGTCTTGCCGTCGGCACCGCCAGGACGTTGCACGCTATGGGTACAATCCATGATGACCGTCGACACTATCTCGAGCATATCGGGAATGTTGCGGAAGTCCACCACCAAGTTGTTGTATCCCAGCATGTTGCCGCGCTCAGTAAGCCACACGTCCTTAGCACCGCTTTGACGAGCTTTCTCGACAGGGTACTGCATGTCGTGACCACTCAGGAACTGTGCCTTCTTGATGTTCACCACGCACCCCGTTCGGGCAGCGGCTACCAGCAGGTCGGTCTGGCGGCACAGGAATGCAGGTATCTGCAACACGTCCACCACTTGTCCGGCAGGTTCAGCCTGCCAGGCTTCGTGAATGTCCGTCAGCAGGCGCAGTCCGTATTTCTCCTTCACGTCGCTGAGCATCTGCAGTCCTTTGTCGATGCCTGGTCCGCGGAACGAACTTACTGACGTGCGGTTAGCCTTATCGAACGAGGCCTTGAATATGATGTCAGTTCCCTGTTTCCTGTTGATTTCCACCAGCTTGGTTGCCACTGTGTCGAGCAATTCCGCCGACTCTATCACGCAGGGTCCTGCAATTAACGTTGCGTTCATTATCCTATTACGTATGCTTACGCTATTAATTCATGCAAAGATACGCATTTTTTTATAAGTAAGAAAGTAAAAAGGTAAAATATATGCCCTTTACCCTTCTTTTTTGCTTTTTTTTACTTTTTGTCGTAAATAAATCCCGTTAATTATTTGCTTGATTTGTTTTTTATCCGTATCTTTGCAAAAATTACTGTTTTACTAACTAAACAATACTACAAACTATGAAGAAAAAGTTTATCTGCGCCGTTTGTGGATATATCTACGAAGGCGATGCTGCTCCTGAGAAGTGTCCAATCTGTAAGGCTCCCGCTTCTAAGTTCTCTGAACTGAAGGACGATGGCGATGTAACTTATGCCACCGTTCATCGTATTGGCGACGGCAAGCCCGAGGGTGTATCAGAAGAGATGATTAACGACCTGCGTGCACACTATAACGGTGAGTGCAGCGAGGTGGGTCAGTATCTTGCTATGGCTCGTCAGGCTGATCGCGAGGGTTATCCCGAGATTGCCGAGGCCTTCAAGCGTTATGCATTTGAGGAGGCCGACCACGCTTCACGCTTTGCTGAGCTGCTGGGCGAGAACGTATGGGACACTAAGACCAATCTTGAGAAGCGTGCTGCTGCCGAGGCTGGTGCATGCGAGGACAAGTTCCGCATTGCCAAGAACGCCAAGGCTGCTGGTTTCGATGCCATCCACGACACCGTTCACGAGATGGCCAAGGACGAGGCCCGTCATGGTGCTGGCTTTGCTGGGTTGCTGAAGCGCTACTTCAAGTAATTGTAGCATCTGTATTATCAAGAGCTTCTTGATAATCTCTCGTATCCAGACAATAAATTAACGAAAAAGTCGTTTTATCAATGGTATGATAAGACGACTTTTCTTTTTTCTGTTCCTGATAGCTGCCGTGTTGACGGCATGCACTGATAACGACTCGTTTAGCAGTAGTTCTGGTAACCGCTTGTCGATGGAGGAGGATACTATTTCCTTCGACACGCTGTTTAGTACCGTGCCTTCGTCCACTAGGACGTTCTGGATTCATAATCATTCGTCGGATGGTATACGAATCCGCACGGCTCGTCTGGAGCGTGGCACGCAGTCGGGCTACCGAGTCAATGTTGACGGCACGTATCTTGATCCTGTCGGCACCGACTTTGAAGTGCGCAAAGGCGACAGCTTGCTGGTGTTTGTGGAGGTAACTACCCACGAAACATATTCCGACAGTCCACAGTTGATAGAGGATAACCTTCTGTTGACGCTGGAGAGTGGCGTGGAGCAGCGTGTTAATCTGCGTGCTTTCAGTTGGGATGCGCTGAAGTTTGAGAAGCTGACTATCAGCCGTGACACACTGATTGAATCGCGCGTACCTATTATTATATATAAAAGTATTGAGGTAGACAGTGACGTGACGCTGACCATAAGGAATACCACATTCTACTTCCACGACGGTGCTGGCATCGACGTTTGTGGACAGCTTGTGGCCGATAGCTGCTTGTTCCGTGGCGACCGTTTGGACCGCATGTTCGACTATCTGCCTTACGACCGTATAAGTGGTCAGTGGGAGGGTATTTATATTGCATCTTCGTCGAAGGGTAATATTCTGAATAACTGTGAGATACGTAATGCCGTTGACGCGCTAGTCTGCGACAGTACGACGTTACAGCTTACACAAACCGTCATCCATAACAGTAGTGGTGCAGGACTGTCGGCGCGCCATTCGAAGGTGACGCTCAGTTATTGTCAGCTGACCAATACTTACGGTGACTGTCTGCTGCTGGAGGGTTGCGACGCTGTTGTCGACCATTGTACGCTGGGGCAGTTCTATCCCTTCTCGGCCAACCGTGGCTATGCGCTGCATTTCTTCAATACCACCCAGCCGTTGAAGCTGCGTTGCACCAATACGCTGGCTACGGGTTATGCTGACGATGTGGTTTTGGGTGAGGCCAAGGATACTACCGTGGTCTATGACTTATATTTTGCCAATTGTCTGCTGCGTACCGATTCCGTGGCTGCGTCAGAACGCTTTGAACGGAACCTCTGGGAAACTCCCAAAGATTCCGTTCAAGGAAAGCAACACTTTCGTGTGATTGATGAGGAGAATCTCTATTACGATTTCACCATCGACAGCATCTCACCAGCTTACTCCCGTTCTATAGGTCGTATCTTCCAGCCTGAATAACCTTTTTAGATGTTTGGCGTGTCCCAGACCTTTGTCTGCGTGCAGTTGATAGTTTGTGACAGACGGGCTACACGCAGTACGAAGTCGCCTTCCTCCAGTGTCCAGCGACAGTCAGCACCGACGAATGCCAGTGCCTTTGCTGGTAGGCTGAAGGTGACAGTCTTCGTTTCACCTGGCTCTAACGACATCTTCGTGAAGTCGCGCAGGCGCTTGTTGTCAGGCACTACGCTGGCTACGAGATCGCTCGAGTACAGCAATACTGCTTCCTTACCAGCACGGCTTCCTGTATTCTTCACATCAACGCTGACGGTGAGGATGTCGTCAGCAGTAAACTGCGCCTTGTCGACCTTTAGGTTCGAGTATTCGAAGGTGGTATAGCTCATGCCATAGCCGAAGGGCCACTGGAGTGAAACCTTGGCGTCGTAGTTATAGGCACCAGCCATCGTGCCCACCTCCTCAGATACCTTATAATCATAGGTATTCAGCGAGTTAATCTCCTTTGGATAGGTGATAGGCAGTTTGCCTGAGAAGTTGGCATCGCCAGCCAACAGGTTAGCCAGTGCATCACCACCATAGTTGCCAGGAATCAGGATATCCACCACAGCCTTAGCCAACGGCTCGATATCAGCAATGAGGCGCGGACGGCCTTCGTTGAGTACGAGGATGATGGGCTTGCCAGTCTTGGCCAGAGCCTTCACCAGATTGCGCTGGTTTTCCGACAGCCACAGGTTTGTCAAGTTACCAGGTGTCTCAGTATAGGTATTCTCGCCGATGGCAGCAATGATGACGTCGGCCTGTGCTGCAGCAGCAACAGCCTTGTCTATCTGCGGTTCGTTCTCATCATAGTAGGCGCCATTCTCGTTGTAGGTCACGCCTTGTTCGAGGATGATATTCTCCTTGCCATACTTGTTGCAGAGCGCCTCATAGATGGTATTGTACTGTTCCGTCAGGTCTTCAGCCTTCGAGCCCTGCCACGTGTAGCTCCAGCCACCATGCAAGCAACGCATTTGGTTGGCGTTAGGACCAGTCAGGAGAATCTTCTTGAATTGAGAATTAGGAATTGAGAATGGAGAATTATGATTACCATTGAGCGGGAGTATACCATCTTCGTTCTTGAGAAGAACCATTGACTCTTCGGCAGCTTTCAAAGAGGCCTGGGCAAACTCTTCGCAACCAAACTTCTCGAAGCCCTTACCACCTGTGTTAGGCTCATCGAAGAGTCCCAGGCGATACTTTGCACGGAGGATACGACGCACAGCATCGTCTATACGCTCCATCTTCACCTTGCCTTCGTTGACGAGCTCCTTCAGCAGGATGCAGAACTCCACGCTATAGGGATCCATCGACATATCGATACCTGCATTGATGGCAATGCGGATAGCGTCCTTCTTATCCTTGGCCACCTTCTCGCGCGAGTACAGATTATTAATATCAGCCCAGTCAGTCACAAGGAAGCCGTCCCACTGCAGATCCTCCTTGAGCCACTTCGTCAGATACTCGTAGCTGGCATGGAGGGGTACACCGTTGACAGAAGCCGAGTTCACCATCATGGTCAGCGTACCAGCGAGAGCAGCAGCCTTGAAAGGCTCGAAATACTTCTCGCGAATCATCTGCGGCGCGAGGTAGGCAGGGGTACGATCCTTACCAGTCCAGGGGGCACCATAGGCAAAGTAGTGCTTCGTGCTGGTACCAACGTGGAAGCGGTCTATGTGGTTATTGTCCTCACCCTGATAGCCCTTGATCTCTGCCACTACCATCTTCGAGTTCACGATGGCATCCTCGCCAAAGCTCTCCCACATGCGTGGCCAACGGGGATCACGGCTCAGGTCTACCACAGGATTATACACCCAGGGACAGTTCGCTGCACGACTCTCGTAGGCTGTAATCTCAGCGCCTCTGAAGGCCAGATCAGTATTGAACGAGGCACCCAAGTTGATAGGCTGGGGGAACAGCGTGCCGCCTTTGGTATAGGTCACACCATGATTGTGGTCGAGACCATAGATATCAGGGATGCCCAGGTGCTTCATCGACTTCTCTTGAATCAGACGAATCCACTTCTGCCAGTCTTCCAGCGAGGCAGCGCTGGAACCAGGAGCGTTGAGGATGGAGCCCACCTTCCACTTCGAGATGAGTGTGTCGAGCATCACCTCGTTGATTTTCCAAATGCGCTTGGTCTCGCCCTGATAGATATCTACTGGGAAACTGCCAAGTTTGTCGATGATTTCCTGATCGCCCAGCTTCACCATCGCATCGATTTCTGAATCGGGCCTGCCATACTGCTGAAGCACAGAGCGCACCTTCTCACGGTCTACTTTAGCATTCTCGACCGTCATTTTGCCCATCACGTCAAGATTCAGCTCGAGCATCTGACCGATTTTCTCGTCAAGCGTCATCTTGGCGAGGGTTTTCTCAATCTTGGCTTCCAGTTGTGCATCACGAGGGATTGCCGGTTTCTGCGCATAGAGACCTGTTCCTGCCATCATCCAGATGGCCAATAATACAATTCGTTTCATTGTTAGTAATACTATTAATTATAATGTGGCTACAAAGATACGAAAAAGCAGGGAGAATACAAATTAATTGGCGATTTTCTTGCATTTTTGCTCATTTTTTTGTATCTTTGCATCTGGAAAGGATTGTGATTCCTTTTTGCTTTCCATCACATTACACAATCCAGAATCCATGCAGACCCTTCGCTCCGCATATGTCGACCGCCCGCACAGCCAATGAGGGACGGGAGCTCTGCATTTGTGGGGCGCCCGCTCTGCATGAGTTTACTCCGTGTAAACATGTAGTTTACTACGTCCTTTCTTGCCGTTTGCTCCGAGTACCTGAGTCGTCTGAAGGCACTTTCTGAACCGACTGCTGGTAATAGGCCCTTTACGTTCATTATTCTTCTGTTGGGTAGAAGTAAAGCAGCACGTGTTTTTCTCACTAAAAGTTTGGAAGTTTCACTTTTAATGCGTATCTTTGCAGTCTGTAGCCGAACATCATCAGTGAACGGTAAAGATAATAATGACAATAACTAAATGAGTGAAACAATGAAACGAGTCAACATCTACGAAGAGGCCAGCAGATGCCTGATGTGCCAGGAGGCACCGTGTACAAAGGCTTGCAAGACGGGTGACCCCGCCAGAGCTATGCGTGCTATACGTTTTGATAATCACAAGCTGGCCACGCGCTGGGTGGCTGACTGTAGCGATGCCGATCTGGAGCGGGCCGAAGAAGCTTGTATCCACTACAATTGGCCTATCCGACTGAAGGAGGTGCTGCGCAGCATTCATCCCGATGACGTGACGGGAGACTATCCCAGTCTGGAGATAGATTTCTGTGGCATACATTGTGAGAATCCGTTCTTCCTGGCATCGTCGGCTGTGTGTACCAACTACGAGATGGTGGCGCGTGCTTTCGAGATGGGCTGGGGTGGCGTATTCTACAAGACCATCTGTCTGCAGGAAATCAAGGAGGTGTCGCCCCGTTTCGATGCCCTTCATAATAGCGGTATTCATGGCGACTTCTACGGTTTCCGCAATATGGAACAGTTGAGCGAGAATCCTGTGGACATGGACTTTGACATTCTGCACCGTCTGAAGCAGAACTATCCTACGAAGATTGTCGTGGCGAGCATTATGGGCCAGACCAATGAACAGTGGGTTGAGTTAGCCCAGATGGCTGAGAGTGCCGGCGTCGATGCGATTGAACTCAACTTCTCTTGTCCTCAGATGCGACTGGAAGGCATGGGCAGTGACGTAGGGCAGAACCCGGAGTTGGTGGCTATCTATACCAAATGCGTCAAGAAGGCTGTGAAGATACCCGTCATTCCGAAGATGACACCCAATATCACCCATATCTTCCATCCTGGACTGGCAGCTTGCTTAGCTGGTGCCGATGCCCTTTCGGCTATCAATACCATCAAGTCTGTCACTATGGACAACGAGGCCGAAGTGTCTGGACGTCGCACCATCTCCGGCTATTCCGGACGTGCCGTGAAGCCCATCGCTCTGCGCTATGTGCTGGAACTGTCAAGTAACGATGCGACAAAAGATGTGACACTCAGTGGTATCGGAGGCATCGAAACGTGGCGTGACGCCTTGGAATTCATACAGTTAGGATGCAGCAATGTACAGGTGTGTACGGCCGTCATGCAGTATGGCTACCGCATCATCGACGATCTGGTGCTGGGATTGCAGCGCTATATGGCCAAAGTGGGCGTTACGCAGCTGAAGGACCTTGTAGGCAGCAAGATTGGCTGCTTTGTCACACCCAGCAAACTTGACCGTACGACGGTCATCTATCCGCTGATAGATCGCGAACGCTGTGTGGGTTGCGGCCGTTGTGAGGTGTCATGTAGCGACGGCGGTCACCAGGCCATTGTCTTCGACCACGAAACGCGTCAGCCGCGCATCGTCGGTACGAAGTGTGTAGGCTGTCACCTCTGTCGTCTGGTATGTCCTGCTGGTGCCATTCACCTCAGCAAGCGCGTCGTGAAGAAAGAAAAAGCGGAATGAAAGAATGGCTATTGAACGAGCTGAACGAGGGTCAGCGACAGGCGGTAGAATACTGTGACGGTCCGCAGTTGGTGATTGCCGGAGCCGGCTCTGGCAAGACGCGCGTGCTGACCTATAAGATAGCGTACCTGCTGGAAGAGTATCCCTATATGCCGTGGAACATCCTCGCGTTGACCTTTACCAATAAGGCTGCCCGTGAGATGAAGGAACGCATAGGCCGCCTGGTAGGGCAGGAGCGCGCGCAGCAGTTGCAGATGGGAACGTTCCACTCCGTCTTTGCCCGTATACTCAGAGCGGAAGCGGAAGCTATTGGCTTCGCTCCTAACTATACTATCTACGACCAAGCTGACTCGCGTTCGCTGGTGAAGAGCATCATCAAGGAAATGCAGCTTGACGATAAGACGTACAAGCCCAACAGCGTGGCCGACCGTATATCGATGGCAAAGAACCATCTGCTGTTGCCCTCGCAATACGAAGTCAGCGCGTGGGCCAAGGACGACGCACAGTATAAGCGACCGTTGGTTTCACAGATTTACCAGCGCTATACGGAGCGTTGTCGCCAGGCCAATGCGATGGATTTCGACGACTTGCTGGTGCAGACATGGGTGCTGTTCCGCAACCATGAGGACATCCGGCAGAAATATGCTAACCGTTTCCAGTATGTTCTGGTCGATGAGTATCAGGATACGAACTTTGCACAGCAGGAAATCGTGCTGCAACTGACCCGTGAACACCAGCGTGTCTGTGTTGTTGGCGACGACGCCCAGAGCATCTATAGCTTTCGGGGAGCGAACATCGATAACATCTTGGATTTCCAGAAGAAATACGATGGTGCGCGCCTTTTCAAACTGGAACAGAACTATCGCTCGACACAACTCATCGTACAGGCTGCCAACAGCTTGATACGCAAGAATGCCCGACAGATTCATAAGGACGTTTTTAGTGAGAACGAGGAGGGTGAACGACTGATGCTGAAGCCTGCCTATAGTGATAAGGAAGAGGCGATGATTGTGTGCAACGATATCAGGCGCATCCGTCGTCAGGAGGGCTGCCAGTATTCAGACTTTGCTATCCTCTACCGTACCAATGCCCAGAGCCGTTCGTTTGAGGAACAGATGCGCAAAGACGGTATACCTTATAGAATATATGGTGGCCTGAGCTTCTACCAGCGTAAGGAAATCAAAGACGTCATCGCCTACTTCCGTGTGGTGGCCAATCCAAACGACGAGGAAGCTCTACGACGCATCATCAATTATCCGGCACGCGGCATCGGCGATACGACGATTGGCAAGATTGTCAGTACCGCCAGTATGCACAACGTCAGTCTGTGGCAGGTCATCCAGCAGCCTATCGTGTTCGACCTGCAACTGTCGAAAGGAACCCTTACCAAGCTGGACGCCTTTAAGACACTGGTAGAAGGGTGGGCGGCCCGAATGGATAAGGAGGACGCCTACGAACTGGGACATAGCATCATCATGGAGAGTGGGGTCAGCAAGGAAATCTATGGCGGTACCAATCCCGAGGACCTGTCACGACAGGAGAACCTGGAGGAATTCCTGGGCGGTATGCAGGACTTCGTGGAGAGTCGCAGGGAAGAAGGCCGTGAAGATGAGACCGGATTGAGTGATTTCCTGCAGGAGGTAGCTCTGCTGACCGATTTGGACAGTGATGACGGGAAGGCTAACCAAAACGAAAGCGATAACCAAAATGACAAGGTGACGCTGATGACCATCCATGCTGCCAAAGGTCTGGAATTTCCGACGGTTTTCATTGTCGGACTGGAAGAAAACATCTTCCCGTCACCCATGTGTGTTAATAGCATGCGCGAGCTGGAAGAAGAGCGGCGACTGCTCTATGTGGCCATCACACGTGCCGAAAGACACTGCATCCTGACTTGTGCCCAGAACCGGTTCCGCTATGGGCGGATGGAGTTTGATACACCGTCGCGCTTTATCAAGGATATTGATCCCAGACTTCTCAGGGTCGATGGCGGAAGTGGGGGAGTCTCTGGTTACTCGGGTGCTTCTATGGCCTCTGGTTTCTCTAGGGATTCAAGGGCCTCTGGTTTCTCTAGGGATTCAAGAGCCTCTGGCTTCTCTAGGGATTCAAGAGTCTCTGGTTATTCCAAAGCTTCTGTCCAGAATCCCCGTCCTGTGGCTACGCAGTTCGTGGCCGATGTGAAACCAAGGATGGTGCCTCTTCGACATGAGACGCCACGCCCGCAGTCAGCTATAGGAAATATTGGCCTAAAGGAGGGTAATGTTATTGAACATCAGCGTTTTGGTATAGGAACGGTCATCAAAATTGAGGGCGTTGGTGAGAATACCAAAGCTACCGTAACCTTCAAAAATGCTGGCACTAAACAGCTACTGCTGAAGTTCGCGAAATATACGATAATTGGGTGATAAAACTATAGCGCTTCGTCCTCCGGACGTTCCGGAAGGCGAAGCGTTGTATGTGGGAGATGCTTTTTCTTGCGAAGGAAGGCCGCCTTGCGAGCCTCATACTCCTCGTAGTGCTTTTCCAGGAAGTTGTCTGCCATATCTGCGCTACTTCTTGTTCTTGTTGTAAACAACACTGATGCGTATGGGTTCATGCGGGTTGTTACTGCCTCCTACCAGTCGGGTACTGGTGATCTGTAGCTCATTGTTAATGGAAGCGACCACTGTTGTTATCTGGCTGTACGACGACTGTTTAGTCGTTGTTGTAACCTCGACGGGTATGAGAACCACCTTGTTCCAGTCAGGCGTTTTGTTACGATTCTTGTACATGTGGTTGATGAGACCAGAGATGTTGTTGAATGTATAGGTATGTTTGCTACTGTCGTAGGTGGCGAGGTACGACGTAATGTTGTTGGCCAGATTGCGCTGTTCGAAGAAAGAGTACATGCTGTCGCGTTCTACCATCAGCAGGTATTTGGTGTCCTTCAGAATTTCCTCGCTGTTGTCGTTGAAATCGTTCAGGCGACGGAATACTATCTTGGCCGAAGCGATAGTGTCGTTTTCATGATTGTGCTTGATTTCATCAACGGGTAAGGTTACCTCGGTAAAGATACCGTCAGGCGACTTCAGATACGTAAAATCGTTGATGCTTGCCAAATACTTGACGTATTCACGGTTGTTGGTGAAGTGCGTAGTCTGCAGCACCTCTTCAGTACCGTTGAACGACTTCATGGATGAAATGATTCTATCACCGGATATGTAACGGAAGTAAATCAGAATCTGGGTATGAGATATCTGTGATATTGTACCCAATCCGTCGGTAGACTGGAAATAAAAGCCCGGACAGACGTTCTGAGTAAACATCGACGAATTCTTGAAGTATTCAGGATGCTCGTAGTAGGTACGCATCAGATAGGTGCCATAGTTGTTGTACGTCTTGCCCTGACGGTCTTTATAAGGCTCATTGAGGGGAATCTTGATGTACTCGTAATAGTTACTTGAGCGACGTTTACCGCGGACACTGTCATTCTCGTGCAAGTCACTGATGGAATAAAGCTTACTTTTGTTAATGCCGTCAGAACGAAGGTATCCCTCAGCCTGTGGGTCGAAGTTGGTGTAATACGTCCTGTTCTCTTCCAAAGGTTTGGCCAGCTCAGTAATCTTTACCTTCATGGCAGCCAGCGAGTCGCCCATGTATGTGTTGACAACAATGTTGACAATACATGAGTCGGCTATAGGCAGGTTGTCGGCATCACGACTGATGACACTATCACTTTTAACGAACACATCATTGGCATCTTTCTCCAGCATGGCAAACTGTGTCGAGAAGTCGCTGGTAATGTAGGAACCCGTCTCTGGATCCTTGAGCTTCCCCAGATAAGCATACTGGCTGCGAGATAGGATAGAGTCGGCAACGATGGAACGCGTCGATACGTTGAAGGTGTCGGAAGTGACCGTAAACTGATCGCTAATATTGGTCAGCGAAGTACCCAGGCTAACCGTATCCTCATCACATGAAGAGATTGCAAGCGTCAGCATTGCAATCCCTGCTAATAATAGTTTTCTTGTCATTATTGTCTTTGTATACAAATGCTATAATTCATTGTAAAATTCAACATACGCATCGCCAAAGTCTTCGCCAGGATATTTCAGCGTGGGAACGTTGTTCTCCTTGGCATAGGTCATTAGCTCGCGTTTAATGTTCTTCTGAGCCATGATAATGCCGTCGCTGTAGTCGATGGCCAGCTTGCACAGCTCCATGAAGTCGAAGTTGTCGTTGTATTTTTTCAGCAGATCAGACTTGGCCTCACGGAAGGGAATGCATTTCTTGAACTCTTCACCAAGTCCTAATTTTAAGGTGTCGGCAAACAAGGAAGTGACAACTTTAGTGTTGGCAAAGGATGGCTCCTCGTTGTAGGCGGTCTTGATATAGAGTGGAATAACCGCTCCCATCCAACCCTGAACGTGGATGATGTCAGGAATCCAACGTAACTTCTTGACCGTTTCCAGTACACCGCGAGCAAAGAAGATGGCACGTTCACCGTTGTCTGGATAGTCCACACCAGCCTCGTCCTTGACCATTTGGCGCTTAGAGAAATAATCGTCGTTGTCGATGAAATATACCTGTATACGCGTTTGGGCAATCGTGGCGACTTTGATAATCAGCGGATGGTCAGTATCATTGATAATCAGGTTCATGCCAGAGAGTCGCTGCACCTCGTGCAACTGTCCGCGGCGCTCGTTAATGTTACCCCACTTAGGCATAAAGGTACGGATTTCGTAGTCTTTGTCCTGCATAACCTGGGGGACGGCTTTTCCCATCAGCGCCAAATCGTTGTCGGGTACATAAGGAACAATCTCCTGATTGATGAATAAGATCTTCTTTGCCATATTATCTGCTTTAAACTAAGTGCAAAGTTACGAAAAAATACTCACAAAACCGCATGAATGTGCGTATTTAAGGATTTTTAGCCCCTTTTTTCGCATATTTTTATGATATTTTTTCCTTATTTGATAAAAATGTTGTTATTTTGCACCCCGAAATGAAAGTATTTAATAAGATTGTGGACCTTCAGAACCAGTTGTTTGAAGACCGCAAGCAAGGTAAAGAGATAGGCCTCGTGCCTACAATGGGTGCACTCCATGAGGGTCATGCCTCGTTGGTGCGCCGTAGTATTGTGGAGAATGATGTCACGGTCGTGTCAGTATTCGTCAATCCCACACAGTTTAACGACAAGAACGACCTGAAAAACTATCCGCGTACGCTAGAGGCAGACTGCAAGCTGTTGGAGGCGACTTTTAATAAAGAAATCGCTAAGAGTAAATCGTCAGATAGTAAATCAATTTACGTGCTGGCTCCTAGTGTCGAGGAGATGTATCCAACGCCTGACACCCGACAGTTTGAGTATCCGCCAGTATCGACAGTTATGGAGGGTGCACACCGTCCGGGCCATTTCAACGGTGTCTGTCAGGTGGTGAGCCGCCTTTTCTATATTGTGAAACCCCTGCGTGCTTATTTTGGCGAGAAGGACTGGCAGCAGATTGCTGTGGTGAAGGCGATGGTACATCATTTGGGTATTCCTGTGAACATTGTGGAGTGTGATATTGTACGTGATGCTGACGGCTTGGCAAAGAGTTCGCGTAACACGTTGCTGACAAAGGACGAGCGCGCTATAGCTCCCGCTATTTATAAGGCACTTGTTGACAGTGTGACGTATGCCAAGAAACATACTGTACAGGAAACACATGACAAGGTTGTCAGCGACATTAACAGTGTTGATGGCCTGGACGTTGAGTATTTCTCCATTGTTGACGGCAATACACTGCAGGATATCAACTCGTGGGACGATACTCCCTATGTTGTCGGTTGTATCACCGTCTATTGCGGCAAAACTCCTATCCGTCTTATCGATCATATCAAATATAGTTCATAGTTCACAGTTATGATGATAGAAATAATGAAGTCGAAGCTGCACTGCGTGACAGTGACAGAAGCAAACCTCAACTATATGGGCAGCATCACCATCGACGAGGACCTGATGGACGCTGCCAACTTGATTGCTGGCGAGAAGGTGCAGGTGCTTGACAACAACAATGGTGAGCGTTTCGAAACCTACATCATCAAGGGGAAGCGTGGCAGCGGGTGTATCTGTCTGAATGGTGCCGCTGCTCGCCGTGTACAGGTGGGCGATGTCGTCATCATCATATCATACGCCTTGATGGATTTTGAAGAAGCAAAATCGTTCAAGCCTACGGTGGTTTTCCCTAACGAAGGCAACAAGATTTAGAGACAAATAATGAGAAAAAAACTGCTACCGCTCACCTGAATATTTGATAATCAGAGATGCGGTAGCAGTTTTTTACTCTTTATTCTTGCCCTTTTGCTTTATTCGATGACAACAAGCGCGTCGTCTTCCATAACGCTTTGTCCGGGTTGGACACAGATGGCAGTGACCTTGCCGTCTTTCTCGGCTTCGATATTATTGGCCATCTTCATGGCTTCCAATACCAGCAATGTGTCGCCAGCCTTGACCTCGTCGCCGACAGCGACCTCAATCGAGGTGATGACGCCTGGTAGAGGAGCCTTGACAGCATTATTGGTGTTGACAGCAGTTGTGTCAGCAGAGACTGAGCCACTGTCCACACTCTCAGCCTTCGGCTTGCCGAGTACGGGCTTCTTCTTCTCTTCTTCAGGTTCGGATTCCCATTCAACCTTGTATTCCTCACCATTGACTGTGACTACAACTTCGTTCTCTACGATATCACCGATGGCTACTTCATATTGGTTGCCATTGATGGTGTACTTATATTCCTTTTTCATAAATCCATTAATTCTTAATTGTTAATCGCAAGGCGATAACTCTTAATTCTTAACTCTTAATTCTTAATTCCTCAAGGGTGTTCTGTCATTGTCAGGGCATAGCCGTTCCACTGCGTCTGCTTCTCGGCAATCGTAATGATGCCGGGTTCTTTGTCGTGGACGTTGTTGCCCGTGAATTCGTACAGTGCCATAGCAATGGCTGCATAAACTTCGTTAGTAATCATAATTTCTAATTTCTAATTACTAATTTCTAATTTACATAGGAATATTACCGTGCTTCTTGGCCGGCAGAGCATCACGCTTAGTTGCCAGCTGAGCCAAACCACGACAAATGCGGAAGCGGGTATTGCGCGGCTCAATGACATCGTCGATGTAGCCGTACTTGGCAGCCTGATAGGGATTAGCGAAGAGTTCGTTGTACTCCTCTTCCTTCTCAGCAATGAAGGCCTTCACGTCCTCACCTGCTTCCTTCTTGGCCTTGGCTTCCTTGGCATACAGCACAGCGGCAGCACCTGAAGCGCCCATCACGGCAATCTCGGCTGACGGCCATGCGTAGTTCAGGTCGGTATGGAGCTGCTTAGAGCCCATCACGATGTGTGAACCACCATACGACTTGCGGAGGGTGACGGTGATCTTGGGAACAGTAGCCTCGCCATAGGCGTACAGCAACTGGGCGCCATGCAGGATGACAGCATTGTACTCCTGACCGGTACCAGGCAGGAATCCGGGAACGTCAACAAGCGATACGATAGGAATGTTGAAAGCATCGCAGAAACGGACGAAACGGGCACCCTTACGAGAAGCGTTCACGTCGAGCACACCAGCGTAGCAAGAGGGCTGGTTGGCCACGATACCTACGCTCTGACCATTGAAGCGTGCAAAGCCGACAATGATGTTCTTGGCGAACTTAGGCTGTACCTCGAAGAACTCGTTGTCGTCGGTAATGGCCGTGATGACCTTGTACATGTCGTAAGCCTCGTTGGGGTTCTCGGGGATAATCTCGTTCAGCGAGTCCTCAAGACGGTCAATCGGGTCGGTGCACTTCTTGCGAGGAGCCAACTCCATGTTGTTTGAAGGAATATAGCTGAGCAGGGTCTTCAGCATCTCCACAGCCTCTTCTTCAGTCTTGGCGGTGAAATGGGTTACACCCGATTTTGAAGCATGTACAGAGGCACCACCCAAGTGCTCCTGGTCGATATCCTCACCAGTCACGGTCTTCACAACCTTTGGACCAGTCAAGAACATGTAGGACGTGCCTTCCATCATCAGCGTGAAGTCGGTGAGGGCAGGACTGTATACGGCACCACCGGCACAGGGGCCGAAGATACCAGAAATCTGGGGAATGACACCAGAGGCCAAGATGTTACGCTCGAAAATCTCAGCATAACCGGCCAATGCGTTGATACCTTCCTGAATACGTGCACCACCTGAGTCATTGATACCAATCACGGGGGCACCCATCTTCATGGCCATATCCATTACCTTACAAATCTTCTGTGACATGGTCTCAGAAAGAGAACCGGCATGTACGGTGAAGTCTTGTGCAAAGATGAATACCAGACGACCGTCGATGGTACCAGAACCAGCTACGACGCCATCACCCAAGAAGTTCTTCTTCTCCATGCCGAAGTTGTGGCAGCGGTGCTCCTTGAACATGTCGTACTCTTCGAAGGACCCCTGATCAAGCAGCATCTCTATTCGCTCACGGGCTGTATACTTACCCTTCTCGTGCTGCTTCTGTATAGCTTTTTCACCACCACCGAGACGGGCCTGTTCGCGCTTCTCGATGAGTTTCTTGATTTTCTCTAATTGCTTGCTCATTGTTGTTAATTATCAATTATCAATATTCAATTATCAATTATATTATTCAGGGTGCTCACAGAGCTCTGTCAGGATGCCACAGGTGCTCTTTGGGTGCAGGAAGGCGATGTTCAGGCCCTCAGCGCCCTTGCGAGGCTTCTCATCGATGAGGCGGACACCCTTCTCACTGACCTCAGCAAGCCCTTTGGCTACACCGTCTTCTACGCAGAAAGCTACATGGTGCACACCTTTGTTGCCCTTGTCGAGCCACTTCTGGATGGTGCTTTCAGGGGATGTGGGCTCCAGCAGTTCTAACTTTACTTCACCGCAGCGTAGGAAGGCAGTCTTCACCTTTTGGTCTTCCACTACTTCTGTTGCATAACACTCCAAGCCCAGTACGTCTGTAAAGTACGGCAGGCTTTCCTCGATACTCTGGACTGCAATGCCCAGATGCTCAATATGGGAAATCTTCATAACTGAATAATGTTATTAATGTATAATTAATGAATCTTTCTGCAAAGGTAAGCATTTCATTCCACATATAAAAGAAAATCCGATGATTTTTAGTATTTCTTATACAAAAAAAGATTGCTGCCAGCATTCACTGACAGCAATCGCCTGTATCTTTAATACCGATGCATAAGAAGCATCCCTATATTTTTTGTAGGAATTCAATTATCTTCCCCCAAATACTTCATTCATCTTGATGGTCATTTGGCTGTTAGCATGTTCGTACCATTCCTTGAATTCGGGGTCAGAACTATTACCTGCCCAACTACTGAATATTTCATAGACATTGGTGATGCGCTGAGCTTCCATCGGGTAGTTGAACTGACCGGGGATGATGACTCCTGTAGGCGAATCGCCTGCCGTGGCTACGGATACGGACTGACCAGTAGTGCGGTTTACTATGGAAATGTGGCTAAGGAACTCAGGTACGGTGACACCGTCTTTCAGCTTGTATACGGCTGTACGAGGTGCTTCGAACAGTTTGTTAGCCTGAGTGTTGATGAAGCGGTGACCCACGTCGTCTCTTCCAACCTGGAACAACTCATGAACTTCCATGGTGGTCAGCGGGAATCCATATTGGAATTCGCCATAGTTTGTGTCTATGATAATCCATACGTCATCGTCACCGCCACAAGCGACAAGGCTTAAATCGACTTTGTCTCTATATTCTCCTGATTTGCGGACACAGCGCAAGACGACGTCGTTCATGTCGTAGTCAGCGGTAATGGGACGGTCCTCAAAGCACAGAGTGTAGGGATAGCCTTCCCTTTCCTCGAGGTCGTAGAGCATGCTGACCTGGATGCCTGCACCCATAGAATTCGTTCTGATGGGCCTGGGCTCTTCTTCAAGCACTTCCTGGTCGTAGCCGCAGATCTCCAAGATAATGTCATTATACTGACAGTCGGCACCATCCTCGAAACCAATATATGTTACGCCGTTGGCAGTAATGTAACATGCGCGTGGGTCGTCGGCTTCCATCGTGTAGCCTGTGGTGCTGGTAGCGAAGTGGCCAGTCAGTGTATTGATTTCCTTGTTCAGGGTGCCAAAGCCGTAGCAACAACCGTGTCCAGCATCGGTGATATCTCTGAATCCGTCTACATAAGGACCTACATCCTTCTTTTTCTTTAGCATGAAGCCGATGCGGTAGCCTTTAGGAATAGCCAGCGAAGGTGATGTGATGGTAGCCTGCTGGTACTGTTCGAATTCAAAATCACTGACAGCGGCCAAGTTGGAACTACCATTGTACTCTTCAAGAGTCCACTCAAAATTCGCACCGTCGCTTAGACCTTTATTAGTGGCAATACGGAAGTTGTTGGCCTTTTTCGTCAGGTCTGTACCCAGTCCCTTTCCATTGTTGTTATAACGCCAGAAGTGATATTTGTTTTCACCAATGCTCTCGAAACGGTACAGACAGCTCTTCATTTTGTTAAAATCGTCAGAGTAAGTGGTAGCCCAGTCGCCGTCCCATACCAAGAACTTGTGGGTTCCCAGATTGTATAATGCCTTGTAGCCGTCGGTCGTGGTGTACACCTGCCACAGCTGGTTGTTGAGTTTAGGATCACTCTCCTCATATTTGGTGGCCAGCTTCTTGTTATCGTCGTTGGTATTCACCATGTAGTAGTAGGCGCCATTCAGTGGTTGCTCATTGCGGATGCGGTAGATAGTTTGTCCGAAGGTACCGTGGTCGGTTGCATGGACAATCTGCGGCATGAAGGTCTCTGGCTCGCCGTAGTATGGCAACATATACTCGTGAACCTTGAAGAGGTCTTCCTGTCCCTTACCAGCAGTGTTGGCAGCTGAACGGGTGTACGAGCACTGGATAGCCTTGAACTTCGGCAGTGTCTTGATATAATCTGCCTCTTCCATGCCGTTCATGTTATCAGGGTTATAATAATAATAGTATAGGTTGCAGTTGCCTATTTCCGTCGACGCCATGAAGATGGGGCTGACAGTGATGGGCGTGGAGCCGTCACTGGTCAGGTGGTTGTTGTATAGCTTCACGATGTCGGAGTTTCGGATTAGTTCGCGGTTGTCTACGCGCAGTTTTCCAATCTTGCGAGTCAAAAAGTCGCCGAACAGGTCGCGTAACATGGTTTCTTCATCAGCAGTCATAGCATCGATGTCGCGTACAATGGCTGAGTTCGCGATTTTCCAACTGGTGCCGGTGTTATTGTTGTCAGTGGCATGCCACAGATGTTCGTTTTCCCATCCGGCATTATACCATGCACCAATGTTGCCATTACTCACCACAGCCTTCATTGCGGTATTGTTGCTGGCATAGGCCTCGTTTACGAAACGGGTACGCTGGGCGTTGTACGAGCGTTCCACATTCTTCGTTTCAAGTTTCAGCTGCTGCTGTGAGGGATAGTCGCTGGCACGGCGGGCAGCACGGGTGGTGTTGTCGCGGAAACTGATGCTCTGCTGACTTAGGTCAAAGCCCTTGGCATAGTAGTGACCGTCCTTGTCGACACACGCGGCAATTAGACGCTTTGCTGTGTTGGGCGCGTCATACCTCAGGGTGACCGTCTGGCCTTTTGACACCTCGGCCTCGGCAAGCACACGGGCATTGGGGTTAAAGAAGGGCGACTCTGTCAGAATCTGTACCTTCGCAATGTCTTTCAGACTAGCGTCAGCTGTCACGCTGACCGTTCCTGTGGTGAGCGAGTTCCAGTCCTGATTGGGATCGATTTTGCCGATGACCGACTCTGCATTTTCCTTGATGTAGACAGCATTTTCTGCATCGACGTCAAGTTTCGAGCAACTGGTAATAGCCAATGCTACGAGAATCAATATGAATGATAACTTTTTCATAATTCGTTATAAAAGGTGTCTAATTTGCATATTTTTGATGCAAATTTACGCATTCTTTTGCTAATTCCCCAAATTTTCTTAGATAAAACGATGTCTATTTAACATTAATTATTAATTTTGCCTTACTTTACTCATTTATAGTAAACTCTTAAAGCCTTAAAGATTCCGTATTACACTTTAATTCAAAATCTTTTATAAAACCATTCATAGGGTATGACGTTGCAAATTCAGTGAAATTGGTGACCAAATTCAGTTAATTTGCTGACCAATTTCACTGAATTTGCTGAGTCATTACTGACTGATTACAATGTCATTGTTGCTTGATGGCAATGTTATTGTTGCTTGATGGCAATTTAGACGGCTATTTCTTTTTCTTGAAGAGGTCGCGTAGACCATTAAAGTCTTTCTTCATAATAATGCCGATACCTTGGGTATTGAGGGCTGATTTGGTGAAGTAGCGGTCGTTGGTCTGGTTGTAGACCTTGAGTGCAAGATTACCATTGGGATAGAGGAGGTAACGGATGTCGAAGTCGCCGATAAATGATGGCGTGGCAGTGGTGGCATTGTCGCGATAGCCGAACTGTCCGTTGATGAGCAAGCGGTTATTGAGCATGCGTCCGTTGATGACGCCTTCGTATTCGGCATTGTTCCAGCCTTCGTCGCCTGTCGAGATATTGGCACCGAAGTTCCAGTTGTTGCTCTTGACAAGTTGTGAGAGCATGTTGTTGATTTGTCCACTGAGTGTTCCTGAGAGCAGGCTCTGCATGGCCAGTGAGGTGTTACTGCGCTCCTGTTCGCTCTCGCTGGCGTTGTTGGCACCTTGTGGGTAGAAACGTCCTACAGCGAGGAGATAGACAACTTGTTGGCGCATTTCTTCCTGTCCGTTGATGAGGTTGCGCACCATTTGCTTTTCGTCGGCATTGACGTTGAGAATGTCGAGGTCGAAGTCAACTTGCGGTGCACGGGGCTGACCGGTAATGTTCATGAGGCAGTTGACACGGACGGTGTTAGCAAAAGAGCGTCCGACGTTAAGGTCGCTGAGTGAGACACCGCTAACGACGTGCTGGGCCTGGAGATTGAGCTGGGCGTCGTAGGGATCGCCCGCGAAGATGATAGAACCTCCATCGCTGAAGGTGAAGTCTTTGCGGATGATTTCCTGTATGGTAACGTTATAGGTGCCGTCAGTAACATGGTAGTTGCCGAACATGTTGAATCCTCCCTTGTTATGGTAGGATGCCTGAAGGTCGCCATTACCACGCAGGGTAATATAGTCGCCTGTACGGGCATCCATCAGTAGGCGGACGGATGCTTCGGGTGTGGCATGAACCTTGAGGCGCATAGTGAGGTCGGTGGTAAATGTCTGAGAACTGAGGGTGGTAGCTATTCCTTCACTATTTCCTCTTCCCTTTTCCCATTTTGTCCCCCATTTAATGAACTCCTGATTGGTGATGGCATCGGGTGCAGCAGCATTATAGACGAAGACGGAGCCTGCAAGTGGTGTGACGTCGGCCTCGATGAGTACGTCATCGTTATGACCGTGAATGGCGGCTTGTCCTTGGGCATAGACTGTACCGTAGAAAAGTTCTTCGCCAAAGTCAGGGAAGTCGTAGGCCAGAAGATGGTCGGCATTGACATAAATGTCATACGACATATTGGTGAGTTCTTGATGATGAATACCGCCTGTTAGTATGCCCTGATGTCCTTGGATGTCGTAGATGGGGCAATGTGCGAATTCTATCTCGTTGGGAACCATGCGGATGGTGTCATTGCGCATCTCGTAGGTACATCCCAAGGTTTTGACGTGGGCTGTGCCATTGACGGCGAGTGTTCCCGTCAGATTGATGGCGTCGAGGGGACCTATAAGGCGAACGGTGCCATTGCCGTGACCGTCGATGGCGCTGATGAAGCTGTCGGTGAAGGACTGGGCAAAGTCGAGGTAGGTGCCTTGTGCCGTGATGCCCAAGTCGATGAATCCGGGACTGCTGGGGTCCACATATCCATCGACGTATGTCTGGGCCTCAGGGCCGTCGTCGCATACAGCATGAATGTCAATGCGCTCTTGTTCCTTGTTCCAGTCGACTCGTGCATGGAGTGTACCCATGCGTCCGTATTGGAATTCAAACTGGTTTACGTCAATTTTACCATCGGCCTGGAGCGTTCCGAAAAGCTCGCGTAGGGTGACTTTTCCCGTAGCATAGCCGTTGAAATCAACAGCATCGAAGTCGACGAGTTGAAGTATGTATTCGACATCTATATCACGTAAATCGACGGAGATAGAGTCGGCAGGGTCTTCAGATGCTGTGCCGTTAACGATAATGTGTTGCTGGTCGTGGCGGATTGTGAAATCCTTGATGTCAAGAAAATTCTTGGAATATGCAATAAAGGAGCGTTCGATATTCCAGTCGGAATTATGGACGTTGATGACTGACGGCATGATGGTGATATTGGCCGTAGACTGCTGGTTAAAACCAGTGTCAAAGTTGGCTACGGCATTGATTTGTCCGCTCATACGTTGGTTGCCGGCATTGTTGTCCCATCCGAGTGACGTATGGAGATTATTGTCTGTTGCCTGTCCGAAAGCATGGAGTAGCATGGGGTTTTCAGCATTGCCAAAAGTGGTGATACGCAGGTCATAGCAAAGCGAGTCGCCAGGCGACGAAATGCTGACGTGCCCCTGCCGGTAGTTGCTGTCCTTGTAGTCGAAACGTGGAAGGTCGCACTCCAGCGTGATGTCGTGTGTCTCATCATTGATGAAGCCCTGCAGGGTGACTGGCTCGTGGAGTGTAACGGGGAAGAGTAACAGGCTTTGCAGCCAGTCGGACTTGATGACAGTGGCCTTAATGGCAAAGTTGTTGTGGGCATTGGGGTTCATCTTTGGCAGTCCGGGTAGGGTGGGTAGCGCGGCAGCCAGAAAGTTGGTAAAACTATGGGATAGCGTCTGATAGTTGAAGTTACCTGTGATAAGTGCCTGAGCAAAATCGCTGTCAAGATGGACATAGTGAATACCGTCGTCGTAACCTGAAACCACATGGAATGACTCTAAACGGTAGCTGTCTTTAGAGGATGTCATCATGAGGTCGCTAATGTCAATAGTGCCTATGGCATCGTTCAGATTGCTGGCCTTGAAATCAGCTTGAAGGTTACCTGAGAAGACAGCATCGCCCCATTGGTCTGAGAGTCGAATGGCTTGTGGAACCAGATGGTGGACATGAGCCGTGAGTTGGGTGTTGACGGTAGAGCGTACCGTTGTCCATAAACCCTCTATATCAATAATGGCGTTAGGGTCGTTGACGGCGATGGAGCCACTGATGTCGTTGGGACTGTAGGAACCGTTGACCGTGATGTCTTGGAACTGGTAGCCGTTGTAGTCGAACTGGCTGATCAAACCTTTGGCATTGACAACATACTCCCCGTCATGAGGCAGACGGCCTTCAAGGCCGATGTCAGTGGCTACCATACCGAAATGCTCGTCTGCTGTAATCTGCCCTAAGTTGATGCCCTCGGTCTGTATGCGCCCCTTGAAGGCGTGCTGCTTGTCGGTAGCGACGTTGATGGCAATGTTGCCCGCATCAGTCCTAAATGTACTTACAGTGGCCAGCTCCTGGAGACCTGTGCCGCGAACGTTGCCTTTCATGTGGATGTTGCCCAGTCGCTGTACGATGGCTGGTACGTCAACGTGGCGTCCCTTGAGATTCTCGCTAATGAAGGTAATTGTCTTTGATGACAAGGTCAGGTCATTAATGTCAACACTCCAAATAGGATGGCTTTGAAATAGGTCGTCGAAACGGATGGCCAGATTCAGGTTGATATCGCCCGAAGTGGAGTGAACTGCCAGACGTGGAATGTTCAGTGTCTCGCCCTTGCCGTGAAAGGTTGAGTTGAGTGAAATGATGCTATTGAAAGTCTTGAGTCCAGGAAGGAAACAACTTAGGTCAGAGGGAGTTATGTTAAACTGTCGGATGTTTCCTTGGTAGGAAAGGGATGGGATGTCTATCTTGTCATCTTGGAAACGGTAGGAGGCAATAATGTCGTCGAGTTGGATGTTTGTTCCGGCCATGTGCAGGGTGAAGTCACTGAGCAGACTACGGTGTCGTCCACCAGTGTATTTCATGGTGAGACGGTCAACTTTCAGACCGGATTGTTCTTTGAATGACAGTCGCTTGATATTGGTGTTCAACGAGTCTTTTGTCAGAAGTTTTAGAATGATATGTGCGCTGATGTCGAACACCTTTAGGTGGTTCACATTGAACTCTCCAGGCGTTTCGACCATATCGAATCGGTCGTAGCTGACACTTGACTGTCGCATGATAATCGAATTGATATGCAGGTAGAGCGGGTTGGCGCTTGTAGTGTCTCGTGAAGCCAGCGAATCGAGTACGAACTGATAGTTGGGCCGGCTGACAGAATCGCGCTGGCATAGACGGATATGTGCTCCGAAAACCTGTGCCGTCGCGATTGATATCTTTCCTTCGGTAAAAGGCAGCAAGTCGACACGGGCAGACAGTCGACGGGCCTTGAGTAACTCACGACCTTCTTGGTCGAGAATGATTACGTCTTTGAGTGTCAAATGATTGGGTATTCTAAATTCCAGGCTGTCGATGCTGACTTTTGTACCCAATTGACGGGCGATAATATTGGCCGTGTATTGTGCGGTACGGTGTTGTACGGCTGGTATCTGGAAGGCTAGCATGACTGTTAGGTATAGTCCCAAGATGGTCCATACTATCCAATTAATTATGTGTTTCAGTGTCTTCAAAACTGACAAATAGAGATGGCAAAACTTTTCGTCTTGCTCGAAATTTGCTACAAAATTACATTAAAAAGTTGTGATATGGAATTTTTTCATCGCTTTTTCTTCACATTCTACCTATTTTTTTGTAATTTTGCGTCGGTTTAGCAAAATCTTTTCAATAATTATATGTAAATGGCAAATGTAATTAAATTGCGTAAAGGCTTGGATATTCATCTTCAAGGCAAAGCTGAGGAAAAACTCATCCAGCTGAAATCGAACGGTAAATATGCACTTGTGCCTGACGATTTCGAGGGTGTGACTCCTAAAGTGGTTGTCAAAGAGGGTGACAAGATCAAGGCCGGGGATGCCTTGTTTGTCAACAAACAGTATCCCGAAGTGAAGTTTGCTTCACCAGTGAGCGGAACGGTTCGCGAAGTGGTGCGTGGCGAACGCAGGAAAGTGCTCTGCATTAAAGTGGAGGCTAATGCGCAGCAGGAGTTTACGGACTTCGGCAAGAAAGACGTGAGCAGCCTTACGGGTGAGCAAGTGATTAATGCGTTGTTGGAAGCTGGTCTCTTCGGCTACATCAACCAGTTGCCTTACGCTGTATCGACGAATCCTAACACGCAGCCTAAGGCAATTTTTGTCTCTGCTTTGAGAGATAAACCACTGGCTGCCAGCTTCGACTTCGAGGTGAAGGGTCAGGAAGCTGATTTCCAGACGGGTTTGACTGCTCTCTCGAAGATTGCCAAGACCTATCTGGGTTGTGGCGTACACTCCAGTTTCGAGAACTACAAGGACGTGGAGGTGACGGTGTTCGATGGCAAGTGTCCTGCAGGCAACGTTGGTGTTCAGGTCAACAACATCGCCCCAGTCAACAAGGGTGAAGTGGTGTGGACCATCGGCGATCCGACAGTAGTGCTGTTCATTGGCCGTCTGTTCAATACGGGTAAGGTGAACCTGACTCGTCGTGTGGCGCTCTGCGGAAGTGAGGTTACTAATCCTGCTTATGTTGACATGCTGGTGGGCGAAGAACTTTCGACGCTCTTGAGTAACAGCTACGACGCTTCGAAGAGCGTTCGTATCATCAACGGTAACGTGCTGACAGGCCGTCCAACTACCAAGGATGGTTTCCTGGGTGCTCACACTTCTGAGATTACCGTGATTCCTGAAGGTAACGATGCCGACGAGATGCTGGGCTGGATTCTCCCACGTTTCAAGCAGTTCTCCGTGAACCGCAGCTATTTCTCTTGGCTGTGTGGCAAGAAAAACTACGCTCTCGATGCCCGCGTGAAGGGTGGCGAGCGCCACATGATTATGAGCGGCGAGTACGACAAGGTGCTGCCGATGGACATCTACGGCGAATACCTCATCAAAGCCATCATTGCTGGCGATATTGACCGTCAGGAGGCTCTGGGTATCTACGAGGTTGCTCCCGAGGACTTTGCTCTCGCAGAATTCGTGGATTCTTCTAAACTTGAGTTGCAGCGCATTGTGCGTGAAGGTCTGAACATTTTACGTAAAGAAAACGCATAAGACTATGAGCTTTTTAAGAAATTATCTCAATAAGATCAAGCCGAACTTCGAAGAGGGTGGCAAGCTACATGCCTTCCGCTCTGTGTTCGACGGCTTTGAGACCTTCCTTTATGTGCCTAACGACACAGCGAAGGCTGGTGGCGTGAATATTCACGACGCCATCGACTCGAAGCGCATTATGAGTATGGTGGTTATCGCCCTGATGCCCGCTATGCTGTTTGGTATGTACAATATCGGCTATCAGAACTATGCTGCAGCAGGAACGCTGGCAACGGCCTCGTTCTTCGAAATCTTTATCTATGGTTTCCTCGCTGTGCTGCCAAAAATTCTGGTTAGCTACATCGTAGGTCTGGGCATCGAGTTTGCCTGGGCACAGTGGAAGGGTGAGGAAATCCAGGAGGGTTACCTCGTATCAGGTATCATCATTCCATTGATTATTCCTATCGGTTGCCCATTGTGGATGCTGGCTCTGGCCTGTGCATTCTCAGTAATCTTCTGTAAGGAGATATTCGGTGGTACAGGTATGAACATCTTCAACCCTG